>Ga0209694_1001712_pt1 | contig 21838 bp, 16 predicted proteins | sample GluameincwithD2O_FD_187499 | JGI IMG/M metagenome (GOLD analysis project Ga0209694, IMG submission 187499) | Mouse cecum microbial communities from Vienna, Austria - Glucosamine amended microcosms incubated with D2O (SPAdes) (version 2) | ecosystem: Host-associated > Mammals > Digestive system >... | reverse complement strand
GTTCTACGGCGCCTGGTTCGGTGGAAGCCTGCTGACGACGCTCGATGGCCTGCGCATCAACAGCAACATGCAGGTGCTCGACGAGCAGTGCAACGTCATTGAGGGGCTCTACGCCGCCGGCACCTGCTCGGGCAGCTTCTACAGCGGCAACTACCCCGTCTACCTCGTCGGAAACTGCATGGGCCGCAACATCACCTTCGGGCGCCATGCGGTACGCCATCTGGCGGGCGACATCGCCTAACCTCGCATCATCATCGCCTCCTCGGGCCTTCGGCCTGACGGAGATTTGGAAGAGCGCGGCCGACCCTCCCCGGCCGCGCTCTTCTCGTTCGCTATAATTCCCGCTATGAACGAACATCGCACACCTGAGGAGCAGCGCGCGCTCGACGAGCAGTACATGGCCCTGGCCTTGGAAGAGGCGCGGGCGGCCGCGGCCGCGGGCGAGGTGCCCATCGGCGCGGTGGTGGTGCACGAGCCCATGGACCGCGGCACGCGGCGTCCCTTGGCTGAACCCCGCGTCATCGCTCGGGCCCACAACCGGCGCGAGACCGATCGCGACCCGGCGGGGCACGCGGAGTTTCTCGCCATGAAGGAGGCCTCCCGCGTACTCGATGCGTGGCGGCTTTCCGACTGCACGGTGTACGTCACGCTGGAGCCCTGCATCATGTGCGCGGGCCTCATGCACCAGGCGCGCGTGGCCCGCTGCGTGTACGGCGCGGCCGACCAAAAGGCCGGCGCGGTGGGCACGCTGTACGATATCCATGCCGATGAGCGCCTGAACCACCAGTTCGAGGCCGTGCACGGCGTGCGCGAGGAAGAGTGCGCGGAACTGCTGCGCGATTTCTTCCGCGCCCGGCGCGGGAAGCGCGCGGCGACACGAAAGGAAACCGAATGACCGAGAACACCCAGCGTAATCGCGAGGCGGAAGTGAATCTCCTGGCGGCGGCTCGCGAGGCTCAGTGGTCGGCGGCCGCCTTTATGGGGCCGAATGCGGTGAAGGTGGTCTCGCCCGCGAAGGTGAACCTGCTGCTGTCCATCGGTGCGCGCCGCCCGGACGGCTACCACGATGCGGACACCGTCATGCACGCCTTGGCCCTGCACGACACGGTGTACTTGCGCGTGCAGTCGGCTTCGGAAGACGAGGTGGCCCAGCTCGCCGAGCAGGCCGCCGCGGGGCGCGTCGACATTGCGCTCGGTGGCCCGGCTGGCAACTTGGCCGTGGCTATCGACCTGGCCGATCGCACGGGGACAGACCTGTCGGTGCCCGCGGCGGACAACCTCGCGTTCAAGGCCGTCGATGCCCTGGCCCGGGCGCTCGGCCGCGAGGAGCCCGAGACCGTGCAGCTGCGCATCGAGAAGCACATTCCCGCCGAGGGCGGTTTGGGCGGCGGCTCGTCGAACGCGGCGGCCGTGCTCGTGGGGCTGGCCTCGCAGTGGGGCGTGAGCTCCGACGATGCGCGCGTGGTCGCCACGGCCCAAGCGCTCGGCGCCGATGTGGCCTTCTTCCTGCAGGGCGGCTGCGCCCAGCTCGACGGCGCGGGTGAGGTTCTACGGCGCACCCTCGAGCCTTCCCGCAAGGCCGTCGTGCTCGTGAAACCGGCGGGCGGTGTCTCCACGGCTGCGGCCTATCGCGCCTTCGACGAGGCGCCCGCACCGGTCTCGGCCGCCCTACTGCAGGCGGCCGCCGCCGCGGCAAGCGCCGATGGGGTGCCCCTGGCGAACAACCTGGCTTTCGCAGCCGAGTCGCTGCTTCCCGAGCTGGCCGGGGTGCGCGCGTGGCTCGCCGACCAGGTGGGTAGCGAAAACGTGCTGCTTTGCGGCAGCGGGTCGGCCACCTTTGCCGTGGCAGAGTCCTTCGCCGAAGCGAGCCGCATCGCCACGGCGGCCCTCAGCCGCGGCTGGTGGGCGCGCCCGACGAGCTTCAGCGGCTTGCGGGCCGCCGTGGTTCCCGGAAGGTAGCGGCCATGGGACTTCTCGCTCGCCTTTCCCGCGTGGTGCCCCTGGTGCTGGTGCTGGCCCTGGTGGCCGGCGTCATCTACCTGGTCGTCACCTACCGCCATTCTCCGGCCCGGGCCAAAGAGGTGCTCATTCGCCTGTTCACCTGGCTGTGCGGTGCCTTCAGCGTATGTTTCGCCCTGGCTTCGGTGTACGCCTTTTTCGACAACGCCCCGGCGGTACTCGATCTCACGCTCAGCTTTCTCGCCGTCTCTCTGGTCGGGCTCGGCATCACCCGCCTCGCCAACCACCGCTTCCTGAAGCACAACCTCGCCTATCGCAAGAAGCGTCTCGCCGCCACCACGCGCCGCCGCTGGCCCTGGGGGCGCTGAGCTCGCTTCGCAATTCCGCCGCAGGCTTCATCTGCCTTGCCAATTCCCCAGGTCATTGCCGTTGCCGTCGATTGCGCGTTTGCGGTTCCGCGCCAGAAGAACTATTATGATCCGACAGAGAGAAACGCCGGGGAGAGCCCTGCGCAGGCGGGGCTGGAAAAGAGAGGGAATGCGATGACGGCATCGAAGATGATGCGCGCCGCCATGGCGGCGTTTGCGGCCGTGCTGCTGTGCGCCTGCGTGGCTGCGATGACGGTCGAGGTGCAGCCGGCTTTCGCCGACGCGCCCGCGAAGGGCTGGCAGACGGTGAACGGCAAGAAGTTCTACTACAAAAGCGGTAAGGCGCTCGCGGGCAAGCAGAAGATCGGCAAGAACTACTACTTCTTCAGCAAAAAGGGCGTCATGAAAACGGGCACGGTGAAGGACGGCGCCACTACCTACTACTTGAACTCCAAGGGCCGCATGGAGGCCTACAAGGTAAAGAGCACCTTCTACAAGCCGACGGGCAAGAAGATGAAGGATTACGAGGCCAAGGAATACCGCACGCTTCTGACGGCGCGGGACAAGGTGGCCGAGATTACCAAGAAAAGCGACAGCAAGGCCACCAAGCTGCTGAAATGCTTCAAGTGGGTGCAGAAGGGCTATTACCACCAGTACCGCAAGTTCCGCAACTACGAGGGCTGGGCAGCCGATTTCGCCAACGATCACTTCAAGAAGAAATGGAAGGGCAACCGCAGCGGCTGCTGTATGTCCGACGGCGCGGCCTTCGCGTACCTGGCGCTGGCCATCGGCTACGGCAAGGTGTACGTGGGCGTCGACAAGGCTTCCGGTATCGGCGGTCACGGCTGCGCGAAGATCGGTAACAGGTACTATGATCCGCTCTTTGCCGAGGCGAAGAGCTTCTCGAAGTACTACGGCGGGAAGAACGCGGGCATCTTCAACCGCTCGGTGCAGCTGCTCGTGCCGTCGGCTTCCAACGGGTACGCCACCTCGAAGTACGTCGGCGAGAAGCCCAAGAGCTCCGAGGCCGAGGTGAACGCCGCTGCCAGCAATGGCTTGGTAAAGGTGGGCGGCTCCTACGTCTACTACCAGAAGGGCAAGAAGCTGAAGGGCGCCTGGAAGACCGTGAAGGGTGCCAAGTACTACTTCCAGAAGAACGCCAAGGCGGCCACGGGTCCGGCGACCGTGAAGGGCAAGCGCTACGTGTTCTCGGCCAAGGGCAAGCTGCTCACGGGCAAGAAGACCCGCACGGTGAAGGTGTCCGGCGACATGTATCGGGTGACGAAGACGGGTCGCGCGAAGGCCGGCTGGACCTCCAACAAGCAGGGGCTGTACCTGGAGAACGGCCGCCGCGCCACGGGCCTGTCCTGCTACAAGGGCAAGCTGTACTGGTTCAGCGGCAAGGGCGTCTACGACGCCGAGAAGACCAGGGCTATTCAGGCGGCCGCCAAGAAGGAGGGGAACGCCGCCGAGCTGCTGAAGCTTATCGGCGCGCCGACGAAGAAGAACTCGGTGACGGGATGCAACCCGGTGTTTCTGCCCGACGGCACCGATGTGTGGGGCAAGGATGTGACCTACACCTTCAAGAACGCCAAGCTGGCACTGCTGAAGGGCGAGGACGGCGTAACCTATTTCCGCTCGGCCTCCCTGGATTAGTTTCTCCCCGGGCCCCGCTCCTCGTTGCCGAGGGACGGGGTCCTTTTCGTCTTCCGGCCGAAGGGCTCCAAGGGGCGCACGAGGGAGGCGTCCGACGGCAAGGATATCCCCGACCACTTATCGACCACTCGGGAAGAGCTCGTGAAAAGAAAACGCTCCCTGATCAGGGAGCGTTGGCATTCAAGTGGCGGAGGAGTAGGGATTCGAACCCTAGATGCCCTTGTGGGGCATACTCACTTAGCAGGCGAGCACCTTCGGCCTCTCGGTCACTCCTCCGCGTAAGTTCGTATCTTACCCGAGCGGCGCGTTTTCTGCAACGGCATATTCGCCACTTTCGCAAAGACTGCCCTTTGCGGCGGCCCTACGGCTGCGGAAAGGGGCGATTGGGCGGGAAAGCCCCGCTGGCAGCCGCAGTTTTTGGTACCCTACGCACAGAGCATTGAAGCGGGCCGCGCGGGCGGCCGCGCAGGCGCGAGGAAAGGAAACGCACGTGATTGGTCGCTACACCCGTCCGGAAATGGGCCGCATCTGGGAACTCGAGAACAAGTTCGCCATCTGGAAGGAGATCGAGGTTCTGGCCTGCGAGGCCCAGGCCGAGCTCGGCCAGGCGGGCATCACGCGCGAGGAGGCCCAGTGGATTCGCGACCACGCCGACTTCACTGTGGAGGAGATCGACGAGATCGAGAAGGTAACGAACCACGACGTCATCGCCTTCACCACGTGCATGGCCAACTACATCGACGCCGACATTCCCGAGGGCGGCGACAAGCCGAGCCGCTGGGTGCACTACGGCATGACCTCTTCCGACTTGGGCGACACCGCGCTTTCCTACCAGGTCACCCAGGCCTGCGACATCATCATCGAGGACATCAAGCGCCTCGGCGAGACCTGCAAGAAGCGCGCTTTCGAGTTCCAGAATACGCTCTGCGTCGGCCGCACCCACGGCATCCATGCCGAGCCCATGACCTTCGGCATGAAGTTCGGCAGCTGGGCCTGGGCCTTGAAGCGCGCCCTCACCCGCATGGAGGAGGCCCGCGCCGTGGCCGCCACCGGCGCCATCTCGGGCGCGGTGGGCACCTACTCCTCCATCGACCCCTATGTGGAGCAGTACGTGTGCGAGAAGCTGGGACTTACCCCCGACCCGCTGTCCACCCAGGTGCTGGCCCGCGACCGCCACGCCCAGGTGATGGCCGCTCTGGCCGTGACCGCCTCCACCCTGGAATCCATCGCCATGCAGGTGCGCCTGCTGCAGCAGTCCGACGTCATCGAGGCCGAGGAGCCGTTCACCAAGGGCCAGAAGGGCTCCAGCGCCATGCCCCACAAGCGCAACCCCATCACGGCCGAGCGCGTGTGCGGCCTTGCCCGCGTGGTGAAGGCGAACGCCCAGGTGGCCTTCGATAACGTGGCCCTGTGGTTCGAGCGCGACATTTCCCATTCCGGCGCCGAGCGCGTGGTTTTGGCCGACAGCTTCACGGCTCTGGACTACATGTTCGCGAAGATGCAGTGGATGCTGGACGGCCTGCAGACCTACCCGGCCAAAATGGAGCACAATCTGTGGCGCACGAAGGGCCTCATCTTCTCCAGCAAGGTGCTGTTGGCCCTGGTGGACGCCGGCATCACCCGCGAGGATGCCTACGTCATCGTGCAGCGCAACGCCATGAAGGTGTGGGAGGACATCCAGAACGCCGTGGACGGCCCCACCTATCGCGAGCGCCTGGAGGCCGACGACGAGGCCGCCGCGCTGCTCACGACCGAGAAGCTCGACGAGATCTTCGACCCCTGGGATTTCCTCACCCGCAAGGACGTGGTCTTCGACCGTCTGGAAGGGCTGGAGTTCTAGGAGGGCTCCCGTGAGAGAGGGCGCGGCTACTGGGCAGTGGTGGCTTCGCCCTTCAGCATGGCGATGCCCTGGGCGATGACGCTCTCGTCCATGGCCCCCATGCAGGCGCCGATGATGTTGCCCTCGGCATCGATGAGGTACGTCTGTGGAATGGAAGTGACACCGAAGGCGGTGGCTGCGCTGTTGCCCGCGTCGAAGTAGGTGGGGAAGGTGTAGCCACCCTCGGCGAGGAACGCCTTGGCGGCCTCCTCGGACTCGCCGCCCATGTCCGTCATGTTCACGATGACGAAGTCGACATCCTGGCCGGACTGCTCCCAGGCCGCCTGGATGGCCGGCATCTCGCTCTTGCAGGGGCCGCACCAGCTGGCCCAGAAGTTCAAGAGCACCGGACGTCCCTTGAAGTCGGACAGGTGAAGGGTCTTGCCTTCGCTGGTGGTCATGGTGAAGTCGGGCGCGGGCGTGGTGGCCGCGTTGCCTCCATTGCCATCGCCGGTGTCGCTGTTGTTTTCCGCGGGTCCTTCGGTGCTATGGACGGCATCGGTGCCAGTCACCTCGATGGAATCGTCCTCGGCGGCGGGAGCCAGAACGCTGTATGCGATGCCGGCGCCGATAAGCAGCACGGCGAAGGCGACGGCGGCGATGGCGATGCCCCGATGAGCCTTGCGGTCGCGGGCCTCGCCTTCGGGGGTGGCCGCCTCGGCAGCTCGGGCCGCAGCTTCGGCTTCCAGGGCCGCGCCGATCTGCTCGCCGCGCTCTGCGGGTGTTTCCGCCATCGGGGTGTCGGGGGTTCCCGTCCGCTGTTCGTTCTGATCGCTCATGGGTTCGAACCTTTCTCTCGGGTGCGCTGGGTTAGCTCAGCAGGCGCAGAAACCCGCCGAGCAGCCCCGTGGCCATAAGCACGCCCACAGCCACGAGGAACCAGCCGCACACTTTGTTGATGATATCGTAATGGCTCTTGATGACGTTGAACGCGCCCTTCAGCTTGTCGATGAGCACGGCGGCAGCCACAAAGGGAATGCCGAGGCCGGCCGAGTAGCACAGCAGCAGTATGACGCCCTGCACCACCGAGGCCTGCTGCGAGGCCAACATGAGCGCCGAGCCGAGAAACGCGCCCACGCACGGCGTCCAGCCGATGGAGAAGATGATGCCGAACAGTACCGACGAGAAGAAGCCGAGCTGGCGGCCGGCCAGTGGATTCTTCCCGCCACGGAACAGATTCACCTTGATGAACCCGAGGAAGTACAGACCGAAGGCGATGACCACCAGACCGCACACGACGTTCACGATGTTCTGGTACTCGATGAAGAACGCGCCCACGCTGGAGGCCAGGGCGCCCATGGCAATGAAGACGCACGTGAACCCCAGCACGAAGCCGAGGGCGTTGCGCAGCACCACGGAGGTGCGCACCTCCTCGCCGGCGGCGAAGTAGGTGACGTAAATGGGGATCATGGGCAAAAGGCACGGCGACACGAAGGTAATGATGCCTTCCAGGAATGTGATGAGGTAGGTCACTGCGTGCTCCCGTCCGTGTTGCGCTGCCAACGATCGTGCGGTCTATTATTCCCGAAAACGGCCGAGGGCGCGATGCCCTTCACAGAAAGTCGCCCGTCCGTTACGGGGAGATGCCCCTGTCCGAGCCCAACCGGGACACGCTTGCCCGGTAAAGTGCCCCGGCAGCCGTCCTGCTACCGCGCCTCGACGCCGCGGTAGTATTCCACGCCGTTGTCGGCCTTGAAGGTGAACACGGTGAAGTGCGGGTACACGAGACGCCCGTCATCGCCGAGGATGCTGTTGCCGTCGGCGTCGGTCATCTGGTAGCAGCTGGCGCTGTAGGTGCGCTTCTGCGGGCTGCCCAGAAGCTTCAGCAGGGGCGCCGCATCGCCATCGATGCGCGCGGCGCTGCGCAGCTGCTTGGTCTTCGCCGCATTGTAGCGGCCCTTGGCGCTGAAAGCGTAGAACTTCTCGCCTACCACGGCGGTGCCGGTCATCATCTGGCCGTTCTCGGCGAAGCGCCGCACTTTGGCGCTGTCCCAACCGGCCTTGGCGCGGCCGCTCTTCGTCACGCGGTATGTGTCGCCCGCCACCTTCACGAGGCGGGTCTTCTTCCCTGTCAGCAATTTGCCGCTTTGGCCGAACACGTACCAGGCGCCCTTGATCTTCGCCGGCCCTGTGGCGGCCTTGCCGTTGGCGAGGAAATAGTACTTCGCGCCCTTCACCGTCTTCCACTGCTTCTTGACGGCCTTGCCGTTCTGCACGTAGTAGCGCTCGCCGCCCATCTTCACCAGGCCGCGCTTGCCAGCGAAGCGGCTGCTGGCTGTCGATGCCTTCCCGCCGAGGGCCTTGGTGCGCGGCGCGATAGTCACGACGTATGTGCGGGCGTTCTTGTAGCCCGGCGTACCGCCCTGACCGCTTCGCGCATAGGGGAAGGCGAACAGGTCAACGCGGCAGTGCTTGGCCCATTCGGGATCGTACACCTTGCCGTTCACCTCGGCCCAGGAGTGCCCGCCGCTGGAAACCACCTTGCAGCTCTTGCAGCCGATGGCGTTGGCAATGTAGGCGAAGGCGGCGGCATAGGAATGGCAGCTGCCCGATTTCTTGTCGAAGATGTCCAGGGCGAAGGCCCTCTGCCAGCCCGACTTCGACGAAAAGCCGCGGAAGGCCCGTTCGCTGTATTTATCGCGCAGCAGGTTGAAGCAGGCGCGCAGCTTCTTCTTCTGCGACCAGCCGGGCTTGGTGTTGCGCTCCACGAACGCCGTCGCCTTCGCGAGCACCTTCAGCTCGGCCTTCGTTTGATCGTTCAGCACGGCGCGGCCCTGCTTGTCCAGCTTCACGCCGTTGACCACCTTGCCCGTCACCATGGCGCCCTTGGCCTTGTTGGCCACGGTGAAGTAGCGGTAATGCTTGCCCACCTTGTGCCAGCCGGTCAGCTGGCGACCCTTCTTGTCGAAGAGATACGTCTTGCCGTTGATGGTGCGCAGACCGCCCTTCTGAGCCACGCCGTCCACCTTGCAGTAGATGCGCGATCCCTTCTCGACCCACTGCACCGAAGGGGCGGCAGGCTCGTCGGCGAAGGCCGGGGTGGTCGTTGCCGCCATAGCCGTACCGGCCAGGAGAAACGCGGCGAGAAGGATGGCGAGGGCAGTGCATATGGAATGCTGCAGCAAGCGGGAACGGGGCATCGAATGCCTCCTTGCGGACTCGGTAACCATTACCTTTCAGCATATCGTATTGGGGCACAAAAGGGGAGGGGCGGAGCGCGGGATTGTCGTACAGGGTAGCGGAGGCGGGACGACCTACCGGGTAAGCTGTCCCACTTTGCTTTCGGACACGAGGCTGCCGGGGGACTTCGGTCGGGGCCGTTGGTCGAGCGGGCCCATGTGGACCAGGCGGTGGTGAGTCGGGTGGAGCGCGGTCGCGGCAATGTGACAGCCAACCTGGTGGCTGATCTTGCCGAGGCGCTCGGCAAGCAGGTGTGCGTCGCGTTGGAATAGCCACAAGAAAGGGGCGACCGCCGATCTCGGTCGCCCCTTTCTGTGAAACGTGCAGCTTGGCACGAGGCTGCTGGATGGTGCGGAGCGGGGCAGCCTGCCAGGCATGCTGCCCCGCTCCGTTGCGGGTCGCGATCCTTAGGCCTTGGGCTCCTGCTGGGTGATGCAGTGGATGTTGCCGCCGCCGTAGACGACCTGATCGGACTGGACACCCACACACTTATAGACGCCCTCGCCCCACACCTCGTCGTAGATCTGCTGCAGCGTGTCCACGGCAAGCTGGTCGTTCTCGTCGCCGTACTGCGGCACGATGACGCCGCCGTTGGTTACGAGATAGTTCATGTAGGAGGCGATCAGCGGCTCGTCGGCCACGCGGGGCTCGGCATTCTCGTCGATGTCGATGGTGTCGCAGGATGCCTGGTCCATGTACAGGGGATTCGCCGGCATGGGCAGCTTGTACACCTTGATGGCGCGACCCTTCGCGTCGGTAGCGTTGCTCAGGGTTTCATAGGCCTCATGACACTGGCGGTAGAAGGGGTAGTCCGGATCATCGGTCCAGATGCAGGCCATGACGCCGGGGGCGATGAAGGTGGCCACGTCGTCGATGTGGCCGTTGGTCTCCTCGGGGTCGATGCCCTCCTTCACCCAGATGACCTTCTCCACGCCCAGGTAGGCCTTCAGGTGCTCGTCCATATAGGCGCGCAACTCCTCGCTCCAGGGCTGGAACTTCTTGGCGTAGACGGGCCAGATGGTGTCCTCGTCGGCCTCGTCGGCCAACACGGCAGAGGCAGTGCGGCCCGGGGAGAGCAGGCACTGGTCGGTCACCACGAGGGTGCCCTCGCCGTCCACGGTGATGGAGCCGCCCTCGAGGATCATGTCATCGGGACGGTAGCGGCGGCAGTGCGACAGCTCGGCCATCTTGCAGGCAATTTGGTCGTCGGCCTTCCACGGGAAGTACAGGCCGTCGATAAGCCCGCCGTAGGCATTGAAGTGCCAGTCGCAGGCACGCTTGTCGCCCTTGCCGTTGATGACGTAGGTGGCCCCGGTGTCGCGGAACCAGGCGTCGTCGGTAGCCATCTCGATGACGGTCACATTCTCATCGTCCTCGAAAACGGCCTTGCAGTTGGCATAATCGTCCTCGTTGGCGCACATGACGACCGGCGTGAACTCGGCGATGGCCCGAGCGATGGCAGCGTACTGCTTCTGAGCCGGCTTGGCGCCATGGGCCCAGGTGTCGGTGCGGTGCGGCCAGCCTATCCACACGCGATCCTGCGGGGCGAACTCGGCGGGCATGAAGAAACCGTCGGCGGCGGGGGTAGAGTCAGACTCGTAAATAGTCTTCATGGGAAAATCCTTTCGAAGTGAAATGGCTTCGGAGCAGGGACGCGTCGGAGGACTTGGCGCGCCCCGGCACCACTTGGTCAGAGGCGGCCGGCACAGACCCGCCTCGGTTCCACGGAGGTCCTGACGGTTAAGGCTACAGGACCTTCTCGGGTTTGCCGCCGTTGGCAGCGAGGATTGCCTCGATCTGGGCCGGATCGGCGGGCTCCAGCGAATCGGACTCGCCGGCGGCCTCGGCAGCGAGGCGCTCGGCGGCCGTGGCCTCGGTGAGGCCCGTGAACTCCTCTTTGCGGCCGCGGGCGCTCACCACGCGCACCACCTCGCCCATAAGGAGGAATATGATGAAGATGGCGATCATCGGCACCTTGTCCGCTACTTCCTCGGCTGAGAACGGCACGATCGTGGCCACGACGGCCAGCACCAGCTCGATGACCGGGATGGCCAGAATAACCTTCATAGCTGTACCCTGGAAGGGGAGGCGATACACGCGCGGACGGTTCGCATCCACCTTGCGCAGCTTGATGAACGCCGGGAACATGGGGATGTAGGTGAGCAGCAGGAACACGACCGAGGTGGCGAACAGCGTCCAGAACAACCCGTTAGAGATGGCCTCGTTGGGGATGAGCTGGATGAGCAGCACGGCGGTAGCCACGATGCCGTTCACAACGGCGGCACCGGTGGGCATGCCGGTCTTCGGATTCTCGTGGGCGAAGACCTTCGGCATGTTCTGGTTCTTCGCGGCGTACTGGGCCACGGCGTTCACGCCGAAGGACCAGGAGGCCATGTTCGCGAACAGGGTGATGAGGAACACCACGGCGATGATGATGAAGATGGGGGAGGCTTCGCCCACCATGGTCATTACGGCCACGATCATGCCGAAGTCGGGGTCGATCTGGTCGGCCGGGATGGCGGCGCCGATGCCGAAGCCGCAGAACAGGTAGATGGCGCCGATGGCCAGGCCGCCCAGGATGATGGCCTTCGGGATGTCGCGGGCCGGGTTCTGCATGTCCTTGGCGAAGGTGCAGACCACCTCGAAGCCCGTGAAGTTGAAGATAATGATGGACAAATAGCCGAGCGCGGCAGTGTTGGTCACGTCGGGCAGGAACGTCTCGGGGGCCATGGATCCGGCAAATCCGTTGGCGCAAGCATACCAGATACCGAGCACACCCACCGATACGGCCACGAGCACCTTCAAGACGGCTCCGCCGTTCAGAATCCACTCGGAGTCGGACACCTTGGAGAAGCTCATGAGCACGACAATCCACACGAACGCGATCTCGATGGCCAGCGTGAGCGCCATGTTCGACTCGATGTCGGCTCCGAACACCATACCGAGGATCGGCGGGAACAGGGTGGCCAAGCTGGCGATCCACAGCGGGAAGTTGATCCAGTAGTACCAGCTGATACGGGCACCCCACTTGTCGCCCAAAGCATCGCGCACCCAGTCGTAGATGCCGCCCTCAGAGTCGTAGGCGGTGCCGAGCTCGGCCGCCACCATGCCGTAGGGCAGAAGGAAGGTGATGATAAGGAAGATCCACCAGAAGAACTGCTGGTTGCCGATGGCAGCAGCCGGCGCCGCCGCCTCGCACACGAACACCACGCAGATCACCGACAGAATAACGGACACGAAGGAGAATTTCTTCTTACCACTCATAGTGTGGCTCCTTACTTGGAAGATAAAGGCGGGGGAGCCGCAGCTCCCCCGACCTGGTACGTCTTACAGACCGTGCTTACCGAGGGCCGCCATGCGCTCATCGATGGTGGCGCGGTAGGCCGCGGCCTTCTGCTCGTCGGGCTCGCTCTGGGGGCACAGAGTGGCCAGGATGGCGCGAATGGAGTGCTTGCGGTTCTCGGCCTCGTCCCAGCACAAGCTGCGCGCGGGGTCGTCCATTACCTCGTCCACCACTTCTTCGCCACGGTTGGCGGGCAAGCAGTGCATGAACATGCTGTTCGGACCGGCCACGTTCATCATATCCCAGGTCACCTGGTACTTCGGATAGAACACGTCCATGTAGCTGGAGCTGGAGACCTCCTCGTCGTAGAGGCCGTACCACACATCGGTGTACACGAAGTCGGCGCCCTCGATGCAGGAGATGTCGTCGGAAATGGTAATGGTGCCGCCGGAGATCTTGCAGTTCTCCTCGCCGATAGCCATGAGCTGCTTGCCAAAGGCAGCGCACTCCTCATCGGTGCCTATATGCAGGGCGCCGTCGGGAATCTGATGCCCCTTCGGCCCGAACTGCACGAAATCCATGCCCATCTTCGAGCAGATGAACATGAGCGACACGCAGGTCTGGGTGGCATCGCCGATGAAGGCAAACTTGCAGTCCTCGATCTTCTTGCCGGCGGGCAAGTTCTCGATCATGGTCATGAGGTCGCCGAGCTCCTGGGTGGGATGGTTGTACTCGCTCATGCCGTTGATGACGGGGGCCGCGGAGTACTTCGCCAAGCTCACTACATCCTTATGACGATCGACGCGGGCCATGAGGATGTCGACGAGGCTTCCCATGACGCGGCCGGAGTCCTCGATGGACTCATGGCCACCCAGCTGGATGGAGCCGGGGCCGAAGAACTGGGCGTGACCGCCGAGATCGGTCATGGCCGTCTCGAAGGAGATGCGGGTGCGGGTGGACACCTGCTGGAAGATCATGCCGAGGGTCTTGTTCTTCAGCAGCAGCGGGTACTCGCCGCCCTCCTTGATGAGCCCCTTCATGGCGATGGCCAGATCTACCATGCCGAGCAGCTCCTCCTTGGTGAAGTCGTTGGTGTCGATGTAATCCTTGACCATGGAAACCTCCTAAAGGTTCTCTGGGACCGGCCTGCCCCTTGCAGGACCGCGTCCCGAGCGCCCCGGGATCGGCGAGGCGCTCCTCTTGGCGCACAGCATGGGACGCAGCGAAGGTTTTGAGAAGAAATAACCGGGATTATTTTGCGATGAAGGGGAGTCACACCTGCTCTAATCCCAAATAATCCCGCCGTTTAGAAATATTGACCTGGTGTTTGTGGTATGAATAGGCCTGGTGTTTGTGGTGCGAATAGGCCTGGTGTTTGTGGTACGAATAGGCCTGGTGTTTGTGGTACGAATAGGCCGACGCGTCTTTCGCCGACCTTCCAGAGGAAGGCACGGTCTAATCTGCCCTAGACCCTCACGGCTCATCGTCGAAGTCCGCGCAGCATCGAGGAGGCTCGCTTTGGAGACAGCGTTCTACCTCTATACCATCGTCGTGATGCTCGTCTGCGTGGCATCGGGCTCCGTGTCGCTTTCGGCCTACTTCGTTTCGCGGCGTCGCTCGTTCCTCTTCGCCGCGGCCATGCTGTTGTTCTATTTCCTCGATCTCGCGCTTATCTTTCAATACGAGTACCTGGGCCAGAACGTCGAGTATTCCATCAACCAGTTCTATACCATCGACCATCCGCAGTTGAAGATGCTGCTCGCCCTGGGCACCCTCGAACCCATGTGGCTCATCTTGTGTGATTTCGTGAACGAGCGCCGGCGCGCCTGGCGCCTCGCCCCGGCCCTGGTCTTCGTCGCAACCAGCGAGATCGTCGTGCTGTGCCTGCCCGTAGACGAGTTTCGTCAGTGGCTCTTTTACACACTGCGCCAGGCCTTTCTCCTGTGGTGCCTGGCTTTCGGAGCCTACCGCTACTGCACTGCCCGCAACGAAGTGGAGAAGGCTCGCCTCTGCCGCCAGGAGCCGCTGTTCCTCGTCACGACGGCCCTGTGCCTATGCGTCCTCATCGAAGATATCGGCATGATCCTTGTCCTCGATGCCAGCTTCTTCGCCAATGCCGATCTTTTGCCTCTCTATATCAGCGAGCGGAACTTCTCCGAGAACATCCTGCTTTTGGCCCTGTCGTTCTTCACCCTGCGCGCTGCCGCCGACACCCTGCGTCTCCGTTCCAAGGAACCGCCGAGCGCCGACGCACCCGATACCCAGGAATACATGGACGAGCTGCTTCCCGCCTTCTGCGAGCGCTATCACCTGACCGCGCGCGAGCGCGTCATCTTGGAAGAGGTGCTGCAGGGCAAGGACAACCAGAACATCGCCAGTTCGCTGCAACTGGCCCTGGGCACTGTGAAGGCCCATGTGCACAACATTCTGAAGAAAACCGACACCACCACTCGCCAAGAACTCACCCAGCTGTTCTGGAAGGGATGAAGAACGACCGTAGACGGCCGATCCCGTAGGGGCGGCCGCATAGCCGCACCGACCCACAGCCTCTCAGAACCCAGCCCTCTTGCGGCCGCGCAGTTCCTCTCTAAGTTTTTGCGCAAGCTCGTCTCGGCTACTCACGCCAAGCTTGGCGTAAACATTCGATATGTGGGTTTTCACCGTATTGACGGAAATGTATTCTTGCTCAGCAATCTCCTTGTTCGATGCGCCCTTTTCAAGGAGCGACAACAGTACTTCCTCGCGCTTGGTCAGCCCGTATTCACGAGCGATCCAAGGTACAAGGGATTCCGCCAGCTGCGCATTGCGTATCCGCCGATGATGCGCGAGGAAGACGTACGCAGCCACGGTGAAGCAGAGTGCCATAACCTCGACGGGAGCCTTACGAGGAGAAGCAAAGCCTCCACCGTTCGCCTGTCCAAAGAAGTCCAAATACGTTGCCGTTTCTCCCAGAGCATATACAAGCACAAGGACAAGCGAGAAAACCCATCGCCAACGACTCATGTGTTGAAACTCCGCCACCAAACAGCAGGCACCGTACCCTATCACCCACAATGCCAGCAACCTGGCAAAGAGGAACTCGCGCCATAATGCAACCGTTTCAACCGATGAAGCGCCGCTTGCCCAAGCCACCATCATGCAAACCGCCCAAAAGAATCCCTCGATAGGAGAAAAGCTGCGCGAGAACAAGCTGCCAAGCACAAGCCGGTACAAGAGGATTACAACCATGCTGAATGCGGTGTAGAGCATGGGACAGGCGTTTCGCACGCCCTCGAATTGCAGCGCGAACTCTGGAACGAACTCGTACATAAATAATAGAACAATATCTATCGTGTACGCAAAGAAGATGAGCGCGACGAAGAGGTAGCCCTGTTTGCGCTCGACATAGTACAGGCCCCCATAAACGGCGGTAGCCAACGCGTAGGCGATGCAACTTGCCACATTGTAGAGAAAAGCGAGGGACACGACTCCTCCTTCGTCGAGCAGCAACATTATAGACAATTTAGCACCTAAGGCTAACAACTTGCCCAGCGCCCGATTTATCCCCTGTGTTTTTGCAGTTCAGATGCAGGAGGATAAAAAATCATCCCCTGATTAATCTAAAAGCCCTCTCTGTTTTTCTTAACAAAGAATCCCTCGGTTCTTAGAGTAAAACCACTGCAGCGCTGAAAAAGGAGACAGCGCCGCAATCGAATTAAGGAGGGTTTTATGAGCACGTCCTACCTCGAACAACTTCTCAGCCGCCGTCATTTCGTCATTGGATCGAGCGCCCTCGCGGCCGCTACGCTCTCGGGCGGCCTTTGGGGATGCGCATCCAAAGAACCGCTTGGATCAACTGGTGCATCTGCATCCCCTGAGCAAAACACTGCCGATATAGTGCTCTACAACGGTCATATTCAAACCATGGTATCGGAAGACGATGTTGCCTCAGCCGTGGCTATCGCGGGTAACAAGATCGTCTACGTGGGCGATGATTCAGGCATCGACGCTTTCGTGGGGGACAATACTCAAGCCATCGACCTCGATGGCAAGTTCGTCTCCCCCGGTTTCATGGACGGCCACATCCACGCCCCTGGCAACTGGTACACCAGCCTCTACCAAATTGATCTAACGGGACTTACCACCAATGAGGAGTACCTCGAGGCAATCCGCTCTTTCGTGGAAGCCCATCCCGACGAGGAGGCCTACATCGGAACGCCTTTCATGCTCAATGCCTACCAGCTTCCCGACGGCTCGAATCCCGGGCCCAAGAAAGAGGATCTAGATGCCATCTGCCCCGATAAGCCCATGCTCATCCATGACGTCTCCTACCACGCCGCTTGGGTCAATTCCAAGGCCCTCGAAATGGCCGGCGTAACCGCCGACACCCCCGACCCAGAAGGCGGCCTGTTCTATCGCAACGAAAAGGGCGAGCCTTCGGGATGCGTCAGCGATGCCGCCAAGGGAATAGTATTCGCCATCATGCCCGACACCATGACTAACGACAAGCTGGAAGAGGCCCTGTACAAATTCATGGAAGAAGCAAACTCCTATGGCGTAACTGGCATTACGAATATCACCCAAGGCGGCTTTGATGTTATCGATATGTATCACAAGGTGGAGGACGAGGGCAATTTGACCCTGCGCATGCGCGTCGTTCCCACTATGGGAGAAGATTGCACCTTTGACGAAGTGCTTTCCACCATCAAATCCTACAACGACTCCGCCACAGACATGATTTCTTCGAACACCGTGAAGATTTTCTACGATGGAGTGACCGAAAGCGGCACCGCCGTCATGCAGCAACCCTACCTGGAGTCGGCCGGGCTCGGCGAGCATTGGTGCGGCACGCCTGTTTGGCCTCAGGAAGACTTCGCCCGCCTTGTACACGACTTTGATGCAGAGGGCGTTCAGGTGCACGTGCACGCCATCGGCGACGGTGCCGTCCGCGGCACCCTCGACGCCTACGAGGAAGCTCGGGCGGCCAATGGGGAGCGCGACGCGCGGCACACGATGACCCACGTATGCGCCATCACCGACGAGGACATACAGCGCATGGCCGACCTTAATGTAGTAGGCGCTCTCCAGTTTCTCTGGATGTACGGCGACGCATTGTGCGATCTGGAACGCGCTTACATCGGCGACGAGCGCGCACTCGCCATGTACCCGGTGAAGAAGATGCGCGACGCTGGCATCGCCATCACTGGCGCCTCCGATGCACCAGTGACCCCCTTCGTCGTGCTCGACGAGATCGAGGTGGGAATCACTCGCAACTCGCCCTATCCCGAGGAAGAGGACACCGACATGACCCGCTGGCCCGAACAGGGGCTCACAGCCTACCAGCTGCTCGAGGCCTACACCAAGAACGTCGCCTACCAGAACTTCATGGACGATATCATTGGCACCGTTGAAGTGGGCAAGTTCGCCGATCTCGTCGTGCTGGACACCAACATTCTCGAAGTCGATGCCAAGGCCATCTCCGACACCCGCGTGGTCTACACCATCTCCGACGGGCGCATCGTCTACGAGGGATAGAACCACGCCAGAAGGTGCCAGCCGTACAGAACGGCTCACAAATCTTCAGAACACAGGCCCCCGCGGCTCTGCGGTCATTAGTCCCGCAGAGCCGCGGGGGCCAATCTATGCGACCACGCAGCCCTTGCCGGCACTGCGGCAATACGCAAACACGCAGCATCCCGAAAAGGCGTTTCAGCCTCCTGGACTCACCCTCCCTATCCCAGAATGGATGAGAAGCCCGAAGAGCATCTCGCTTTCCAATTTGCTTAAGTACATTTACTAAAGTCTACTTTAGTAAAATTGATTTTAGTAATAGCATCTTCCAACAATGAGACTTCAGTTCATTTAACCGCCCTGCAGAAGGAGGGCGCCCATCGTAGGGAACAAGAAGGGAGGGCTTAAAGCCCTCCCCTACGGGGAAGCACATTCCCCACCTGCGCTTGGGATATACCGTCAGTGTTCCGCAAACTTAGTTAAAGATTACATTTTCAGTCGTATAAGATGCCTGGGCATATCGCTGGGCATTGGCAAATTGCGAAGTTGCAAGACCATACAAGATCGCAGCCTGCTCCTTATCGCCCTGCGCTCCGGCGCAATCAGCCATGGTTGTGTAATTGCATCCTGTGTGCACTGCCTCAGCAGCCATATTGTAGTATTCCAACGAGCCATCATCTACCGAGTCGTTCTTGTACAATTCAGCTCCCGCATTTCTTACTGCAATACGCGCATCGGTTTCTGCCTGCTTATTAGTAGCCTGCATGTTTTCTCCGAGAATAAGCCTGCAGTAGTTAGCCGTACCATAGGGAACGTCTGAACGGAATTTCTCGTCATGGCCCCTCAGAACATACATTTCAAGATCAGTCCCGTCAAAAATTGTCCTGAAAATTGTCTTGAACTCTAAGTCATCGCCTTCCGGAGAGTGGAACTGATAGAAACCACCGAAATCCCAGTTTTCCTCGCTCCATTTGCCCTCGTCATAGTAGCGAATGCTTCCGAGTCCGTTTGCAAGCGTAAGTGGGGTGACATCGCCGTTTTCGTCTAGCATAACCCTTTCCAGAGTATTAGCTCTCGGTTCGCTGTCAGGATATGCCTCGTATGAATCATTCATCCATGACTCATCCTTGAAATGATTTGCCGCGATGAGGTAATCCGTCTCACCATAGTCGCCGGCCTTGCGTACTACAAATGCATTATCCTTTTGCTCGATGAGATATGCATTTCCATTGTTGTCGGAAACGTTGATGTTGCCTGTATGGATCCACTCGGTTTCCGTAAGCATCTTAACCGCTTCGTCTGCTGTAGCGCACTTTGTAGCTGCGTACCAATAAGCAAACAGCGTATCCAGGAACGTGCCTTCCCTGTCGATCACCTCGGCACCTTCGCTCGGCGATGCCTGAGGCCCTCCAGCATAGGTGATAATAAGGCCTTCGGAATTCATGAACGCATTTCCCTGCAATCCGCCTGATGCAATAACCGCATAGCCATCATCCGGATAAGAAATCATCCCCGAGAACATTGCAGCAGGCGTCGCGCTGATTGCATCGAGATTGGCGCCCCCAAGATGATGGCCATCCTGGGTCATATTCCCCCATGCAGATACATTCATGCATGTTTTTGAACGCTCGGGATCGTAATGCATCATGAGATCATAGTTAAGAACAGATGAGCCCATAACTGCAACCACTGCATCTTCCTTTGAGATTCCTGCCCCGTCAGCTATCCCTGACAAGAAATCAAATACAGCTGGCTCATCCTCCTCGTAGTGCTTCAAAATCTTACCCATGGCTTCGTTATACGCAGCATCGTCTGCCTCCGTATAAATTAGAGCCATTACAGACGCCCAGTTATTCTCCAGTTGCTCTTTCTGCTGTGATCCATACTGCCTTCCCATGTCAAACCATGAGCCATTTACGTATACAACTTCCTGCGCATTCCCTGCGTTGACAGTTGCATCAAACACCCCATCAAACCCTTGATTTTCAGGAGTTGATGCTACATCTGCCGATGTATCGCCTGATGTTGCATTCGGCGCATTCTCTGTCGAACATCCTGCGCATGCCAGCATGCTTAAGCATAAGCTGGCGCAACATAGTGCGCTGACTGCCTTTCTTTTCATAATCTAACCCCTTCTCTTCTAGAAGCTCCGTATTGCCGACAGCCTGATGGCTCGAGCAAAGGCCCCTCGCCGCCGGCAACCTAATGGCTAGATTATGTAGTTCTTCAAACTGTTTTCACATGAACTAACCCCTATAAAAATGTTCATTCTTAACCTATACCCTGGTTTAGCGCTCTATGAACTCTGGTTCATTCTGTCCAGAGCAGGTGTGAGCAAAAGGGAGCTGGATTCATATCGATCGATCCAGCTTAATCGGCGCTACAAATTTTGATTTTCTGCAGCAACTGCATCCTGTTGCCAACGCCGGCCTTTTGATAGATGTTATGCGTATGCGACTTGACCGTACCGACCGAGATAAACAGCAATTCAGATATCTCCTGGGCGCTCTTTTCTTCAAGCAAGAATCCCAAAATCTCTCGCTCTCGGAGACTGAGGCCAACAGATGTTGCATAGGTATCTACGACTTCTTCCGGAAGCCTCTCCGTCGAACCTTCATCATGAATCGGCTTCGCTGCGATCTTGCCAACAAAGAAATGCCCCGCAACAGCGATGAGATATACGGCAATGATTATTTGAAAAATATTCTCGCCAATATTACGGCTTCGAATTGCTCCGCTGGCCACCAGACCCGCAACGTCATTACCGAGCCCATAGTATAGTCCCGTAACGACATCTTCAAAGACAATCACTATCCCAAGAATTCCAACCACTCTCAAGAATACATCTAACTTCAAAAATATGCTTTTCTGCGTTACCCCGCCGAAGGACTTGCTGCCGATAAAAGCCAGCACGATAACCAGAAGTTGGAATGGCAGCAAGTAACAGATATACAAGAATCCCGTACGTACCCCCAGTAAAGGGAACATGACAAGCCAAATGAACAAGAGCACTTCCACCGGTACTAATATCCATGCTCTTGATTTATCAAGAGCCCTCCTGAATAAACAACATACGAGAAAGACGGACGCGCAATAGAGAAGCGACTTGATCACCACGGGCGCTGAAAAATAACTATGGAGGTAATAGTAAATTGGCGAACCAGTCTCGTACCCTCGAACCATCAACTCAATCAAGTACTGGCTTAACATAAATAGAGCGATATACAGATATTCCTTCTTTCGATCTCCGATAAAGAGAATCAAGAAAAGGGCCGCAGAAATCACGCAACCTGACCCTATTAACAGACTCATGATGGTAGATAGTACGAGCATCGGGCCTCATCCTTCATTTTGCAGTGCAGATACCAGCAATAACGTCCCGGCGCAGATTCGCTTCCAAAGACAATGTATCCAAGATCGCAGAAGAAAAGCGCTGGGCCGGGAACTGTATCGAGATCATGCCTGTATTCGGTAAATGAGTGGCTGCTAGATGTTTAGTGCTAGGACGTTGTTTACATTCGGGTAATAGCAGATAAGGAGGTCCCGCCACGTTGCGAGTTTTCGCGAGTCATAGCGAGAAGAGGGACCTCCCGCGAAACTGCATCCTACGTAAGGCTGGAGTCGGGGAGCCGCCGCATCTATGCGAAACCTTTCACCTCCAGCAAAACGAGAAGGCTAGCGCACAAATCGCACGCTCGCCCAGGATTGGCGGTACGGAAGGACCCGGGAGAGCGAGATAGCGGGAGGGCTGAAGCCCTCCCGCACGGACCCTGGGGCCCCGCGCGCCTAGGCGACGATAACAGTGCCGGTCTCGCCGCGCAGGCCGGCGGCCGCGCACTCCAGCGAGGTGATGAGCGCCCTGCCCTCGGGGAACTTCTCGACGTACTCGATGCAGGCCTCCACCTTCGGAAGCATGCTCCCGGGGGCGAACTGGCCCTGCTCGATGTACTCGCGGGCCTGGGAGACGGTCATCTCGGAGATCTGCTCCTGCTCGGGGGTGTTGAAGTTGACGCACACCTTCTC
>Ga0209694_1001706_pt1 | contig 21883 bp, 21 predicted proteins | sample GluameincwithD2O_FD_187499 | JGI IMG/M metagenome (GOLD analysis project Ga0209694, IMG submission 187499) | Mouse cecum microbial communities from Vienna, Austria - Glucosamine amended microcosms incubated with D2O (SPAdes) (version 2) | ecosystem: Host-associated > Mammals > Digestive system >... | reverse complement strand
GGGTCGACACAACACCAGTATACAGAAGAGTTTATATAGATCATTGTTATTCGAAGAGAATATGAAAAATCTTTTATTTTATGGGGAGGTGAAAAACTCATTGAATAATGAAACTCATTTAATAAACAAAGCCGGAGGAAGTGGGCGGCGCGTAACCCGCAGATTATTTTATCAGCCTTGCGCCCTCTTGGGGCGCAGTTTGGAGGTGAACCACCATGAAGCAGTACAAAGCCCGCGATAAAATCACGCAGAAAATGAGCCGTGACGGGGCTATCGAGGTAAACGCGGCGACCGGGAAACAAAAGCGGATCAGCAAACGGGCGCGGGAAGCTGCCTTACTGAAAACGCCGGAGCAACAGGCAGCACAGGACGCACAGGCAGCGCAGCCCATTCCGGGCAGTCCCGCCCCGGACATATCCCCCAATGCGCCGCCCCTGCCCCATGCGCCGGGGACGGAAGCCGCACAGGACACGGGAACCGCCGAGCGCGTCTTAGAGCATATCGACGGGGCGCACACCCGCAGAGCCAGCAAAAAGGCAGCACGGAAAGCACAGGCAGAAGCCGAAAGCCGCGCCCGCACTTCCCGGCTGCAATTCACCGAGGAAGAACGGGCAACGCCGGAGCTGCAACCCTATATCAAGAAATCCGACAAAGCCGCTGACAGGCTGGACGAAGCAAGGGGGAAAATCCCAAAGGAAAAGAAACTTGTGGGGGAGCGAACCTTTGACGAAGCCACCGGGAAAGGCAAGACCCGCCTACGTTTTGAGGAACGGGAAAAGCCGCAGAACTACGGCAAGGCACATAAAAACCCGTTATCCCGCCCCGCGCAGGAAGCGGGTATTTTCGTCCATAACAAGGTACATTCCGTGGAAAAGGACAATTCCGGCGTGGAGGGTGCGCACAAATCCGAGGAAACCGCCGAAAAAGCCGCGAAGTACGGGGCGCGGAAAGTCAAGGAGGGCTACCGCAGCCACAAGCTCAAACCCTACCGGGCGGCGGCAAAGGCTGAAAAGGCGGCGCAGAAAGCAAACGCCAACTATCTCTACCAAAAGGCACTCCATGACAACCCGCAGATCGCAGCGTCAAATCCATTCTCCCGGTATATGCAGAAGCAGCGTATCAAAAAGCAGTATGCAAAGTCTGTCAAGGCACAGGGCGCAAAGTCTGTCAAGAACGCAGCGGAGAACACAAGAAAAGCCGCCAAAAAGACCGCCGAGGGAACCAAAAAGGCAATCGCATTTGTGGGGCGACACCCGGCGGGCGTATGTATCGCCATAGGTGCGCTGCTGCTTTTCATTATGATTTCTTCCGCATTATCTTCTTGTGGAGCTATGTTTTCCGGCATGATTAACGGCATTGTCGGGACTTCCTACACGTCGGAGGACGCGGATTTAGTCGCCGTGGAAAACAACTATGCGGCACTGGAAACGGACTTGCAGCGCAGGATTGACAATATCGAGCGCGACAATCCCGGCTATGACGAGTACCGCTATGACCTTGACAGTATCGGGCATAACCCCCATGAATTAGCGTCCTATCTGACCGCGCTTTTACAGACCTACACCCCGGCGACCGCACAGGCAGAAATACAGCGTATCTTTGAACTTCAATATACCCTCACTCTGACGGAGGAAGTGGAAATACGTTACCGCACAGAAACAAGCACAGACCCGGACACCGGGGAAACCACCACCGAGGAAGTCCCCTATGAGTATTTTATCCTCAATATCAAGCTGGAGAACAAGCCCATATCCGAGCTTGCGCCGGGACTGCTTACGCCGGAGCAGCTTGAAATGTTCCGGGTGTACTTGGAAACCAGCGGAAACAAACCCCTTATTTTCGGCGGCGGTTCCCCGGACGGGAACCCGTCGGAGGATTTAAGCGGGGTGCAGCTTGTCAACGGTACACGCCCCGGAAATACCGCCGTGGTAGACCGGGCAAAGTCACAGGTAGGCAATGTAGGGGGACAGCCCTATTGGAGCTGGTACGGCTTCAACAGCCGCGTGGAATGGTGCGCCTGTTTCGTTTCATGGTGCTACAATCAAGCCGGGAAAAGCGAGCCGCGCTTTGCCGCGTGCCAGTCACAGGGCGTACCGTGGTTCCAGTCACGGGGGCAATGGGGCGCGAGGGGCTATGAGAATATCGCCCCCGGCGACGCGATCTTTTTTGACTGGGACGGGGACGGGAGCGCAGACCATGTGGGGCTTGTAATCGGCACGGATGGGCAGCGCGTTTACACCGTCGAGGGCAATTCCGGCGACGCTTGCAAGATAAAAAGCTACCCCCTTGACTATGGCTGTATCAAAGGGTACGGCTTGATGAATTGGAACTGAACACATTTTTGACTATGAAAGGAGTTTTACACTATGGCAGCAAACAAGATTGACCGTATCAACCGGGAGATTGAAAAGACCCGCGAGAAGATCACCGAGTATCAGAACAAGCTCAAAGGGCTGGAAGCGCAGAAAACCGAAGCGGAGAATTTGCAGATCGTCCAGCTTGTGCGCTCTATGCGGCTTTCCCCGCAGGAGCTTACCGCCATGCTGCAAAACGGGGCAATCCCCGGCATGACCCCCGCGCCCGCTTCTTACGGCACAGACAACGACGAACAGGAGGAAAACGAAGATGAAGAATAAGAAAACCCTTAAAATGCTGTTGACCCTTTGCGCCGCCCTTATCCTCATGGGCGGCTTTTCCGTCACCGCCTACGCGCAGACCCCGGAGGGACAGGACGACGCGACCGACGACAGCGGCGTTGTTTACGAGGAACCCGAAAAGGAAGAACCCCTCACCCCGGACGGGAACGCGACGCTGGTTGACGATTTCGGCGGCAACAAGCAGCTTATCACCGTGACGACCAAAAACGGCAATTACTTTTATATCCTCATTGACCGGGACGACGAGGGGGAAAACACCGTGCATTTCCTCAATCAAGTGGACGAAGCCGACCTTATGGCACTCATGGAGGACGGGAGCGAAAAGACGGAGCCGCCCGCAGTCTGCAACTGTACGGAGAAATGCGAAGCCGGGAAAGTAAATGTAAGCTGCCCCGTCTGCAAGGACAACATGACCGCTTGCAGCGGCAAGGCAGCGGAGCCGGAACAAGGCGAGCCGGAGGAACCAAAGGAGAAGAAAACAGGCACGGGCGGGCTGCTGCTCTTTCTGATCGTCGCCATTGCCGGGGGCGGCGGTGCGTTCTATTACTTTAAGATTATGAAGCCCAAACAGGACGTAAAGGGCGGCACAGACCTTGACGATTTCGATTTTGACGATTACGACGAGGACGAGCCGGAACCCGACGAAACCGGGGACGACGGGGAAACGGAGGACGAGGAAGCATGACCCTGTTCACCGACAACCCCTTAGAAAGAATGATGATACAGAAACCGGGCGACGGGCAGCGTGGGAAACCGCCGCCCGCTTCCATTCCCCCGCGCTGCAAGGGCTGTCCCTACAACCGGGAGCCGCCCTGCGTGGGGTACTGTATCAAGAAGCTGACAGAGAAGAAAAACACGGGAAAATGAAAGGAGGATTTTCTAATTGACTTCACATAGATTAGTGATTGCAGAAAAGCCCAGCGTCGCGGCAAGTATCGCCGCCGCGCTTGGGGTAAAAGAGAAAAAGGACGGATATATCGAGGGCGGGGGCTACCTCATTTCTTGGTGTGTCGGTCATTTGGTGGAGCTTGCGGACGCTGCCGCCTATGGGGAGCAGTATAAAAAATGGAGCTATGAGAGCTTACCCATTCTGCCGGAGGAATGGCAGTACACCGTCGCCGCCGACAAGGGGAAACAGTTCAAAACCTTAAAAGAGCTTATGCACCGCGCCGACGTTTCCGAAGTGGTGAACGCTTGCGACGCTGGGCGCGAGGGGGAATTGATTTTCCGCTTTGTGTACGGCGTGGCACAGTGTAACAAGCCTATGCGCCGCTTGTGGATTTCCTCAATGGAGGACGCGGCGATTAAGGCGGGCTTTGCAGACTTAGGGGACGGGCGGGACTATGACGCGCTCTATGCTTCCGCATTGTGCCGCGCAAAAGCCGACTGGATCATTGGTATCAATGCAACGCGCCTTTTCTCCTGCCTGTATCATAAGACCTTGAACGTGGGGCGGGTGCAGACCCCCACACTGAAAATGCTGGTTGACCGGGGCGAAGCAATCTCCCATTTCAAGAAAGAAAAATACTACCATGTACACCTTGACTTATCCGGCGCGGAAGCCGCCAGCGAAAGGATTTCAGATAAACCGGGAGCCGACACACTGAAAGCGGCTTGTGAAGCGGAAACGGCGGTTTGTGTTTCCCTTACCAAAGAGAAAAAGACCGCCGCCCCGCCGAAGCTCTTTGACCTCACTTCTTTACAGCGGGAAGCTAATAAAATCTACGGCTACACGGCGAAACAGACCCTTGACCTTGCACAGACCTTGTATGAAAAACGGCTGCTTACCTACCCCCGGACAGACAGCGCATTTCTGACCGACGACATGGGGGACACAGCGGCAAAGACTGTTACCATGCTGTCCGGCAAGCTGCCTTTTATGGAGGGTGCAGAAATTACCCCGGACGTTTCCCGGACGCTTGACAGCAGCAAAGTGAGCGACCACCACGCCATTATCCCCACTATGGAGCTTGCAAAGACCGACCCTGCCGCCCTGCCGGAAAGTGAAAGGAATATCCTCACCCTTGCCGGGGCGCGTCTTATTTTCGCTGCCGCCGAGCCGCATATCTTTGAAGCGGTCACGGCGGTTTTCTCATGCGCCGGTACGGAGTTTACGGCACGGGGAAAGACAGTGCTTGCGGGCGGCTGGAAAGAGCTTGAACGCCGCTACCGGGCAACCCTCAAAGGCAAGCCCGACCCGGAGGATATGGAGGAAGCAAACACCCTGCCGGAGCTTTCCGAGGGACAGACCTTTACAAGCCCTACGGCAAAGGTGACGGAGCATTTCACAACGCCGCCGAAGCCCCACAACGAAGCAACTTTGCTTTCGGCAATGGAACGCGCCGGGAACGGGGACACCGACCCGGACGCGGAACGCCGGGGGCTTGGCACACCCGCCACCCGCGCCGCCGTCATTGAAAAACTGGTGAAGTCCGGCTTTGCAGAGCGCAAGGGAAAGCAGCTTATCCCCACGCAGAACGGAGCCGCCCTTGTGTCTGTCCTGCCGGATATGCTGACTTCCCCGCAGCTTACCGCCGAATGGGAAAACAATCTGACGCAGATCGCAAAGGGAGCCGCCGACGCTGGGGAGTTTATGCAGCGCATTGAAGCTATGGCGCGGGAGCTGGTAAAGGAAAACACCGCCGCCGACAAAGGCAAGGCGGCTTTCACGGGCGGGGAGGAAAAGCCCTCTGTCGGCAAATGCCCCCGGTGCGGCTGTCCCGTCCATGAGGGCAAGAAAAATTTCTACTGCTCTAACCGGGATTGCGCCTTTACCATGTGGAAAAACGACCGTTTCTTTGAGGAAAGGAAAGTCACCTTTACCCCGAAGATTGCCGCCGCCCTCTTAAAATCCGGCAAGGCGAATGTCAAGGGCTTGTATTCCCCGAAAACAGGCAAAACCTATGACGGAACCGTTGTTTTAGCTGATACGGGCGGGAAGTACGTCAACTACAAGATAGAGATACCGAAGAAAAAATAAGTTTCGTAGCAAGCATAGGAAAAGAGTACCCTTTTCCGTAAATCCCCTTTCGCCGCTGACGCGCCGGACGGGGATTTTGCTTGTTGGGAAGTGTCCCAAACCCTCTTGAAAAAATAAAACACTTTGGCAGAAAGCGCGGGCGCGGTGTAGGACGGACATAGGAGCCGGAACGCCGCACCCTTTCTCTGCCCCAACGGAAAGGAGGAATGAAGCTATGGCAAGTTTACGGGAAGCCGTAAAGGACTATCAGGACGAGCTGCAAGCGGGGATTGCGTGGATAGCGTTTTGGCGGGAGGGGCGTTCATGGCACAGCGATTATATCTACCTTGAAACAGACGACACCCTTACCCCGGAGGACAGGGGACGCTTGCAGGAGATACAGGACACCGACCCCGCCGCCGTTGTCCTAAACGGTTACTATTGCGGCTACTTGGGCGAGGACATGAACCTTGCGGGGCTGACCGCCGGGGTGCGCCGCCATTATGAGAACGGCTATAACAATGTGGCTGACTTTATCGAAGCCCACGCCGACGCTTTACCGCCGGAGCTATTAGAGAAAGCAAGAGCCGCCGCCCACGCCGCAGGGCTTCCCTTTTCGGAAAAGCCCTACCGGGACGACGAGGATTTTAACCCCTATGTATTTAACGGGAGCATGAGCGTAGAGGATTTCGAGCTTATGCACCGCATGATGAACGAAGAAAGGAGCAAGCGCATGAGCGAAACATTTTCAATTTTAATCGACAGCCGCAGCCGCTTTGAAACCGGGCAGCCGGGCGGCGAATGGCTTTCCATGCCGACCACAATGGAGCAGCTTCACGCGGCTATGAAAAGCGTCGGCATTACAGCGGATAACCCGCAGGACTTTTTTATCAATGGCTTTTCCAATACAGAAGCCTACCCCTTTGACGTGCCGCTTTCCGTAGTACAGGGCAGCACCATTGACGAGCTGAATTATCTTGGAAAACTCTTGGAAATGCAGGACGACGGCGACCGGGATAAATTCACGGCGGCGGTAACGCTGGGGGAACACGCCGGGAGCGTGAAAGACCTTATCAACCTTGCACAAAACCTTGACTGCTACTGGATATACCCCGCTGTCCGAACCGAAGCCGACTACGGCTATTACCTCATTGACGAGCTGGACGAATTGGAGCTGCCCGAAGAAGCAAAGAAATATTTCAAGTACGAGGAATACGGGCGGGACGCAGTTAAAAAAGACCGGGGACAGTTTACGGAGCAGGGCTATATCTACAACAATGGCAACACCTTTTCCCCGTGGTACAACGGGCGGGAAAATGACATACCGGGCGAATACCGCGTTATGAGCTTCCCGGAGCCGGAACGCCCCGCCCCGGATAAGCTGGAAAAGGACGAAGCCGCGCCGGAGCAGGAGGAAGCCCAGCCGGAAACGCCGACAGGTTCCCCGCCACCGCCGCGCCCGGTCAACCCGATCATTCTCACCGCCGACAAGCCCGCTGAAAAGCTGAAAGAGATCACAGACCGCTTGGAGCAGGGTATCACGGAATTGTTTGACAGCGAACGCTACAAGGAATATCTGCAAGTCATGTCAAAGTTCCATAATTACAGCTTCAACAATACGCTGCTGATCGCCATGCAGAAGCCCGACGCTTCCCTTATCGCCGGATTTAACGCATGGAAAAATAACTTTGGACGGAACGTAATGCGCGGGGAAAAAGGCATACGCATACTTGCCCCGTCGCCGTATAAAATCCGGCAGGAGGTAGAAAAGAAAGACCCGCAGACGGGAAAGACGGTGATCGGAAAAGACGGGAAGCCCGTCACCGAAACAAAGGAAATCCAAATCCCCGCCTATAAAGTCGTCGCTGTTTTTGACGTGTCGCAGACCGAGGGGCGGGAGCTTCCCAGCCTTTCCGCAAATGAGCTGACCGGGGACGTGGAAAAATACGAGGATTTTTTCGCCGCACTGGAAAAGACCTCTCCCGTTCCTATGGGCTTTGAGAAGATCGAGGGGACAGCACACGGCTACTACCACTTGGAGGAAAAACGCATTGCCATAGACGAGGGAATGAGCGAGCTTCAGAACCTAAAGACCGCTATCCATGAGATCGCCCATGCGAAGCTGCACGACATTGACTTAAACGCCCCGCAGGAGGAACAGCCGGACAGACCCGACCGACGCACCCGTGAGGTTCAGGCGGAAAGTGTCGCTTATACGGTATGCCAGCACTACGGGCTTGACACGTCCGACTATTCCTTTGGGTACGTCGCCGGGTGGAGCAGCGGGCGGGAGCTTGCAGAGCTGAAAAGTTCCCTTGAAACAATCCGCGCCACCGCCGCCGAGATCATCAACAGCATTGACGGACACTTTGCGGAGTTACAAAAGGAACGGGAAGCCGCAAAAGCACAGGAAGCGGAAAAAGAGCCAATACCCGACCTTGCCGCAGAGCCGACCGTCACAATCCTTTGGAGCGAAAGCAGCCAGCTACGGGAGGGCGAAACAATCCCCCTGTCCCGTGCAAATACCCTTATCGCAGAATTGGACGAAGCCAACCTTGCAAGCCCCGGCTACGACAAGACCGCTTTCCGTATTGATTATGTGATGAACGGACAGCCCGACCACTACGAGGGGCGGCAGGACTTGGGCGACGGGGACGGTTCCCTTGTGGAGCATATCGAACAGTACCATACCTATTATCTGAACGATAAAGAATGGGAAAATTACCTTTTGCGCAACGAGGGCAGGGAAGCACTGGAAGCCGACAAGGAACACCGGGCAATGCTGCTGAATGAGTTTATCCCCTATCTGAAACTGCATTGTAATTTATCCGAAATGGAGCGTATCGCCGGGAAAGCCCTGCAAGCCGGGGACAATATGACACCTACGGAAACCGCCTACCATACCGCCATACAAGCCTATGTTTCCGAGTGCCGGGGGCTTGTCAATCAAGGCGAATATCACTTGCCGCCCGTCCCCCAGCTTAGGGATTTTGACGTGGAGCTTGCCGCCTACAAGGAACACGTCAAGGAGGAAATCGCACAGGAAGCGGCAGACGCAGGAATGACCGTGGAGGAATACGCCGCCAATGGGTATGAGCCTTACACCGCGCCGGAGCAGGAAACCGCGCAGAACGCCGAGCCGCAGGAGCCGGGAGAACCCGAAGCACAGGAAAAGCCGCAGGAGCCGGAAAGCCCCGTTTCTGAAAAAGCAGACACGCCGGAACAGACAGAGCCGCCCGCCAGCGAAGCAGCGCAGACTTCCACCCCGGAGCCGACGGAAACAACAGTTACATACTACCCGATCAATGAGAACGCCGCCCGCCGCGCAAAGGAAGCAATCAGTTTTTCCGATTACAAGCCCGGAAGCGCAACGGCAGAATACCGCCACTATGTAGACGAAGCCGCCGAGATTGCCGCAAGGCAGAAAAAGCGTGTTGACCCCTCTTTCCATGAAAAGATTGACGGGCTGCTTGACGCTTACGCCCGGAAGCTGGCGGCGAACATGAATAAAGGCTATGAGATCACCGCCCGCGTCCCGTCGATCATGATTGCCGGGGGAAGCAACTTCCCTGTACGCAAAAAGGAGAAGCAGAACGCCGCCGCAGATAAGAACATGGAGGAATACCGGGAGATACAGGGCTTGCTTGATAAAATCCGCAGTACCGGCATGGGCGGTATCAGTGCCGACGACCCGAACGCCGTTTCTAAGCTGGAAAGCAAACTTGCAAAACTGGAACAGGCACAGGAAACCATGAAAGCGGTCAACGCCTATTACCGAAAGAATAAGACCCTTGACGGCTGCCCCCACTTATCCCCGGAACAGATCGAAAAGCTGAAAGCGTCCATGTCCGGCAGCTACCGGGCGAACCCGAAACCCTTTGAGAGCTACCAGCTATCCAACAACAACGCGGAAATCCGCAGATTAAAAAACCGCATTACTGCCCTTACCCGGAGGAAAGAGCTTGGATATGTGGGCTGGGAGTTTGACGGGGGACGTGTGGAAGCCAACACAGCGGATAACCGCTTGCAGATTTTCTTTGACGAAAAGCCGGATAAGGAAATCCGGGAGGAACTGAAAGGGAACGGCTTCCGCTATGCGCCCAGCACGGAAGCATGGCAGCGGCAGTTAAACGACAATGCGATCTATGCCGCCGATTGTATCAAGTGCATACAGCCCCTTACCGGGGAACGCCCCACCGAGTTACAGAAACGGGCAAGGCAGGAAGCCGCCGCAGAAAAAGCAGCAGCCCCGGAGCAGCCGCAGGAAGAAACACAGGGCGCGGAACCGGGGGACGCTTCCACGCCGGAAACCTTTTACAAGGTGCGGCAGAACCCATACAGCGACAGCACGGAAAACAGCTATCTCTTGCAGGAGTATGTGGCACAGGATAACGGCATGGCGAAGCTGGGGGATATTCTATACACGGGAACCCCGGAGAAGTGCCGGGAGCTTTTGGGGAAACTGGAAACCGGGGAGCTGACACAGGGCGACGTGAAAGACCTTTATGCAAAGGCACAGGAAGCGCAGACCGCCGCCGAGCCGGGACAGGACGCGCCGGAGCAGACCGCCGACAAAAAAGAGCCGGACAAAGACACCTTTTCCATTTACCAGCTAAAGGACGGGGACGGTATGCGGGACTACCATTTTGAGCCTTACGACCGCTTACAGGCGGCGGGGCTTTCCGTGGAAGCGGCGAATTATAATCTGATCTATGCCGCAGAGCTTACGCCGGGGACTTCCCTTGAAGATATTTATACCCGCTTCAATATCGACCACCCGAAAGATTTTAAGGGACACAGCCTTTCCGTATCGGATATAGTGGTGCTTCATCAGAACGGGGAGGACACGGCGCATTATGTTGACAGTTTCGGCTATAAGGAAGTGCCGGAGTTTTTGCAGGAGCAGACACCGCAGCTTACCCCCGACACCCGCATGACCGGGGAGCAGATCAGAACGCCACGGGGGAGCTTTTCTGTAACCGATATGACCGCCGAGCAGATGAAAGAAGCCGGGTACGGGCTTCACCATACGTCGGAGGACGGGAAGTATCTCATTATGGGGAACGGGACACAGGCGTTTGCAGTTGCCGCAGAACCGCCGGAAAAGGTGAACCCATTAAAGCACGTCGAGGACGCTATCGAACAGAACGACAACAATTTTGACGGTATCATCAACAATACGCCCACGCCTACCGCTGACGAGCTGGAAGCAAAGGCGAGAAGCGGCGAACAGATCTCCCTTGCCGAGTATGCCGCCGCACTGAAAGCGGAAAAGGGACAGGGCAAGGAAACAAAACCGGGGAAAAAGCCGGAAAAGAAGCCCTCTATCCGGGCGCAGCTTAGAGCCGACAAGGAACGGGCGGCGCAGAAGAAACAGGCAAGGAATAAGTCACAGGACTTGGAAAGGAGCTGATTATGGGGAAACTGAATAAATTTGAAAACGTGTACGTGACCGCTTCCCTTGAAGCGATCATGAAGCAGAACACCGCTTTTTATCAGAGTGATTTTGACATTGACAAAGAGATTATAAAGCGGGCGGCAGAAAGCCCCAATGCCGGGGATAAAATGCTTTTGTGGTTTTCCCGCCCGTCCGGGACGTGCTGTATTAAGGAGCGCGACGCTTTTCTGAAAGACACGCGGGAACACAACACATGGAAGTTTTACGGGGAACAGACCCGCGACAGGGTACTTGCCTATGCCGTGGAGCTTACAGGCATACAGGACGGGAAGATCACGGGCAATCTCTATGAGCTGGACTACCAGCAGCATTATAAGCACGTCACCGAACAGGCATTACCCGCTGATAACTATATGCTTATCTATGAGCATGGGGAACGGGAGCAGCCAGCGGCGCGACCCTTTGACGCTTCCCCCAATCCGCAGCTTGGGAAGTTTGAACGCTTTGAAGCAATCCCCAATGACCCGGAAGCCCTGCAATCCCTGTTACGGGAGGAAAGGCGCAGCCGGGAGCAATCGGCGGTTCCGGGGGACTTGGAAACGCATACCGCAGCATTGCGCGACGGGCTGATCGAAACGGAAGCACGGCGCATTGTCGGGAAAATGAAAGAGTTAAGCGACCCAAACAGCCCGGATAAATCTCATTTCATGGTGGAACTGTCCCCCTACTTTACGCAGATTGCTACCACAAAGGACACCGACCGCCTTTTTTCTATGCTGCCCTATAAGACACTTTCCTTTTCGCAGATCAAGGACAGGCACGGCACATACGCGCTGATCGGAAAGGACGAGAACCGGGACAGGCAGATAAGGAAGCCCCGCCCCTCTGTCCGGGCGCAGCTTGCACAGGATAAAAAAAGAACCGTCCCGAAAAAGGCGGCGGCAAAAAAGAAAGATCACGGATTGGAGGTATGAGCATGAACAAATATAATAATTTCACGGTTGAGGAAACCAACCTTTTGAGTATCTACATGACCGGGAGCAAGGAGGGGCTTGTCGTGGCTATGAACGCCGCGCTGCCCTTTATGGACGGGGAAATGCGGGACTTTGCCGCCCGCACCCTTGCCAAAGTGGGGCGCATGACCGAAGCGGAGTTTGCGGGGCTTGCCGTTTACCCCGCCGACGAGGTATGAACGAGATCAAGCGGCTCACGCCGCCCCAAAGCCGGAAAGTCAACGCCCTTGTACGCCGGACGTGCTGCAATTATGATAGCGGAAACTGTATCTTGCTTGACGACGGGGACACTTGCGTATGCCCGCAGCTTATTTCCTATTCCCTGCTCTGTAAATGGTTCCGTATCGCCGTACTGCCCGCAGATAAGGAACTGTACGCAGAGCTTTACCATGCGGAGGATATGCGGCGGTGTAGCGTGTGCGGTGCGCCCTTTGCGTCCAGCTCCAACCGGGCTATTTACTGCCCGGACTGCCGGAAGCGTATCACCCGCAGACAGACCGCCGAGCGCATGAGAAAAATGCGGGCGAATGTGACGCGATAGGAGCGAATTAAGCCTTGATTTATCCGGCTTTCCGGGCGGGAAAATGAAACAGTAAGGGATTTATACCTTTACCCCCGAAAATGCCGTCCTATTGCGTAACAATCCAATCTCTGCACCCACAAAAAACCGGGGCGCGGTGGCTATGTGATAGCTGCCGCGTCCCGGTTCTTTTTTTACACAATAGGGCGTTGCCCTATTGTGGCACTTGCAGAAAAGATACACCCGCTGCGCGTCTGTACCTTTTCTGCAAGTCTGTATTCCTATTCCCGTTCTGTCTGCCTTTCCCGTTCCGGCTGCTTCTCTGCCTGTAAAATGCTGTCTATGTTCCGTTTGATAACATCATATTCCTGTACTTGTTTTTTCAGCTTTCCATAGTCGGCGTAAAGGCTTTCTTTCTGCGCTTGCAGCTTTTCATACTCTGCTTGCAGGGCGGGGACGTTGGGGAGCTTGCCGCCGATCTGCGCCGCCTTTAGTGCCTTTGCCGCCGCTTCATGGAGGATAATACCCCGTTCATGCTCTGCCCGGTATTTCTCCTTGTTCCGGGCTTTACGGTAGGCTTCATAGAGGGGCTTTGTCTTTTGGTAGGTAGTGACATTCTTGATAAGCACCGCCATATCGGAAAGCCGCTTTTCCACGTCCTTTAAGCTGTCCCCCGCCTGTTCGCTTGCTGCCGTGATTTCCTCTATCCGGGTGAGCAGATCGGCGTACTGTTCGATTTTATTTTCGGTAAGGAAGTTCATAGTCTTTGCCGCCTGTTTCAGATTGTGGATTTTCGCCCACTGTTCATAGCCCCGGCTCTGCTGCGCCTTGATACTGTTTTCAATGTCAATGAGAAGATTAACGCCTTTGCGTTCTGCCTTTGGAGCTTTGGCGGCACGGGTGCGCTTGCCCGCTATCCGTTCTTTTATGGCTTCCTCTGTATAATCTGCGCCGAGGGTTTTTAGGCGGGTAAACCGTTCCTGCCCCGGTGCGCGGCATGAGATATATTTTCCCGGCTTGATCTCATAGCCCGCCGCCTGTAACCGCTGCAATAATTCCTCAAAACTGGACACTTGGGGAATGAGCGCGTCCACGGCGATCTTTAGCTTGCCTTTCCAGCTTGTCCCGGTTTTCTCTGCTTGGTACTCCGCATAACTCCTTCCCTTGCTGCCCTTACCGGGGACGACCACGGAAAGCCCGTTGTCCCTGCACAGCTTGTCGCTCATGTTCCGTATGCCGTAATACGTCCGTTTGTTGGAAACGTACTTGTGATGATCTACGAAGTTGACCGCGCAGAAAATAATGTGATTATGGATATGCCCCTTGTCAATGTGTGTCGTGAGTACATATTCATGCTGCCCCTTTGTTACCGCGTCGGCAAGCTGCCGCCCGATCTCATGGGCTTTCTGATAGTCCACTTCCCCCGGCGCAAAGGACTGTATCAAGTGAAAGGCTAAGTTGTTGCCCTTATCCCGCGCTTGCGAGAGGGTATAGCCAAACTCAATATCTGCCGTTTCATAGCTGCACCCGAAAGAGGATATGAGCATTTGATTGTCTGTCTTGTCCGGGTTTTCGATATAGTCAAGGGCTTTGCTTAGAGTGCTTTTAACAGGCTTAATCTTTGTAACCGCCATATTTCCGCAAGCACCCCCTTGATTTCCTCTATATCCTCTTTGTAGGCGTTCCCCGTCGCGTTTACGCGACGTGCGATCTGATTGACATTCACCCCGATTTTCTGTATCTCCGCTGTCATTGCTTTTATGTCCGTGTGGTCTACTTGGATAATGTACCCGTCAATAGCGATCTTGCGCAGATATGCCGCCATGTTGTTTGTGGGGACGAGCTTCATTTTTTCCTCAATCAAGCTCCGTTCTTCCTCTGTTACATAGAATTTGACCTGTACCGTCCTTTTGCGTCCGTTCATGGTTTTTCGCTCCTTTCCGTTCTCATAGAGGGTTTGGGACACTTCCCAACAAGCAATTTCTGACCGACAGGGCGGGCAGAAATACGGAAAAGGGTACTCTTTTCCTATGCTTGCTATTCTACTCACTATCCCCTTGAAAAGAGCTTATTTGTTGCATTTTTCTCTGAATTTGGCGCAAAAAAATATTGCAGCACAAAAACGGCTGCAACTATCCTAAACAGCAACGGAAAAAGGAACAGCGGTCTAATCGTCTGTCCCTTTGGCTTCCTGTATTCCTTTAGCCGTAGCGGTGATAATCGTTAAGTCTTTCTTATCCATGCTGTCAAGCAATGTATCAAGCTGCCGCCGCTGCGTGGATTTTTCCGCTTCCTTTTCCGAAAAAAGGAGCTGGTCTACGGATATATCATAGCGGAGCATAAGCTCAAAGAATATTTGTACGCTGGGGTGCTGCCCCTTGTTCTCAATATTCGCAAGGTAACGCGGGGATATATACATTTCGTCGCATACCTTTTTTCGGCTCTCCTTGCGCCCTTTACGCGCCGCTTTGATTGCTTCACCAAAAGCCTTAAAATCATATTGTGGTACTGGTCTTTTTGCCATATTCATTCACCCTCTTACATTCTACTGTTCACCTTTCTTTTTGGATATGTCTACACAGTTCTATTGGTTAACTAAAATAATTCCCAAACTTAACAAAAAGTATCTTGAAATTATTCGGTTAGACGCATACAATTATACTGATAGAGGTTAGAGAAAGGGTGAATGAAGATGTTAGAATATATTTCTGCCCCGGAAGCAGCCAAAAAATGGGGAATTTCAGAACGACGGGTACAGAAGTTATGCGAGGAAAACCGCATACCCGGTGTGGCAAAGTTTAGTCGCTTGTGGCTGATACCAAAGGACGCAGAGAAGCCAATGGATAAGCGAAGAAAGGATAAGGCGTAATCAAATGTCAAATATTTTGATTGTTGAAGATGATATATTGCTTAGTGATATGATAAAGCGGCTACTATTTCAAAATAACTATAAAGTTGTTTCTGCTTACTCTGGAAGTGAAGCACTTTTGATTTTAGAAAAGCAACAATTTGATTTAGTTCTGCTTGATTTAATGTTACCCGGACTTTCTGGGGAAATAGTATTGGAAGAACTTAGAAAAAAAGCAGATATTCCCGTCATTGGAGTATCTGCTAAAACGGATATTGACAGTCGGATCAATTTAATAAAAAATGGTGCAGACGATTATCTTGTGAAACCCTTTGATAATGCAGAGCTTCTTGTTCGTATAGAAGCTGTATTACGACGTTATCAGAAAAACAGAATATGCGAAACTGTCCTATGTTTTAAAGATTTGACTTTAAATACTGACACCTTAGAAGTAAAAATCAAAGATACTCCAATCAGTTTGACAAAATATGAATATTTGATACTGCAATTACTCATGTCCTCTCCAAACAAGGTGTTTACAAAAAATAATATATTTGAAAGTGTTTGGAATGAAGAATTTCTTGGTGATGATAACGCAATCAATGTTCATATCAGCAATTTGCGCAAAAAGTTTCTGAAAGCCAATCCGCAGGGACAGTATATACAAACTGTTTGGGGATTAGGGTTTAAAATGCAGGATTAGCGAGGAATGATACAAATGGAAACTGCTTTAGAATTGAAAAATATATCTTATATTTTTCCCGATTGCAAGGGTATAACCGATATATCCCTACAAGTAAAACGTGGGGAAATATATATGCTTTACGGCGGACATAATGCTGGAAAGACCTTGTTATTGCAAATACTGACAGGCACAGTCATTCCACAGACAGGAGCAATCAAACTGTTTGGAAACTCTGACTATTTACAGGAAAAGCGCAGAATTGGCTATGTTCCGCAAAAACCGTACTCTATTGGTAAAATGTCGGCTTTGGATATGCTACATTATTTTGCGCTGTCATATGGAGTGCTGCAAAAGAATTTTGACAAAGAGCTTGATTTAAACTTTACTGAAGAAAAGGCAGTCTGTCACTTGCCGTTATATGTACAAAAAAAGATAAATTTAGGGATAGCCTTATTAGGAAAGCCGGATTTCATCTTATTGGACGACCCATTTCAAGGACTTGACACACAGGAATGTGAAAATCTTTTGTCAATTCTTTCTTCACTAAATGAAGAAAGAAATATGACGATTTTATTGACTGGACAGGATTATGAATTAGCGTCCCGGATTGTAAAAAGATATGGTATTCTTGCTGACGGAAAGTTAAAGGCTGAATTGACGCCCCATAAAATAGATGAAGAATGTAAACGGTGCATAAAAATCAGAACACCACAGGTAGAGAAAGCCATTACAGTTATTCAAAATGAGTTTCCGCAGTATGAAGTCTTGGGGGACGATTTAATCAGAGTATTTTGTCCCGTGTCCTATTCGTCGAAAATAAACACAAAATTAGTATCTTCCGGTATTGAAGTATGCGAAATTGGAATTGCTGGAATGAACCCACAAACGTTCCTATCAGCATTAGCAGGAGGTGAAGCAAAAAATGTTTCAGATTATTCAAAGTGAGTTATACCGTATTCGTAAAAACCGCCTTTTTTTTCTCTGCCTTTTGCTATCTACTTTTTTTATGTTTGCATATGCTTTGACTTATCATTATGATACAGTTAAAACTGCCGGATTGACAGGGGGCATTGCTTCGCTAAATGGTTTTACAGAGTTTCTATTTTCGGATTATAGCCTTGTAATACCTATGACCATTTTCCAACTGATTTATGTTACAGAAGATTATCAGAAAGGTATACATGAAATCTTATTTATGAAAGGTGTTTCCCGGTTCGACTTTTTCTTTGGAAAATTGCTTGCGTTATGGATAGCTACGCTCTTTTACCTCATTTTCAGTTTTTTTATGGCGTATTTATTTATACTATCTACATGGATAAAACAGCCATATATTGAATTTTCACTTACGGGAATATGTGGATATTTGATATTACAGATTTTGTGTTTTATCGGGTATTCCTCATTTCTATGGCTGTTAAGCTGTTTAATTCCTTATCGCAATATTGTATTAGTTGTGTCATTTTTTCTTTTGGGAACTCTGTATCTATATTTAACTAAGATAAGTACCGCTTTAGATTTGGAGTATTCACTTTATAAGTATTGGATTGTCGGATTGTCTGATCAAATGGAGATCAACCTGTCCATGATCCAGTTATCAGCCACTTTGATTACGATTGCAGCATATATTCTTTTCCCAACAGGGGCGGCATATTGGATTTATCAGAAAGCAGATTTAAGAAAACATGAAAGAAGGTGAGTTTATGTGGATTTTTTGTCTGATTTTGATGATATGTTGTTTGGGATTACTTATTAAAATGGGTATACAAAAAAAGCAGATTAACCGTATTAAAAATCAAATTGATTTTTTATGTAGTCGTGATACGGGGACAGAAATAACGTTAGAAAGGATTGACAGAAGCACGGAACATTTAGCAGAAAGTATCAACTGTCTTTTGGAAAGATACCGTGATACGGGACAACAAATCAAAAAAAATAATGCGCTGTTCAAAGACACGATTACAAGCCTTTCACATGATCTTCGTACACCTCTTGCAACGGCAAATGGATATATTCAATTACTTATGGAACAAGACCTGTTGCCGGAACAAAAGGAGTATGTTGAAATAGCTTACGAAAGAATTACTGCTGTAAAAATTTTACTCGACCAGCTATTTGAATTTGCAAGGATTGAAGCAAATGAATTAAAACTTATGCAGCAGAGGATAGATATAAATAGTTGTCTGCGTGATGTTCTTGCAATGTATTATAGTGACTTTGAAAAAAAATCAGCTACATTGGATATTCGTATTCCAGATACGCCTTTTATAATATGGGCTGATAAAGAAGCCCTTTGCCGTGTATTCTCTAATATCATATATAATGCTTTGATACACGGTGACAAAGAATATAAAATTATATCTTCCTTTACAGAAAAGACTTATCAAATAATTGTTTCTAACCACTCTGAAACGATATGTAAAGAAGATATTCCGTATCTATTTGATCGCTTTTATACTACGGATCAGTCACGCAGCAAAAAGACAACAGGCTTAGGGTTAGCAATCGCAAAAAAATTGACAAAAAAAATGGGTGGCTGCATATCAGCAAATCTGCATAACAAAACCTTTGACATACAGATTACATTTCCTACTAATTAAGGGCTGCTTTGGCAGCTCTTTTTTATCCTTAGACTTTCCTTAGACTTTTCATAGAGAAATCCTATACCTTTTTGATACCATATTCAGCAAGGAGGTAAATTATATGATTTCTATGATTGCTTTAATTATTTCTTTGATTGCCCTTGCTGTCTGCTTTTTAGTTGCTATCAATGGAATTTTAAGCGACGGAATAAAAGGGTTACGACAAAAGGGAAAACCTATCATAGCCGCTTTTATTGTCTATGTATTATGCTTTTTAACTTTTCTTTTCACACAGTAATGGAGGTGCAAAATGTTACAGGTTAATAATGTGAATTTAGAGGTAGGCAATGCTGTTTTGCTCCATAACATCAACATTACATTAGAACTGGGAAAAATATATGGTGTTCTTGGTTCAAACGGCGCGGGCAAAACAACAATGTTTAAGTCAATGCTGGGACTGACAGACTTTACCGGGGAAATTCTTTCTGATAATCAGCCTGTTTCCAGCCGTTTATTTGGAAGTCTGATTGAATATCCCGCGTTCTATCCTAAATTGACCGCAGAAGAAAATCTACGGTTACATGCAAAATATTTGCAGATCAACAATCCCGATATTAGGACAGCACTGGAACAGGTAAATTTGTGGGAAGCAAGAAACAAACTTTTTTCGCAACTTTCCCTTGGTATGCGTCAACGGCTGGGCATTGCACGGGCTTTTTTGGGGAACGTAACGTATTTGTTGCTGGACGAACCAACAAATGGGCTTGACCCTATGGGAATAAAAGAAATCCGGCTTCTTTTGAAAGAACGGCTAAAATCGCCAAATCACTGTATTTTGGTATCAAGTCATAACCTCACAGAGATTGCGGCTATTACCGATTGTCTGATCTTCATTAAGAATGGGCGTATTGTAGAAATTTTAGAAAACAGCTATAACGAGCAGGAATTGGAAGCCCTCTATGAAAAAATAATGACTTCCAGTGAGGAGGGTGTCTGATGATTACATTGATAAAAAATGAATTTTACAAACAGAAGCGGGAATGGTCTTTCTTATTTCTCTTGATGCTATCTTTGCTTCCGGTATTAACAGGAGGGGCAGGAGCTATTTTTAATGACAGCACAAAAGCATTGACTGATCTATTCTTTTTTATGAATAATCAGTTTGCAATGTTTTTCCCAATGGTCTTGTTTATTCTTGTGGGCTTTTTGTTTTATCAAGAGTATAAAAACAAAACTTATATCAACTGGATAACTTACGGATACCCGAAATATAAATTGTTTTTAACCAAAGTTCTGGTTGCCCTTATAATCGGTACTTGTTTTGCATTGATGCTTCTGTTTCTGTTTTTTTGCTTGATTTTCGGTTTACAGATTACAGGAAAAACCACCGCAGACATTTCCGAACTTCTGACGATAACCACTGGTTTTCTGTTGGAAACTGCCATAATAATTCCTGTAACTGTTTGTGCGGGAGCAATCGTAATCAATTTAAGCAGAAACATTATTATAGCGAGTGTAACGGGTGTGATATATGGGTTTGTATCTTGCTTCTTCATTGGTTCAGAAATCGGATTTATTGTGCCGAATGGATTTGCATACCGGATCGCATTATACTTCTCTGACAAATCATCTTATTACGACAATCCTGTTAGAGCTACAATAGGTGGCAGCATTATTTCGTTACTTGCATTTATTATTCTTCTGTTGATTGGAGTAGGGCTTTTTGCTCATAAAAGAAAAATAGAAAGTTAATCTGCCGTACGACGGCAAAAGAAAAAAAGCCGTCGTCCAGCAGAGGTATTTTCACACGCTTATTCTTAAACGGCGGCTTTTGAGAAATCAAAGCCGCCGTTTTTTTACCCTCTAAAGAAATGACGCGGTTTCACTAATAAGAGCGGCGGCTAAAGGAGGTAGCCGCCATGAAGCACATAGCTTATCGACAAAATCCGACGGTCATTGACACATTAAAAAAAGCCCGTCCACCACCGGGGAAAATTACGCCCATAAGTATGAACTGTCTAATCATCTTAATAAGTTTTTTAGTACCTTTTTTCCTGTCCGCTTTTTTTGTGGGCAGGCTTTTTTTGCGCCTTTTGGTTTTCTTAAAAAGCTGCTTGGAAAGCGCAACAAAAGAGCCTTTTCCATACGGATAGGGTGTGAAAGGGGACGGAAGGACAAGCCTTTTGTCTTTTACACCACGAAGGAAGGAGGTGAACTCTATGGAGCTATCTTCTTCTGAAATGAAAACTATCCAACATCAGTATGACGCACTTGCGAAAAAAGTCCTCAAAGGCGAAGCAAGAAGTTATTACCGGGAGCTTTCCAAACGCGCCGCCCTTGAAGTGAATTTTTCGGAAATGAGCGAAGCGGAACTCTTACAGCTCTACACGCTGGACGAGTACGAGAGCGATTACTACCGCTTTGAAGTGTCCGGCTATGATGTGCTTGTGAAAAATGAGCTGCTTGGCGAAGCCTTACAAGCCCTGCCCGAAAAGAAGCGTGACATTATCCTTTTGTCATACTTTTTGGATATGAGCGACGAGGAAATAGGCGGTCTGCTGAATGTTGTGCGCAGTACGATTTTCCGGCACAGGAAAACCGCGCTTGAAAAAATCAAACTGTATATGGAGGGAAAAACAGATGAACAGAAATAAAAAATCCGTTGCCCTGTTGCCGTTCCCTGTTATTGCAGCAGCGGCGGGCGGCGACACGGAAGCCATGTGCGCAGTCTTGAAGCATTACGAGGGTTACATAGCGACACTTTGCACCCGGACGCTGAAAGACGACGCGGGCAATACTTATTCCTACGTTGACGAGGAAATGAAGAACAGGCTGCAAGTGCGGCTGATTACCCGCACCCTTGCCTTTAACGTAGGCTAAACACAGGCTGTCCCCAGCGGGGCGCGTCCCCCTTTCCGCGCTTCCGCTTATGGGCTGCTTGTCGTTTCACCGGGGCATACCGCCCAGCGCGGTATGCTTCCGTGAGCCGACAAGCTCTTAATTTTGAACCTTGACAAAGAAAGCGGCGCAAGATAACGGCGGCGCAGCATAGGGCAGATCGGATACGTCCCTTTTGCGCCGAGCCATACGGCGGGTGCGCCATGACGCTATTTCGGCGGGGTTTTCTATTCCCCGCTGGAATAGCCGAGCGACCAACACCGCGCCGGGGAGCAAGTTTAGCAGCTTGCGGGCGACGACAGCGCAGAATATATAATGATACTCCC
>Ga0209694_1001705_pt1 | contig 21912 bp, 17 predicted proteins | sample GluameincwithD2O_FD_187499 | JGI IMG/M metagenome (GOLD analysis project Ga0209694, IMG submission 187499) | Mouse cecum microbial communities from Vienna, Austria - Glucosamine amended microcosms incubated with D2O (SPAdes) (version 2) | ecosystem: Host-associated > Mammals > Digestive system >... | reverse complement strand
TGGCCGGGCGCCCTACAGCAGTTCGGCGATTCCGACGGCTCGCGAATGCTGCCGCACTGCCGTACCGCCGCTCTGTCGCGAGCGACTTAGGAATGCTTGTGGATGCCGCCGTCCACCATGTAGGACTGGCCGGTGAAGTAGCCGCCCTCGTCGCTGACGAGCAGCACGATGAGCGGAGCGCAGTCCGCTTCGGTGGTGCCGATGTAGCCGAGCGGTGTCTTCGCCTCCAGGCTCTTCAGGGCCGCCGGCTGGGTCTCGCGGAAGAAGTCGGTGGCGATGATGGGCAAAAACACGTTCACCGTGATGCCGTATTTGCCCCACTCGTTGGCCGCCGTGCGGGTGATGGCGCGGATGGCCTCCTTGGCCATGCCGTAGGCGCCGAAGCCGGCGTTGCCGTCGTAGCCGGCCGCCGAGGCGGTGTTGATGACGCGACCGTGGCCGCTCTCCTTCAGGTAGGGGAAACAGGCCTTCATGAACATCATGGAAGCGAGCGGGCCGCTCTCGAAAGCCTCCAGGGCATAGGCCTCGTCAACATCGTTGATCTCGCGGTACTCCATGGCGCCCTGGGCGCAGTTGATGAGGATGTCTATGCCGCCGAAGCGCTCGACGCACTGGGCCACCACGTTGTTGATCTGATCGACGTCGGTCACGTCGCAGGCCACGGGCAGCACCTCCCCGCCGAAGGCCTCCACTTCCGCCTTCAGCTCCTCGAGCTTCTCCACACGGCGGGCACAGGCGCAGATCTTCGCGCCGTTCTCGGCGAGCACCTTGGCCAGGCCCCGGCCCACCCCCGAGCTGGCCCCGGTCACAATGGCCACGCGCCCCTCAAGTTTCTTCATTATGGAACTCCCATCTGATCGATCTACCGATAGGTGCACCCCGGCCCGCACGCTCGGACGGGAAAAGCCGCCGAGCCGTTGGGCGACAGGGCTTGTCAGTATAAGGGTTGCCGCGCCCAGTGCGTCGGCAGGACGGCCCGCGGAGGCTACAATGGCGTTCTCAACGGAACTGCGAACCTGCGGAAGGGAGGGGCCATGGCAACCATTGCGATGGTGGACTTCGATTTCGACGACTGTGACTTTGAGCGGGCCATGGTGGAGACGGCGGGCATTGAGTTCACGAGCTTCAGCCACGGCCGCCACTGCACCGCCGACGAGATCATCGCCCATGCGGCCGGTGCCGACGGGATCATCACCTCCTACGGCCGCTTCACGGCCGAGGTGATCGCCGCCCTGCCGGCCGCCCGGGTCATCAGCAAGACCGGCACCGGCGTGGACAACATCGATGTGGCGGCGGCCACGGCCGGCGGCATCGCCGTGTGCAACGTACCGGCCTACGGCACCGAAGTGGTGAGCGACCACGCCATCGCGCTCGCGCTGGCATGCCTGCGGCGCATCAACGAGATCGACGCCGACATGCGCGCCGGCGTGTGGGACTTCGCGCGCCGCCGGCCCTTGGGCCAGGTGCGCGGCCGCACCTTCGCCGTGGTGGGCTACGGCAACATCGGCCGGGCCACAGCCGTCAAGGCGGCCGCCCTCGGCTTCTCCGTCGTGGTGTGGGACCGCCACGGCCAGCCGGGCACCCTCACGGCCGAGGGCTTTCCTCACCTCGCCTTCGACGAGGCCCTACGCACTGCCGACGTGGTCAGTTTCCACACGGCGCTCACCCCCGAGACCCGCCACCTGCTGAACGCCGACAACATCGCCCTGCTGGGCCCAGGCGCCATCGTGGTGAACACCTCCCGCGGCGCCGTCATCGACACCGACGCCGTGGCGGCAGCCTTGGAGGCGGGAAGGCTCTGGGGCGCGGGCATCGACGTGTTCGAGACCGAGCCCGTGCCCGCCGACGCGGCCATCATGCGCGCGCCGCACACGGTGCTCACCGCGCACGCGGCCTACTGGTCGGAGGAATCGGCCGTGGAGCTGCGGCAGCGCTGCACGCAGAACGCCATCGACGTGGTGCTCGGCCGCACCCCCGAGGCCTGCGTGAACCCCGCGGTGCTTCCCCGGGCGCTCGCGAAGTAGCGGGCGCGACGGGGCACGACCAGGGGCGTTTCGCGTAGTCGGGCGTTGGAAAATATGCTTTTCTGTACACTACCCTGACCTACTGATTTATGAGTTTCCGCAGTTCATAGTGGTGATTTCTCAAACCCAGAAAAGCATATTTTCCAACTGATTTGTCCCAAAAAAGCAGGATTTCCAAACAAGAGGAGCAAGGGCCCAGCAGCATGGGCCCTTGTGCGCTAAGCGGCCAGGCGCTTGGCGATGGCCTTGATGAAATCGCCCGTGGAAAGGGTGGTGGGATTCTCAAGCGTGGTGATGCGGGCCAAGTCGCCGGTCATCTCGCCGGCCTCGATGGTATCCAGGGTAGCCGCTTCCAGACGGTCGGCGAACGCAACCAGCTCGTCCAACCCGTCCAGCTCGCCGCGCTTGCGCAGGGCGCCGGACCAGGCGAAGATGGTGGCCACGGAGTTCGTGGACGTCTCCTTGCCCTCCAGGTGCTTGTAGTAGTGGCGCTGCACGGTGCCGTGAGCCGCCTCGTACTCGTAGACGCCGGCTGGGCTCACGAGCACCGAGGTCATCATGGCCAGCGACCCGAAGGCCGAGGACACCATGTCGCTCATCACGTCGCCGTCGTAGTTCTTGCAGGCCCAGATGAAGCCGCCGTCGGCCTTCATGACGCGGGCCACGGCATCGTCGATGAGGGTGTAGAAGTACTCGATGCCGGCCGCCTCGAAGCGATCGGCGTACTGGTCGTCGTAGATCTCCTGGAAGATGTCCTTGAAGCGGTGGTCGTACTTCTTGGAGATGGTGTCCTTCGTGGCGAACCACAGGTCCTGCTTGGTGTCCAGGGCGAACTCGAAGCAGCTCGTGGCGAAGCTGGCGATGGAAGCGTCCAGGTTGTGCATGCCCTGGGCCACACCGGCCCCGTCGTACTCGTGCACGAGCTCGCGAATCTCGGTGCCGTCCTCACCGGTGTACACCAGCTCCACCTTGCCGGGGCCGGGCACGCGGATCTCGACGTTCTTGTACACGTCGCCGTAGGCGTGACGGGCAATGGTGATGGGCTTGACCCAGTTACGCACGCAGGGCTCGATGCCCTTCACGATAATGGGAGTGCGGAACACCGTGCCGTCCAGCATGGCGCGGATGGTGCCGTTGGGGCTCTTCCACATCTGCTTCAGGTCGTACTCGTCCATGCGGGCGGCGTTCGGCGTGATAGTGGCGCACTTCACGGCCACGCCGAGCCGCTGGGTGGCCTCGGCCGACTCGATGGTGACCATATCGTCGGTGGCGTTGCGGTGCTCCAGGCCCAGGTCGTAGTACTCGGTCTTGAGATCCACGAAGGGGCAGATCAGCTCGTCTTTGATCATCTGCCAGATGATGCGGGTCATCTCGTCGCCGTCCATCTCCACCAGCGGCGTGGTCATTGCGATTTTCGTCACAGGGCCTCCTCGGGTATCGGAATTGCTCGGTGCCTATGCTACCGCGAAACCGAACCGCCGCGCCCCGCAATTCGCCCAGAAACAAGGATGTAACGCAGAAGGGACGCGCCGAAGAGCGACGAAACACAGGGGCGCTGCCCCCTATCCCTTCTCCTGGAAGGCGGCGATCTCGGCGAGGAAGGGCCCACCGTAGGTCGCGAGCTTCTTCTCGCCCACACCGGGAACGGCCAGGAGCTCGGCAGCCGTGGCGGGACGGGCGGAGGCCATGGCGGCGAGCGTGGTGTTGGGGAACACCACATAGGGCGGCACCTCGGCCGCGTCGGCTAGGCGCTTGCGCAGGGCGCGCAGGCGCTCGAACAGGGCCTCGTCGGACGCGGCCAGCACCGCACCGGCGCCACCGGTCGCGCGCGCCGCCGCACCCCGCTTCGCCTTGGAAGCCGTGCGCTTCATGCTCAGGGAGAAATCGTCCCGCGCCGCCTCGCGGTAGCGACCGCCGGCGCACACCACCGGGTAGGTGCCCTCGGTGATGGTGAGGTAGCCCCCGGCCGCCAGCAGCTCCACCACTTCCATGAGCAGGGGGCGTTTGGCGTCGCAGCTGCCGTAGGAGGCCGCTCGGTTCAGGCCCCGGGAGCGGATGGCCTGGGTGTCGGCCCCGCGCAGCACGTCCACCACCATGGTCTTGCCGAAGCGACCGCGCAACTCGTGGACGCAGCGCATGACCGCCCGGGCCTCGGCCGTCACGTCCACGGCCTCCATCTCGCCGGCGCAGTTGGAGCAGCAACGGGGGTCGGGCGCTGCGAGCGCAGGGCTATCCCCAGCCACAGAACCGCCCGCAGCAGCCGCAGCCGCACCGGCCCCGCCGCGGGCAGGGCCACCGAGCGCGAGCCCTTCCCCGCCTTCCCCGTCTTCACCGAAGTAGCGAAGCAGATAGCGGCGCAGGCAGTCGGTGGTGTAGCAGTAGCCCACCATGGCCTCCAGCATGCGGCGGCGCCCGGCCCGCACTACCTCGGACTCCTCGGGCGTAAGAGCCTCGTTGGCCGACTCCTGCTCGATGAAGAAGCGGCCCGTGGCAATATCGCCGTCGCACCAGAGCAGCAGGCACTCGGCCGGCGCCCCGTCGCGACCGGCGCGGCCGGCCTCCTGGTAGTAGGCCTCCACCGACCCGGGCATGTTGTAGTGCACCACGTAGCTCACGTTGGACTTGTCGATGCCCATGCCGAAGGCGTTGGTGGCCACCATGACCGGCGCATCGTCGGCCACGAAGGCCCGCTGGTTGCGCTCGCGCTCCTCGGGCGAGAGGCCCGCATGGTAGCGCGTGGCGGCAATGCCCCGCTCCCGCAAATGAGCGCACACCTCTTCCACGCAGGCGCGCTTGGAGCAGTACACGATGCCGCTTTCCGCCCGGCGCTCGTCGATGAAGGCGTCGAGCCGGGCGTCCTTGCGCTTCGGCTCGCAGCGCTCCACGGCAAAGCGCAGGTTGGGGCGGTCGAATCCGGTCACCGTGAGGGCCGGATCGCGCAGATCGAGCAGCCGCACGATGTCGGCCCGCACCCGCTCGGTGGCCGTGGCCGTGAGCGCCGCTACGACGGGGCGCGTAGGCAGGGCCGCGATGAACTCGCCGATGGCCAGATACGACGGCCGGAAATCCTGGCCCCACTGGGACACGCAGTGAGCCTCGTCCACGGCCACGAAGGGAATGGAAGCGCTCGCGGCAAAGGCGGTAAAGCGCGGGTCGGCCAGGCGCTCGGGAGCCACATACATGAGGTCGTAGGCACCAGCCTGCGCCCGAGCAAGCACCTCGGCCTGCTGGGCCGGCGTAAGCGACGAGTTCAGAAACGCCCCGCGGATGCCGGCCTCTTTCAAGGACCGCACCTGATCGGCCATGAGCGACACGAGCGGGCTTACCACCACGGTCATGCCCGGCAGCACCACGGCCGGCACCTGATAGCACACCGACTTGCCCGCACCCGTGGGCATAACGGCCAGCGCATCGCGGCCGGAAAGCACCGCAGCCACCACGGCCTCCTGACCGGGGCGGAAGTCCCGGTAGCCGAAGTGCTCCGCCAGCATGCTGCGCGCCTGCGCCATGGCATCTTCCCGCGCCCCCATCATACAACTCCCCTCCCCGCGCCCGCGTCCTCTACGTTCATAGCCGCCTCGGCCGCGTCGAGCACCTCGCGCACCGCCACCGCGTCGAGGCTGCCCAGGGGAACCCGCGCACCGGGCGTGCCCTCGAACGATCCAACCACCTTGCGCAGCCACGCCACATCGTGCCAGGCGCCGAGCTTGTAGCCGGCGCAGCGCTGAATGCCCATCAGCTCGAATCCGAGCTTGCGATGCAGGTTGCGGCTCGCCTCATTGGGAACGGTCACCAAGCTGTAGGCGTTTCGCACCCCCTGCTGGGCCAGCAGATCGATCAGCGCCCAGAACAGAACGCTCCCCCATCCGCGTCCGGTGTGCGTCGGCGCAAAGTATACCGAAAGCTCCACGTTCCACTCATAGGCGTCGCGTTCTCCCAGACGGCGCGCATAGGCAAATCCCACGATGCGGCCGGCGTCTTCCACGACCAGATACGGGTAGTCGCCGATGACAGCCCTCATGCGCGCGGCAAAGGCCTCCTCGCTTGGCACCGAAGTCTCGAAAGTGATGGGGGTCTCCTCGACATAGGGGGCATACACGCCGAGCACCCCCGCGGCATCGGCAACCGTAGCCAAGCGCACGCGCACCATCAGATGCCCCTACAGATCGACGACAGCGAGCTTTTTCGTGCCACTCACGATAAAGCCCACATCGCTTACTGTGTCTCCGGCGCCCACTTTGCCGTTGGAGGCCGCATTGCTCACCGTCAGCTCGTTGCCACTGACTGCCACCTCGCAGTTCCAGCTGTCCTCCACCTGGATGTTCTCGTTGAAGGGAATGGTCACCGACCACTTCTCGGTGGCGGCGCTGTAATTGCTGCCAGCCATCTCGTAGCGGAAGAAGACGCGGTCGTCTTCCTTCCATTTGTCGGCCACATTCAGCTGCCACTGGATCGTGTCGCTGGAGAACGCCATCATGGCCGACCCCGTCTTGTTCGACTTCTTGTCCGCGCGGGCGAGCATCACCTCTTTGGCATCGAAGCCGGCGCCTCCCAGTGTGTCCACGAGCCATAGCCCCGCATCGGACAGATCATCCAGCGTGAAGCCCGCTGTCTTCTTGCACGATGGCTTGAACAGCGCCGCTGTCTCCTTCTTGTTGGAAAGGTTCCAGCAGATGTAGCTGACGTTGAGCTCGTCCATCAGCTCCACCCAGGCATCGGCCGAGTCGTAGTCGATCTTCCCGTCACCCGAGGCCTCGCAGATGCCGAACTCGGTCACGAACACCGGCAGACCGCCCTCCACCGCCGTGCGCAAGCGCTCGCGCAGATCGGCCTGATGGGTAGCTGCGTAAAAGTGCAGCGTGTACATGATGTTGCTCTCGGCAAGAGGGTCGGCGGCGGCATCCTGAATATCCTGGGACCAGGTGGGCGTGCCCACCACGATAACGGCATCGGGGTCGTTGGCGCGAATGATCGGGATGACATCGGCAGCGTAGGCCTTCACATCGGCCCAGGTGGTCTCGCCATTGGGCTCGTTGCAGATCTCGTAGATAACGTTATTGTGATCGGCCAGGTCGTGAGATACGACACGGAAGAACTCGGCAGCGGCCCATTGATTGGTCAACGGGTTGGCGTCGGTGAGGGTATGCCAGTCGACGACCACGTACATATCGGCTGCGGTGGCATACTCCACCCCCCTCAGCACCAGCTCGTTCAGCTTCGAGCGCAACGCATCGGTGGCATAGCCGCCCTCCTCAGCCGAATAGAGCGCCAGACGCACCACATTGGCGCCCCAATCCCGCTTCAGCTCATCGAAGAACTCTTGGTTCACGTACTCGGGATACCAGGCCAGGCCGTGGGTGGAAACGCCCCGCAGCTGCACCGGCTCGCCCGCGGCGTCCACGAGCCGAGAACCCTCCACATGCAAAGCGCCGGAAGTAGAAGGCGAGGCGAGAGATCGTGCCGATTCGGCCGCCGGATCGGCGTCCGCAGGGACTGGAGACTCGGCCGCGGCAGCGTCGGCCCTGTCGTCTTCGCCTTGCACCTTGGGCGGCTGGGGCATCGTGGGCGCCGTTTCCACGGCGAGGCCGGAATAGTCCGGCTCACCCGGATCGTTGCCGGCCGCAACGGCGAGCCCCACCCCGACGGCCACAAGCGCCGCGAGCGCGAGCGCCGCCACGACAATGCGCTTCGCACGGCCCTTCTTCTGGTGATTGGCTGCAGCCATAGTCCCCGTCCCTTTCTCGCTCTACACAGAACACGGTATTGTACACCGCACGGGTCACAAGGCGCCACGCCTCCCCGAAACGCCTACGGACGCGCTTGCTCCGCCGCGTTCGCGAGAAGCGCCTGGCCGAGGGCGAGGAACTCCTGCTGATCGAGGGTCTCGCCGCGGCGGCGCGGGTCGACGGAGGCTGCGGCGAACAACGTCGGCAGCAAGCCGACCACCGGGGCGCCCTCGAGCAGGCGGCCGTCGGGCAGGGCGAATGTGCCGCGCCCCGCGAAGTAGGTCTTGCAGGAGTTCGCCAGGGTTTTGCGCCGATTGGCGAAGGCGGCATCGGCCATGAGGCAGGCGGCCGCTATGGCCTCGGGGGCAGCCGGGGCGCCGTCGGCCATGCGGGGCACCCGGCGGTTCAGGCGGATAACGGCGGAATCGACGCGCGGCGGCGGGAAGAAATTGCCCGGACCCACGGCGAAGCGACCCGCCACCTCGGCGTACAGGCCGAGCTTCACCGTGTAGGCCCCGTAGTTCTTGGTCCCCCGCTCGGCAGCCATGCGATCGGCCACCTCTTTCTGCACCATGACCGTGGCCGATTCCAGGAAGGGGAACTGCTGGAAGTAGTCGAGCACCACCGTGGCCGCCACGGCATAGGGCAGGTTGGAAACGAGCTTGTTGGGGAGGTGCTGCTGCGGGCCTGCCGGGGGCGCAGACACGGGGTACCCTGATTCGCTCAGACAGTCCTCGCTTTGGGGAAGTGCCCCCTGGGCACTTCCCCTCGCTGCGGAACTCGCTCGGTCAGGGTACCCCGTGTCTGCGCCGAGCTCTTCCATAGCTGAGACAATATCGCCCTCGGTGACGTCGAGGGCGTCCTTCTCGATAAGGAGGAACCGCTCGCGCCAGGGGTACAGGGTGTCGGCCAGCACGGCGGGCAGGTCGGGGTCGCGCTCGACGGCCACCACACTTGCAGCGTGCTTCAGAAGCGCGATGGTGAGAGTGCCGATGCCGGGGCCCACCTCCAGGATGCGGTCGCGCTTCCCTACCTCGGCTAGGGCGATGATCTTTCGCAGCACGTCGTCGTTCACGAGGAAGTTCTGGCCCAGGGTGTACTTGGTGTCGATGTCATGGGCCTCGAGCACCGCCCGGGTGGCGCTGGGAGTGGACAGGGGCGACAGGCGCCCGTCGTCAGCGTAGCTAGCGGCGCCCGCCACGACCGTTGCCCTTCTTCTTGGTGTTCTTCTTGCCATAGGCCGGACCGCCCTTGCCCGCGCCCTTGCGGCCGTGGGAGGCGCCTGCGCCCTTCCCGGCCGAACCGCCCTTGGCGGTGCGGCCGCCGCTGCGGGGCGAGGCCTCCTTCGGCTTCGGGGCCGAGGCGGCAACCGACAGCCGGGGACGCTTGCGGGGGCCGGACTCCACGGGCGCACCGAGCCCATCGGGCCCACCCGGCTCGTCGAGGCCGCCCGGGCCATCATCCTCCCCGAAAGCGGCGAAGTCCTCTTCCGCAAAGCCCACGAAGGCTACGGGGTCGCCCTCCGACTCCCATTCGCCTGCAACCCCATCGAAGGAGGCCGCGCCATCGTCCGTGCCGACACCGCCGTCCGCATCAGCTTCTTCGTCCGCAAACCCGCCGTCCTCCCAGCCGAGCGCGCCGAAGCCGCCTATCGGGGGCAGCGGGTACTCCTCGGCCTCGGCGGTGATCTCGCCGTCGGCGCGAATCTTGCCCACCCAGTCGAGCACCAGCTCCAGAGTGAAGCCCGTCACGGACAGGGCCGAGCGCAGGCTGCCGATGAGCGGCTCGAAGCCGTGGGGATCGCCTCCGGCCCCCACCACGTGCAGCACCGCCGGCCGCTTGGGCCGCGTGCGCAGATCGGTGAAGTAGTAGGGTTGCAAGCGGTCGAGCAGGGCCTTCATCTGGGCCGGGGCGCCGGCGAAGTACACCGGGCACACCACGATGAGCTCATCGGCCGCATCCAGGTGCTTGCGCACCTCGTCCATGTCGTCGTCGATGACGCAATGATGAAACAGCGCCTCGGATTCCACGACCGTCTCCTGGGGCAAGAGCGGGTCGCCCTCCTGGAACACGTGGATAGGCTCCTCCGAGAGGGCGCGGCACTCGTCGCAGCCGATGCAGGGTCCCACGTCCGTGGAGGACACCGACACGATGGACACGCCGTCTTCCGGGCACTCCTCGATGCACGCGTTAAACAGCTCGTCGGCGAGGGCCGCGCTGCGGCCGTCGGCGCGGCACGATCCGTGCAGGATGACTCTATGCATGGGAGGGCTCCTTCTGCCAGGGGGTGGGGGCGCGGTCAAGCAGCGCCTCGGCATTGGCGTACAGTTGGGCGAGCAGGGTCGCGCGGGCCTCGGGCGTATCGGCGCCGAGCACCTCGCAGAGCACGGCGGCGGTCCACACCACGTGGGCCGGACCGCACAAGGTGCCGCGCAGGGGCTCGGGGGTCATGTAGGGAGCATCGGTCTCGGTGAGCAGGCGGTTCACCGGCACTATCCGGGCCGCCTCGCGCACTTCCTCGGCGCGCTTGAACGTGAGCGGGCCACCGAAGGCGATGTAGCAGCCCGCTTCCACCCAGCGGGACACCTCGGCCCCGTCCAAGTTGAAGCAGTGCAGCAAGGTGCCGGCCTCGGGAAAGCCCTCTTCGGCCAGAATGGCGAAGCCGTCGTCGTGGGCCTCGCGCATGTGGAGGACAACGGGCAGCCCCGCCGCCTTCGCCAGGCGAATCTGGGCCCGGAACGCCTCGCGCTGCACCGGGCGGGGCGACAAGTCGTAGTGGTAGTCGAGCCCGATCTCGCCCACGGCGCTCACCCGGCGATCCCGCAGGCGCTCACCCAGGGCCGCGACCAGATCGTCCGTGAGGTCCTTGGCGTTGTGCGGATGCACGCCGGCGGCGATGCGCACCGCAGGCAGCGGGGGCAGCGCCCGGCGCTCTTCCCCGCCCGCTCCCTCACCGGCCCCTTCAGCGGCCACCATGGCCCGCAGGTCGGCCGAGGCCTCCATAAGCCAGCCCGGCAGCGCCTCGAAGGCGCCAAAGCCGTCATCGGCGGGATCCTCGATGGTTTCCACGAAGGTCACGCCGTGCATCGCGCAGCGGGCCAGCTCCAGCGCCGGGTCGCGCAGCATCTGCAGATGCGCGTGGGTGTCGGCCACCGGCCCCTCGAGCACCGGCGCCTCCACCTCGCGCCACACCCCGTGCTTGCGCTTCTGGCGAAACTTCCCGTCGTAGAATATCGGCTCGTCCTCGCCCACGACGCCCTCCTTCCGTCCGCCTATAATTCCGGCAGGTTGTCCACGTCCAGGCGCGGGAACAGGGGGTCTCCCACCTCCACGGCCACGCTGACGGGAAGCTGGCCCCAGGCCGTGGCCTCCTGAATGTCGGTCACCTCCGCGATGTCGCCCAGACCCAGGCGGCGGAACACCTCGGCGGACGTGTTGGGCATGAACGGCGCCAGGTACAGCGCGATGATGCGGATGGCCTCCAGGCAGTTGTACAGCACGCCGGCCAGCTCATCGGCACGCGCAGGATCCTTGGCCAGGGCCCACGGGGCGCTTTCCTCCACGTAGAGGTTCACGCGGCTCGCGAGTTTCTGCACGGCCGCGGCCGCCCCGGTGAAGTCCACCTCGGCCATGCAGGCGTCGTATGCCGCGTACAGTGTGTCGGCGATCTCGCGCAGGGGGTTCTCGGCCGCGGCGGCCGGCGCCTCGGGCACGCGGCCCTCGAAGTACTTCGTGGTCATGTTGGTCACGCGAGAAACCAGATTGCCCCAGGTGTTGGCCAGATCGGCGTTGTACACCTGCACCATGCGCTCCATGGAGATGGAGCCGTCATGGCCGAACTGCACGTCGCTCATGAAGTAGTAGCGGTAGGCGTCCACGCCGAAGACCTTCACCAGATCGGCGGGCATAAGGCCGTTGCCCTTGGACTTCGACATCTTCTCGCCCTTGGTGAGCAGGAAACCGTGGCCGAACACCGTGTGGGTGATGGGCATGCCGGCGGCCATGAGCATGGCCGGCCAGATCACGCAGTGGAAGCGGGTGATGTCCTTGCCCACGAAGTGGTACTGGATGGGCCAGCGGCCGTCGAACTCGGCCTCGCGCTCGCCGTCGCCGTAGCCGATGCCGGTGAGGTAGGCGATGAGCGCATCGGCCCACACGTAGAACACATGGCCCTCATCCCACGGCACGGGAATGCCCCAGTCGAAGCTGGAACGGGAGATGGACAGGTCGTTCAGGCCGCCCTTCACGAAGGAGACGATCTCGTTTCGACGCGTGACGGGACGGATGAAGTCGGGGTGCTCGTCGTAGAAGGCCAGCAGACGGTCCTGGAACTCGGACAGCTTGAAGAACCAGTTCTCCTCGCCGGAGGCCTCGTAGCGCACGGGGCGCTTGCAGTCGGGGCAGACGAACTCGCCCTCGTCGTTCTTCTCCAGGTCGCTCTCGGCGTAATAGGTCTCCTCGTGGACGCAGTACCAGCCCTCGTAGGCGCTTTTGTACAGCCAGCCGGCATCGTGCAGAGCACTCCAGAACTTCTGCACCGCGCGGGTCTGGCGATCCTCGGTGGTGCGCACGAAGTTCGTGTAGTCGATGTCCAGCGTCTTCCACGCGTCGGTGAAGGCCGGGGCCAAAGAATCGCACCAGGCCTGGGGGGTCATGGCGTTCTTCTCGGCGGTCTCGGCGATCTTCTGGCCATGCTCGTCGGTACCGGTGACAAACGACACGTCGTAGCCGTTCATACGCTGGTAGCGGGTGATGGTGTCGGCCGCCACCGTAGTGTAGGCGGTGCCCAGATGGGGCGCGGCGTTGATGTAGTAGATGGGCGTGGTGACGCCGAAGGTTCCCTTGGCCATGGCTGGTCGGACCCTCCTCTCCGGATGCGCGCGGCCAATGACGCCGCCGCTCCCTCGGGGTTTTCGCATGCAGGCTATCTTAACACTGGGGAGACTCGACAGGGGCGAGAACGCCGCGGAGGGCACTGCGCGGATACGAGCCACGGGCGAGGCGGACGCATACGTGCACGGCGCGAAGGCGAGCCGAAAGGCGCCGGACCGCAGGCGCGTTAGCCGAGGATGGCGGCCAAGGCGGCGGCAAGGTCCTTCACGCTGATGGGCTTGGAGAGATGATCGTCAGCGCCGGCGTGTTTGGATTCCTGCACATCCTCGGCAAACGCGTTGGCCGACAGCACCACTACCGGCAATGCGCGCAGGTCGGCCCGCTCGCTCGCACGGATGGCCCGGGTGGCCTCCAGGCCGTTCATGACCGGCATCTGAATATCCATGAGCACCACATCGAAGTGCTCCGGCTCGGCGGCGTCGAGCACCTCGAGCGCCTCCCGCCCATTGAAGGCGCACTCCACGGCAAGCCCGAGCGATTCCAAAAGCGCCGCGGCGATCTCGCTGTTCAGCTCGTTATCCTCCACGAGCAGCACGCGCGCGCCCTGAAGGGCGTCCGCCGCCGACTCCGCGCCGGGAAGCGCATCATCCGACTCGCCGGCCCCGTGGCGCAGATTCAAGCGCACGGTGAACTTCGTGCCCGCATCGGGTACGCTCTGAACCTCGATGACGCCGCCCATGAGCGACACGATGCTCTGGACGATGGAAAGTCCGAGCCCCGTACCTTCCACGCGCTCCGTGCGGGAGTCGTGCTCGCGCGCGAAGGGCTCGAAGACGTGCTCCAGAAACTCAGGGGCCATGCCGCAGCCCGTGTCGCAGAACACGAACTCGTAGTCGCTCGTGCCCTCGACGCGACCGGGGCTTTCCCCCATGCGCACCTTCACCGCGCCGCCCGGTCCGGTGAACTTCACCGCATTGCCGAGCATGTTGATGAACACCTGCTGCAGGCGCAGCTCGTCGGCCTCCACCAACGGGTGGGCCACCGCGTCCATCTCCACGGAAAGCGCGATGCCGGCATCCTCGCAGCGCGAACCGAACATCGTCTCCATCTCGCAGGCCAGCGCCCGCAGGTCCACCTCGCCCGCCGAGAGCACCAGCCGGCCGCTCTCGATCATGGACAGGTCGAGCACCTCGTTGATGAGGTTGAGCAGGTGATTGCTGGACAGGGTTATCTTCGCCAAGCAGTCGTCGATCCGCGCCGGATCGCCTTCGCTCATGCGCGCGAGCTCGGTCATGCCGATGATGGCGTTCATCGGCGTGCGAATGTCGTGGCTCATGCGCGAAAGGAAATCGCTTTTGGCATTGTTGGCGGCCACAGCGGCATGATAGGAGTCCTCCATCGCCTGCTGAAGCTGCTTCTCGCGGGTTTTCATGACGGTGACGTCCTGGGTGGTGTACACCAGACGCCTCGGACGCCCCTCGTCGTCGCGCTCGACGCAGATGAGGTTGATGTCCTCCCACGTCCGATCGCCGCCGCGATCGAACAGATACTCGAAGCCGAGATTGTCCACACCGGGCGGCATTGCGTTCATAATGGCCTCGCGCGAGAAGCGCTCGCAGACCTCCCGCTTAGCCGCGTCGCCCACCACCAGACCTTCCAGACGATCGATCATATGCTGGTAGGCGCCTTCCAGCTCGTAGGGGTCGTTGGGAGTGTGAGGGCCGCTCATGTAGCGGAAACGATCGGTGTCGAAATCGATGAGCGCCAGTCGCTCGGTGAGCTTGCCCACGCCCGTCTGCACGTCGATGCGGTCTTTCATGGAGCGCGTCAGGCGGCGATGGCGGCGGTTGTTGAAGACCACGATGCCCACGATGACCACCACGAAGACGAACACGATGACGAGCAGGGCGCTCCACCCGCCCTCGTTGGCCGCATTGATCATCTGCTCGGTGGCCGCCGAGGGGAATGTTTCCAAAATAATCCAGTCCAAGCCCGCCACGGGGGTAATGCAGGCCGAACCGAGACCGCTGGTGCCCGTATAGGTGAAGGTGGCGCTCTTCCCCTCGGCGAAGGCGCGCTCGAAATCCCCGGCGGCGCCAGAGGCCAGTGCGGATGCGACGATGTCGGTGAGAAGATTCGACCCCGCAAGCGACCCGTCGGAGGCCGCGACCACTTCTCCGGTGGGCAGGCACAAAAGCACGTGGGACTCATAGCCGAAGAAACTGCCCTGCAAAAGCTCGGTGAGGCGCTCCTCGCTGTAGTGCGCGAGCAAAAGCCCGATAACCGGGCCGTCGGCTCCCTCGCGCACGGGGGCATAGAAGTAGATGAGGTTCTCGTGGGTGAGCCGCGTGTTGAAGATGCACTCGATGCCGGATTCGCCGGCCATGGCGCGCTGATAATAGGTGCGATCGCTCACATTCACCGCCTCGCGGCCCGACGAATGCTGCATGCCCGCCGCGTCGACGAAGTCGATGGTGTCGAAGGGAGAGGTCTCCCCCACATCGCGCAGCCATTCCTCGCTGGTGGCGATGGCGGCGGTGTCGGGAGCCTCCGACGCGAGCGCGGCGATGGTCTCGATGTCCTTCTGAGTGTTCTGCATGAACGTGCCGACGAGCTTCGCCGTTTGGCTGGCGGCATCGGCGACGTACTGGCTCGTCTGGGACACGATGCGATTGCTCGTCTGCTGCATGAACATGGAGAACGTGACGACGACGGCGATGAAGACGACGAGGAAGGCCGCCACCGACAGCCAGTACTTCCTTCCCTCGTTCTCCATAGGCACCCCCTCGGGGTCGCGTTTCCCTCAGCAAAGTTTCCCTCAGCAAATCATGATACTGGATGGAGCCGGCGCCCGGGAGCGGGATTTCCCAGAAGCGCCGGAATGTCATCGCACATTTCGGCAAATTTCCCTTTACATTCCCCAAACTCGCACTATAATACAATCAATTGGAAAAGCAGCGGGGCTCGCGGGCGAACACGAGCGCGCTTACGGGAAGCGAGGGGATGAGCCATGACGCCGATCGTGCATCGAGACCCACGGAGGGCATCGGTTATTTTCCCGAGGAAGGCGCTAACGCCTCGAGGCGCTGCCGCGAAGCGGATGGCTGCCCTTGCAATGGCAGGAGCCCTGGTCGTCCTCCTTCTCGGACCGGTCGGGTTCCCGGGCGCGCCGGCCGCCGTGCCCGCTGCCGCCGACCAAGGAGACGCCGCCGATGCCGTGCTGCCCGCTACGGGAAACGGCGGCAGCACCCACGTCAAGGCCGCCAGCCCTCCCCGAACCGTCACCACGTACGCGGCAGCCAACGCGCGGCGCACCCCGCCCCGGGCGATTCTTCGGGGGTTCGGGCAACGTAACGGCACAGCGGCGGGCGCCGTCCCGGCCGGCAGAGCCGAAAACGCGAAAGGCACCGGGGCCGCGGGCGCGAACTCGTTCGGAGAAGCCGCCGGTAGCACCGCCGCCGCAGGCACGAGCTCCGCGCCCACGGCGAAAACCCCCGGCACGCTGGCAATCGGCGGCGCCGTCATTCCCTACCGCGATGTGCGCGGCGGCACCACCCCGGCAACGGGCGCGGGGCTCTGGCTCGGTTCGGACGCCACAGACGATGGCAGCTGGGGCTACTTCGTCGGCCACAACCCGGGCAGCTTCGCCCCGGTGCGTTCCCTGAAGGCCGGCGATGCAGTGACCCTGACCGACCGGACGGGAAAACAGCGCTCCTACCACGTGCGCTCGGTGCTCACCGTAAGCGCGGCAGCCACCTGGAAAACCGTTGCGCCCCTGGTGACCGGCTTCGGCGAGTCGATCCTATTGCAGACGTGCACGGGCGACGGCCTGACCAACACCATCGTCGTCGCCGTCTAGGAAGTCGCTCCGCCGCCTCCGGCATCGGCAACAAAAAGGGCAGCCGCAAGGCCGCCCGCTGAAACCGCTGGAATACGCCCAGATCTACAGATCGTCCTCGTCTTCCACGAGCTCCACGCCGTGATGATGGTCGTGCTCGCCGATATCGGTCACCGGCTTCTCCAGCCCCTCGATGACGATGCCGTGCTTCTCGGCGTAGTCCCACAGGGCTGCGTGGATGGCCTCCTCGGCCAGAAGCGAGCAGTGCACCTTCACCGGCGGCAGACCATCCAGCGCGTCCATCACGGCCTTATTGGTCACCTCGAGCGCTTCCTGCACGGTCTTGCCTTTCACGAGCACGGTGGCCATGGAGCTCGTGGCAATGGCCGCGCCGCAGCCGAAGGTCTTGAATTTCGCATCCTGGATGACGCCGTTATCGTCGATGTCCAGGTACACGCGCATGATGTCGCCGCACACGGCGTTGCCCACCGTACCGCAGCCGCTCGCGTTCTCGATCTCGCCTACGTTCTGGGGGTTCGTGAAGTGCTCCATCACCTTATCGGAATAGTTCATTGCCATAGTTGTTCCTCATTTCGCTCAAAATGTCGTCGTTGAAGTGGGGGTGTTCCGCCGCCCGGGCTAGTTCGCGTAGGGGAAGCCGTCGGCCTTGAAGCGCTCGATGACCGATTCCACCTTGCCCTGCTGGAAGTCCTCGTACAGCGGGCTCATCATGCGCAGGTTCGCCAGGGTGGTCTTCAGGGAGTCCACGGCGAAGTCCACGTCTTCCAAGGTGGTGTCGCGGCCGATGGTCATGCGCAGGCTGCCGTGGGCGATCTCGTGGGGCAGGCCGATGGCCAGAAGCACGTGGCTCGGATCCAGCGAGCCAGAGGTGCAGGCGCTTCCCGACGACACGCAGATGCCGCGGGCCGCCAGCTGCAAGAGCATGCCCTCGCCCTCGATGAACTCGAAGGAGAAGTTCACGTTGTTGGCCAGGCGGCTCTCCCAGCTGCCGTTCAGCTTCGCCGAGGGAATCTCGTCCAAAATGCGGCGGATGGCATGGTCGCGCAGGGCCAGCTGCCGGTCGTGCTCGCCGGCCATGTCGGCCGCGGCCAGCTCGGCCGCCCTCGCAAAGCCCACGATGCCGGGCACGTTCTCGGTGGAGCCGCGCCGGCCGCGCTCCTGCTGACCGCCGTCGATGAAGTTTTCCACATTCACGCCCTTGCGGATGTAGAGCAGGCCTGCACCCTTGGGCCCGTAGATCTTGTGGGACGAGGCGGACAGCATATCGATGCCCATCTCCTTCACGTCGATGGGCTCGTGGCCGAAGGCCTGCACCGCGTCGGTGTGGAAGGCCACGCCGTGCTCGCGGGCGATGGCGGCCAGCTCGGCAATGGGCTCGATGGTGCCGATCTCGTTGTTGGCGAACATGATGGAGGCAAGCGTGGTGTCGGGGCGGATGGCCGCCTCGAAATCGGCGGGGCGCACCAGGCCGTGCTCGTCCACGGGCAGATAGGTCACCTCGAAGCCCTCCTTCTCCAGAGCCTCGCAGGCGTGGAGCACCGCATGGTGCTCGATGGCGCTCGTGATGAGGTGCTTGCCCTTGCCGGCGTTGGCGCGGGCGAATCCCTTGATGGCCCAGTTGTCCGACTCGGTGCCGCCGCTCGTGAAGTACACCTCGCGGGGCGCGGCGCCAATAAGACTGGCCAGCGTCTCGCGGGCATCGGCCACGGCATCGGAAGCCTCCTGGCCGAGCGGGTAGATGGAAGAGGGGTTGCCGAACTGCTCGGTGAAGTACGGCAGCATGGCCTCCACCACCTCCGGGCGCACCGGCGTGGTTGAGGCGTGGTCAAGGTAGATCTGCTTCATGGGGCTCACGGTTCCTCGTTCTTACGGCGATGGCGCCCTCTCTCCGCGGTTATGGAAATCGCGTCCGTTGATCGCGCCATCTAAGTCTAGTGGTTTGCTAGGTTTTAATATAAACGGGAAAATGGGTTTGTCAAGAAGGGAACGGCAACGATATGAAGATCTCGACGAAAACTCGCTACGGCATGCGCGTCATGCTGGATTTGGCAGCGCGCTACGACGAGGGGCGCGCGCCCTTGAAGGATATCGCCGAGCGCCAGGGGCTTTCCAAGAAGTACCTGGAGCAGGTGGTGGCACCACTTGCCGCGGCGGGGCTGCTCACCGTCACACGCGGGTACGCGGGCGGCTACCAGCTGGCCCGGCCGCCGCGCGATATCACCCTCGCCGACGTGGTGAGCGCGTCCGAAGACGGCCTCGAGCTCATGACGTGCACGAGCGATCTTCTCGCCTGCGAGCGCGCCGACGGCTGCCCGAGCCGCCGCGTCTGGGGCGGCCTGCAAAATGCCGTCAACGATTACCTGGCCGGTCAGACCTTGGCCGATATCGTGGCCTAAGCGCGAGGAAGCCGCCCGAAGGCGGCTTCCTCACACGATCGAAAGAGCAGCGGCAGCGCCGAAGCTTAGATGTACGGGTTGCGGTTAAAACCGGTTACCTTGCCCTGAAGGGGCGTGCCCTTCAGGGAGTTCGCACGCAGGCCGAGCGATTCCAGCTTGCCGAGGCCCTCGATGGTCTTCAGCTTACCGCAGTTGTGAAACGCCTTAGCCGAAAGATGCACATCGCCGTCCGATCCCTCCAGCTTCACCTTCGACAGCGCCGTGCAGTTCTCGAAGGCGCCGCCACGTACCAGGAGCTCATAGGAGCGCAGGCGCACCGTCACCGACTTCAGGGCCTTGCAACCGTAGAAGGCCTTGGTGCCGATCTCGCATTCGTAGTCGTCGTCATCGTCGTCGGTGTAGTCGATGGCCGTCAGCTTCGGCAGGCTCTTCAGTTTCGAGCACCCGTAGAAGGCCTCGCGGCCGATCTCGTTGAGCCGGTAGTTCTTCGAGCGGAACGTGGTCAGCTTCTTGCATTTGTAGAAAGCCCTGTCGCCGACAGAGGTAATGGCAGCCTTGGAGGCGTTGAAGATCTTGAGGTTCTTGCAGCCGTAGAACGCCTTGTCGCCGATGGAGTCGATATTGGCCTTACAGGTGACCTTCTTCACCTTCGTCAGCTTGTAGAAGGCCCTGTCGCCGATCTCCTTCACATGCACCGTGCGCTTCTTGCCTTTGTAGGTAATCTTGAAAGATTTCGGAATGGTGTAGCTCGTCTTCTTCTTGTTCACCGGGCCGCGGTATTCCGCCTCCAGGTACCAGCCGCGCGGGCCGTCATCGTCGTCATCGTTGTAGTCGGCCTCGATCTTGTACTTCGCACCCTGGTAGACATAGGAGCGGTGGATGGTGTCGGCCTGGGCGGGCGTTGCCGCACCGAGCGCGATCAGAGTCGCAACGGCGAGGGCGACGGCGACAAGAGCCGCAACGGGAAACGCGCGACAGGAACGGGCAGTTGTCATAGAGGCCTCCTTCGGACAGCCCAACAGATAGCGCCATTATACGGAGGTGTTGGCGGAAAAGCCACTTCGTTTACGAAATGCAGGCTTATCGCGAATCACGAGAGACGCACTCGGCACCCGCGGGAAGCCCTCCGCTACTGCAGCCTGGCACCGTCCTTCCGCTGCGCGCATCCCCTACCCGCCCTGTCGCCGCCCTCAGCCCCGACTGTCCCGCTCGGGGTTGCGGAAAGCAGGGCGAAGGGATATATTTGGGCAGACTCTTACCCATGAGAGAAGGAGAACCACCATGAGAGAGAAGCGCTCGCGGTCGCTTCTGAGCCTCGGCTTGGCGGCCGCGCTCGCCTGCGGGATGGTGCCCGCGGCCGCGCTCGCCGAGCCGGAGGGCCAAATCACGGAGACCCCCCCCCATCGAGTTTTCTGAGGCCGTAGACGACCTCCCCCCTGCCGAGGACCCCGCGCCCGGCGACCCGGACGGCACCGCCGCCGGCGCCGCCGCCCCGAGCGAGCCCGCGGCGGCCGAGGGCCCCGACGGCGAGAAGCCCCCGGAGCCCGAGCCCCCTTCCCCTGCCGGCGCGGACTCCCCCTCAGGCGCCGACGGCAACTCTTCCGACGATCCCCCGGAGCCGGCCGACGCGGAGGCTTCCGGGGGCGACGACCACGCACAGACGACGGCCGATCTCGCCGCGAGGACCGTAGGCAGGGCGTTTCGATGCGCCAAGCCGGCCCCGACGGCCGCAAGCCCCCGCACCGCTCAGCCCGCCGCAGCCCCGAGCGCAGACTCCTTCACCCTTGGCGACTTCACCATCTGGGGCATCGGCGGCGATGCGGTGACCGCCGCCGACTTCGCCTACGACGAGGCGGCCAAGACCCTCACGGTGAACACCGACAAGCACTTCGCCATCCAGAACACCGATCAGACGAAGGACTCCGACGGCTACCTAGCTGTGAATTCGTCGGCGGCCATCGTTATCCCCGCCGGCCGCGACGCTCACATCACACTGGCCGGTGTCGGCATCCTCAGCACGGCACCCCTGGATCTCGCAACCGGCGCCTCATGTTCCCTCGTGCTGGCTGACGGGACGAAGAACAGCTTCAAGACAAACTATCCCACCACCGCCTCTGCCACGGGCAACCACTCTGCCATTCACTGCGGAACGGGCTCTTCCATCTCCATCGACGACTCAGTCTCTAATCGCACGAGCAAGGGGACGCCCGTCATCCCCGAGGATGGCGTCGTGCCGAGAAATCCCGACCTCAATCCGGGCGATCCCGCGGCAGATGAGCCATATCTTTTAGCCAACGGCGCAAAGGTGAGGGCGGGCGATCCGCTCACGAAACTCGACAGCGAGAATCCAGGTGCGCTCCTTGCCCAAAATGACGCCAACGGAATGGCGGCGGCCATCGGAGCGCCCTACGGTGAAGCGGGCGGCAGCATAACCATCGACGGCGGCATCATTACGGCAATCGGAGGCCGCGGAGATCGCGGGGGGAGTGGCTACATCGACTATGCGGCCGGCATCGGCTCGGCAGGACCCGCAGGCGGCGACGGAACGGGCCTCGGCGAGTGGATCACCATCAACGGCGGCCGTATCACGGCCCAGGGCGCCTACCACGGACCAGGCATCGGAGGAGGACCCGCAGGAAAAACGGGGAACATCTGCATCAACGGCGGCTACGTTGTCTCGAATGGCGGTGTTCATGGCCGAGGCTTCGGCACCGGTTGCGAAGGTGGTAACAGCTCCGAGTTCCAGATCGTACTCACGGGCGGCACGCTGCTGCCCACCGGCGGCCGCGAGTACAAACCCGCCGATATCGGGGCCCCCGGCGCCAAGGTGACCATCACGGGCGGTTCCATCGGCAATAACCTGGGCGTCGACTCGTTCATTTTCGACGGCACGGCCACCAACGCTGAGGGCGAGCCCATAAAAATGATCCAGGTGGACCTCACCTCCGACGTGGGTGAGAGCGCCTTCGCCCTCAGCGAGTGGGAGCTCAAGGTGGACGGCGTGCCCTACGACTACGGGGCGCCCGCCGAGTTCGACAAGGGGCACCTGTACCTGTGGCTGCCCGAGCGCGTCG
>Ga0209694_1001703_pt1 | contig 21938 bp, 20 predicted proteins | sample GluameincwithD2O_FD_187499 | JGI IMG/M metagenome (GOLD analysis project Ga0209694, IMG submission 187499) | Mouse cecum microbial communities from Vienna, Austria - Glucosamine amended microcosms incubated with D2O (SPAdes) (version 2) | ecosystem: Host-associated > Mammals > Digestive system >... | reverse complement strand
CTATGAATTTAACAGCAAATTCCGCGATGAATTCGAAAAAGCAGGTATGGTCACAACAGGTATAAACCCGGAAAGCGGGTTGACTGAAATTGTAGAAATCCCCTCCCACAAATGGTTTGTCGGAGTACAATTTCATCCGGAATACAAAAGTACGGTTATCAAACCTCATCCCCTGTTCATTGCTTTCATCAAAGCATGTTTGTCTTAACTTCATTCAGACCAAATACATTCGGACATATAATAAATAAAATATGGATAAAAATACAATCACAGGCCTGGTTATCATTTTTCTTATTTTAATCGGCTTTTCCTATTTCACCCGCCCAAGTGAGGAACAGATGAAAGCCATACAACGGCAACAAGATTCCATCGCCCAGGTGGAAAGACAAAGAATGGAATTGGCAACCCGGCAACAAGAAATGAACCAAGTTGCAAGTCCCTCTGTTCTAAAGGACTCAACATTCTTACAGGATAGTCTGGATAATAAAACGATTACCTTGGAGAACGATAAAATCAAATTGCATATCACCACCCGGGGAGGAAGAATCAGCTTTGTGGAACTGAAAGAGTACCGTACTCACGATTCTCTGCCACTGATGTTGTGGAGAAACGATGAAAGTAAACTCGGATTAAACTTTTATGCCCGGAATCAACAAATCAATACTGAGAAATTTCTGTTTACTCCCGGAACCACAGAAACAACACTTTATGCCAAAGACAAAGAACAAGTGCTCTCTATGCGTCTATACGCAGACAATGCCAGGACACAATATATTGAATACATATACAAACTGGCTCCGGACAGTTATATGACCGATTTCGACATCGTCACCCACAATATGGAAAATGTAATTGCTTACAATTCTTCCTTCCTGACTTTGTATTGGGGAGTAAATATGCCACAACTGGAAAAAAGCAAAGATTTCGAAAACCGGTACACAGGCGTATATTACAAATTCTTTGAAGACGACGTTGAAAATATGTCATTAACTTCCGACGAAGAAGAAACCCTGCCAACCAAAGTACAATGGATTGACTTTAAACAGCAATTCTTCTCTTCTATCCTGATTACAGAAACTCCATTCAGCGACGTCTCATTGACTTCTAAAATCAGTCAAAAAGCCGGTTATCTGAAAGACGCATACGCAGAAATCCCTCTGCCTTACAATGGAAAAACAGATGAACAATATCATTTGAAATTCTTTTTCGGTCCCAACTCATATCCTATCCTGAAAGCATATGGAAACGACATAGATTTGCCGGATATTATCAATATGGGATGGAAATGGATCGCATGGTTCAATAAATATTTTGTCATCCCCATCTTCAACTTCCTGCAAAATAATACAACCTTAAACTACGGTATTATTATACTATTGTTGACTTTAATCATCAAAATTATCCTTTTTCCCTTGACTTATAAGTCATATATGTCACAAGCCAAAATGCGGGTACTGAAACCTCAGGTAGACGAACTGACCAAAAAATATCCGGCAGACAAAGCCATGGAACGTCAACAGGCAACAATGAAACTATACAAACAAGCCGGTGTCAATCCGATGGGAGGTTGTCTGCCAATGCTGATTCAAATGCCAATCCTAATTGCATTATTCTATTTCTTCCCGGGAGCAATAGAACTCCGTCAGCAAAGTTTCCTGTGGGCTACAGACCTGGCTTCTTACGACTCTATTGCCACCCTCCCCTTCACAATCCCGTTCTACGGGAACCATGTTAGTTTATTCTGCCTGTTGATGACAGCAACAAATATCATCTATATGATTATAAATAATAAAAATCAACCCCAGAATGACCAGATGAAAGGAATGCAAACCATGATGTATATTATGCCGGTTATGTTCCTGTTTATTTTCAACAGCTATTCTTCCGGTTTGAGTTATTATTATTTTATAGCCACTTTAATTACTATCTTGCAAACCTGGATTATCCGCAAATTTGTTGATGATAAAAAACTACTGAAACAAATTGAGTTAGCTAAAACAAAACCAATAAAAAAATCCAAGTTCCAGCAACGCCTTGAAGAAATGCAAAAAATGCAGCAACAGCGAATACGGGAACAACAAAAAGGCAGAAAATAAAAAAAGGGGCTTGAGGCCCCTTTTTTATTATCCGATTGTTTTCAATAAATTCACCATCTCTATGGCAGTGGTCATAGCATCAAAACCCTTATTACCTGCTTTTGTTCCTGCTCTTTCAACAGCCTGTTCTATGGAATCGGTAGTCAGAATTCCGAAAATAACAGGCACTTCTGTTTGCAGACTGACATTTGCAATTCCCTTGGTTGCTTCATTCGCTACCATATCAAAATGCGGTGTCGCCCCACGGATAACCGCCCCCAGACAAACAACAGCATCATATTTCCCGGTCTCAGCCATCTTTTTAGCCACCAAAGGTACTTCAAAAGCCCCCGGAACCCAAGCTACATCAATCTTACCATCTTCTCCCCCGTGACGCACAAAAGCATCCACAGCACCTCCCAATAATTTCGAAGTGATAAACTCATTAAAACGGGCAGCAACAATACCAATCCGTTGTCCTTCGGCCAGCAATTTTCCTTCCAATGTATTCATAACAATAAACAATTAATTTTAAACAAATAACTTAACTTTCTTTTTTCCAGTCATTTTTCACGTGCAGAATATGTCCCATCTTTTTATACTTGGTATACAAATAGAATTCATTATTCTCATTACAGGTCATTTCTATAGGCTGACGTCCCACAACTTCCAGACCAAATCCGTCTAATCCTTTTATCTTTAACGGATTATTCGTCATCAGAATCATTTTCTTTACCCCCAGATCTGCCAATATCTCCGCACCAGTCCCGTATTCCCGTAAATCAGCCTTAAATCCCAAAGCCAGATTAGCTTCTACCGTATCCATCCCTCCGTCCTGCAAATGATAGGCCCGCAACTTATTAATTAAACCGATCCCCCGGCCTTCCTGACGCATATACAACAATACACCCCGGCCCGCTTCCTCTATTCTGCGCATAGCCTCGGCCAACTGTTCCCCACAATCACAACGCAACGAACCGAAAGCATCTCCGGTCAGGCATTCCGAATGCACACGACACAACACCGGTTCACCGTTAGCTACATCACCTTTTACCAAAGCCACATGGTGCTCACCATTGATTTTATTCACATATCCGTAAGCCTTAAAAATTCCATATTTAGTAGGCATCTCCGCTTCCGTCACCCGTTCCACAAGAATCTCCGTTTTCCGGCGATAAGTAATTAAATCGGCAACAGTTATCATCTTCAGATTATACTTTCGGGCAAACTCCCGCAGCTCAGGAGTATGCATCATAGTTCCATCCTCCCTCATAATCTCACAACACAAACCACATTCCTGCATCCCGGCAATCCGCATCAAATCAACCGTTGCTTCCGTATGCCCCATCCGCTCCAGAACTCCGCCTGGTTTCGCCTCCAACGGAAACATATGTCCCGGTCTGCGAAAATCAGCAGGCTTGGCACCCGCTTCCACACATTTCATTGCAGTAACGGAACGTTCCAACGCAGATATTCCGGTTGTCGTCGAAACATGGTCTATGGAAACAGTAAACGCTGTACAATGATTATCAGTATTATTGGTCACCATCTGCTCCAATCCCAACTTTGCAGTCAATTCCCGGCTCATAGGCATACAAATCAATCCTTTGGCATACGAAGCCATAAAATTTACATTCTCCAGAGTTGCATGTTCTGCTGCACAAATCAAATCCCCTTCATTTTCCCGATCCGGATCATCTACGGCAATAATCATCTTACCAGCCCGCAAATCAGCCACAGCTTCTTCAATTGTATTAAATTTAAATTCTTCCATATTTATTATGATTTTATGTAGCTATATAAAATTGTCAGACACCAAACAAGACTCATCACAAATCAGAATCCATTCTCTTCTAAAAATTCCAAACTGAAACCACCTGATTTTTCACTTTTTCCCGTCAGCTTTTCAACATATTTGGCAATCATATCATTTTCCAGATTTACCCAATCACCGACCCGCTTGGAAGTAAGAGTCGTTTTCTCCTGTGTATGAGGGATAACAGAAACCTTAAATTTATAATCGTCAACATAAGCAACAGTCAAACTTACCCCGTCGATAGCTACAGAACCTTTCTCTATAATATAGCGCAATACCTCCGGCGAAGCAGTCACTGTTATCCAAACGGCATTATCATCCTGTTCCTGGTTCACAATCCGACCCGTTCCATCTACATGCCCGGCCACAATATGTCCCCCCAACCGGTCATTCAGACACAACGCCCTCTCCAGATTCACCCGGTCACCAGGCCTCAAATATCCCAAATTCGAACGCTTCATAGTTTCCGGCATCACATCTGCAGAAAAAAAACCCGCCCCCAACGCAGTCACAGTCAGACACACTCCATTGGTTGCAATACTATCCCCGATACGGGTACCTTCCAACACCTTCACAGCCTCGACTTCCAACACAATACTATACCCTCCACGCCGGACAGCCTTTATTTTTCCTATTTCTTCAACAATCCCTGTAAACATAACTTACACGTCATTTTATTATTTTTCCCCTGAGCAATACATCCCTTCCGACCATTTCAGAAACCACATCCTGTAACACAATAGCATCATTCATCCGGGCTATCCCCCGGCCTTCCACCGGAGTCTTAGCCTCTTTCCCGCCAATAATTTTCGGTGCAATAAAAGCACAAACTTCATCAACAAAACCATTACGTAAAAACGCTTCATTCAATTGTCCGCCACCTTCCAGTAATACAGAATCAATCCCCAATATTGCCAACTGTTTTAATAAAGCTTTCAACTCAACCCGCCCCTCTTCTTCCGGACAAAGCAATAACTCAACGCCTTTCCTACGAAGTAAAGACAATTTCTCCTCCGGAGCACGCCGGGTATGCGCCACTATAGTCCGGTACTCTCCGGCAGTCTCAACCAACCGGCAAGCCGGTTCCAGCCCCGCACCACTATCCACGACAATCCGTATCGGTTGCCGAACCTCTTCTTTCAAACGACAATTCAACATAGGATTATCTGCTTTTACAGTTCCGGCACCTACCATAATTCCCATGTATGTACGCCGCATATCCTGAACTTTCCGGCGTGCCTCATCATCGGTAACCCATTGCGAATCACCCGTATATGTAGCAATTTTCCCATCCAGTGTCATCGCTGTTTTCATAACTATCCACGGCATCCGGGCAGTTATAAATTTCAGAAATATCCGGTTCTGTTCCCGGATTTTCTCTTCCTCAACCCCCGTTACGACCTCTATGCCGGCATTTCTTAATGCTTCTATCCCTTTCCCTGCAACCAAAGGATTCGGATCGGTAAGTCCCACCACTACCCGGGCAATACCATGCTCAATGACCGCTTCCGTACAAGGAGGAGTTTTTCCATAATGGCAGCAAGGTTCGAGTGTCACATATAACGTAGCTCCCTCCGGATTTTCCCGGCAATGTTCAAAGGCATTCCGTTCTGCATGAAGTTCTCCGCAACGTTCATGCCATCCTTCCCCGATAATCCGGCCATTTCTGACAAGAACAGCTCCCACCAAAGGATTGGGATTTACCCAACCCTTCCCTCTGTCAGCCAACTCAATAGCCCGATTCATATAATTAATATCCTCTGGTCCCATATACAAAAAAAATACCCTGAATTACTCCAGGGCACATATCATAAATTCAGCAATTATTCACCACCGATTACTTCTTCTTTCATCCGGACTTTCACCGTCGGTATCGGAATTACACCGATTCAGTCCCACCCAAGGGAGTCGCGGACTATTACCGCCGGTAGGGAATTACACCCCGCCCTGAAGAAATTTTTCTGTTATTTCAAGCACAAACATACATCATTTTTTGCGGAAAACAAAATCCTCAAAACGATATTTCTCCGACAAACTCAACAAGCTATTCCAATTCAAAATCCCGTAAACCATCAAACCCGCTCTTTTCCGGATACCTGTCCCAAAAAACTTATTAAAATATTTAAAGAATACTTCCTTGTAATTTATCAAATATTCTCTAATTTTGGACTGATTATATAAACTATCTTTACAACTATGTACGGAAAATTTCAAGATTTTTTAAAGACTGAAATTCAGTCTATTAAAGACGCAGGCCTCTATAAGACCGAACGACTGATTGCAACTCCGCAGGGTGCTGAAATCAAACTGACAAGCGGCGAAACCGTGTTAAACTTTTGTGCTAATAACTATCTGGGACTCTCGGCCCATCCGAAAGTAATCGAAGGAGCAAAAAAAGCATTAGATGCACGTGGCTACGGAATGTCTTCCGTTCGCTTCATCTGCGGAACTCAGGATATTCACAAAGAACTGGAAGCAAAAATTTCTCAATTCTTTGGAACCGAAGACACCATTTTATATGCCGCTTGTTTTGACGCTAACGGCGGAGTATTCGAACCTCTGTTCAGTCAGGAAGATGCAATTATCTCCGACGAATTGAATCATGCTTCCATCATTGACGGAGTACGTCTGTGTAAAGCTGTTCGCTACAGATACAAACATGCCAACATGGAAGACCTGGAAGAACAATTGAAAATTGCTCAGGCACAACGTTTCCGCATTATTGTTACCGACGGCGTATTCTCTATGGACGGTGATATTGCAAAATTGAAAGAAATCTGCGATCTGGCTGACAAATACAATGCACTGGTTATGGTTGATGACAGCCACGCTGCCGGATTCATCGGAAAAACCGGCCGGGGCTCTGCAGAATACAATAATGTAATGGACCGCGTAGACATCTTCACCGGAACCCTGGGAAAAGCTCTGGGAGGTGCAATGGGTGGTTACACAACCGGTAAAAAAGAAATCATCGAAATGTTGCGCCAGCGTTCAAGACCCTACTTATTTTCAAATTCCCTTTCTCCGGCCATCTGCGGAGCTTCTATCGCTGTATTCGATATGCTGATGGAAAGCACGGAATTACGTGACCGGGTAATGGAAAATGCAGAATACTTCCGGGGCAAACTGAAAGCAGCCGGATTCGACATCAAACCGTCCGAATCGGCCATTGCAGCCCTGATGTTGTATGATGCAGTTCTGTCACAACAATTCGCAGCAGAATTGCAAAAAGAAAACATTTACGTAACCGGTTTCTACTATCCGGTTGTACCGAAAGGACAGGCTCGTATCCGCATCCAGTTGTCAGCAGCTCATACCCGCGAGCAACTCGACCGTGCAATCGCCGCCTTTATCAAAATCGGTAAACAACTGAATGTCATTAAATAATACCCTCCGTAAAATTGAAAAAGAGATATGTTGAATGACATATCTCTTTTTCATTTATAACTCATACCTGCCTAATTGTCCTCCCAACATTCTAAAAATTCCATTACCTTTTTTAGTTATTCAATCATTATTTGTACTTTTAGCAAATTTAAAATGAATAACAAAGAATGAAAACTACTATTTTTTTACTAAAAACTTTTTGCTTACTGTTTGGTTTTACATTTTGCGCCAGTTTAACTTATGCAGACGGTCCCCGCGCAAAAAATAAAAAAACAAAAGCAACAACAGAGCAAACCCAAAAAGAAATTACAGCCTATTTTACAAATTATTTGTCCGGCAAAGAAAATGCATACACTACCGGCAATCCCCTGAAATTATCCGATATCCGGAACGAACAACAACTGGTCTGGGATGCCTGGGTTGCAGCCAATAAAAACTATACGGAAGAAAAACTGCCGGCATTGGAAAAATTATCTTTGGGCAAAGCCGGAAAATGGAATCTTCCGGAAAACCTGGAACCCAATGCCATTATGAATTTCTACTGGGGAAGCAAAGGAGAAGCCAAACCGGAAAAAGGCTATCCCCTGTATCTGTATACTCATGGCTCCGGCCACAAAGACGCAGAATGGGCTACAGGTCTGCAAATATGCCAAATGTTTGACGATGCCCCCTGTGCCTATTTCATACCACAAATCCCTAACATGGGCGAATACTATCGCTGGTGGCACAAATCAAAACAATATGCCTGGGAAAAACTATTGCGCCAGGCATTTGTATCAGGAAATATTAACCCCGATAAAGTTTATTTCTTCGGAATTTCCGAAGGAGGATACGGCAGCCAGCGATTAGCTTCTTTCTATGCCGACTATCTGGCTGGTGCAGGACCAATGGCCGGCGGCGAACCGCTGAAAAATGCTCCTGCAGAAAATTGCAGAAACATCGCATTCTCTCTGCTGACCGGAGCTAATGACCAAGGATTTTACCGGAACAAACTGACACAATACGTAAAAACTGAATTCGACAGATTACAACAAAAATATCCGGAAAGTTTCATCCATCGGATTGAATTAATCCCTGGTCGGCAACATGCCATAGACTACCGACCTACAACCCCCTGGCTGAAACAATATACCCGTAATCCTTATCCGAAATACGTAAATTGGGAAAACTTTGAAATGGACGGTCTGTACCGGAAAGGATTTTACAACCTGTATGTCAAGGAACGCTCCACTGACAATAACGACAGCCGTACTTATTATGAAATGACCATTCAAAACAATGAAATCACACTCAATGTAAACGAAGTGAATTATAAAACCGTAGAAACTGACCCTTATTGGGGTATACAGCTCAAATTTGAAAAAAGTTACAAGCCAGCTAAAAAAGGTAAGGTTGTTATCTATTTATGCAATGAATTGGTGGACTTAAGCCAAAAAATCACAGTAACCGTCAACGGTAAAAAAGCTTTTAACGGCATTGTAAAACCAGACCTCAAACATCTGGTAAACAGTTGTGCCACCTTTTTCGACCCGGCCAGACTCTACCCGGCTGCAATAGAAGTGGATATTGAAAAGTTAGCAAACCTCTAAATAGTCAGGTTACTGAGTTGCCCAAAGACAACCTACCGACCACGCCTGCGGCAACTCAGTAACTTATATTTTATCAAATCCCCAAAATCTTATTTGCGTATCTTAACCAACAATTCTTCTATATTCCCGGTTTTATCTTCTACTGTAATTTTCACTTCGTTAAGACAATCATTATCAAATACAGGCTCGGTCAGACTACACTGCAATAAATCAATCCGGGGATCATAAGTAAACAAACACCATTTCCCGTTGACCTCTCCCCGATAAGTTGCAATTCCGGAAAGATTATCTTTAATCTTAAACCGCAAAGTACGGTCCGGAAACTTCCCTAAAAAAGTAATCTGAGGCTTTTCGTGGTCCTCTGCCACTGTATAACAACTCAAATAACCAATCCAGGCTTCAAGGGCATCCGGTGTCCGGATGGTCTCTACCGGAATCCGGCAACCGTTATTATCCACTTCACAAATCACTGCGTGCGAATCAAATGCACCGGCAATCCGCATCCGCCCTTTCTTAAACAAAGGAGTGTCCTGAGACGACAAAACAAAAACATCCTGCCCGGTCACTGTATCTTTTTCAATCCTTAAATCTTTCCGCACAGAAGAGAACAAAGTTCCGGCGGCCAATTCCACCCTGCAATCAGCCAACTCCAACACATGAGGCTCATCGTATCTCAATATCTCTTTTTTCTCTGCACTCCCGGACTTTCCTCCTTTCAACTGCAACTTCACATGACTCCGGTTTCCATTAATATCCGCCAACTCTATCTGCACACTCACCAAACTATCCTCAACTACCGATATACATCCTTGCTCAAAATTTCGGATTCCCAAAAACTGCTCTTGATAATTTCCGAAACAACGATACACCGTCTCACGTTTCTTATAACAATTAAAATCCTTTACTTCGTTAATAAAACATCCTTGCTCAAAGGAACAGGAATCCATCTGTAAAGTAAAAAGCGTATCCCTATCCGCCACTAACTTTATCTGATAAACTCCCAGTTTATTCCAGGAGCCCTCCATATAATCGGTTATATATAACCCGACTCCGATTTTACCCGCCGGTACTGTAAGTTTCCCGGCTATATACTGCCCTTTTCCCAACGCCTTTAAACCATACGACCGGAACAAATCCACACACCCCTCATCAGAAATTGTATATAAATAAAGTTTCCGTACAACAGGTGCCTTAGTATCCCGGATTGAATAGAAAAGTAAAGGATTTAAAGTACGTTCCGTTTCAGTATTCCTCACTTCAAAATGCAAATGAGGTCCTCCCGATGTACCGGTATTTCCGCTATATGCAATGGTATCGCCTTGTTTAAAATAAAGCCTGTAAGACTTAAAATCCTCATCTATCCGGAAACTTTCACGCCGATACTGCAACTCCCGCACCAATTTTGTAACCGCAGGAACAAAACGCTCCAAATGCCCATATACAGTAGTTGTTCCGTCCGGATGCTCCACATACAAAGCCTGACCATATCCTGTCGGGGAAACACTTACACGAGCCAATATTCCGTCTTTTACACAAATCACCGGCCAGCCAACCACACCACCGGTCCGGATATCAATACCGGAATGAAAATGTGTAGCTCGTAATTCCCCGAAATTCCCACTCAATAAAATAGCATTCCGTACCGGTTTTGCAAATTCCTGAACCTGTCCTTTTAAAGGAATCACAATCAAATAATTAAACAAAAAAAACAGAATATATTTCCATAACATGGCATTTCAGGTTTTAAAAAAATTATTAATTTTCAACTGCAAATATATCAACACTCTTGATAATTTAAAGAATAAATTTTATCTTTGTCAAGTAAAGATTAGGTTATGGCAGCAAAACACGATGCCGTTATAAACGAGCTGAACTTTAAAATAGATAAATTAATAAAACGATATATATCCTCTCTGGAACAAAACAAAAGTCTGGAAAGCAAAATAGAAAGTCTGCAATCCGAACTGGAACAAATGAACAGAGAGAACAAAGCATTAAACGAAAAATTAAAAACAACCAAAGTGGCAAACGCAATTTCCGGAGGAAACGGAAGTTATGAAGCGAAAATGCGTATAAACCAATTGGTGCGGGAGATTGATAAATGTATTGCTCTTTTGAATAATTAAAATATGTCTGAAAAACGCAACATTAATTTAATCATTGCCGATATTCCGTTAAATCTGAATATTACTGCATCAGATGAAGAAATTATCCGGAAAGCAGCGAAAGAAATTAATGAACGCGTTCTAAAATATAAATCGGCAAATAGTGAGCCGGAACCATTCTATTTTTTAGCTTATGTTTCACTGCTGCATACGATAAAAATGTTACAGCAAGAACAAAAATTTAGCGAAATAGAAGCTATTAATTCAAAACTGGATGAGTTCATCAGAGAGTGAGTCAAGAGTTCTTTGAATAAAAATATTCCCGCATTATTTCGACTTTAAGCGAAAAACTCAACACTTAAACAATTAGAGCAGACGCTTGTATTTGCACAAGACAGGCCTCAACCTTCGGGTTCCTCCGGGACAGTGGAAGTCTGAATCAAATGGCAGCTCTACCCGTGTCATACAGGGGTTTTATTAAAAAGAAATAGTGCGGGTTTTTTTATGCAAATATTTAAACTATATTATAAATTCAAATTAATTACAGAATATGACAACTTTAGGAATAATTACAACGGTGGTGGCCCTGCTGATCGGAATTGGTATCGGCTGGTTTATCATGAGTCTGGCCATGAAATACCGGGCACAGAACATCATAAAAGAAGCTGAAGCTGAAGCTGAAGTCATCAAAAAAGATAAAATCTTACAAGCAAAAGAAAAGTTCCTGCAAATCAAAGCAGAACACGAAAAACAAGCGGCTGCCCGGAACAATAAACTGCTGATGGCGGAAAATAAACTAAAACAGCAGGAAACCGACATATCGCGTAAACTTGAAGAAATACAACGAAAAACAAAAGAAATACAAAACCAGCAAAACAATATTGACATCCAGAAAGAGTTAATTGAAAAAAAAGTTGCCGATTTGGACAAAATGAAAAAGCAACAAATTGAACAATTAGAGGCAATCTCCGGAATGTCAGGTGAACAAGCAAAAGAAAAATTAATCAATTCCCTGAAAGAAGAAGCTGAAACGGAAGCCATCTCTTACGTGAACGAAATCATGGAAGAGGCTAAAATGACAGCCAATATGGAAGCCAAAAAAGTGGTTATTAAAACCATTCAACGGGTTGCAACAGAAACCGCAACAGAAAATGCAGTTTCTATTTTCCACATCGATTCAGACGAAATAAAAGGACGGATTATCGGACGTGAAGGACGTAATATCCGGGCTCTGGAAGCTGCCACCGGAGTTGAAATCATCGTAGACGATACTCCAGAAGCCATCGTCCTGTCAGGATTTGACCCGGTACGCCGTGAAATTGCCCGTTTATCCTTGCATCAACTGGTAACAGACGGACGTATTCACCCTGCACGCATTGAAGAAGTCGTAAATAAAGTAAAAAAACAAATTGAAGAAGAGATTATAGAAACAGGTAAACGGACAACGATTGACCTGGGGATACATGGCCTGCATCCGGAATTGATACGTCTTATCGGTAAAATGAAATACCGTTCATCTTATGGACAAAATCTGTTACAACATGCTCGTGAAACAGCCAACTTATGCGCAATCATGGCCGCCGAACTGGGACTGAACGTAAAGAAAGCCAAACGTGCCGGCTTGCTTCACGACATCGGTAAAGTACCTGATGACGAACCGGAATTACCACACGCCATCCTGGGTATGCAATTGGCCGAAAAATACAAAGAAAAACCGGATATTTGCAATGCTATCGGTGCTCACCACGAGGAAATCGAAATGACAACCCTGATAGCACCTATAGTTCAGGCTTGTGATGCAATCTCCGGTGCCCGGCCGGGAGCACGCCGCGAAGTAGTCGAATCCTACATCAAACGCCTGAAAGATATGGAAGACCTGGCTCTCTCCTACAATGGAGTGGTAAAAACTTACGCCATTCAGGCAGGACGCGAACTGCGGGTAGTTGTCGGTAGTGAAAAGATTTCTGACTCTGAAGCTGAAAAAATCTCATTCGATATAGCCAAACGTATCCAGGACGAAATGACCTATCCCGGACAGGTAAAAGTAACGGTTATTCGCGAAACCCGGGCTATCAACTACGCTAAATAACTAATTCTTAAATTCATAAAAAAAACAGTAATCAGTGCATCTGGTTACTGTTTTTTATTTTAGATTTTCAATCCACAATCACCAATGCAGCACCTAAAATAGCACAAATAAATTTACCCCTTGTGTTTGGTTTGTAAAACAAACATCGCTAAATTTGGATTCGTTTAAAGCATAAACAAACATTATGACCCCTATTCCATCTTCAGAACTGCTAATCAATCCGGATGGCAGTATTTTTCACCTCCATCTTTTACCGGAAGACCTGGCGGATGATATTATTTTGGTTGGCGACCCCGGACGTGTGGAAACTATTGCTTCTCATTTCGACCAAATCGAATTAAAAAAAAACAACCGGGAATTTTATACCATCACGGGAAACTATAAAGGACATCGGTTCAGCGTTATCTCTACCGGCATCGGTCCTGATAATATTGACATCGTAATCAATGAACTGGATGCCCTCGCCCATATTGATTTGAAAACACAACAAATAAAACCGGCGGGACGGACACTTAATATCATCCGGATTGGCACCTCAGGAGCTGTACAAGCTGATATTCCAGTGAATTCATTTGTCATTTCTGAAAAAAGCATCGGTTGTGACGGAGTCTTACGATTTTATGCAGACAATGAATCCGTATGTGATTCATCTTTCGAAGAAGCTTTTATCCGGCACTGCCACTGGACGCCTTTAGCTGCCCGGCCCTATGTTGTAACTGCCACCCCGGAATTAGTCAGTCGCCTGCACGACAATAAGCACACCATTAAAGGAGTGACTCTTACTGCAGTAGGTTTTTATGGCCCACAAGGACGTGTCCTCCGGATTCCGTTAGCCATGCCCGGCATCAATGACCGGATTACCGGATTCCGTTTCAACGAATACAAAGTCACCAATTATGAAATGGAAAGTGCAGCTATTACAGGACTATGTAATCTGCTGGGACACCATACCGCAACCATCTGCCTAATCATAGCCAATCGAATAACAGGAACAGGGACAACAGACTATCATAGTTATATGAATAAATTGATTCTATATACTTTAGACCGGCTGACACAATAAAATTATTTCTGTGATTTAATAATCAATAAACTAAAACCAATTAAAATTACTATGATACAACGCATTCAATCTCTTTTTCTGCTATGTACCGCTATCGTAACAGGTATTATGTTTTTCATCCCGGTGGCCAGTATCCCTGTAAATAATGCGATATGTGACTTTTATACCACTAAAATCATTCAGCTCAGTCCCAAAAACCAATTTATCATGTGGAACTGGCCTTCAATGATATTAAACATTTCCATCACAACTTTAGCTATACTGACCATCTTTGTACACAAAAAAAAGTCCAAAACCATAAAACCTACTCTCTTCCTCCAGCTCAGGCTGGCAACAATCAATATCGTATTACAATTGGGGTTATTCATTCTTTTATGGCTTTTACTAACCAAAAATCTGCCGGAAGAAGTTAGCTTTTTCGGAAGCCTGCAATATACTCACATCAGTTTCATTTTTCCGATTGTAGGAATGCTCTTCACGTGGCTGGCCATCCGTGGCATCATAAAAGACATTGCTTTACTGAAATCTTTCGACAGAATCAGATAAATCCAATTCTTATACACCTTAACATTACAAAATCAATCACATAACAATTATGTATAAATTTTACTTCTTCACCTTTTTACTGACTGCCGGAACTATTCTGAAAGTTTCAGCCTGTACCAATTTCCTGCTGACAAAAGGAACAACACAAGACGGTTCAACTATGATTACCTATTCTGCTGATTCCCACGTCCTGTATGGCGAATTATACCATTGGCCTGCCGGAACATGGCCTGCCGGAACCATGATGGATATATACGAATGGGATACCGGAAAATTCCTGGGTAAAATCCCTCAAGCCTCCCAAACTTACAATGTAGTAGGCAACATGAACGAACATCAATTGGCCATCGGTGAAACTACTTTCGGAGGACGCGAAATCTTGTCACAACAACCCGGAGCAATCATGGACTACGGAAGTCTCATCTATGTCACTCTCCAACGCGCCAAAACAGCCCGCGAAGCCATCGTTGTGATGACAGACCTGGTCGAAAAATATGGCTATGCCAGCAGTGGAGAATCATTCTCAATCTGTGACCCGCATGAAGTATGGATACTGGAAATGATCGGTAAAGGAGAAGGTGAAAAAGGAGCCGTATGGGTAGGCCGTATGATTCCCGACGGATATGTATGTGCCCACGCCAATCAGGCCCGGATTACCACTTTCCCATTGGAAGGAAAAACATCAATATCTTCCGACCGGATGAAAAAAATCTATGACAAAGAAATCACCACAGTGTATTCTAAAGATGTCATCTCTTTTGCCAAACAAAAAGGCTTTTACCCTCAGGACGCCAAAAATTCCGGATTCAGCTTTTCAGATACCTATGCACCGGTAGATTTCAGCGGCGCAAGAGCCTGTGAAATCCGGGTTTGGGCTTTTTTTAATGCCGTAAATCCGGACATGGCACAATACTGGGACTATGCCAAAGGAAAAATTGAACGCGATGACAAAGGTTACGCCACCAATCGGATGCCTTTGTGGATCAAACCTTCACGGAAAATAGACCTCCTGCAAGTGATGGATTTTATGCGCGACCATTTAGAGGGAACAGAACTGGATATGAGCAAAGACCCAGGCGCAGGCCCGTATGAATGTCCTTACCGGTGGCGGCCAATGAGTTTTAAAGTTGACGGCAAGGAATATGTACACGAACGCGCAACAGCAACGCAACAAACCGGCTTTACTTTCGTTTCCCAAAGCCGCAGTTGGTTACCCGATGCTGTCGGAGGTATTTTGTGGTTCGGAGTAGACGATGCTGCCAGCACTGTATATTTCCCAATGTATTCTTGCTCAACACGCGTTCCTTATGCTTATGCTGTCGGTAACGGGAATATGATGGAATTCACTACAAAAGCAGCATTCTGGGTGTTTAATCAGGTAACAAACCTGGCTTATACCCGTTATAATGCCATTCATCCGGAAATCCGTAAAAAACAAAAAGCACTGGAAACTCAGTACAAAAATTTCGTACAACTGATTGATGCCGGAGCAAAAGACATGTATAGCCAAAACAAAGAGTTGACCGTTGCTTACCTTACCGACTTTTCCTGTAACACAGGCAACCAACTTGTAGACACTTGGCGCGATTTCTATGGTTATCTGTTCTGCCGCTATATGGATGGCAACATCAAGACTGCTGTCCCCGGAGAAAAAAATCCCAAAGTAGAACAACCCGCCCTGCCCGAATGGTATCTCCGGACCATCATCGAAAAAGCCGGAGATAAACTTCAGGTAATCAAATAAAGGAAATTTGATAATCTTTTTTACTGCACTTCAAAATTCTTATATCTGAGATTTAGAAGTGCAGTTTATTTTTCCGGAAAAGCAAGGAAAACAAATTCCAATAAATCAAGCCACAAAAAAGCAGGAAACCTTCAGTTGGAAAAGACTTGGGAATCCAAACCAACCGCAGTTCCCCGCTCTGTTATAAATACAATTTCCAATCGCCCCTTTATCTCAACCTATTCTCCAAGTACATTTAAACGAACCAAAGCCGCTTTAGGACACCAACCAATACCATACAATACCTTTTCTTGCTCATCGTAAGCAATCTGAGTCAGGTCCGTATCTACCGGATAGGTACTGCATACGTTCCCATCCCAGCCTATTTCAATCAAAGTACGGCAATGCTGGAAGTTTTTACTATCCATCCGGTAAGTTTGACCGGAATATAAAGCATAGATTTTATTTTCCGTCACACATACATCTGTAAAACCAAAGCGGTTATCCCGGGAATAAACCACAGAAGGCCACTCTTTCTTTTCACGTATTTTTACATGCGGATAATGATAAACCAATCGCTTCACTAAAGTTATCTCCCCTTCATCAATCCGGCAAACATCCATTACTCCGCTATACATATCAGCACAAATAAAAGCTCCCCCATCAGGACGTACTTTTAATACATTGCTGGCAAAAAGTATTGATTTTGTGTATTCCTTCAAATCAGAATACTCCGGATGTTCCGGATACTCAATAAAATAACGAGCTTGTTTTTCTGTTGGGGAATAAAGCATATAACGTCCCTCCGTATAAAGCCCGGTGGATAATATATACTCCCCGGCCTGCACAGCCCACAAATGCTTCTGACCTTCCGGTAGCATCACTTGCGCACTTTCTTCGGCTCGAGTCTTAGCTATACCGCCCCGCTTCAACTCTCCCGTAACGAAATTAAGAGCAGTCCACCCTCCCCGGCCATCAGAAGCCAAAGAATTTAAAAGCGTCGCTTTTCCACTCCGCGTTCGAACCCTTGGAAATAATCCTTCCGATTGACGCGCTTGCAAATCCACACAATAAATATTATTGGTGTTCATCCGGTCAGAAATAATACATTCCGGTCCGGACTTCAACAAACCTCCCGGTTCTCGAATCCCCAAGGGGGTCAACTCAGCAATAATTTCAGTCTTCACTTCTTGCCTGTCCACAACAGGCAAAGAATTTTCCTGCATTTCCTGCAATGAACAGGAAGAAAGGAAAAATATTAGGAGATAAGATAGTTTTTTCATTTTACTAATCAACAGCCATACAAATTCCATATACATCCAAATTTATACTTACACAACAATGCCCACCAGCTTCAGGGCAAAGTTTAAAAATATCAACTTCCGGATCAGCTAAAGCTTCTATATTATTCACAAAAACAAATGTTTCCTCCTCTACAAACGATAATTCAACAAAAGCCATTATAACCAATATTACAACAACTCCTAATATAGATATTAATTTCTTTTTGCTCATTTTAATCTCTTTTCTAATTTTGTGACAAACGTAAAAGGAAAGATTACAAAAAACGAATCCCACTCATAGCAAAAATGGTAGCATTTTTTCCAAACTGGAAAGGACAACGCATCAAAATCGGAAAATGGTTAACAATTTTGACAATTTTATTGTTATGTGTTTTTCAATTATATACTTTAAGTGAAATATATCAAAATACTAAAAAAGATTATTCAAATAACATATTTTCAATTTTAGTAGCAAAAACAGAACTATTAAACCTTATCAAATTACCTTCTCCCCCACAAACTTATTATTCATATAACGCAAACAGACATAAACTTCGCATTATTAAAGAAAACGAAAGAATAGATTCAATTTTCAAATTAGAACCCAATAGAGACTTCAGATTGGTTAATTGCCAAGCAAGTTACGACATTCGCGACACAAACATCTGGACTCTAGACACACTTGGCAAAATGTTAGTAACAGCTTTAGAATCTCAAAATTTATCTACTTATTTCAATTTAACTTTATCTGACAAACATTCAGATATACTTGCGACTTTTCAACATGGCAAACTCTATCTTCCATTTTTGAACATACACAAAGAACTTCAACTAGGGTTTCTGGAACACCATAAACTAAAAGTGACATTTGCCTACCCTTTTCATATTTTCTGGAATGCAGCATGGGACAGAACAATTACCACAGTTTTTCTTTTCCTCCTGCTGATAGTTTCATCCATGTCCCTATTCGTTCAACTAAGGGATGAACGCCGGACTAGTGAATACCGGAAAAAGTTTACTCATACTTTGGTACACAATCTGAGATCCCCTTTGTTAGCTGCCAAACAACAACTGACAGCTTTTGAAACATTAAAATTTTCAGCAGAAAAACAACAACAAATTATTCAGGTCTGCATACAAAATACCACAAATGTTTTAAAAGATATTGAAAAATTACTTTTCACTTCTGTCAATGCATATGGACTTGTAGCTCATCGGGAGATTTTTGACCTGAATCAGACAATTCAAAAACTAATTCCTGTCTATCAACAAAACTACCCGGATAAAAAAGTACATATCTGCATCGATTGCCAAATATGCTGCTTAGTAGATGCCGATCCCACCTTAATCGAAGGAGCTTTGGGAAATTTAATCGGTAATGCCATAAAATACTCAGGTCCGGAAGTTCATATTCACATTATCTGCCGCAAAAATCCCCACAAAGTTTTTATTTCAGTTCAAGATGACGGTTTCGGTATACCTCCGAATGAACAACAATATATCTTTCAGGAAAATTACCGGGGTAAACAGTATAAAAACGACCGTAGCCACAGAGGTTTTGGTTTAGGACTTTTCTATGTACAAGCAGTAGTCCTGGCTCACCGTGGCAAGATATCCGTAAATAGTGACGGAGCAAATGGTACAACTTTTACCATAGAGCTCCCTCAAAAATAGAAAATCACCCTGTTCAAATAAATAGTTCCGGATTTATACTTGAACTTCCCGGAAAATAGAAATAAGTCCGATATCCAGTAAAAAAAACAAAAATATTTTAACTTCGCACCTGTATGCCCACAATAACATTACTGTACATCGAAGACGACCTAAGTTATGCAACATTGGTAAAAGACTGGCTATCGCAAGAAGGTTTTACTACTTTACTTGCGGATACGGCTGCTAAGGCGGATAGATTATTCCGGGAACACCATCCGGCTTTAGTAATGGTTGACCTGGATTTACAACATCCCAAAGAAGGCCTGGAAATCATCCGTACCCTGCACCGGCAGAATCCCGGATTCCCGGTAATCGTTTACAGTGCGCATGCTGACCCCGAAACCGTCATAGAAACAATGGACCTGGGAGTTATGCATCACATTAGCAAAGACAGAAGTATCCCGGAATTGATAGCCATGCTCCGAAATGCTTTTCGTCAAGCCTACCGTTGCAAAGAAAACTGGAACCCGGAATATCAATTATCCGACACAACCACCTTTAATATTCAAACCAACATCATTACTATTAATGGAAAACAGGAGCATTTGAAAAAGATTGCAGGCAGATTACTGAAACAACTTTGTTTACACATCAACGAATTTGTACCACCCGATGAATTATCCATTGCGCTGTGGGGTATTGAAAAAGATATCCGTGAATTACGAAGATACATTCAGAAATTACGGAATATTATAGAAACACAAGATCCACAAATAAAAATCCTCAATCAAACCGGAGGATATTATCAGTTAGAATGTCAAACCTGGCAATAACTTTCCTTCAAAATATACGTATAAAAGAACAGTAAACAAATTGATAAAACCACAGATTATGCCCACAGTAACATTAAAAGGGACCCCTGTACATACAAAAGGAAATTTCACTCAAACCGGTCATCAGGCTCCAGACTTTACTCTGGTAAAGAGCGATCTGAGTGAACTTACTTTAAGCAGCTTGAAAGGGAAAAAAGTTATACTAAATATTTTCCCCAGCCTCGACACGGCAGTATGCGCTATGTCAGTCCGCAAATTCAATGAACTGGCAACTCAAATAGACAACACTGTAGTACTTGCTATCTCCAAGGACCTGCCATTTGCCCATGCCCGCTTTTGCACGACGGAAGGTATTAAAAATGTAACCGGTTTATCTGCTTTCCGCAACAATACCTTCGGTGAAGATTACGGAATTACATTGACAGACGGACCGTTGGCTGGTCTGCTGGCCCGTGCCGTCATCGTTCTGGATGAACAAGGCAAAATAATTTATGCCCAACTCGTTCCGGAAATCACCGAAGAACCGGATTATGAAAAAGCCCTGAGAAGTATAAAAGGATAAAATAAAATGTTCTTTTATCAGGGCAGATATTCCATCCGAATATTTTTCATTGCAGCAAATAAATTACCCCGGACATGAGGTGATAAAGCTTCCATGCGCTGAACTATTTCTGCGACAGCTGCCCGGTTAGTTGCACGCTCATGAGGACAATTCTTATTTTGTTTTTTAAATGCTCGGAAAGTCGCATACTCCCGGGTTTCCTCATTACTTAGGAAAATCAACGGACGAATAAGTGTGAAAGTACCATCAAACATGGATAACTTCGGAGGCATACTGGCTATCGTTCCGTTAAACATCATACTCATCAATAAACTTTCCACTGCATCATCCCGGTGATGTCCCAAAGCCAATTTATTACATTGCTGTTCTTTCGCTATTTCAAACAAAGTCTTACGACGATTCCAGGAACAGACAAAACACACCGGCTTATCCGAATCTTCGTGAACAGATGTACTTATCTCACGTTGTATCAATTCAACTCCCAAACGGTCACAAAATTCTTTTATATAATCAGCATCCACTTCATAAGCAACATTTTCAACAGCAACATGAGCTGCCACAACCCTATAACGCTGTTTTGAAGCACGAGCTCGCAAAGCCAATACTTCCAGCAAGGCCAGTGAATCTTTACCCCCGGACACCCCTACCAGAATTTTATCGTTATCTTCAATCAAATCATAATCATAAATTGCCTTACCCACCTTCCGGAAAAAATCCCTCATAAATAACTTTTCCTTTTTTTTCCCGTCCATTTTCATCAATCTACAAATTTTATAAATCCAACATACCCCTTTATCCCTGTCCGTTATAACAGGAGGCTATAACGGACACACAAATTAAGGTACAAATGTGCAAATTAAATCCGGCACTACGACAATATTCCCAAATGTAATTTTTTCCAAAAAACAGTATGGCTTGTTCACTCTGCAAAATAAAAAAATACTGATTATTTTTGTATCTATTCCAAAAAACTCTACCTTTGCAGTGCAAAAAAGAAATAAGAGTTCTTCAATATGGGCAGTTACCAGAGTGGCCAAATGGGGCTGACTGTAACTCAGCTGGCTTAGCCTTCGGTGGTTCGAATCCATCACTGCCCACTATTTTGCGGAAATAGCTCAGTCGATAGAGCACTAGCCTTCCAAGCTGGGGGTCGCGGGTTTGAGTCCCGTTTTCCGCTCTCTGAATGAGGTAGTTATGAAAGTAGCTACCTTTTT
>Ga0209694_1001701_pt1 | contig 21963 bp, 22 predicted proteins | sample GluameincwithD2O_FD_187499 | JGI IMG/M metagenome (GOLD analysis project Ga0209694, IMG submission 187499) | Mouse cecum microbial communities from Vienna, Austria - Glucosamine amended microcosms incubated with D2O (SPAdes) (version 2) | ecosystem: Host-associated > Mammals > Digestive system >... | reverse complement strand
CCGGAGCGAGATTAAGGCGTTCTTTCAAGCTGCCATCAGGGAAGGGACGGCGCCGTGATGAACCGTGTCTTCTGTCTGGTGGGCAAGAGCTGCTCCGGCAAGGACACCCTCTACGCCCACATCCTGGAGCGCTGCCCGGAGCTGGTCCCGGTGATCCCCTGCACCACCCGCCCCCGGCGGACGGGTGAGACAGACGGCCAGAGCTACTGGTTCGTCAGCGAGGACCAGCTGCGCCGGTATGAGGCCGAGGGCCAGGTGGTCGAGAAGCGGGAGTACCACACCACCCAGGGGCTGTGGACCTACTTCACCCTCCGCTTTCAGCTGGACCGGGACCGGGTCCTCATCACCACGCTGGAGGGGGCCCGAGCCCTGATGGACTGCTATGGGTCCGGGCATGTCCAGGTGGTCTTCCTCCATACGGAGGACAGAACCCGCCTGCTGCGCTGCATCGACCGGGAGGGCCGCCAGGAGCGGCCCGACTACGACGAGGTCTGCCGCCGCTTTCTGGCCGATCAGGCCGACTTCTCCCGGGAGCGGCTGGCCCTGCTCCCCGGCCTGCGCTCCATCGACGCCAACAGGCCGCCGGAGGACTGCCTGGCGCAGTTCCTGGCCCTCTATCAGAAGGGGGAGTAACCCCCTCCTGCCCTGGCGCATAGAATACCACGGATTCCAAATCCAACAGGAGGTGACTTCCATGGTGACTATGCTGGCCACCGTTGTCCAGGCCTGGGGTACTCAGGTACTGGTTACCGACAACGCCAACGGGCAGGAGGTTCTGGTGAACACCAACAACTCCACCGGCAATCTGCTGGCCGGGGAACAGGTTCGGATCGTCTTTGACGGCATTATGACCGCCAGTATCCCGCCCCAGATTTCCGCCCAGAGCATCTGCGTTCTCCGCGTGTACTGAAAAAAGCCGCCGCGAGCCCAAGGCCCGCGGCGGCTTTTTGTTTAAAAATGGGTCCAGTACTCCTTATAGTTGTCCTGAAGCATCTGGGGGGGATTCAGGCCATAGGGACATTTGGAGGCGCACTTTCCGCAGTGGAGGCAGTCCTCCACCTTCTTCATCTCACCCTGCCAGTACTCGGTGAGGTAGTCAGCGGCGGGCATGCGGCGGAGCATCAGGGACATCCGGGCGCACTGATTGATCTGGATGCCCACCGGGCAGGGCATACAGTAGCCGCAGGAGCGGCAGAAGCTGCCTGTGAGCTCGGCCCGGTCCTTCTCAATGAGGGCGAGCCGCTCCTCCGTCATGGCGGGGGCGTCGGCAACGCAGGAGAGGAACTGATCCAGCTCCCACTCGTGCTGGACCCCCCAGATGGGCACCACGATGGGCTGCAGGGCCATAAAGGCGGCGGCGGCTATGCCGTCCCGGAGCAGGCCCCCCGCCATCCCTTTCATTGCCACAAAGCCCATGCCTGCCCTCTCGCACATCTCCACCAGCTCCTGCTCCTGGGGGCCGGAGAGGTAGCTGTAGGGGAACTGGAGGGTGGCATACAGCCCGGAATCAATGGCCTCCCGGGCCACCGCCAGGCGGTGGTTGGTGATGCCGATGTGGCGGATCTTGCCCTGGGCCTTGGCCTCCAGGGCGGCATCGTAGAGGCCGTCCTCCCCGCCGGGGCGGGGGACAAAGGCGGGATTGTGGAACTGATAGACGTCGATATAGTCTGTATTCAGGTCTCGCAGACTGGCCTCCAGGTGCTCCCGCAGCTCCCGGCCCGTCTGGGCGTGGGTCTTGGTGGCGATTACCACCTTGTCCCGTATGCCCGCGAAGGCATAGCCCAGCTTCTCCTCGCTGTCGGAGTAGGCCCGGGCGGTGTCAAAGTAGTTTATGCCCCCGTCCAGCGCCTTGCGCAGCAGACGGGCCGCGTCCTCTTTGGAAATCCGCTGGATGGGCAGACAGCCGAAGCCGTTTTTCTCGATCTCAATACCGGTGGAACCTAGTTGAATTTTTGTCATGGGTATTCCTCCTTCAATGCAGGGCGCGGCGGCCCCGGCGTGCCGTATCCTCTCTTCCGGCGGCGGGCCGAGTCGTCCCGCCCTACAAAAATCACATCCCTTTCAGCTGCGCCTCCAGCTTGGCCACCAGCTCGGTGAGCTGGACGGCCCGCTCCTTTTCGGCGGCCACCACGTGCTCCGGGGCCTTGTTGACGAAACCGGGGTTGTTCAGCTTGGCGTTCAGCTTGTCCAGCTCGGCGGACTGCTTCTTCAGCTCCTTCTCCACCCGGGCCTTCTCCTTCTCCAGGTCCACCAGCTCGCCCAGAGGGATGGACAGCTGGGCGGCGTGGGTGACGATGGATACCTGCCCAGCCTGGGCGGCGTCAGCGTCGGCCTGAGCCTGGGCGAAGGGGACAATCTCCACCTGGCTGGCGTAGGCCAGCTTTTTCAGGAAGGGCACGCCCAGAGTGAAGGTCTCCCTCTCCATAGTTGCCACCGTGAGGTGGGCCTTTTTGGAGGGGGGGACGTTCATCTCGCTGCGGCGGCCGCGGATGGCCCGGATGGCGTCCATAATCAGCTCCATGGCCTTTTCCTCGGTGGGGAAGCTCATGGCCTCACTGTACTTGGGCCAGTCCTGGAGCATGAGGAAGTCCCCCTCGTGGGGCAGGGCCTGCCAAATTTCCTCCGTGATGAAGGGCATAAAGGGGTGGAGCAGCTTGAGCATCTCCGTCAGCACCCAGCACAGCACCTGCTGCGCCCGGACCTTGCTGTCCTCGTCCTCCCCCTGGAGGCGGGTCTTGGTCAGCTCGATATACCAGTCGCAGTAGTCGTCCCAGATGAAGTCGTAGATCTTCTGTGCGGCGACGCCCAGCTCGTACCGGTCCATGTTCTCGGTGATCTCGGCCACGGCCCGGTTCAGCTTGGACAGAATCCACTTGTCCTCCAGCTCCAGCCGTTCCGGCAGCTCGCACCTGTCGATGGTCAGATTCATCATCAGGAAGCGGCTGGCGTTCCAGATTTTGTTGGCGAAGTTGCGCATAGCCTCGCACCGCTCGGTGTAAAAGCGCATGTCGTTGCCCGGGGAGTTGCCGGTGACCAGGTTGAAGCGCAGAGCGTCGGCGCCGTATTTGTCGGCGATCTCCAGGGGGTCGATGCCGTTGCCCAAAGACTTGGACATCTTCCGGCCTTTGTCGTCCCGGATCAGGCCGTGGATGAAGACGGTGTGGAAGGGGGGCTTTCCCGTGTGCTCGCAGGCCGAGAAAATCATCCGGGCCACCCAGAAGAAGATAATGTCGTAGCCGGTGACCAGCACGTCGGTGGGGTAGAAATACTTGAAATCCTCGCTGTTTTCGTCCGGCCAGCCCAGGGTGGAGAATGGCCACAGGGCGGAGGAGAACCAGGTGTCCAGTACGTCGTCCTCCTGTTTGATATGGCTGCTTCCGCAGTGACAGCACTGGGTGGGGTCGGTCTCGGACACGGTGAGCTTGCCGCAGTCCTCACAGGTCCAGGCGGGGATGCGGTGGCCCCACCAAAGCTGGCGGGAGATACACCAATCCCGGACATTTTCCATCCAGTTGATATAGGTCTTGGAAAAACGGTCGGGGACGAATTTGGTCTCCCCCTCCCGGACCACCCGCAGGGCTTCTTTTGCCAGGGGCTCCATTTTGACGAACCACTGGGCGGAGATCAGCGGCTCCACGTCGCTGTGGCAGCGGGAACAGGTGCCCACGTTGTGCTGGTGGGGCTCTACCTTCACCAGCCAGCCGCCCTCCTCCAGATCGGCCACGATGGCCTTCCGGGCCTCGTACCGGTCCATGCCGGAGTAGCGGCCGTAGCCCTCCACCACCTTGCCGTTGTCGTCCAGCACCCGGATGGTATCCAGATTCTGGCGCAGGCCTACCTCAAAATCGTTGGGGTCGTGGGCCGGGGTCATCTTCACACAGCCGGTGCCGAAGGCCATATCCACATACTCATCGGCCACAATGGGCATCTCACGGCCCACCAGGGGCAGGACGCACTTCTTGCCCACGATATCGGTGTACCGCCCGTCAGCGGGGTTGACGGCCACGCCGGTGTCTCCCAACATGGTCTCGGGCCGGGTGGTGGCCACAATGACATAGCGGTCCTGCTCCCCCTGGATGGGGTAGCGGATGTGCCAGAGGTTTCCCGGCTTGTCCTGATACTCCACCTCCACGTCGCTGAGGGCGGTGACGCAGTGGGGGCACCAGTTGATGATCCGGGAGCCCTTGTAGATCAGGTCCTTCTGATAGAGGGAGACGAACACATGCCGCACCGCCCGGCTCAGCCCCTCGTCCATGGTGAAGCGGGAGCGTTCCCAGTCGGCGGAGATGCCCAGCTTCTTCTGCTGCTGGACAATCCGGGCGCCGTATTTGGCCTTCCAGTCCCACACCCGCTCCAGGAACTTCTCCCGGCCCAGGTCGTAGCGGCTCAGCCCCTCGTTGTTGCGCAGCTCCTCCTCCACCTTCACCTGGGTGGCGATGCCCGCATGGTCGGTGCCGGGGAGGTACAGGGCGGCATAGCCCTGCATCCGCTTGTAGCGGATGAGCATGTCCTGGAGGGAGTCGTCCATGGCGTGGCCCATGTGCAGCTGGCCGGTGACGTTGGGGGGCGGCATGACAATGGTAAAGGGCTTCTTCTTGGGGTCCCGGTGGCCCTTGAAACAGCCGTTTTTCTCCCAGGTCTCGTAGATGCGGGCCTCCACCTCCTGGGGCTCGTAAACCTTGGGCAGTTCTTTTCTCATGTGATCTCAACCTTTCTTCTCAGTTTTATCCATCGCTTCTTTCAGTTTAACCGGTATTTCAATTGTCTCCCACTTTTTTACATAGGGCCACAGCCAGGCCCTCTCCAGCTGGTCCACAGTGCCTTGGAGAATGATGGGCTCCTTGACCGCGCTCATTTCCCGTCACCGCCTCTCACCGGATTTTTTGAATTTTCAGGCCGGTCCTTTTATGAATCAGCTCCCGGAATTCCTCCGGCGTCCCCCAGGCAAAGCCCTGCTTGTCGTAAATATGCCCGTGGCTCCTGTCCAGAAGAAGGACAAAGTAGTCCTCCGTCTCCACCACGGCCCTGACCTGGTGGTAGGGCCACCAGCTCTCCCCCGACTGGGCCCGGTGGACATAGCCGCTGTCCCGGAAGGTGGCGTTGACCTCCCGGCTGGCGGGAAGAATCTGCCGCAGGCTCACCATGCCGTTCACCTGGTCCTCCATCAGAATACAGGCCAGCATAATCACGGCCAGCAGCATGTTGACCGGCCAGCCGCCCTGGCCGCCCCGGATGTATACCCAGGTCAAAAACGTCTCCAGCACGACTACAAACCAGGCCAGCATCCGCACCGGTCCGTTCCGCCCGCGGCGCAGGGTCCTGCGGGTGATCCTGGCCAGCGTGGTCATGGCTTTGCGGTCCAGGGTGGTCTGTATCACAATCATTCTGTCACCCCTCTCCGCTCAGCCTCCGGTATGCCGTTGACCCACTCCACCGGCCTTCCGGCCCTCTCCTCCAGAAACGCGGCGAAGCAGGCCGGGTCCCCCCGGGTAAACTGGGACTTGTTCAAAATGTGCCAGACCCGTTGGTCCAGGGTGAGGTAGAAGTGCCCGCCGTCCTCCCAGAGCTGCCGGAGCTGACTGTAGTCAAAGCGGTGTTCGCTGACACGGTTGGCCATCTCCATGCCCGCCGGCGTGAAGCGGTAGGACCAGCGGAGCCCCGGGTCCTGGGCGGCCCACCTTTTCCAGGCCCGTTTTGCCCAGCGGGGCTGGACGGGCTCCGAGCGCCCCGGACGCCACTGGACCAGCGTGACCCCTCCCAGGGCCAGCCAGGCCAGGCCCATCCAGACCAGGAACAGGGGGACCGGCTGAAATTCCAGGGGGTTGAACCAGTACACCCACAGCAGAAAACCACCGGCCAGGAGGAACACCACACCCCCCAGCCGCATCCCCCGGTCTGAGAGCCGCCGGACCTCCCTTTTGCCCCGCCGCTTGCCCAAAAAGCCGTACCAGAAGGCGGCATAATCCTCCACCGTGTAATCCGGCTGAACTTCAAATTCCACAAGCCCATCCTCCCACAGAAAAACGCCCCAAGTCCGTCTGGACTCAGGGCGATCATACAACCGCGGTACCACCTGAATTTCCCCGGGGCGGGGACGCTTCTGTCTTCTGTAACGGGAAGTCCCGCCGCCCCTTACTGCCAGTTCGGGGGCGGGGCGCGAAAGCCACCTTCTCCGGGCCGGACCGGGGACTTGCACCGTCCGTCCCCTCTCTGAAGGCCCCAAAACCGGATACTCCTCTTCCGCATCGCCTTTGTGCGGTCAATTATACGCAAAATCAGCCGGTTTGTCAACTCCTGTTTTGTAACCACATTGTAACTTGACCGTCATTTACGACAAGTGTAGTATAATATACAACTACATTTGAAGTGGATGTGATTTTATGAAGCGCCTGCCCGATACCGAGCTGGAGGTCATGAAAGCCCTGTGGGCCACCGGCCCCGACACTCCCCGGAGCGTTCTGGAGGACAGGCTCGCCCCCTTCGGCTGGGCGGCCAACACCATCAACACCTACCTGGCCCGCCTGGCGGACAAGGGCTTTGTGGCCGTCCGCCGGGAGGGAAAGAGCAACCTGTACACCCCCCTGACCGACCAGGAGGAGTATCAGGCCTTTGACAGCCGGGCGGTGCTCGACCGGCTTTACGGCTCCCCCCGGAATTTTGTGGCCGCCCTGGCCCGGAGAGGCCTGCGGCCCAGCGAGCTAGAGGAGCTTCAGACCCTGCTGGACCAGCTGAACGGAGGACAGAGCCGATGAATCAGCTGCTCCTCACCCTGGGGACCCTGACCCTGGGCGGCTCCGCCGCCGTAGCCGCCCTGGCCCTGGCCGGGCGGTCCACCCGGAGGCGCTACGGGGCCAGGTGGCGGTGCCTGGCCTGGCTGCTGCTGTGCCTGCGGCTGGCCGTCCCGCTGCCCCTGATGCCCCATACCCAGGCCCGGGCGCCCATCCAGGTCGATCTCCCCCAGCCCGTGCCTGTCCAGCCCGCCCCCACGCCCTCCACAGGCCCTCAGGATGTCCCCTCCTCCCCAGCCCCTCCTGCGGAGGAGCCTGTTCCGCCGGAACCCGCCCCCACTCCGCCGGAGCGCGCCCTTGACCCCGTCCCGCTCCTTTTGGGGATATGGCTGCTGGGGGCCCTGGCCATACTGGTCTGGAATCTGACCGCCCATCTGCGATTTCTGCGCTGGCTGCGCCGGTGGGCCGCCCCCGTCAGCGACGGGGAGGCCGTCGCCGCCTTCAACCGGCTGGGCGACCAGCTGGGCCTGGACCGCCGGCCCCGGCTGATGGTGTGCCAGGGGCTGAAGGTGCCCATGCTGGCCGGCACCCTCCGCCCCGCGATCCTCCTGCCCCAGGACAGCATGTCCGGGGAGGAGCTGGGCTTCTCCCTGCTCCACGAGCTCACCCACTACCGCCGCCGGGATATCTGGCGCAAGGCGCTGGCCATGTGGGTCAATGCCCTGTACTGGTTCAACCCCCTCATGTGGTATATGGTCCGCCTGGTGGAGCGGGACACCGAGCTGGCCTGCGACGAGGACAGCCTGCGCCGCCTCACCCCCGAGGACTATGCCGCCTATGGACAGACCATCCTCACCGCCGTGGCCAGACTGCAAAGCAGAGAAAGGAACGAGCCCGATGAATAACAAGATGCCCCGCACGCCCTTCTCCACCCCCCTGTCCGGGTCGGCCAGGGAGACCGAGCTGCGGCTGAAAAATATCTTTTCCGGCCCCAAGAAGCGGCCTCCCGTCCTGTTCCTGGCGCTGATGTTCTCGCTGTGCGTCTTCTGCGGCAATCTGGTCTCCTGCCAGATTGCCGGGCCGGAGAGCTTCAACGGTCCTGTCCCGGAATCGCCGGATACCTCAAACGCAGTCCGGCCCGTGGATGACTGGCAGCCTGTAACCCTTGAAAACAACATCACATATGGCAGCTTTTACGGCTCCAGTGAAGCTGTTTATGAGGAGCCGAGATTTCAGATATTGACCGAGCTTCCGGCGGACGAGCTGCCCCGCGAGGCGGTGGAACTGCAGCACGCCACCCGTCAGGACTTTTGGCGGGATATGCTTCTGCCGGTGGCGGCGGACGAGGAAGCGGACGTGACCCTTTACTTCGCCGTCGACCCGGACACCATGTCCGCTGATCGGATGGATGACCTGATTATACTCCAGGAGCTGACACCCATCGGCGTTGTCCTGCGGCATGGAAATCTGGCCCAGTTCCTGGATCTGAATTGGGAAACACATTGGAGGTACGGCGCCAACCCCTGGCTGGCGGTGGAGGACTTTGACGGCGACGGCAAACCGGAGGCGGCTATCGCGCTGGGCTGGGGCTCCGGTACCGGCGTAGACGCCCAGTGCCTTTACATTCTGGATTTGGACGTCTCCTATCCCTCCCCCCCTTATCTTCCCTATTCCAGTATCAATTACGGCAGCCTGCCGCTGGAGATTTTCACCAATCCGGAGGGAACCGCCGCCCAGCTTCTCAGCGGCGGCCAGGAGCTGGAGGTGGACCTGAGCGAGCTCAAGGAGTTCTTTCCAACCACGGCGGCAGTAGGGGATGTTGTCCGTTTTTTCTGTGACAGCGGTCAGCTGTACTGTCAGCTGGATGTTGATTTTTCCGGGTTTGCCACGGCCTACCTGGCCCGCGGAATTTTTCCTGTGCGCTATGAAGACGACACTTACTGCCTTGGTCCGGCAGTCCTGCTGACAGACGACCTTTTGGACGAAAGGAGCTTACCATGACCAGCCATAATATGCCCCGCACCCCCTTCTCCACCCCCCTGTCCGGGTCGGCCAGGGAGACCGAGCTGCGGCTGAAAAATATCTTTTCCGGCCCCAAGAAGCGGCCCCCGACCCTCTTTCTGGCGCTGGTGTTCGCCGTGTGCGTCTTCTGCGGCAATCTGGTCTCCTGCCAGATGAAGGAGGCGGACAGCGCAGAGCCGGAGGGGCCGCCCGTGGAGGAGTGGATCAACTACCTCCACAATCCCGAGGACATACCCTGGGACGACAGCATCGAGACCGAACTGCCCGAGTACCCTGGCGTGACCTTCCGCTGGGAGGCAAACCAGGTCAGCGCGGTGGAGGACGGACGGAAAAGGGTGCTGTTTACCGGGATGCCCGTGGAGAGCGTCGTTCTCTGGGACCTCACTGGCGACGGCCTGCGGGAGCTGTGCGCTGTGACGGCCTACGGGTCCGGGATGGTAGACCAGCGGTTGGTAGTATACGACTACGCCGCCGGAGAGGCGTATCTGCTCCGCAACCGGGGGATGTTTGACTACGAGCTGTCCCTGGAGGACGGACAGCTCCAGGTCATCAAGTACCGATACCCGGCAGGCTCGGAAATGGGACAGCCGCTGGCGGTGGGGCGTCTGGCCATCCAGGAGGGTGCCATTCTGCTGGAGGGTGAAACCCAATATAAGGCCCTGCGGATGGCGGACGAGGTCCCCGTCCTCACCGATGATCCCGATCTGGCCTTTCTGCTCATGCGGGAGCACGAGAGCTACCCCTATGAGGCCGACTCCCGCATGTACGCTTATCCCCTCCTGACCCAGGAGGGGGAGGGCTGCACCCTGGCGCTGGCCAAGGTGGCCGGCGGCCCCCACCCGGCGGGGCTGGGCAATCTGATGCTGGGCCTGTGGGACACTGCGGCCCGGGACTGGCGGGGCCCCGTCTATGAGGTGGGAGGCGACGACGGCCTGTTTTCCTCCTGGACGGCGGAGGACGGCTCCTTCCATGTCCTGTGCGCCAACACGGTCACCTACCAGGGGGAGGAGAGCTTCTGCGGCGCGGCCCACTTCCGCTTTGACGGCAAGCAGCTGGAGGAGCTGGAGCGCTGGAAGGCCGACAGCCTGGAGGAAACTATCAAAATGGTCCCCGCCCAGGGCGGGATGGATATCTATGTGGAAAATCCCCAGTTTTTCTTACAGCACTACAACCCGGAGTATAACGGAGTCCCTCTGCCCGACCAGTGGGTGTATGACCGCTTCGAACCCGTTTCAGAATGAAAGGAGACCGCTATGAACAACAAAATGCCTCGCACCCCCTTCTCCACCCCCCTGTCCGGGTCGGCCAGGGAGACCGAGCTGCGGCTGAAAAACATCTTTTCCGGGCCCAAGAAGCGGCCCCCCGTCCTGTTCCTGGCTCTGATGTTCTCCGTCTGCCTGCTGTGCGGCAACCTGGTGTCCTTCCAGGTGGAGGCGGCCACATACGCTGACAGCGCCCCCAACCGGCCGAACCATTCCCAGACGCCTGACGCCTCCCTGGACCTGACGGAGCACGAGCCCGCCTCGGTCACCTACCAGACCGGGGAGTCCCCCCTGAGCGAGGGGGAACAGCTTCTGCTGGAGAAGCTGTTCCGGGCCGCCGAGCGGCAGAACGGCTGGCAGTTCCAGGTCCCCACCGCCCAGCTGATGAGCTACATGCAGAAGGACGGCTGGGTCCTGGGGGCGGTCTTTGTGGAGGACCACCTGGAGAACACCCTGATTTTGGGCATCATGGACAAGGAGACCGGAGAGGTGCCCCACGCAATATTCCAGCGCTCCTATCACGGCGCCTTCCCCCACGTGGTCACCTTCCGGGGCGACGACGGACTATTCCGCCTGCTGTACACCTTCAACGGCCAGGAAAACGGCCAGCTTGACGGTCAGGCGGGGGTGGTCCGCTTCGACGGGGAGTTTATGGCCTGGGAGTGGCCGGTGGAGGGGGACGCCCGCTACGGCAAAGCGCCTCCCGACGGCCCCGCAGGGGCCTACAGCGAGTACGAGGCCTACTGGGACAGCCATCTGGCCCTGCTGGCCCCCGGCGGGCTGGACGTGTACACCGCCAACCCGGAGTTTGTGTGGGGCGGAGACAAGCCTAAGTGGCAGCTGGACCACAACGAGACCTTCTGGTACGATTCCAGCAGCGCCGAAGAGCTGCCCATGCCCATCTATTTCCAGTCCCTGAACTGGCTCATTGAGCACACCAACGCCCCCGGCGGCTGGCGGATCACCTCCCTGACCCTCAACGAGGAGAAGTGCGACACCGGGAAACGGATCGACTGCTACACCCTCCGGGCCCACACCGACAACGGCCAGAACGAGCTGACCGCCGACCTGTTCTTTCCCTACGATCAGACAGGCGGCCGACGCAGCTATGACAATCTGGACCACAGCGAAATTTATGATCTTTACTACACCACTCCGCTTGAAAGGGACGACGGCGGACCGGCAGTTACCCAGCTGGAATGGACCCCCGACCTGAACCGCAACGGCGTACCGGAGGAACTGCGGCTGGTTGAACTGGACCTGGGCCTGCGGCTGGAGGTTCTGGAAAACGGGGCGGTCATCCACTACGAGGAGGGATACTCCGCCCACGCGGGCTGGAACGCCCTATTCCTGTGTACCTTAGACGGGGAGAACTATCTTCTGTCCTACTCCCCCACCATGTATCAGGGCTTCTGTGACTATGGCTACGAGCTGTACACCCTTGAGGGCAATGGAAAAAAGGTGGTACGGCAAAATTCAGTCTCCTTTGACATCAACATCGGTTCACCGATGTTCCAGGAAGGGGGGTACGACCCGGACGCTATCGCCGGTTTTATGGAGGAGATCAACGGCCTGCTCTCCCACAGCGTTCAGCTGCTCAACACCGACAGCGATCTGCTGCAAACCTTCGAGAAGGAGGGCCGCCTGGTGGACACCCTCTGGTGGCTGGACACTTGGGAGCCTGTCTTCACCCGGGCCCCTGGGAAGTCCCTGCTGGAAAATCTGGCGGACTTTCAGGATGCCATGGTCCGGCAGCCCAGCGTGGGCTGATCCGCCTCCAAAAATTTCCCGCCGCCCTCTTGCGTTTCCGGTCAAAAGCAGTTATACTAGGGTGCAAGAGAGCGGGGCCGGGAAACCGGCCAGTCCCGCCGGAACGTCCGGCAAAATGATCTTCCCCTTTTCCGTTCCCGTCCCCTCCGGGGCTGAATAGGGAAGAAAAAATTTTTAGGAGGAACACAGTTATGAAAGTAGCAATTTTCGGCGCCGGCACCATGGGCAGCGGCATTGCCCAGGTCTTCGCGGCCAAGGGCCACACCGCCCTGATGTACGCCAGCAGCGTGGCTTCCGCCCAGCGGCACAAGGACAATCTGGACAAATCCCTCCAAAAGCGGGTGGACAAGGGCAAGATGGACCAGGCCGCCAAGGACGCCCTGATGGCCAACGTGCTGGTGGAGGAGAAGTCCGCCGCTGCCGACGCCGATCTGATTATTGAGTGCGTCAAGGAGGACATGGCCACCAAGAAGGAGCTGCTGGGCGAGCTGGACGCCATGTGCAAGGAGGGCGCGATCTTCGCCTCCAACACCTCCTCCCTGTCCATCACCGAGATGGCCCTGGGGCTGAAGCACCCCGTCATCGGTATGCACTTCTTCAACCCCGTGCCCAACATGAAGCTGGTGGAGATCATCCGGGGCGCCAACACCGCTCAGGAGACCTTCGACTTTATCTGGAACCTGTCCAAGGAGATCGGCAAGGAGCCCGTAGAGGTGGCCGAGGCCCCCGGGTTTGTGGTCAACAAGATCCTCATCCCCATGATTAACGAGGCCGCCGACCTGCTGTACACCGGCGTGGCCTCCGCCGAGGGCATCGACACCGCCATGAAGCTGGGCGCCAACCACCCCATGGGCCCCCTGGCCCTGGGCGACCTGGTGGGCCTGGACGTGTGTCTGGCCATTATGGACACCCTGTACAACGAGACCGGCGACCCCAAGTACCGCGCCTCTCTGCTGCTGCGGAAGATGGTTCGGGGCGGTATGCTGGGCCGCAAGACCGGCAAGGGCTTCTTCGACTACAGCAAATAAAAAGTTTAAATCCCACCCTTTTCAGGGTGGGATTTTTCACTTCCCTGTGTCAAAGCCAGATCGACATGAACCAGACGGCGAATGTGTTGCGCATTCCCACCACATAGTTCCCCGCTGCCCGCCAGATTTGCAAATAGAAAAACGCGGCCACGACCGCCACGGCCCATAGGGTGCGGCGGAAGGACTCGCCCAAGCTGAAAAGCCCTCCCCCTCGTAGTAACGGATGTTGGCCCGGGTCAGCCCGGTGCGGGCCTCCACTTCCTTGATTGTCATGCCTGTATCCCCTCCTTCTTCTGATTTTAAGGCGCATATACACAATCCAGCCGCTTTACAGTCAAGAGTGTCCGGAGAAAACAGTAAAAAAATTTTCTTCCACCCCTTCTTTTTAGGTCAACATCCGCATATCATAAGATAATATTCGCATATTCCGTCTTTTTGTACAAATAAAGTTGAGAAAAACTGTCTATTTTCCCAGAGTTGTCCCCCTTGCGCCGGGGAGTAAAAACCGATATAATTTTCATGGTTAAGGCATCCCATATGCCGGCCTTGATAAGTACCGCAACGCCGGGGCAGGCCCGTGTTGCTCTTTTTTCGCTTTTTGTTTGTTAAATTTCTAACAAACAGGTGGAGGCGTTCAAGGCCGGAAATTTAAAGTAGGAGGACTGCAAAATGGATTTTCACCTGTCTAAAGAGCAAGAGATGGTCCGCAAGATGTACCGCGAGTTCGCCGAGACCGAGGTCAAGCCTTTGGCCGAGGAGATCGACGAGGAGGAGCGCTTCCCCATGGAGACCGTGGAGAAGATGGCCAAGCTGGGCATGATGGGCATCTACTTCCCCAAGGAGTACGGCGGCGCCGGCGGCGATGTGCTGTCCTACGCCATGTGTGTGGAGGAGCTGGCCAAGGTCTGCGGCACCACCGCCGTCATCGTGTCCGCCCACACCTCTCTGTGCTGCGCCCCCATCTTTGAGCACGGCACCGAGGAGCAGAAGAAGAAGTATCTGCCCGACCTGCTCAGCGGCAAGAAGATCGGCGCCTTCGGCCTGACCGAGCCCAACGCCGGCACCGACGCCTCCGGCCAGCAGACCACCGCCGTGAAGAACGAGAACGGCGACTGGGTACTGAACGGCTCCAAGTGCTTCATCACTAACGGCACCGTGGCCGAGACCTTCGTGGTCTTCGCCATGACCGACAAGAAGCTGGGCAACCACGGCATCTCCGCCTTCATCGTGGAGAAGAGCTTCCCCGGCTTCTCCGTGGGCAAGCACGAGAAGAAGATGGGCATCCGCGGCTCCTCCACCTGCGACCTGATCTTTGAGGACTGCATCGTCCCCAAGGAGAACCTGCTGGGCCAGGAGGGCAAGGGCTTTAAGATCGCCATGATGACCCTGGACGGCGGCCGCATTGGCATCGCCGCGCAGGCCCTGGGCCTGGGCGAGGGCGCCATTAATGAGGCCGTGAAGTACACCCAGGAGCGCGTGCAGTTCAAGCGCCGCCTGAGCCAGTTCCAGAACACCCAGTTCCAGCTGGCCGACATGCACACCCGTATGCAGGCCGCCCAGTATCTGGTGTATGCCGCCGCTATGAAGAAACAGAATCACGAGAACTACTCCATGGACGCCGCCATGGCCAAGCTCTTCGCCGCCGAGTCCGCCTCCGACGTGACCCGCCGCGCCGTCCAGCTCTTCGGCGGCTACGGCTACACCCGCGAGTACCCCGTGGAGCGCATGATGCGCGACGCTAAGATCACCGAGATCTACGAGGGCACTTCCGAGGTGCAGCGCATGGTCATCTCCAGCCACCTGGGCGTGAAATAAGATAGGAGGCAGATTGAAATGAAAATCATTGTTTGTGTCAAGCAGGTCCCCGATACCTCCGGTAAGGTGGCCGTCAACCCCGACGGCACCCTGAACCGCGCCTCCATGGCCGCCATCACCAACCCCGACGACCTGAACGCCGTCGAGGCCGCTCTGGTCCTGAAGGAGCAGACCGGCGCCGAAGTGATTGTCGTCTCCATGGGTCCCCCTCCCGCCGAGGGTATGCTCCGCGAGGTCATGGCCCGGGGCGTGGACCGCGCCATTCTGGTGTCCGCCCGTGAGTTCGGCGGCTCCGATACTTACGCCACCTCTCAGATCCTGGCCGCCGCCATCGACAAGATCGGCATCGATAAGGACGACATCGTCATGTGCGGCCGCCAGGCCATCGACGGCGACACCGCCCAGGTGGGCCCCCAGATCGCCGAGAAGCTGGGCCTGCCCCAGGTGTCCTACGCCGCCGAGATCACCAAGGAGGGCGACACCATCACCGTCAAGCGGATGCTGGAGGACGGCTACATGACCATCAAAGTGAAAACCCCCTGCCTCATCACCTGCATCAAGGAGCTGAACACCCCCCGCTACATGAGCGTGGGCGGCATCTACGAGTGCTACTCCAAGCCCTATGAGATCTTCGACTACAACACCCTGAAAGATCATCCCTTCATCGACAAGGACACCATCGGCCTGAGCGGCTCCCCCACCAACATCCTGACCTCCTTTACGCCTCCCCAGAAGGGCGCCGGCATGATGCTGGAGGGCGCCGACAAGGCTACCTGTGAGCAGCTGGCCGGTATTCTGGCCAAAAAGCACATGATCTAAGAAGGGAGATAGAAGAATATGTCTACTTTTAATAGTTCCGACGTCGCCGCCTTCAAGGGCGGAGTCTGGGTATTCTGTGAGCAGCGCCAGGGCAGCATGATGCCCACCTCTTACGAGCTGATCTCCGAGGGCCGCAAACTGGCCGACGAGCTGGGCACCAAGCTGTACGGCATCCTGCTGGGCGACGGCATCGAGGGCATCGCCAAGGAGCTGGGCGGCTACGGCGCTGACGGTGTGTACGTCTGCGACCACCCCATGCTGAAGGACTACACCACTGACGGCTACACCAAGGTCATCTGCGACGTGATCGAGGAGTACAAGCCCGAGATCATGCTCATCGGCGCCACCAACATCGGCCGTGACCTGGGCCCCCGGTGCGCCGCCCGGCTGCACACCGGCCTGTGCGCCGACTGCACCCACCTGGATGTGGACATGGGCATCTACAAAGATTTCCTGAAGGAGAACTCCACCCTGGCCCCCGAGCGCATCGACGCCACCAGCCATGCCATGGTGCTGGGCCAGAAGCACGACGTCTCCCGCGACCTGAAGATGACCCGTCCCGCCTTCGGCGGCCACCTGATGGCCTCCATCATCTGCCCCCGGTTCCGTCCCGCTATGGCCACCGTCCGTCCCGGCGTTATGAAGAAGGCCGCCTTCGATCAGGCCAAGGCCGACGCCTGCGAGATCATCAAGCCCAGCTTCACCCTCACCGCTGATGACATGCAGACTGAGGTAGTCGAGGTGGTCAAGGCCGCCAAGAAGCTGGTGGACCTGATCGGCGCCGATGTGGTCGTCTCCGTGGGCCGCGGCATCTCCAAGGACGTGGAGGGCGGCATCAAGCTGGCCGAGGAGCTGGCTGAGGTCCTCGGCGGCGTCGTGGGCGGCTCCCGTGCCACCATCGACTCCGGCTGGCTGTCCGCCGACCACCAGGTCGGTCAGACCGGCAAGACCGTTCACCCCAAGATTTATGTCGCTCTGGGCATCTCTGGCGCCATCCAGCACAAGGCCGGTATGCAGGACTCCGAGTGCATCATCGCCGTCAACAAGAACGACACCGCCCCCATCTTCGAGATCGCCGACTACGGCATCTGCGGCGACCTGTTCAAGGTCACCCCGCTGCTCATCGAGGCCATCAAGGCCGCCAAGGCTGCGAAGTAATGGATTCCCCCCCAACAGTTCAAGAGCGCCTGTCCGGTTGGACAGGCGCTCTTTTTTTAGCTATCTACTTTTTTATTGCCCAAAAGTGTGCTATAATAGCAGTAAATAAGGAGGTGTGAATGATGGCACTGCCAGCGGAAGAAATGCGGTATACCTTTGCGGACTATCTCACCTGGGATGAGGACGACCATATTGAGCTGATCTACGGTTACCCCTATATGATGTCGTCTCCGTCCACGGAACACCAGTTGGTGAGCGGAGAGCTGTTCGCCCAGCTGCACACTTATCTAGCGGACAAAAAGTGTCGTGTAATTGCTGCGCCCTATGCTGTCCGGCTCTTTGAGGAGGCAAGCGACAGGCCCGAGGATGTCAACACAGTGGTAGAGCCGGACCTTGTTGTGATTTGTGATCCCAGCAAAATGGATCGGCGCGGCTGCAAGGGCGCGCCCGACCTGGTGATTGAAATTCTCTCCCCCTCCTCCCGGCGGCACGACCGGATCGTCAAGCTGGACCTGTATCAGCGGGCCGGCGTCCGGGAGTACTGGGTGGTCAATCCTGAGGACCGGACTGTGCAGGTCATGCTCCTGAAGGACAGCTACCTGCTCCCTGTGGAGGACTACGGCCGGGAGGACATGGCAAAGGTCAACATTCTGGAGGACTGCGCCATTGACCTCAGCAAGGTATTTTCTGAATAAACCGTACAGAGGCCGGGGCAAAAGCCCTGGCCTTTTTGCACCTCTGTCCGCCCGCCGCCATACAATGGAGTAGAACCCACCGCCCCTCAGCCGGCGGTTTTGGAGGTATTCTATGAAGCATGAACTGAACATCTGGGTGGTGGGCGGCGATTTACGGCAGGTCAAGCTGGCTCAGCTGCTGGCTGAGGACGGCCACACCATCCATACCTACGCCCTGGGCCAGCCCCCGGAGGCCGTCTCCGGCCTCACCGCCGAGCCCACCCTGCGCCAGGCGAACAGGGCGGACTGTGTGATCCTTCCCCTCACCGTCTCCACAGGGAGCGGGCTGCTCAACGCCCCCCTCTCCGTGTCGGAGCACCCCCTGCTCCCCATTTTAGACCAGCTCTCCCCCCGGCAGTTCCTCTGCGGCGGGCGGGTGGACCCGGAGACAGAGGAACTGGCCCGGGAGCGGGGCCTCATCATCCACGACTACTTCGCCCGGGAGGAGTTGGCTGTGGCCAACGCCGTCCCCACGGCGGAGGGGGCCGTCCAACTGGCAATGGAGCATCTGCCCATCACCATCCACGGCTCCAAGGTACTGGTAATTGGCTTCGGTCGGGTGGGGCGGCTCACCGCCCAGCGTTTCCAGGCCCTGGGCGCCCGGGTGAGCGTGGCCGCCCGGAAGTATGAACAGCTGGCCTGGGCCCAGGCCATGGGCTTCGGCGGGGAGCATTTGGCCCATCTCAAGGGCTGGCTGTGCGGCTATGACCTGATTGTCAACACCGTCCCCACCCAGGTGCTGGGCCGTGAGGAGCTGGAGGACCTCAACCCCAGCTGCCTCGTTCTGGACCTGGCCTCCAAGCCGGGCGGTGTGGACCTGGGCGCGGCCGGCGAGCTGGGCCTCACCGTCGTCTGGGCCCTGGCCCTGCCCGGCAAGGTGGCTCCGGTTACGGCGGGCGCCGCCATCCGGGACACCATCTACAATATGCTGCGGGAGATCGGGATGTAGCGCCCCGCCCGTTTTAAAATCGAAAGGAAGATTTTCATTGGAAAATAAAACCGTTGGATTCGCCATATGCGGGTCCTTCTGTACACACGCCAGAGCCATGGAGGCACTGGAACAGATAAAAGCACGGTTTGCCCGGGTGGTGCCCATCGTCTCTGAGGTGACGGCGGACACCGACACCCGTTTCGGCAAGGCCCACGACCTGATGCGGGAAATGGAGCGCATCTGTGACCACCGGGTCATCGCCACCGTCAAGGGGGCGGAGCCCATCGGGCCCCAGAAGCTCCTGGATCTGCTCATCATCTGCCCCTGCACGGGGAACACGCTGGGCAAGCTGGCCGCCGGAGTCACCGACACCAGCGTCACCATGGCCGCCAAGGCCCACCTGCGCAATGAGCGGCCGGTGCTCATCGCCCCCTCCACCAACGACGGCCTGGCCGCCTCCGCCGCCAGCATCGGCGCCCTATTGCCCAGGAAATACATCTACTTTGTCCCCTTCGGACAGGATGACTTTGAGAAAAAGCCCACCTCCCTGGTGGCCGACTTCTCCCTGGTGGCCGACGCCGCCCAGGCGGCTCTGGAGGGCCGGCAGCTCCAGCCTCTGCTGCTGCGGGCATAGGAAAGCAGCGCCGGTTAAGGGCGTTGTTTTAAGAATCCATGTAGGGGCGGCTATCAGCCGCCCGCGGGCGCATAATATGCGCCCCTACAAAAGGTTTTCTTATCTCAAGGCCCCGTTGCCCGGCGCTGTTTTTTATAATCAGTAGGTTCTTCCCGTCTTCGTACCCAAAGGCCCCCTTCGCAAAGGGGGCTCCCGGCGAAGCCGGGTGGGGGTTTTCTCACTTCCCGCAGAAGTCTCTGGCGACCTCCACGATATGGTCGGCGGACAGACCGAACTGCTTGAGCAGGGCGGCGGCGGGGCCGGAGTGGCCGAACTCGTCGTTGACGCCGATCCGGCGCACAGGGGTAGGGCACTTCTCACTGAGCAGGGAGGAGACCGCCTCCCCCAGGCCGCCGATGACAGAGTGCTCCTCGCAGGTGATGACCTTTCCGCACTCCTGAGCAGCCTTCAGGACCAGCTCCTCGTCCAGGGGCTTGATGGTGCACAGGTTGATGACTCGGGCGGAGATGCCGGCCTCGGCCAGCGCCTTGCCCGCCTCGATGGCCTCGTTGACCAGCAGGCCGTTGGCGATGATGGCCACGTCGCCGCCATCCCGGAGGACCTCGCCCCTGCCGATCTCGAACCTGAAGCTGGCCTCGTCGTGGAACACGGGGACGGCCAGCCGGCCGAAGCGCAGGTAGACCGGGCCCTGGTGCTCATAGGCGGCTTTCACTGCGGCCCGGGCCTCCACATCGTCGGCGGGGGACATGACCACCATGCCGGGGATGGAGCGCATGAGGGCGAAGTCCTCGCAGCACTGGTGGGAGGCTCCGTCCTCCCCCACCGAGATGCCGCCGTGGGTGGCGCCGATCTTTACGTTCAGGTGGGGGTAGCCGATGGAGTTGCGCACCTGCTCAAAGGCCCGTCCGGCGGCGAACATAGCAAAGCTGGAGGCAAAGGGCACCAGTCCCATGGCGGCCGCGCCGGCGGCCACAGCGATCATATTCCCCTCAGCGATGCCACAGTTGAAGTGCCGGTCCGGAAAGGCCTTCTTAAAGGTGCCCGTCTTGGTGGCGCCGGCCAGGTCGGCGTCGAAGACAATCAGGTTGTCGTGGAGCTCGCCCAGCTCCTTCAGCGCCGCGCCGTAGCTGTCCCGGGTGGCGACCTTTTTCACTTCCGCCATCTTACATCGCCTCCACTTCCGCCAGCTGGGCCCGCAGCTCAGCCATGGCAATCTCATATTCCTCGTCGTTGGGGGCCTTGCCGTGCCAGCCCGCCTGGCCCTCCATGTAGCTGACCCCCTTGCCCTTCAGGGTCTTCATCACAATGGCGGTGGGGGACCCTTTGGTCTCCTTCGCCCTGGCAAAGGCCCCCTCGATCTGGTCGAAATCGTGGCCGTCAATCTCCACCACGTTCCAGCCGAAGGCGCGCAGCTTCTCCGGGATGGGGTAGGGGCTCATCACCTCATCCACCTTACCGTCGATCTGCAGGCCGTTGTTGTCGATAATGGCGCAGAAGTTATCCAGCTTGTAGTGGTGGGCGAACATCATAGCCTCCCACACCTGTCCCTCCTGGATTTCCCCGTCGCCCAGCAGGGCGTACACCCGGCAGGCTTTTCCCATATGCCTGGCGGCAAGGGCCATGCCGGCGGCGGCGGAGATCCCCTGTCCCAGAGAGCCGGTGGACATATCCACGCCGGGGACGGTGTTCATGTTGGGGTGGCCCTGGAGGTAGCTGTCGATGTGCCGCAGGGTGGGCAGGTCGCTCACAGGGAAAAAGCCCCGCTCCGCCAGGGCGGCGTACAGCCCGGGGGCGGTGTGGCCCTTGGACAGGACAAACCGGTCCCGCTCCTCCCACTTGGGATTTTGGGGGTCGATGTTCAACTCCTTAAAATAGAGGTAGGTAAACAGGTCCGCGGCGGACAGACTGCCGCCGGGATGGCCCGCCTTGGCTCCATGGGTCCCCTCAATGACGCCCATGCGCACCCTGCAGGCCGCAGCCATCAGCTGCTTTTTTTCACTGGCTGTCATGGTGTTCTCCTTCTGTCATGAATAGTTTTCATCGGATTCGCTGCTCCTATTATAAAGCAGCCCTTTTGAAATTACAAGGAAAACAGAGACAAAATTACGACTTTTCTATCCACCACGCAGCAGGGGCATACCACCGGAAACCGGTGGTATGCCCCATGTTCTAAGCTGTTAAAATTTACCGGGGGTTGGCAATGGCGGCCTGGGCGGCAGCCAGCCGGGCAATGGGCACCCGGAAGGGGGAGCAGGAGACGTAGTCCAGACCGATGTCGTGGCAGAACATCACGGAGGAAGGATCGCCGCCGTGCTCGCCGCAGATGCCCAGGTGGACACCGGGATTGGTGGAGCGGCCCCAGCGGCAGGCGTTGGCAATCAGACGGCCCACACCATGCTGGTCCAGACGGGCGAAGGGATCGCTCTCATAGATCTTCTTCTCATAGTAGGCCTCCAGGAACTTACCGGCGTCGTCACGGGAGAAGCCGAACACCAGCTGGGTCAGGTCGTTGGAGCCGAAGGAGAAGAAGTCGGAGTGGGGCGCGATGTCATCGGCGCACATGGCAGCCCGGGGAATCTCGATCATGTTGCCCACCTTGTACTTCATATCGGAGCCGGCCGCCTTAATCAGCTCGTCGGCCACGCCGGTGACGATGCTCTTCACATAGGCGAACTCCTTCAGCTCGCCCACCAGGGGGATCATGATCTCGGGCACCATGGTCCACTCGGGGTGGCGGGCCTGGACGGCCAGGGCGGCCTTAATGACGGCGCGGGTCTGCATCCGGGCGATCTCCGGGAAGGTGACGCTTAGGCGGCAGCCGCGGTGGCCCATCATGGGGTTGAACTCGTGGAGGCCGGCGATGATGGCCTTGATGTCGGCCACGGTCTTGCCCATATCCTTGGCCATCTGCTCGATGTCGGCCTCCTCAGTGGGGACGAACTCGTGGAGCGGGGGGTCCAGGAAGCGGACGGTCATGGGACGGCCCTCCAGGGCCTCGTACATGGCCTCGAAGTCGCCCTGCTGCATGGGCTCCAGCTTGGCCAGGGCCTTCTCACGCTGCT
>Ga0209694_1001698_pt1 | contig 22002 bp, 16 predicted proteins | sample GluameincwithD2O_FD_187499 | JGI IMG/M metagenome (GOLD analysis project Ga0209694, IMG submission 187499) | Mouse cecum microbial communities from Vienna, Austria - Glucosamine amended microcosms incubated with D2O (SPAdes) (version 2) | ecosystem: Host-associated > Mammals > Digestive system >... | reverse complement strand
GGTTTACGGAACCGGATAAAGTACTACGATTGCCCGTAGCATATCCGACAGTGATCAACTCATCTATCAAATTGGAATCCGACAAGAGAGGCTTGATCGTATCCGGCAGAAGCGGCAGCTCCTGACCATAGCCGTAAGAGAAAGACAAGGCCCCGCAGAGAAACAAAAACAGGACTTTTCGGATATATATAAGAACTTTCATAAGTACGTTGGATTTAAGATTAATAACCCATGTAAATAAAACTTCCCTCGGTTAAGTTTTGTTCGCACCCAAGATACAACATTTCCTCAAGATCTTAAAAATAAAAGCGTACCAAGTTGTCAAGAAGCCTCGACAAGGCTTTAGCGATATTTAATAATGTCCCTCAAAAATATATACGGAAATATTTCTTTATTCCGTAATAGATTGTACCTTTGCCATCGTTAAAAAACATAGCGTATTATTAAGTAATAACATACTAAAACTTATTTATTATGTCAAAAGTAACAGTTGTTGGTGCCGGAAATGTAGGCGCTACTTGCGCAAATGTTCTTGCCTTCAATGAAGTGGCAGACGAAGTTGTAATGCTAGACGTAAAGGAAGGCGTATCCGAAGGTAAAGCGATGGATATGATGCAGACCGCTCAATTGCTAGGTTTCGATACTAAGGTTGTAGGTTGCACAAACGATTATGAGAAGACAGCTAACTCTGACGTTGTAGTTATCACTTCTGGTATTCCTCGTAAACCGGGTATGACTCGCGAAGAACTGATCGGTGTTAACGCTGGTATCGTTAAGAGCGTAGCTCAAAACATCTTGAAATACTCTCCGAACGCAATCTTGGTAGTTATCTCTAACCCGATGGATACAATGACTTATTTGTCATTGAAGTCTTTAGGCTTGCCGAAGAACCGTATCATCGGTATGGGTGGTGCTTTGGATAGCTCTCGTTTCAAATATTTCTTATCTCAGGCTCTAGGCTGTAACGCTAACGAGGTTGAGGGTATGGTAATCGGTGGTCACGGTGACACTACAATGATTCCGTTGGCTCGCTTGGCTACTTACAAAGGTATCCCTGTTAGCAAATTGTTAAGCGCAGAGAAATTGCAAGAGGTTGTTGCTTCCACAATGGTTGGTGGCGCTACATTAACTAAATTGTTAGGTACTTCTGCTTGGTATGCACCGGGTGCTGCTGGAGCATTTGTTGTTGAGTCTATCATTCACAACCAAGGTAAGATGGTTCCTTGCTCTGTTTACTTGGAAGGTGAGTACGGTGAATCTGATCTTTGCATCGGTGTTCCTGTTATCCTTGGCAAGAACGGTATCGAGAAGATCGTTGAGTTGGAATTGACAGCTGAGGAGAAAGAGTTGTTCGCTAAGAGCGCTGCCGCTGTTCATAAGACTAACGAGGCTTTGAAAGAAGTGGGTGCACTTTAATTTGAATTTCTATTAAAGCGATAAAAGAGGCTGGTCCTTCGGGGTTGGCCTCTTTCTTTTTATGTGGATACGGACAGTTACGACGGAACGAAGATAATATTCGTGTTTTTCAATCTCTGAAGATACATACGTATCTCCATTGATTTATTTCAAAAGATCACGGTAAAGCATTTATGACAAAAGTACAGTTTTTGTTTGAATATGAAAAGCCTTCACTAGTTCAATACGAGCTTCACTAAGTTTATTCGTTTCATCCCAAACCGGTAATTACTACTTCAACTTTCCAGCCTCATTCAATACTTTCAGGAAGTTGCTCCAAGCTTTCTCTATCTTTTGCATGTTTTCGTCCCTTTCCTCTTGGTTACTTACCTCATTTTGTAGAACATCTACAACAGGATACCCATCATATAAATAATATCTCTGATAATCCCCTAATAAGACTGGGGCATTATAGATAACGGAACTTATCGAAGAAATACTGCCTACCGTGAAGTGACCGTTTCCAGCTATCCGGAATTCAACCTTCTCATTGCCTAGCACGTCTTGCTTGATAGAAATATTCTTCTCGAAAACGATTTCTTTTGTAACTGAATTAAAAGATTTGATATCATCCGGGACTTTGATCACTTGTCCGGTAGTAGCCGTATCAAAATTTTCCTCATCATTATCGCAAGCGCAATAACCGATGAGAAATACAGACATGATAAGATATAATAAAAATGACTTTTTCATATTAAACCTCCTTTATTGGATTTCATTGCGTGTTGTCTTATTAGTAAGACACTTAAAAAGAGACAAATGCTGCACGTTTACCATTATTTAACAAACATTATTAACCAAACCGTCCTTCCATTATATAAAAAAAGCCGGAGGAAATAATTTCCTTCGGCTTTTACCTATCGTTTGTTATTGGTATTTATTTGACAATACCTAATTTAGACTCACCAACGAAATCTATAATATGTTGGATCTCCTTACTCATCGGAACCTGATCCTTTATCATTAACAAGGCATCCGTAAGGCTGCTGTTTCCTTGGAAGATGATCCGGTACGCATGACTGATGTGCTTGATAACCTTTTCGCTGAATCCCTCATGAGACATGATAAAAGAGTTCACGCCATAATACGTGGTAGGCTCTTGAGCCGCTACGATAAAAGGAGGTATATCCTTACGGAAACGACAGCCGGTTTGAATCATCGCCCAAGCCCCAACCCGGGATCCTTGGCTCATCAATACATTGCCTCCAAAGATCACATAATCTTCCAAGATACAATTTCCGGAAATCTTACTACCATAGCCGAATACACTACGGTTTCCGATCTGCGTATCATGAGAAACATGTACCCCCTCATGCAAGAAATTACCATTACCGATACTAGTACGTCCTTCCGCTGTCGAGGAACGGTTAATCACCACATTCTCACGAATCACGTTGTCATCTCCGATTACGGCGATCGTATCACCTCCCTTATAAAAGAAATCCTGAGGCTCAGCAGCGATAACAGCTCCGTTAAATACACGGTTGCGATTTCCCATGCGTGTACCGCTCATCAAGCTGGCATGAGGCATGATCTCGCAATCATCCCCGATCTCCACGTTCTTATCAATGTACGCAAAAGGATGAATCGTAACGTTCTTCCCGATCTTTGCGCTTGAATCTACATATGCTAATGGACTAATCATAACTTTACTACATTTAAAGGTTATTATTCTCTACCACCACCGATGGCACTGTATAAACTGACAACCGCTTGCATACGTTGCACATTGTCGGACACTTCCGTCAACTGAGCGCTCAAGAGGCTCTGCTGTGCGGAAAGGATTTCCAAATAAGTAGATTGAGCCGACTGGAACAAGGCGCTGGTATAAGCCACCGCTTTCTCTAGCTGCTCGATCTGCGCTCTATCTTGGACAAGCTTCTTGCTCGTGGCATCATACTGATGTAAAGCATCACTCACCTCCTTACCTGCTTCCAGAATTGTCTGCTGATAATTCATTTGAGCGATCTTCTCTTCTGCCTTCGATACCTTCAAGTTAGCGACCAACTTACCATTGTTGAAGATCGGTTGGGCCAACGAAGCCAAAGCTTGAAACATAAATTGGCCCGGATTGGCGACAGAGATGCCTGAACCATTCGTCCAGCCTGCTGTCGCCGTGATATTCAATCCCGGATAAAAAGCGGCACGGGCTTTGTTCGTCGTATAATAGGCACTAGCAAGTGTCATCTCCGCGATCTTCACGTCCGGACGATTCTCTAACAATTGCAAAGGCACACCCACCATGATATCCTCCGGCATTACTTGTTCCTCCAAAGTACCCCGATCAATCTGTTGAGGGGCCTTAGCCAATAACACGGACAATGAGTTTTCCACGCTACGCACCTGGCTCTCCAACTCGATCAACGAGCCGGAAACCTGATGGTAAGCGGCACGCATTTGCGTCACGGCAGCCTCGGTAGCCATACCCGCTATCTTCATAGCCTCCATGACACGAACATTCTCTTTATAGATATCAACCGTCTTAGCGGTAATTTCCACCTGCCGATCAAGCATCAACAAGGTATAATAAGTATTCGCTATACCACCGATCAATTGAGAGCGCACGGCCTGTCTTGAATACTGGCTCTGTAAGTAGGAGGCTTTTTGACCACGGCTCGCGTTCAAGAGCTTTCCGAATAGGTCAACCTCCCAGCTAGCGGCCGCAGGAGCCGTGTAAGCTTTTACATACCCACTGCTTTCCATCTTCGTAATCGTACCTTGGGGAGCAAGGTTTATAGAAGGCAAGAAAGACAGACGGGCGGAAGTCAACAATACTTTCGCTTCCTCTACCCGAAGAACGGCTGCCTGCATATCTACATTATTGGCTAATCCCTCCTCAATTAACGCCTGTAACTTCGGATCACGAAAAACTTCCTTCCAAGGAAGGTTTCCCATATTGGTCGTATCCGCAGAGGCTAATGTATCAGTCTCGGAAACCGGATCACGATAAATTCCCGTCGCATCGATGGAATCCGGACGCTCGTATGCCTTATAGATATGGCAACTGCTTAACAAAGCAGTCGCACATACCATATATATAATTTGTTTCTTCATTGTCATCTCTTATTTTATTTTAGCGTACTGTTCTATTTCCGTACTCATATCGCTGTTATCCAAATCTTCCCATTCGATCGGCTTGAATTTCTCCTGTAAGTACTGGAATACCACGAACAAAACCGGAACAATAAAGATCTGGAAGATCATACCGATGAACATACCGCCGATAGCCGCTGTACCCAATGTACGGTTACCGTGCGCTCCTACTCCGAACGCGAACATCATAGGCAACAATCCGACCACCATCGCCAATGAGGTCATCAAGATCGGACGCAAACGGGCGGCGGCTCCTAATACGGCAGCCCATGTGATACTCATACCCATACGACGACGTTCCAAAGCGAACTCTACGATCAAGATAGCGTTCTTCGCCAACAAACCTACCAACATGATCAAGGCGATCTGCATATAGATATTGTTAGACATGGTTCCTACGATCATCTTCAACGCCGGGATATTTCCCAAAGCGGCCCAACCTTGGACGAACAAGAAGCTACCCATCAAACCGAACGGCACGGAGAGCAATACGGACAAAGGAAGGATGTAACTCTCATACTGCGCACTCAACAGCAAGTAAACGAATACGAAACACAGCAAGAAGATCAAAGCCGTCGTACTGCCACTCGTACTTGCCTCCTCACGTGCCATACCACCTAACTCATAGTCGAAACCTGCCGGAAGCGTTGTCTTAGCCACCTCGTCAATCGCTTTCAACGCCTGACCACTGGTATAACCATCCGCCGGGGCAACCATGACCTTGATGGCGGTATACATATTGAAACGACTGATGATATCCGGGCCATATACCTTCTTCATCGTAATGAACTGGGAAATCGGAGCCATTTCGTTTCCACTCTTCACCTTGATGTTCTTCATGGACTCCATATTCTTACGCAAATCAGGATCCGCTTGCACCATTACACGGTACATCTTACCGAAACGGTTGAAGTTAGAGGCATATAAACCACCATAATATCCCTGCAAGGTAGACAGGATATCCTTCGGACTGATACCGGCCTTCTTACATGCGGCGGCATCGATATCGATCTCGTATTGCGGGAAGTTCGGGTTAAACGTAGTTTGAGCGGACTTGATCTCCGGACGTGCCGTCAAAGCAGCCATATATTCCTTGGAGATATCAAAGAAACGATCCAAATTACCTCCGGTCTTATCCTGCATATTCAACTCAATATCACTGGACGCTGAGTAACCGGGGATCATAGGAGGCGTAAAGAACAATACTTGAGCGTCCTTTACGATCTTTTGGGCACGCATGAACAAGCTACCATATACGATATCGGAATTTTGCATCATAGAACGCTCCTCCCAATCTTTCAGCTTGATGATGAATGAACCGTAAGAAGGCCCCTGACCACCGATGAAACTAAAACCGACAACCGCCGTACGAGACTCAACGGCCGGATCGGCAGCGATCAAGCTATCCACCTTATTCATTACCTCAAAGGTACGCTCCTGGGAAGTTCCCGGGGGTAACGTAACGGCACCCATAATCGTACCCGTGTCCTCGTTCGGCACCATACCCGTAGGAGTAACCTGCATCAAGAACACCAATAACGCAATACATGCGGCAACAATACCGAATGAAAGCCATTTCTTCTGGATGAAGAATACGATACTTTTCTTGTATTTAGTCAACAAAGAATCATAAGCCGCATTAAACGAAGTATGGAATCGGGAAACGAAGGTCGTTTTCTTATCCTTATGCTCCGTATCATGTGGTTTCAGGAATATCGCACACAAGGCGGGACTCAATGTCAAGGCGTTCAAAGCGGACAAACCAATAGCGATCGCCATCGTCAGACCAAACTGGCGATAGAACGTACCGGCCGTACCTCCCATGAAACTTACGGGAATAAACACGGACATCATGACCAACGTAATGGAGACGATAGCGCCACCCAACTCACTCATGGCATCGATAGAAGCGAGTTTCGCCGACTTGTACCCTTGGTCCAACTTGGCATGGACACCCTCGACGACGACGATCGCATCATCGACCACAATAGCGATGGCAAGCACCATAGCACAAAGAGTCAACAAGTTGATACTAAATCCGATCAAGGATAACATAAAGAAGGTACCGATCAAGGCAACCGGGATAGCGATAGCCGGAATCAACGTAGAACGCAAATCCTGCAAGAACACATATACCACGATAAACACCAATACGAACGCCTCCAACAAAGTCTTAATTACCTCATGGATAGAAGCGAACAAGAAGTCATTGGCATTCATGGAAACATTCACCTTCATTCCGGGAGGCATTGTCAACTGGGTTTCCTCCAGCAAGGTTTCAATGTTACTAATTGTTTCCGTAGCGTTGGTTCCCGGCATCTGGTAAACGATACAGGTAACGGCGTCGTGACCATTTACACGGTTGATAAAGTTGTAAGTCAAACGCCCCAACTCGATATCGGCGATATCTTTCAAACGCAAGACCTCACCATCCGGCAAAGCCTTTACAACAATCTGCTCAAACTCATTAGCCTCTTGCAAACGTCCTTTATAGCGGATCGTATATTGGAAAGACTGATTTCCTTGTTCGCCGAACGAACCCGGAGCGGCCTCAACGTTCTGTTCAGACAAGGCAACGGTTACGTCGCTCGGACTTAATTTATATTGGGCCATCACATCCGGCTTCAACCAAATACGCATGGAGTAGTCCGTACCCAACACGTTGGCATCACCGACACCCGGCACACGCTGGACTTCCGGGATCAAGTTAATCTTCGCGTAATTCTCAAGAAACTCTGAGTCATAACGATCATCTTCCGCGTATACGGAGAAAACCAACAACATAGAGTTCTGACGTTTCTGGGTCGTCACACCAATCTGCGTTACCTCGGCAGGCAACAAACCTTGTGCCATAGATACACGGTTCTGCACATTGACAGCCGCCATATCCGGATCCGTTCCTTGCTTAAAATAAATGGAGATATCCGCGGAACCATTATTAGAGGCATTGGAACTCATATACATCATGTTCTCAACACCATTGATCTGGTCTTCCAAAGGTGCGATCACGCTATTCAATACCGTTTGCGCATTGGCACCCGTATAAGTTGCCCTTACCGAAACGGTTGGAGGGGCGATATCCGGATATTGGGTAACCGGCAAGGAAATCAAGCCTAGGAAACCCAAGATGACAATCAAGATGGAAATCACCGTGGAGAGCACCGGGCGGTTTATAAATCTATCTAATTTCATATCTTTCGTTTTTACTCGACAAAAGCGAATATTTGTCTTATTCTATATACCTATTAATTAAAAGCAGTCTGCAAATTACCGTCATGCTGGTCTTTCAAGGCCTGCTCGAATTTTGCCTTTTGCTGCTCACGAGTAATCGGCTGGATTTCCTGGCCGTCTTTCAAGATCTGTACGCCTTCCACGACAATCTTATCACCGGACTTCAAGCCTCCCGTCACTAAATAATTTTTGCCATCATTCAAATTGGAAACCTTGATCTCGGTATTCTTCACGGTATTATCAGGCTGCAATACAAATACGAATTTCTTATCCTGGATCTCCACGGTAGCCGATTGAGGGATCGTAATGATATCGTTCATCGTATATGGGAAGATGATATTACCAGTACCACCGCTTCGTAAGACATTTCCCTCGTTAGAGAAAATAGCACGCATGCTTACAGAACCGGTAGATTGATCGATAACACCGCTCACGGCATCAATCTTACCCTCATGATGGTACGTAGAGCCATCCGCCAATTGCAGTCTTACGGCCGGCATCTTCTCTAATTGCTCTTTCAAGGTACCACCGGCTTTCGTCAATGCCAATAGCTCCTTTTCCGTCATAGAGAAATACACATACATATCACCGATCTCAGATACGGTAGTCAGCGGTTGAGCGATCGAAGCGCTTACCAAGCTACCTACACGATACGGGAATGTACCGACAACACCGTTCGAGGGACTTGTAACCGTACAGAAAGACAAGTTCTGGTTAGCGCTAACCAATTGAGCCTCCGCCTGCGCCAAGCTCGCTTTTGCCGACATCAGCTGATTCACGGCAGTCTGATACTCGAAATCACTGATGATTTTCTGATCAAACAAAGTTTTCTTATTCTTCTCGGTCAATGTTAAAGTGCTTACGTTTGCCTTCGCCATCTCTACCGCGGCCTTAGCCTGACCTACCGCGGCAGCGTACTGCGTAGGATCAATTTGGAACAACGCCTGTCCTTTACGAACCGTAGCTCCCTCATCCACACATAATTTCACGATAAATCCAGAAACTTGAGGACGGACTTCGATATCCTGCGTACCTTTGATGGTAGCCGGATAGGATGTTGTTTGGTCGCTAGTCGTTGAATTGACCGCCATCACAGCGAACTCAGCATCCCCTAATTTCATACCACTCTGACTGTTTCCACAGGCAGTTAATAAAGACATACCAACCGCAAACAATGCGATCTGCCTTAACTGAGTAATCGTAATTTTCAGCATTCGTTTATCCATATTTGTATATAATTATATATTCAAGGCTGTTTTTCAGTTACCTTCTCTTTCTAACCCAAGTGGAGATCTTTTACATCTATTCACACAATAGGGTCTTTACTCGCTGTTTCATCCTACAAATGTAGAAACTTTTTACACGATTTTCTGTTTCCTACTTATCTTTTTCACCTAAATTAATAGCACTTAGAAGGAAGCACCTGTTGAAATACATCTATTTTGGTTTCAAACGAAAATAAAATTGTTTTTTTCAACAATATATTTTACATTTGTGTCCACACACAATAAACAAATATTATATATTATGGAGCCTAAATTTATAATATCAGAAGTATTCAGTACCGCATGGAAGGGAACGAAGTCGCAGCTATGGATATTAGCCGGATTATTAATCGGATATTGTATCTTGTCTTTCACGCTGACAGCGTTCGCTATGCCCATGCAAAGTTCTATTATCGGTAAAATCATCGTAAACGTGATCAGCGCGTTATTCTCCATTATTTTCTCCTTAGGATATATGAAAAATATATTTCAGGCGTTGGATGGGGAAGAACCTCAGTTTTCCGCATATGGACAACAGACAAAGAATATCATCACCTACTTTCTAGCGAGTCTTATCACGGGATTTGTCGTATTGGCGGGTTTCTTATTTTTTATCATCCCCGGTATTTATCTGGCATTGCGCCTTCAGTTCTTCCAAGCCTTTATTATCGAGGAAAACGCCGGGATTATCGAGTCTTTGCATAAAAGCTGGGAGATAACGAAAGGACAAGTATTGCCTCTGTTCATTCTGGCGTTGGTTATGATCGGGATCCTGATATTAGGATGTATTTTGTTCGGTATCGGAATTTTCGTCGCCGTTCCTCTTATCTATATGATGTATGGCTACGTTTTCCGTAAATTGAACACTCCTCTTCAAATACTCGAATAAACAGAGAGGACGAATACACACTACAATCTATACCATGAATAAAAATTACAGGATAAAAGATATCGCCGAATTATCCGGCGTATCAACCGGTACGGTAGACCGCATTTTACATGAGCGGGGAAAGGTATCGGAGGACGCACGGAAAAAGGTGGAGAAAGTCTTAAAAGAAATTGACTATCAACCAAATCTGATAGCCCGTTCTTTAGCGTTGAAGAAAAAATATCATTTCATCGCTTTGATCCCTTCTTTTCTTGAAGGGGAATACTGGGCGAAACTAAGCCAAGGGATCGAGAAAGCGGAACGGGAATTGTTTAGCTATAATATAGATGTCGAGCAAATCTATTTTGACCAATACGATAGCAACAGTTTCGACGAATTAATCCCGAAGATTGAGACCGCGGATTGTCAAGGGGTTATCATCGCTACATTATTCAAGCAAAGTGTCTTGACCTTGACCCAGCGGCTAGACCAGAAAGGTATTCCTTATATATTAATCGATTCTTTTATCGACCACACGAATTGTATCTCTTACTACGGAACGCATTCATATGATTCGGGGTATATAGCGGGACGCCTTTTATTCGAGCAAATCCGTGAAGAGGACGATCTAGTGATTTTCCGTTTCACCCGTAAGGGGGATTCATGTTCTACGCAAGTGCAGAAGCGAGAGGAAGGATTCCGGGATTATCTCGCCAATACCTCATTCAAGGGAAAGATTCATTTGCTGCATGTGCACGCGGATGACCGAGAAGAGAATACGAGACTACTGAATACTTTCTTCGACAAATATCCTCAAGTAAGAATCGGTATCATCTTTAATTCGAGGGCCCATTTCCTTGGAGATTATCTAAGTAGCGAACGGCCGGACTATCCTTTCAAGCTTCTTGGCTACGATGTGATAGAACCGAATGTCCGTTATCTGGAAAACGGCTTGATCACGCATTTGATCGCCCAGCGACCGGAGGTACAAGGATATCATTGTATCAAGGCACTTTTCAGGCATTTGATCCTTAAGGAGAAAATTGAGCCTGTCAATTATATGCCGATCGATATCTTGGTAAAGGAAAATATACAATACTACAATAATTATATCTGATGAACTCCTTATTTAGCGTAAAAGAGAAAGTGATTTTGTTGACCGGAGGCTATGGTATATTAGGAGCCTGCATGGCCAAGCACTTGGCGAGAGAAGGCGCGTATGTCGTAATCCTCGGACGAAACGAGCAAAAAGGATCTGCCTTGGTTGGTGAGATTAAAGCGGAAGGGGGCGAGGCCTTATTCTTGGTTTCAAACGTACTGGATAAAGCCTTGCTGGAGCAAAACAAGCAAGAGATATTGAAAGCATATGGGAAGATTGATGTTTTAGTCAATTTGGCGGGTGGTAACCAAGCCGGAGCGACGATTCCTCCCGACAAGACGATCTTTGATCTGGATATCGATGCTTTCCGGACGGTCGTGGACCTGAACTTATTCGGGACCGTACTGCCGACAATGGTCTTCGCCGAGGTCATGGTGGGACAAGGGAAAGGAAGCATTATTAACATCTCGTCCGAATCGTCCCTACGCCCATTGACTCGTGTGGTTGGCTATGGATGTGCGAAAGCCGCTATCAACAATTTCACGCAATACATGGCCGGGGAGCTGGCGATTAAATTCGGAGAGGGCCTGCGAGTAAACGCCATGGCACCGGGATTCTTCCTTACCGAGCAGAACCGGGCATTGATGAGCAATCCGGATGGATCACCTAGTGATCGTTGCAACACGATCGTCGCGCACACGCCGTTCCGCCGCTTAGGAAAACCGGAGGAGTTACTCGGTACTTTACAATGGCTGGCGAGCGACGCCTCCGCATTCGTAACCGGTACCGTGATCCCCATAGACGGAGGCTTCGACGCTTTCTCCATCTAAATAATGTGCCAATGTGCCAACCAGCCATGCATCAAACCGCATTGGTATATTGGCACATTGATAAATTTAAAAATTATTCATTATGTATCTATGTGAGCAAACTTGGCGTTGGTACGGACCGAATGATCCTGTCAGCCTTTGGGACATCCGTCAGGCGGGTGCCACCGGTATCGTAAATGCGTTGCACCATATCCCGAACGGGGAAGTTTGGACTACGGAAGAGATTCAAAAGCGGAAAGCCTTGATCGAATCCGCCGGATTACGGTGGAGTGTGGTTGAGAGTGTGCCCGTACACGAGCATATCAAGACGCAAACCGGGGATTTTCAAACCTATATAGAAAACTACAAACAAAGCATCCGTAATCTGGGAGCTTGCGATATCCGGGTAGTTACTTACAACTTCATGCCGGTATTGGACTGGACTCGTACCGATTTGGCTTATACGATGCCGGATGGTTCCAAAGCCTTGCGCTTTGAACGCGCGGCTTTTATGGCGTTCGACTTATTTATATTGAAACGACCGGCGGCGGAAGCCGAATATACGGAGGCGGACAAGGCGAAAGCCAAGGCACGCTATGACGCTATGAGCGAGGAAGACCGCCAGCTGTTGGTTCGCAATATGATCGCCGGACTACCCGGCTCGGAAGAGACTTTTACGATCGAGCAGTTCAGGGAAGCGTTAGACCGTTATAAAGATATCGACGCGGAGAGACTTCGCTCGAACCTGATCTATTTCTTACGGGAAATAGCTCCCGTGGCAGACGAGGCCGGTGTCAAGCTCGTTATCCATCCGGATGATCCCCCCTATTCCATTCTCGGGCTTCCCCGTATCTTAAGCACGGAAGATGATTTCCGGAAGTTAATAGAGGCCGTGCCGAATCCAAGCAACGGGCTTTGCCTATGCACAGGTTCTTTCGGTGTCAGAAGCGATAACGACTTGGCCGGGATCATGGAACGTTACGGGGATCGGATCGATTTCGTTCATTTCCGCAGCACGCAACGAGACTCGGAGGGTAATTTCTTCGAGGCGAACCATCTGGAAGGCGATGTGGATATGTACGGCGTCATGAAAGCCTTACTGGAATTGCAACAACGCCGCCAATGCTCCATCGCCATGCGACCGGATCATGGACATCAAATGATAGACGACCTAAAGAAGAAAACCAACCCGGGCTACTCCTGCATCGGACGTTTACGGGGTCTGGCCGAACTACGGGGATTGGAGATGGGTATCGCCTTATCCCTGTTCAAAGGACATTAAAAAGACAGCGTCTTACAGTTAGCACAGTACTGTGTACGAAGTACCGCAGTACTGTGGCTAAAGTACTACAGTACTCTGTACGAAGTATTGCGGTACTCAGCACGTAAGTACTGGAATACTTCGTACACAGTACTGCCCTATTTATAGCACAAGGCTACCTCGACCCTATGGGGGAACATCACAAACCGAACAACCGGGGAATCAATAAGCTTAAATCCGGCAAGAAGGCCACCAAGAACAAGACGATAACCATCGCCGCGAACATCGGCAGCAACGGACGGATCACCTGATCGATCTTTGTCCCCGCCACGCTACATCCGATAAACAATACCGAACCCACCGGTGGCGTACATAATCCCACACAAAGGTTCAATACCATCATGATCCCGAAATGTACCGGGTCCATCCCCAATTGCCCCGTCGCTATCGGCAGGAAGATCGGGGTAAAGATCAAGACAGCGGGCGTCATGTCCATAAAGATCCCGACAATCAATAGGATCACGTTGATAAGTATCAAGATGACCACCGGATTGTCGCTTATGCTCAGCAGAGCGGCACTTACCGTTTGAGGAATATTCTCATAGCTCATGATCCAAGATAAGCCCGTACAAGTCGCCACCAAAAGAAGGACGATAGCCGTAGTCTTGGCCGATCGCAATAACACTTGCGGCAATTTAGCCCAAGTAAGTTCTTTATAGATAAAAGAGAGGATTAACGCATACAGTACAGCGATCGCCGAAGCCTCGGTAGCCGTAAACAGTCCCGCCAAGATTCCTCCGATCACGATCACCAATAGCATCAAACTAGGGATCGCCCTGAAAAATACCTTTGTCGCCTCCGAGAACGGAACACGTACGCCAACCGGATACCCCTTTCGTGCGGCAAACATAGCGGCTACGATCATGATCGCCACTCCCGTAAGAATTCCCGGTAGATAACCAGCCATAAACAAGGCGGATACAGAGACTCCACCACTCGCCAAGGAGTAAACGATCAAGACATTACTCGGAGGTATCGTCATGCCGGTAGTGGCGGAAGAGATATTTACGGCGGCACTGAAATTCGGATCGTAACCGGCCTTTTTCATCTCCGGTGTCATAATACTCCCGATAGCAGAGGCAGCGGCGGCGGCAGAGCCACTGATCGCCCCGAATAACATATTCGCCACGACATTGACTACCGCCAGTCCTCCGGGTAACCGTCCGACCAGCACTTTAGCGAAATCGATCAAGCGCAAGGCGATACCTCCGCTATTCATGATATTCCCCGCCAATATAAAAAACGGGATCGCCAGCAGAGCGAAACTGTCCAGACCCGAAGCCATACGCATCGCATAAGTCGTAAGGGCGGGAAGCGAGTCTATATTCACGAGCATCGTCAATATACCCGCCACACCAATGCTATACGCTACCGGAACCCCGACCACCAGCAGGAAAAAGAAACTTATCACTAATACGAGTATACCTATAATATCCATATCATCAGTCTTTTAAGAATTAGAGGAACGAAATAAGGCGATCGCGTTATCTATCGCATAATAAGCGGTAAGCAATCCCCCTAGCGGCAATGCCAAATACACATATCCTAAATTAATCTCTAAGGAAGCCGAAGTAACTCCCAAATGAAAACGAGTGTATACCAGCCAAGCCCCTCCTACGATCAATACAAATACAGCGAATAAAAATACGATCAAGAAGATAAACAATCGCAAGAGCTTTCTGCGGGAAGGACGCATATGTTGAAGCAATAAATCGATCGCTAGATGCTCATTTTTACCGGATACATAAGCGGCCCCCAACAATCCCACCCAGATCAATAAATATCCGGCCAATTCATCCGTCACGGAACTCGGGGAAACCAGAATATACCGGCTTAATACCTGCCATAGCACATCCACGACCAAGAAAGCCATCAAGAAAATCAACGATAGCTCCAATCCTTTATCAATTATCTTTCTCATGGGTATTCTGTATTTGATCGATTAAATCATGAAAAACCGGATCATTCTTAAACCGCTCGATCATCGGGGCGGCGGCATCCATAAACGGCTGCTTATCCGGGTAAATAATTTCCACTCCGTGCGCTTCCATCTCCTCTAGCGATTGCTTCTCTTGCTCCGCCCAAAGTTTCCGTTGATAAATAGCGGCGGCGTCAGCGGCCTGTCGCAGCCAATTACGTTCTTGTTCCGTCAGCTTCTGCCAAGTAGCCAAGCTAATGATGATCACGTCCGGACACATCGTGTGCTCATTGACTGAATAGTATTTTACCACCTCATGATGGAACGCTGTTGTCACGGAAGGCGTATTATTCTCGGCTCCATCCACGACATTACTTTGTAAGGCCGTATACAATTCACCCCAATCCACGGGAGTAGCCGAACCACCGAATGTCTTCATCATCTCCACGGCTATCGGGCTCTTTTGCACACGGATCTTCAGTCCTTTCAGATCCTCGGGAGTACGAATCTGCTTGTTTACCGTATAAAAGCTACGGGCCCCCGAGTCAAAATAAGCGAGTCCCCTAAACCAATAAGGTTCCGTTGATCCCAATATCTGTTTACCTACCGAACCATCCAACACCTCGAAAAACTGCTCACGGGAACGGAATAGATAAGGTATGCCAAATACCTTAAACGGATCGGCAAATCCTTCCAACGCGGCGGAGGAAACTTTCGTGATATCGAGACTTCCTATTTGAAGCAACTCTATACATTGATTTTCGGACCCCAATTGAGCGGAAGAATAAATGTCCATGCCCATCTTTCCTCCGGACAACTCTTTCAGACGCTCGTTCATATAGAGCAATCCTAAATGGACGGAATGGCTGGGGGGCAATCCGTGTGCCAGTTTCAGCACCCTTACTTCCTTTACCCCTTCCTTACAGGAGAAGGAGAAAGATACGCACATCAGGAATAGCAGGGCAGTCTTTAGAACTTTCATATTAGAAATGTTAACAATTCGTTGTTTATCGACAAATATAAAGGAAATAATCGAATTGTGCACGTACACAGAAGAAAAAAGTGGCCGCTTTCTTCCTGCCTATATTCACATACGGAACAAGAAGAGCACGGCCTTGATTTAACCTATTTCTCTAATGTTATGATGAAACATCGAGACGGTCAAATGTAGAAACAATCAAAGTGACCGGTCTTATATCGACCGTGATCTTATTTCACGAAAGCGTGAAACTTATTCACGCCTTTTCTCTAACAGCCATTTACGGATCTCCTCTATATCTTCCTTGTCCGCTTCTATAGTGATTGAATATCGCCGGGGTTCGTCCGCTAAATACACCTCCCGCAAGAAATCATAGGCTAAGACTTCCGATATACGCAGTAACAAATCAACATCAATACTGCTTCGCTTAAATATCTTATAAATATTGGTACGTTCATAATGAAGCGCATGGGCAAAATCGGAAACCGAAAGTCCCCGCTCTTCCATTTTCTCTTTTATTAACGAACCGATATGTATCTCCTTTTGTTCTTTCATATACAAAAGCCGTTTTTAAGGTAATCTTATCTCATAAATAAACCCACATCTGAGAAAAGGTGTGTTACACTTTACCTTAAACCCGTCAAACTGCGGCACGACCAAATGCCTTGTACACAACAGAAATAAGGCAAAGGAACACACCAAATACAGGTGTATTCGCATTGTCTATTTCTCTGTGTACTTTAAATTGGTCGTTTTCAGTTTAGAGAAATGCCAGCAAATACAATATCGTCATCCTCCCTGACCAAAGAGACAAACTAGTCCCCTCAATCATCGTATAATATCTCCATTTTACCTTTACAAAGGTAGGCAAATTCAACTATCAGAAAAAACACAAAGAATAAAAAGAAGTATAAACATATCGGAAATATAGACCATTGAAAGAGGCTTTTTTATACTTTTGTGGTAAAACAATATCTAATGGCATCTAAAATACACAATGGAATACTCATTCTTACGCTAATTTTATTTGCGTCTTGCCGTACGCAAAAGCCTGCTCCACGCCCGGCCCCTCCCGAAACTGTGGATTTCCCTACGGCAAATATTCCTCTTCCCGTCGTGGATTTCAATTTCATGTTGCCGGAAGCTCCGGAGCTAGCGGTTTGTCATTCTCCTAGAAAAGATATCACGGAAGCCTTTACGCCCCGTGATAAAAGCCAGATAGCGATCAAGGACCCCAAGCTATTCGATGAGAATAACACGGAAATTATTGATTTATCCTTGATCCCCGCCGGGGAATACGCATTTCCCCTTCCTAATGGAAACGTGATCTCTCCTTACGGGGGAAGGAGAAGACATCATTCCGGAGTAGATATCAAAACTTGTGCCAACGATACGATCGTGTCTGCTTTCGATGGTATTGTCAGGATGGCGAAACCATTCGCCGCCTATGGCAACGTTATCGTTGTCCGCCATTATAATGGACTGGAAACGATCTATAGCCACAACTCAAAGAACTTGGTTAAACCCGGAGATCGTGTTCTCGCCGGACAACCGATCGCCTTAACCGGACGTACCGGCAGGGCTACTACCGAGCATTTACATTTTGAGACTCGTATAAACGGAGTTCATTTCAATCCGAATATCGTCTTCAACATGGCTAAAAGGAAATTACGTTCAAAATGTCTGGTTTGTACCCAGAAAGGTAATAACGTAATCGTCAAATCGGTTGATATATTACCCCATCAAAAGGCTGGTCCATACGTACCGCCACCTCCTTATAAATGGGTTTACAATGAATGAAAAAAGGCCTTACGGACAATCCGTAAGGCCTTTTTTCATTCCGTGGAGATGGAGAGATTCGAACTCTCGTCCAAACGAGGAATTAATTTGCTTTCTACATGTTTATCTTCGCCTTCATTGTCGGGGAAGAGCAAGACCGAAGCCACCCACTCATCCCTTATCCTCTAAAGTTTCGCCTAAGACCCGAGGCTTATCTCAAACTATCTCCGATATTGCTGCACCACCTGATCGGAACGCTTCGGAGCCACAGCATCCGGGTGATGTCACGTCCCCGCAACTTTTGCAGGGATTAAGCTTGAATCTACTATACTTCGATTAAGCAGCGAGAGCGTAATTATTTTCGCCAGTTAATTGTTCGTTGTCTGAGATTTAAGTGCAAGCCAACCACGCACTACATGCTTACAAACCACTTCTACCCGCTGTCAAAACCGGTCATCCCCATGGTTTTGTAATATTTCTTTTGGCAAAGATACATATAATTTCGAATTTAGCAAAGCCCCATAACTGATTCCTTCCGATTAGGATTATTTTAATGTAAACGAAGCAGTTTTCACCTCTTTACTATTTCCACCGATCATTACCTGAAACTCACCCGGCTCAGCGACATAATCTAAGGTTGAATCGTAGAATTTCAACATATCCACATCAATATCAAAGGTTACTTTCTTGCTTTCTCCCGCTTTTAACGCAACTCGCTTGAATCCTTTCAATTCTTGGACTGGAGGGGTTATGCTGCGTACGATATCACGTAAATAAAGCTGTACGATTTCCTCTCCATCCTGAGCCCCGGTATTGGTAACAATCACGGATGCTTGAATTTTTCCATTTGCATCCATTGAATTCATATTCAAAGATACATCGCCATACGTATAAGTCGTATAGCTCAAGCCGTAACCAAATGGATAAAGAGGCTCATTCAACACATCTATATAATTGGAGACATAACGAGTGTACCAAGCATCGGGAGACATAGGGCGTCCTGTCATCTTATGATTATAATAGATCGGACATTGGCCTGTTACACGAGGAAAAGACATGGTTAACTTCCCTGTCGGAGAAACCTTTCCGGTCAAGACATCGGCAATAGCCGCTCCTGCTTCCGTACCACCGAACCATACGTTCAAGATCGCATTCACCTGCTTTTCCTCGGATTGTAATGCCAAAGGTCTTCCGGTAAAAAGTACCATTACGATCGGCTTTCCTGTTTTCTGGATAGCATCCAGTAATTTTTTCTGCGTTTGCGGCATTTCAAGGATGGCTCTACTAGCGCCTTCTCCACTCATATCTATCGATTCACCCAAAGCAGCGATAATCACATCAGCGCCTTCCACCACTTTTAGGGCCTCGGCGATTAATTGTTCATCGCTTCTATCATCCCGGGTTGAACGATTTTGATCCGTAAAGTTCGCTTCATAAACGGGATCATCGACTAGATTGCTGCCTTTTGCAAAAACAACCTCTACTCCATTTCCCAAAGATTCCTGTAAATCCTCTACCAATCCATGATAAGATTTAGTCTGCTCATCATATTTCCACGATCCAGCCATATTCGCCTTGCTATCCGCTAAAGGACCGACTACAGCGACCTTACGACATCCTTTAAGTGGAAGCAGATTATTATCATTTTTAAGTAACACGAAAGACTCCGCCGCAATACGACGGGCCGCAGATACATTATTTACCGACAAGAACTCTTTGGCGGCTCTTTTCGGATTACAATATTTATATGGATCATGGAACAATCCCAATTGGTATTTTGCGATTAGTATTCTCCGGCAAGCAGAGTCAATCTCAGCCTCTGTTATTTTCCCTTCTTCCAATGATTTCTTTAATACGGCATGATAACAGTCCGCTATCATATCCATATCGACACCCGCCTTTAGCGCCTTGACTCCGACTTCCTGACTATTACCTATTCCATGGTTTACCATCTCCGCTATTGCCGTAAAATCAGACACGACAAAGCCGTTAAATCCCCATTGTTTACGCAACACGTCATTAAGAAGCCAAGTATTTCCGGTCGCGGGGATACTTTCAAATTCGTTGAATGAAGTCATGATACTTCCTACTCCTGCTTCTACAGCAGCTTGATAAGGACGCATGTAATAATTCATGGCAGTCACACGGCTCATATCTACCGTATTATAATCCCGACCAGCCTCGGCCGCTCCATAAAGCGCATAATGCTTTACACATGCCATAAGAGTCGTATCAGCCGATAAATCATTGCCTTGATAACCACGCACCCATGCTTGAGCCATTATACCTCCAAGAAACGGATCCTCGCCCGCTCCTTCCTTTACTCGTCCCCACCGGGCATCATGAGATATATCGACCATCGGGCTATATGTCCAACAGATACCATCAGCACCAACTTCCTTTGCGGAAATTCGAGCGACCTCTTCTATATTCTCCGGTTTCCAACTACACGAAAGACCTAGAGGAATGGGAAAAACGGTTTTATAACCATTACAAATATCAGCGCCAACAATTATAGGAATCCCCAATCGACTTTCTTTAACCGCGACTTCTTGTAACTGCCGGATCGCATCGACACCGAATATATTAAATATACCACCAACCTCTCCTCGTACAATACGACTGGCTATCTCACTCTTTTTAGGATTTGGCATTACGTTTCCACAACTAGGAAGATTCAATTGGCCGATTTTCTCATCAACGGTCATTCGACTCATCAGACCATTTATAAATTCATCCGCACTTTTCTGTTCAATCTCAGCTCTTGTAATTCTCTCACTTTTTTCTCTCGCTATCGAACAAACAGGCACTATACATGCCATTGAAATAAATAAAACTGAACTTTTAAGGAATTTCATAACTTAGCTTTTTTACTTCAAAAAAAGCCCGAATAACAGAAAACAGCAATAAACTCACTACTTCAAAGATACGATATGCTATAGAACACGCTTTCCCGGACTACGCTTTTACTACGTTTACCATCAATAATAAACTAGTAATAAATAAATTGCGCAATCGATTTAAGAATCTACTCCGCAAGTCTCCAGAAAAGATATCTGGAGTTCTATTCGATCAGACCGATCTCACGAAACCAATCTTCAGCCCGATCCGGCCATTCATTTACAGACGCTCCCGTATCTCGTAACCCATATCCATGGCCACCTTGACTATATAAATGCATCCATGCCGGAACACCAGCTTCCTTTAAGGCATAATAATAGAAAATACTACTGTTGATATAAGATTTATCATCTTCCGCTTGAATTAACATGGTTGGAGGTGTGGCAGATGAAACCTTTAACTCTGGTGCCAATTGGAAATTCTCTCCATCTAAATAAGCAGGATAAACCAATAAACAATAGTCCGGACGACAACTTACTTTATCCGTAGCATCAATAGCCGGATAAGTACGTTTCAAAAAATTATTGCTAACCATGGCAGCTAAATGGCCACCAGCCGAGAATCCCATCACACCGATTCGCTTTGGATCTATATTCAAGTTCTCAGCGTTCGCTCGAACATAACCAATCGCACGCTGTACATCTTGCAAAGGAGCTTCGTGTTTTTCCAGTCCTTCCCGTCTTGGAACCCGGTATTTAAGTAAGACCGCAGTTATTCCAAGATTATTAAGCCATTCACAGACTTCATCACCTTCCAAATCATAAGCTAAAATATTGTAACCACCACCGGGACAGACAATCATAGCGGCACCCGAGGCCACTTCATCCGGAGCATGATATATAGTAATCGTTGGCTCACTCACATTCGTAATACGCAAAACACTCTCACCACCGGTTTTTCCACCATCCGTATCAGCTTTCTCTATTAATTTAATAGTTTCTCCCGGCGCCCCTTTTGGGAATAATAAAATCGGATTTTCTTGTGCCATAGACGTATTGATTAAACAAACCCCAATCAATAAAGGGAATATCCACTTCTTAACCATACAACACATTATTAAGTTATAGGGAGCGAATATATACATCTTATTTTATTTATCCAATCAGAATCGAATAAATAAAAACAGAAAAAGGAGTCACCCCTTACGGACTGACTCCTCTCCATCGGCTATCGCCTTGCTTCAAGACGGCGGCTACCTACTCTTCCACTGTTACGCAGTACCATCGGCGTGACGAGGCTTAACTTCTCTGTTCGGAATGGGAAGAGGTGGATCCCTCGTGCTAT
>Ga0209694_1001696_pt1 | contig 22051 bp, 19 predicted proteins | sample GluameincwithD2O_FD_187499 | JGI IMG/M metagenome (GOLD analysis project Ga0209694, IMG submission 187499) | Mouse cecum microbial communities from Vienna, Austria - Glucosamine amended microcosms incubated with D2O (SPAdes) (version 2) | ecosystem: Host-associated > Mammals > Digestive system >... | reverse complement strand
TCTCCGAGAGAATGCGGTGTACCGCCTCGTTGGTCACGTCCTGCATCATGAAGCGGACGCGGCGCGGCTCGATAGGGTTGAGTTCGTAACCGTTGGCTACCCTTTCTTTCGGTGGCAGTTCCATAGCCGCGTTGTAGCGTTTCAACGCCTCGGCAAACTGAGCCGCTTTCTCGGCATCGTGGTCGATGAGAGGCTGCATCAGGTAACTGAGCGGGTGGCTCTTGCAGACACCTGGGCATCCGACAAGGGCAACGAAAAGAATGGCATATTCTTTCCACCCCACCATAGCCTCCGCCGAATGGGTGTTGCCGATTACAGCGGCCATAGCCGTCAGCATCGAACCAGCGATGTAGTCTTTCGGAAAACCGAGAGAGGCGTTCGCCTCGTTGACAATCTCCTGCAACTTTGCAGGCAGGACGTCAATGGGGAAACCGCTGATAATCTGTGCAGTCGATTGTGTTGCAATCAGGCAGTCAGATGGCGCTGAATGAGTTGTCATCATGTCAGCCGCATGACAGACCGGCAGCTCATTCTGATGATTTGTCACTTCTGACGGAGTGACTGCGTACACATCATTTGCTATTACGGCTTTCTTCGGGGTCGCTTTTTTCTCGCTGGTCTTGGGCATAGCGGGTGCTTTAGCTGATGATGTCGTTTCCTTTCTCATCTGCGGCCTCCTTTCTTCTTCGGCCTGTCTTCGGGAACGAGCACACCCACGGCATTGCTGTCCTTGAGTCTGCTTTCAGCCCATGCCAGAAGTTCATGAGCCTTGAAATGGAGCTTGTTGCCGAACTTCTTGTATGGGATGGTCTTTTCGCTCGTCTCCTTGTATAGCTGGCCCTTTTTGATGGGATAGCCGTTGGCGTTGAGAAACTCCAGGGCTTCTTCGGCGTTAAGGCCTTCATTGTCTTTTTTCGTCGCTTTTGCAGGAATGGCGGCGATAGCTGCCGGCACTCCCGATTCGGTGAGGTAATCCTCGACCGCGCCTTTCATGAGGAGCTTCAGAACCTCGATGAAAGGAAGATTCAGGAAATCTGTAATTGTTTGCATTTTTGGGAAAAGTGGATTAGTGGGTTGAAAAATTGGTTTCTTTTCACGCATCAGTTTTCAGATGATAAGTGATATGCTGTATGCTCAACATACGGGTAGGCGGGTGTCGTCAGGTCATAGTTATTGCGTCACACCAGCCCGATGACTACACCCGGAGGATTAAAAGGCCGGCAGACACTGCAAAATAATATCGGACTTGCGTCCATGTGGTGTGCTTCAAGGCGGACATCGCTGGACTGCTTGACCTTACTGCCCTTCCGGACGGGCAATAAAAAAGCGGGGCCTTGCCGATGCGTCCTTGCGGACGTGCCTTTGGCGAGGTCTCGTAATAAGTCTTAATCCATCAATGCCGCCCTTTCGCAAGGGGGTGTGGCAGGGGCGCGACAATCGTCACCGCCCCTTGGGGGTCGGTGCTTCGCAATATCGCGAGGGGGTTAGGGCTACTGCCACCTAACCTTAGATAAATTCCTAACAAAAGAAAAAAATGAAATTGTTCAGCCATGTCCGACATTAGTCTGACATTGACCGATGAGCGTCTTTCATAATCCTGCTTGATTCTTATTTCGGCGGCTAAGTTACAAAACAGTTACGAAATATCCAAATTTTTGGAGCCTCCGAGGGCGAATCTGCGTTATGGAGCTGATTTTGACGGGTCAAATATGGTGAAATTCTAAATTATATGGCGTTGATGCGGTTGCAGACTTGTTGAACATGATCAAGTCCATATAGTAAAGAATGGCTGTCGATACCCATCCATAGGAATAGTTTGTGTAAATTCTGATAAGCGTTGAGAATATATACGGTTCCGATTTGAGGCTGACGGCGAGCAAAACATATAGGCTCGTGATGAGCTATACGGTTGCGAAGAATATTGATGCCGTCAAGTTCATTGAACATATAGGTATTGTTGTATTGTATCTCTGCTGATGAACGGGGCTTGTTCGGGAATATCCGTAGAAGTATTTGCCCGGTGGCTCTGTACTGCGGATTGGCGAACATATACTTCCAGACTCCGAATTCCATTTCAGCGAGAAGCTTATAATGGGTGTATTCTCCGTTTCGGTTGAGCCGGTTATATGCCTTGGTAATTATCCTTGCACTGTCCCGACAGCTGGCAATATCGAAGATGCCGCCATTAGCTACTGAGTCACGAAGCCAATCCCCTCCAAACCGAGAAGTAAGTTCTCGGTCAATGGCGTTTCTCAAAGAGACCTCGAAACAACTGAGCAATGTAAACACCTCTTGTGACAAGTTGAGATTCAACCGATACAGCGACATGGCTTTTCGGGTATCATTGCCACAGGCCATAACGTACCTGTCAAGCCTTTCGGGGGATAATATGCGTTGGAAATCGGTGAATTTCATCTGCGTTACAATCTTTTATGAGTCAAAATTTGTTTTAATCAAAAGAAAGCACTACTTTTGCAGTGTTGATTCCCGGTAGCCCCTGACTCGTCAAGCTATCGGGTTTAGTTTTTATATTGCAAAGTTAATCATTTTCATCGGATTGGGCAACAGCGAGAAAAAGGACACCGGGTTTCCCTCCCGATGTCCAACCACTAAATCCACGTCAAAAATGAAACAAAAACATTATGACGTTGAATCTTATTGCAAAGGTAGTCATTTCTGACTGCCTGTACAACTCTATAACAAGCGAAAGTGCCAAAGTGTCGAAAATGCCACGGGGGATTATCAGCCTCAATCAACATCAAAGGCGACTTTGCCGAGTTTGTTGATGGCTTTCTGCTTGCGCTGGTCGATTACATGGAGATATTTCTCCGTCATCTTGATGCTCGCATGACCGAGAAGCGATGATACAGTCTTTATGTCAGTCCCGGCATTGAGTAGATTCACAGCGAAGCTGTGCCGGGCGCAGTGAAAAGTGATAGGCTATGCAAAGAAACACAGAGAGGTAAAGATTAAACGTAAGTCGTTTGAAATGAACGGTATTTCAGCATTCTGCCAAGTAGAGAAAATGCAAACGGCAACGGAATATTGAGGTTGTTCAGTTACCAAACCGTTAGCCAGGCAGTTACCGAAACGGGAATAGGTAACGGCAGGCAATGAAAAGAAACCCTCACCGTTTTATTTGCGCTCATACACAGTGTTTTGCATATCAAGGAATGCTTATACGGCAAGTAATTTTGCACTAAAAAATATAAGCGTATGAAAGTAGAAAAATTCAAGGTGCTGCTCTACCTCAAAAAGAGCGGACTGGACAAATCGGGTAAAGCCCCGATAATGGGAAGAATCACCGTGAACCGCACGATGGCACAGTTCGGATGCAAGCTGTCCTGCACGCCTGAATTGTGGAATCCACGTGAAAGCCGTCTGAACGGCAAGAGCAAGGAAGCGGTGGAAACCAATGCCAGGATTGAAAAACTGCTGTTGGCGGTGAACGCCGCATTCGACAGCCTTGTGTCCCGTAAGGTCGGTTTTGACGCCACCGATGTGAAAGACCTTTTTCAAGGCAGCATGGAAACACAGATGACTCTCATGAAAATGACGGATGTTGTCTGTTACGACCTCAAAGCCCGTATCGGCATAGACCGCGCGAAAGGAACTTATCCCGGCTATCACTATATGCGTCTGACCCTCGGAGAGTTCATCGAGCATCAGTACAAGGTCAAGGACCTGGCATTCGGGCAACTGACGGAACAGTTCATCCACGACTATCAAGCATTCGCTATGGAAAACAAGGGATATGCGATAGATACCGTCCGCCATCATCTTGCCATCCTGAAGAAGATATGCCGTCTGGCTTATAAGAAGGGGTATGCCGACAGGAGCCATTTCCAGCATTTTACCTTGCCGAAGAAGACTGAAACGACACCACGGGCATTAAGCCGTTAATCGTTTGAGAAAATCCGGGATGTGGAAATACCTGCTTACCGCAAATCCCACATACTGGCAAGGGATATGTTTCTCTTCGGATGCTATACCGGAGTCTCTTATGCAGATGTCGTTTCAATTACACATACCAATTTATATACGGATAAGGACGGGGCTTTGTGGCTGAAATACCGCAGAAAGAAGAACGAACTCCGTGCCAGCGTAAAACTATTGCCCGAAGCTATTGCGCTTATCAATAAGTACCATAGTGAGGACAGGGAAACCTTGTTTCCTTTACTTCGCTGGTCAAATCTCAGAAGGCACATGAAAGCGTTGGCGGCATTGTCAGGAATCAAGGATGACTTGTGCTACCATCAGGCCCGCCATAGCTTTGCCTCGTTGATAACGCTTGAAGCAGGCGTTCCGATAGAGACCATCAGCAGGATGTTGGGACACTCCGATATCTCCACCACTCAGGTCTTTTATATGGTGAATGACTTTGAATGTATTTGAATTAACCTGAATGAAAATCAGCGAATTAGAGTTCTATTCAGTTTCTTCTTTTTATAAGTTTTTGCCTCTTTTTTTTCGCAGTCAGTACATCTTTTGTACATTTCGTTTGTTAATAGATGTTGAGGGTTATTTTTACGTTTCAAGCCCTCTAATTACCTTTGCGCTCAACAAAGATAATCATTTATGGCAAAAATAGAAAGCAAGAACAAACAAAATCCAAAACTGCAACAGTCCGAGCTGAAAGACGGACGTGCGAGCCTTTATCTGGAATTCTATCTCGGCCGCTCCGAAACTCCCGTGCTTGACGAGGACGGCAACCAAGTTTTCTACTCATCGGGGGCGATGGCGGTAAAGCCGAAGTATCAGATTAAGCATATCCGCAAGCGTGAGAACCTCAATCTCTACATCTGGCTACACCCACGCAACACGCAGGAGCGTGTGCAAAACCGCAACACCCTCGCACTCGCCGAGAAAATAAGGTTTGAGCGTGAGCAGGAGTTCCTTGAAGACCGTGAGGGTTATCGGCTTAAAAAGGATCGTCAGCGTGATTTCCTGCAATACTACCGTGACTTCTTCAACGACAATCCCAATCTCTCACGGATGTTGAAATGCTCCATTCGGCAGTCATACACCAAATTCATCAACTTTCTGTGGGAGTCGCCGAGATACAGCCTATATGACACCGTACTACGAATGGAGCAACTCACATCCGACATGGTGATGGCATTTACCGACTATCTCAAAAAGCACGGCACTGGCGAGGGACCGAAAGGGATGTACGGACGGTTCAAAAAGGTCGTCACAGCCGCTTTTGACGAGGGTCTGATAAAGAAACATCCCTGCAAGGGGATAACTATCAAATGGGATAGAAACTCTTTCTCAAAGGAGATATTAAGCCCCAACGAGATAAAGAAGCTGATGGCTCCCCGATACAAGGGTGAGAACACCGAAATGCAACGTGCGTTCAGCTTCTGTCTTTTCACCGGCATCCGCTGGTGTGACGTGAAACTCTTGACATACGCCAATGTTGATCCGATGACAAAGACGCTCCGTTTCCAGCAAAATAAAGTCCGCAACATCAGCAGCCGCAGCTGGGTGACAACCCCGCTCACCGATGATATGCTTGCGTTGGTCGGCGAACCGACGACCAGTGACCGCTCCACCGAGCCGATATTCAAAATCGGCCCTTATGTGAGCTGCAACCAGCAGTTGAAGAAATGGGTTGCCGAGGCAGGGATACGGAAGAAAATCTCATGGCATTGCAGCCTACACTCGTTTGCCGTCAACCTGCTCTCCAACGGTGCGAACATCAAGACTGTCGCCGACCTCATGGGGCATTCGAGCATAACAATGACGGAGAAATACCTCCATGTAGTTGACAGCTTGAAGCAGGACGCAATCCACTCCCTCGGCTCAATCAGCTATGCGATGCCGTAGCATTTACCCCTTGGCATTCTTGACACTTTGGCATTTTGACGGACTCTCCGACCGACATCGGAGGGTTCTTCTTTTTCAGCGGTCATCATTTTCGGATTTTGGTTTGGTTCAGTGCGGGGGTGTATATATAAGGCTGCCCCAAACCAAGACTATATGGGGCGGTGAAAAGAAAAAACGATGAAATTCACTTGCATTTTCTTCATTTTCTACATTTTCGACCGCCAAAATGCAGAAAGTGCAGAAAGTGTGGCGGTGTCAGTCAACATTTTTCAGGAATTATCCCCTTGCACGCCTTGCACTCTTGCACACTTTGAAAATGCCAAAGTGTCAAGAATGCCACGGGGTAATCTTGAAATAATACGGATACCACACTCTCTTATTCCTTGATGAAGTTGACTGCCCTATTGTGCAAAAGTGCAAAGAATGCAAGGGGTATCAACGAGAAAAACATATTAATGGCAACGAGAAAAAAGGTCGGATATTCTTTGTTGGGCAAGATACCTTCCGAGTATCCCGAAAGGCGTTGTTCGCTCCCGATGGTCGGTTGATGTCATTATAGTGACCACGGTCATTGCAATGACGAAAGGCAACGAGAGAAAAAGGAGTGCAAGGATATGTTTCGGGATTCTTTTTTCTCCGAAAAGCCACAGTCGAAACCGCAGCCACTGCCGTGACCGCTCTTTGTTTTTCTCATTGCCATAAGAGGTCGTTTTTAGGGTGGAGCGAGTTTATGTTTATGTATTACCCGTAATCCCCAAACTCGCCACCCCTAACCGACTATAATCATTGCACCCGGTACAATGGTAAACCACTATACCGAGTGCAACAAAATCATCAGCTCCGAGACACCGAGGAAATTACACCGTCAGGAAATTCCTTAGCATATTAGGGAATTTTCCGAGCCGCATATCGTTCCGATACGCTGAAAATATCCCCAATATGCCAAAGGTCATCCTTTGGAATCCTTGCCATTTTAGTCTTATTACATACGGCTCTTTTCGTTTTCTCCAGCACCCGTGCCACGATACTTAGAACGAGTAGTATTGAACTTGTATCTTATGGCAAAACGAATAGAGCGGGTTTCAAACTGATTATAGGTACAAGTCATTATATCTCCGCTATACATCGTAGCCTTGTCGGGATAGTTGTTCAACAAGTCAGTCGCATACAATGTAAGGGAAAGATTATTGTTGAGAAATGATTTACGCACCAACAAATCAATCTTATTGGTTGGCTTTATGAAAGAGTTTTGACCGTTTCCGGCTGTCGTGAATTGAAAATCTGCTCCCAAAGTCCAATTCTTAGGCAATGAGAAAAGGTTTTCAAGGGTGAACGAGAAGAATGGCTTTCCGAGGGATAGTTTCTCTCCCCGGTATGTGGTGGTGTAAAATTGCTTCATCATACCGATTACAGGCAGGGGCTTCCAGCAGCCGATTGTCGGTTGTGCGCCAATGGCTACCTGAACCTGCGTGTAATGTGGCACGTTCTCAAATGACATCAGCTTTACAGCGAGGTCATCTTTATATGCGCTCGTTTCCCAAAAAATAGCGTCTGTTTCATGATTGACAGACACCTGTGCGAAAAAATATTTCCACATACCCATCAATTGGAAAAGATACATCTTTGTCGGTTGCAACTTCGGATTACCGCATTGATATGAAAAGCGATTGATATATTCAATACCTCCGTCAAGTTGTCGATATGTCGGACGTCGGGTCTTGTTAGTGAACGAGAACGAGAAGTTGACTTTATTAATTGGTGCGCTTAATGAGAACGTAGGAAAGAAATTGTTGTAGGTTTTCGATTGATCCTCTTGAAGCTGGTTACCCTCAAAATACTTGTAATTGACGTGTTCATATCTTAATCCTGCCGAAATATTTACCGCTCCGAATGCTTGCGACAAAGTGGCAAAGACAGCGACATTATCTTCGTGAATGTCAGTTAATGAATTGTCAATCGGCGCACCATTATAGGAGTTCGCATAGTCCAACCGAGAGTTTGTGTATTCCTCGCCAACTTCTATATTGCCTTTCCATATAGGATAAGAAAGGATTAACTTTTCTGCTAACAAACGGCTTTTCTTCAAGCCCTCCGATACGATATGACGGTCATCATCTGGATTATTGGCATTGCTTTCAAATTGGTCATCGCTTCTATTGCCTCTTGATTGCGTGAAGTCAGCATTAAAATCCACATCAAGTTTCCCGAAAGAACCATTGTAGTATAGGTTTGCTTCCTGCACCGGTCTTCCATCTCCCTTATTAAGCCAATCAAATGATATTTCATCGGAGGAAGTCAATTCCGAGTGGGTGTAAAGATTTACATTGGATAGACCCATAGCATGTGTGTCACTTTTTTCTTGCCCGATACGGTAATAGGCACCGATTGAATGATTGCCCAAAAACTGATAACTAAAGCCGAGTTTGCCATACATGTAATTAAACTTTCCGATTGCTTTGGAAGAAATGAATTGGTGCATGGTGTTGTCGCCATATGTAACCATTTCAGCCTTGTCACGATTTAACTTTTTACCTACGTAGAAGTACCCATTACCAAAGATTTCCAATCCGTTATGTCGGTAATTAAGAGTTATGTCGGTCGTATTACGGAAAAAATGCGAGGCTCGTATCTGGTCATAAAGATTTGCACCGAACCCCTCTCCTTTGGGTGGAATGGTCTTGATTTTTATTACAGATTGAACTTCCGATGAGTATTGCGCACCGGGATTGGTGACGACCTCAACGGAACGGATATTCTCAGAACTTAGCTGCGACAATTCAGTTGGATTTCTTACGAGTTTGCCGTTGATGTATATCAGCGGTGTTCCTTTTCCGAAGACGGTAAACGAGCCGTCTGATTCGCTTACCAACGGAAGATGCGACAAGACATCATTCGCTGTTCCCAATTTGGACAGCACACTATTTTCCACACTTGTTACCATAGCGTTCCCTTTGAGGCGTGTTGTCGGAAGATTGGCTTTGACAACTACCTCGTCGAGCATTACGGAAGATTCATTCAGCATTATCGTGCCAAAATCGCCTGTCGGTGCCATCGGCGCAAGATAATCCTCGTAACCCACCATAGCGATTTTTATCCTGTTGGCAGACGTAGAAGGATGTTCAAAGACAAACCTACCGCTGTCATCGGTGACAACGCCACTGACAAATGTACTGTCTTTGAGGAGAACCACGTTGGCAAACGGGAGAGGTTCTTTATCCGCTCCTACGACTATGCCCGTTAACACTTGTGCTGATACAGACAGCGACATCAAGAAAAGAAGAATGACTGTGATTGATTTACGCATATTGTGATGTACTATTTTGAATGCAAAAACGTGAGCCAACTATGCCACGTCGTAATTGGAGGTCGTAGGAAACCTGTCGTGCAGATGTAACAATAGTGACCCACGCATATGCGTGAGAACCACTATGCTATCATTGCACGCTTGAAAAGTTCCTACGTTCCCAATTACAAGATAAGCATATTGCTTCTTATTTTACCAAAATGTCCGGACTGACCATTGCCAATCCGTCTGCAAAGTTACGAATTTTAATCGAGATGCCATAATATCAACTGCATAAGTTTGGTTTGGTTCAGTCTTAGATATATACATCTAAACTGAACCAAACCTATAAATATATGCTGGGCAAAAGAGAAATGTCCTCATCAATTTTTCTTTTCACCAGCCCATATATTCACCTCCATACCGACCACCGAAAGAAGAAAACCGAGGCAAAAGAATAGAACTAAAAATAACTAACGCCTGCAAATTAATCTTAAATAATTGCTTTTAATTCTACTTATAAGCCCTATTTAGTACATTATTAGTACAAGCAATATTGAATATGATATTAATTATCAAGTAGTTATATTGGTATAAAAGAAACCACTCAGGTATATGCCCGTGTAAGCCCGAAAAAACTATTTGAGGACATGGACAAGTTCATTAAAGCGACCGAAGATTTCAAACTCACTCTTTAATACTTAAAAAATAATATGCGAAGTACATTTTCATTATTACCCTACATCAACCGCAGCTAGGTAAAGGCTGACGGTACGACCGCCGTATTGTGTCGTATAACCATTGACGGCAAACAGACCGTCATCAGTCCCGGAATTTATTGCAGACCGGAAGACTGGAACGGCAGGAAGAACGAGATAAAGTCCGCAAAGGAGAACAACCGTTTACGGGAATACCTGCGCCTGATGGAAGAAGCCTATAATGAGATATTGAAATCGCAAGGTGTGGTCAGTGCGGAGATGCTGAAGAACCATATCACCTTGAACAACATCCATCCGACGACCCTCCTGCAAATGGGGGAATGGGAAAGGGAGCGTTTGAAGAAACATTCCGAGGAAATAGACTCAACTTCTTCCTATCGGAGTTCAATGTATTGCCAGAAGTACCTGACAAATTATCTCATGTCTTTGGGTAAGAAAGACATAGGCCTTGAAGAAGTCACGGAAGACTTCGGCAAAGCCTACAAAGCGTTTTTGAAGAGATGCAAGAATTTCGGGGCTTCCCAAACCAACCATTGCCTGCGTTGGTTGAACCGCCTGCTGTATCTTGCAGTCGATAAGGAGATTATCCGTGTGAATCCCTGTGAGGACTTGGAGTATGAGACAAAGCCGGGAGCAAGACATAGGTACATCAGCCGTGAGGAGTTCAAGAAGATACTTTCCACCCCGATGTATGACAAGCGGATGGAACTGGCAAGACGGGCTTTCATCTTTTCGACCCTTACCGGACCGGCGTATGTGGATATAATGCTCCTGCATCCACATCATATCGGGACGAATGCGGACGGTAGGCGGTACATCCGCATCAACCGCAAGAAGACAAAGATGGAGGCGTTCATTCCACTGCATCCCATAGCGGAGCGGATATTGTCGCTGTATAACACGACTGACGATGAACATCCCGTGTTCCCGCTTCCCAATCGGGATGCCCTGTGGTTTGAGATTCATGAGCTGGGCGTAATCATAGGGAAAGAAGACAACTTGTCCTATCATCAAAGTCGGCATAGCTTCGGTACGTTCCTGATTTCATCGGATATACCTATCGAGAGCATCGCTAAAATGATGGGACATTCCAATATCAGGACGACACAGGGGTATGCACGGATAACCGATGATAAAATCTCCAGAGATATGGACAAGCTGATGGAGCGAAGAAAGGAAATATCAGCTGGCGAAAAGAAAGAGGACAGAGAATAAACACCAAATAATAAACGCATTATGAGCAGAGGAATAATAACAATCAGTGAAACGGGTGTAGTCATTATGCCGACAGCACCTATATGGATGACACAATTCGAGATAGCCGACCTGTTCGGGATGTTCTCATGCGATGTCCGCAAGGCGATCCGTTCCATCTACAAGAACAAGGAACTGAACGAACTTGGCACGATGAAGGATCTCAAGCAACCGGATGGCATCAGTTACGATGTCTATAACATTGAAGTGATTATAGCCGTTGCATTTAGGATATGCAGTAAAGAGAGTGTCTTGTTCAGACGGTTTATAATAAATGAAATTAGCACCATTAAGAAAGCTACACCGATTACACTATTTGTTGCCAGCGTCAGAGGTAATAATCGATGGTATAGTTGAGGTTCATTCCGTCAGCCACTCGTTCCCGATACACGGATGCAAAGGTAGCGTATGGCTTGATGGCGGCGGCAAGGTCGGGCGGCAAGCCGTTTCGGGCAGAATCTTCCTCCTGCGGAGCGTATTCAACCCGAAAACCTTGCCACTGCCTGCCACACGCTTGAAGAGCATCCGGCAACGGAAACAAGCGACTGGCGGGAAATCAGAAGAAAGAAGAGAGGAACGGCTTACAGACGAAGCGGGATTTTGACGCTCCATCCGTAAGCCGTTCCTTTTTCTTTTTGCCGAAAGTCCATTGCTCCGCAATCAAGGGCAGACGGCAAACTGCGCTCCTTCAAGAAAATCATGTGCCTGTCAACCGATAGGCGGCGTGGTAGCTGTCAGCAAGCATCCTTTCGATGTCGGATTCACGGTAGAGGATTTTACCGCCCAACTGGATATAGGCTATGCACCCTTCGTTCCGGTAGTCCTGAAGTGTCCGGCGGCTCACTTTCAGCCGTGCCGCGACCTCCTTGTCTGTGAAGAAATGCTCGCCGTTCAGTTTCGGGCGGTAATTGGCGGTCAGATGCTCGAAGCTGTCCAAAAGACGGTCGAGGCTGCCCATGAAGTGGATTATCCACTCGCTGTCCTTGTTAATCAGTTCATTCATGCTACTTTGGATTTAGTGTAATTACTTTGTTTACTATATGCAGGTGATTAAATCGTCCTGCCCTTGAACTTTGCTTCCTTGCGCCTGTCCTCCACAACAGAAACAATGCGCTGTACGTCTTCGGGACGGTAGTAGGTCTTGTGGTTTATCTGCGAATAAGCCAGCGTCCCGTTGTCCTGAAGCGTCTGCAATGTGCGTGGGCTGATGTTGAGCATCCGGCAAACGTCCTGATTGTCCATCCACTCGCTCATCTTCTTCTCTCCGTGCCGCCGACAGATGGCATCCATGCGACTGACGAAACGGTCGAACTTGGCGACCATTGCCTCAAAGGTCTTTCTTTCAATTGATACGATTTCCATATACATACTTTTATTGTTACTATTTCTTTTGCCACAAAGGAATATATAATCTACTGCCTTGCAATGGATTTCCAGAAAGTGGAAGCGTGTTGCGCCGATACGGTAATCATTGTCTGGTATGCCGTCAGTCGGTTATCTGCGAGTAAGCCTATGACCGGAATTTCCATACTCTCTTTCTTTTCGTTATGTATTCCTTCTTTTGCCGCAAAGGAATACATAATCTGTTATCCGGCAATGGATTTCCCGGAAGTGGAAGCATGTGGCACAGGTTGGTAGAGGTTGGCACAGATTTGGTGTATATTCTTAATTCCGGAAATCAGGAATGTGTCAAGATTGAAAACAAGGGCTTAATTCAAACTTGACTGTAATTGCACCTTTGTTCTTCCGGCTATTCACGTCCGGCAAATCTGTGAAGTCCTCACCGATGTTTCTGTCACCATAAAGCAAAATCGCACAAAATTGCCCAATCGGCTCCAAACGATTGACTGACTGCACTAAAGTATCTTACTTTACTTGCGATAATCGGTCGAGGTACAGACCAAGACCACAGTAATAACTTAATCAATCTGTTTTATGACAATGAAAAGAGAACCAAGTATCAGTGAGCAGCAGGCTCGTGAGATCGTGGAAAGAATGGGACGCAGGGAATCCCGTAGTGAGAAGTCTATGGACGACTTCTACAAGAACATCGGTCTGGATTCGGGACAGCTGGCACAACCCGGCAAGACCGTCACGAAAAAAGCGGAAACACCTACGGTGGATGAACCGTCAGGCGGAACGCCCGAAGAAGTGGCAGTGCCGCAGAAGCGTGTCAGCAGCAAACAACGCAGGCTGTCGCTGGACGAGTACCGTACCGCTTACCTGCAAGTTCCTAAGATAACCGACCGCAAACCCGTGTTCGTCAGCGGTGAAGTGTGTGACCGGCTGGATGGGATTGTCCGCCGTCTCGGCGGGCGTGGCATGAGTGTGTCGGGACTCGTTGAGAATCTCGCCCGCCTGCACCTTGAAACCTATCGGGAGGATATCGAGCAGTGGCGCAAACTCTGAGCGGATTACAGTAGAACCAATCAAGTCGGTGGATATGCTCCATCGGCTTGACCGATATTCCAAATGAGTTATTATACTCACAGACCAATCCGACAGGCGGAGGATTCTTGTGTCCTCAAAGACACAGCAAGATATATTTTCAGTTACCCGAATAATTCTAAGTAACTGAAAACACCTTCACCGCCGTGGGCAGAATTATCCTCCGCAGTCGGATAATTTCGGGATTCCTTAATCAAAGATTAAACAATGGACAAGCCATAAAATTAAAAGAATAAGAAGAATGAAAAAGAAGAGCAAGTATGGGAGAAATCCCAAATTGAATCCGAAGACGCACTGCGTAATGGTGCGCTTCGACGATGTGGAATGGAACAGGTTCCTGACGATGTACGAGGAATCGAACGTGTATGCGAAAGCCGTCTTTCTCAAGGCGCATTTCTTCGGACAGAAGTTCAAGGTGCTGAAGGTGGACAAGACGCTGGTGGACTACTACACCAAATTGTCGGACTTCCACGCCCAGTTCCGTGCCATCGGTACGAACTACAATCAGGTCGTTAAAGAGTTGCGCATCCACTTTTCGGAGAAGAAGGCGATGGCGTTGCTCTACAAGTTGGAGAAACATACCATCGACCTTGTGAAACTGAGCCGGGAGATCGTGGAACTTTCAAGGGAGATGTATGCTAAGTGGGAACAACAGAAGGAATAATTCTGTTACATACCCAAGATACACATTACAGATACGTAATTCAGTAAATGAACGCATTTTTACAGACAATTTCATTGTCAATCATGTTGTAATCGTGCATTCGGAACTTTAGGACAAAGATAAGTATCACTTGACAAACTTGAAAACTAAATTCTTATAATTGAAACGACTGTATCATTTATGATGGTGCAGTCGTTTTATATTCAAGAGGATAAATAGTTGCAACTGTTCACTTAGCTATCAATATGAAATTACTATCTTTGTAAAATGATTCAAAAGGAGTTCAAATTTTACAAGCCATGTAAGCTATTGCAACCTTACGTGAGATATTATTGGGTATTCAAAAGTAACCAGTTTTTGAATACCCTGACTTTTCCTATCGGTTGCCCTCAAATCATCTTCCATAAGCAAGCACCACTATATATTCCCGAATTAAATGCTGCACAAGACAAGCTTACCATCAGCGGACAAGTTAATTTCTCATCCCATTTGTATGCTGACGGCAATACAGAAATGATAGTGGTTGTATTCCACCCTCACGCTATGAGTATGTTTCTGAACATGCCGACATCGCTCTTTTACAATCAAGAAGTGTCCGGTTACAGCCTTGAAAACAAAAGTTTGAATGAACTGGCTGCACGAATATTCGACTGTGAGAATAATTCTATTTGCATAAGCTATATAGAAAAATGGCTGGTGTCACAAATTGCCGATAATTTAGCTAATACCACATACAGAATTAAAAGAATAGATGCCGCCATACAGCGAATATATATCACTCCGCAAATCTCTGTAAACGAATTATCTTCTATTGCCTGCCTAAGTAAAAAACAGTTTGAGCGGTTGTTTCATTCATTTGTAGGCATCAATCCCAAAGAATATACCCGTATCGTCCGCTTCCAAAAGGCTTTGGCGCAGATGCAGCATCAAGCGGGCAAAGAAATCAATCAGGCACAAATAGCATACGCCAGCGGTTATGCCGACCAGTCGCACTTTATCCGGGAGTTCAAGAAACTCTGCGGATATACGCCCGTGTCTTTGCTGAAAATATCAAATCCATATTCCGATTTGTTCACCAATCCCGTATAAATGTCCCGTTTGTTCTATCCGGGTTCAAACGCTTCCCCTACTTTTGCTACCTGATTCATTAAATGAAAATAGCATTAAGTATGAAAGAAGTAAATCCCCAAGAAACCAGCCGGGCATACGCCTTTGAAATGTGGATGAACGCACCTATGCCAATGGTGACGTTCTTTAAGACACTCAATGTGTCACGCCTTGTGAAAATCAGCCGGAAATCGGGCATGAAGTTTAATATGTTGATGTGCTGGTGCATCGGCAAAGCCGCAAGGGACGTGAAAGAATTTTATATGCTGCCCGTTGGCGGTAAACTGATGCAGTACGATACCATTGCAGTAAACACCATTGTCGCCAACAGAAAGGGCGAGGTAAGTTCGTGTGATGTTCCTTTCTGCGATGATTTGTCTCTGTTCAATCAACACTATCTGCAACTTACCAAACAAGTGGCTGAAAGTTGCGTTAATCACGACTTGACGGAAAGCATGGTTATCGGAACTTCCGCATTGGCACAATATGAAATAGACGGTGCTGTCGGGATGTATAGCGGCATTTTTAATAATCCGTTCCTCATTTGGGGCAAATACAAGCGCCGCCTGCTGAAAACGACACTTACCGTTTCTTTTCAGTTCCACCACACACAAATGGACGGGGCGCATGCTTCCCGCTTTTTGGACGGGGTTCAGAAAGAAATTGATAAATTGAGAATATAAGTTCAGGGAAAAACGCTATCTTTGCAGAACTAACAGAAAAATAAATAGTTGTTCAACAATATGAAATGGCAGTTGTGCATATAGCTACGCTCAACGAATAGCACTTCCAATTATTGCTATTCAGCAATAGACAGGCTTATGTTTTAAGTTTGCCTGTTATTGTTTTGTCATTATCCCTTATTATAAATCTATAAGATTGTCGTGCTGCTTAAAGCGGCAGGATGTATTGTATCATATTGGTTTGAACAAATGAATTATACCTATAAGAAAATCTGGCTCATCGCTTTTCCTGTAATGATGAGCATCCTTATCGAACAGCTGATAAATATTACCGATGCTTTGTTTTTAGGGCATGTGGGTGATGTGGAACTGGGCGCATCTGCCCTTGCTGGAATATGGTTCTTGGCAATTTATATGCTCGGCTTCGGGTTCAGTTTGGGGTTGCAAGTGGTAATTGCCCGCCGAAACGGAGAACAGCGGTATGCAGAAACGGGAAAAACGTTCTTTCAGGGATTGTTTTTCTTGCTGATACTGGCGGTACTCCTCTGTCTGCTATCCAAGATATTTTCTCCCGTTCTGTTGAAACATCTGATGACTTCGGATGATGTTTATAATGCGGTTATCCGCTATTTGGATTGGCGTATTTGGGGATTGTTGTTCTCTTTCCCGTTCCTTGCCTTACGCTCGTTTTTGGTAGGCATTACGCAGACAAAAGCTCTGAACATGGCAGCTTTCACTGCCGTACTGGTGAACATTCCGCTGAACTGGCTCCTGATATTCGGCTTCGATATGGGTATATCGGGAGCGGCTATCGCTTCTTCATCTGCCGAAATGTGTTCGCTGGCTGTATTGGCTGCATATATGTTTCGGCACATTGATAAAAAAGCGTATGGCTTATACTGGCGTATTGATATAACGGTATTGAAAGAGGTATTTTCTATCTCGGTATGGAGTATGCTCCAGTTCTTTACAAGTGTAGCCATTTGGTTTCTGTTCTTCGTGGCTATCGAACGTTTGGGAGAAACGGAATTGGCTGTATCGAACATTGTAAGAAGTGTTTCCGCCCTGTTTTCCGTTATCGTCAATGCGTTGGCAGGTGTCACCGGTTCTTTGGTGAGTAACCTGATTGGAGCAGGTGAAAAGAAAAAAGTATTTCCGCTTTGCCATAAGATTATCCGTTTAGGATATGCGACAGGCATTCCACTGATTACTTTTGCGTTGTTCTTTCACCAGCACATTATAGGGGCTTATACGGAAAATCCCGCTATCGTACAGCTTGCATGGCCGCCTTTTCTTGTCATGCTATTGAATTACTTCTTTGCACTACCCGGTTACGTCTATCTGAATGCTACAACAGGAACGGGAGCGACACGGACGGTATTCATTTTTCAGGTGATAACTACTATTGCTTATCTGTTCTGCTTATGGGGATTAGATTCTTGTAATGTCCCGTTGGCGGCATATTGGGCAGTGGAATACTTATATGTGATACTGCTTGGTACACAATCCGTCATTTATCTTAAATATAAACAATACTAAGAACTGAAATTTATGATGAACAAGATATATCCCCGTAAAGGTGACACGCAAACCGTTTATTTGAATGCTGTCGTAAAAGACCCGTCTATCGAAATAGGCGACTATACCATTTACAATGATTTTGTTTCAGACCCGTGTCTGTTTGAGCAAAATAACGTATTGTATCATTATCCCATTAACCATGAACGGCTGATAATTGGAAAGTTCTGTTCTATTGCTTGCGGCGTAAAATTTCTGTTCAACTGCGCCAATCATACCCTGAAATCACTATCGACTTACACGTTCCCGCTGTTTTATGAAGATTGGGAATTGGATAAGGCAGATGTGGCTTCCGCTTGGGACAACAAAGGCGACATCGTAATAGGCAATGATGTATGGATAGGCTATGAAGCCGTTATTATGGCTGGTGTCCATATCGGTGACGGGGCTATTGTTGGCACAAGGGCGGTTGTGACGAAAGATGTGCCGCCCTATACAATTGTAGGTGGTATCCCCGCAAAGGAGATACGAAAGCGGTTCAGTCCTGATATAATAGAACAGATGCAGGCTTTGAAATGGTGGGACTGGCCGGTAGATAAGATACGGGAGTTTTTGCCTTATCTGAAAGGTGGACGTTGGGATAAATTACAGGCAGTATGAAATCTATTAAGAATCTAATTTCGCTCGGATATTTGCTGATGGCATTATTGGTTATCGGCATAATGTATATTTGGTATAAAGAGTGGTGCGATTTAGAGAAATTGGAAGTTCAAAATCGTCATATAGATACTTTTCGCCAAGAATCGCACGAAATATTTGTTTTTCTTATTGAGCTATCTTTATCGGGCGAGACAGTATTGGAATGGGAACATGCAGATTTGGAACATTACCATTATCAACGAATGGTAATGGACAGTATGCTATGCCGTTTCAAAACGATTTATCCGACAAAGCGCATAGACAGTGTACGCCATCTTCTTGAAGATAAGGAACGACAAATGCGTCAAATCGTGCAGGTACTTGAACAGCAACAAGCCATCAACGATAAGATCACTCGTCAAGTACCCATAATCGTACAGACAAGTGTGCAGGAACAGCCGCAAAAACCGAAGCGGAAAGGATTTCTCGGCATATTCGGCAAGAAAGAAAAGCCAAAGCCAACCGTGACCACAACAATGCTCCGTTCCCTCGACCGGGACATGATAGCCGAGCAACAGGCGCAAAGCCGCCGTCTGTCGGAACACACCGACAGCCTTGCTGCACGGAATGCAGAACTTAACCGTCTGTTACAAGGTTTGATTTGCCAAATAGACAGGAAAGTACAAGCCGACTTACAGAAACGGGAAACGGAGGTAGCCACCATGCGGGAACGGTCGTTCATTCAGATTGGCGGCTTGACAGGATTCGTTCTTCTGCTATTGGTCATTTCATATATTATTATACACCGAAATGTCAACCGCATCAAACGATACAAACAAGAAACGACGGATTTAATCGGGCAACTGCAACAGTCTATTGAACAGAACGAGGTACTGATAGCCTCCCGCAAGAAAGCGGTACATACCATCACCCATGAGCTGCGCACACCGCTGACGGCAATCACAGGCTATGCCGGGTTGATGCAGAAAGATTGTAACACGGACAAAATCAAAGTGTTTGTTCAAAATATCCGGCAATCTTCCGACCGTATGCGCGAAATGCTCAATACCCTGCTTGACTTTTTCCGTCTGGATAACGGCAAGGAGCAGCCTAATTTCTCTCCTTGCCGGATTTCGGCAATCACGCACATTCTTGAAACGGAGTTTACGCCAATCGCCATGAACAAAGGACTATCGCTGACAGTGAAGAACATATGTGATGCCGTTGTGCTAACTGACAAAGAGCGAATAATCCAAATCGGGAACAACCTGTTGTCAAACGCCATCAAATTCACTGATAGCGGTGGTGTATCTTTGACGGCTGATTATGATAACGGTATTCTGAAAATTATCGTCGAAGATACGGGCATAGGAATGACCAACGAGGAACAGCAACGCGTGTTCGGCGCGTTTGAACGTCTGTCAAACGCCGCCGCAAAAGACGGCTTCGGACTGGGACTGTCCATCGTTCAGCGTATCGTGACAATGCTCGGCGGTACAATCCGGTTGGAGAGCGAGAAAGGCAAAGGCAGCCGTTTCACGGTGGAAATACCCATGCAGACAGCCGGGGAACTGCCGGAAAGGATAAATCAGACAAGGATTCATCATGACCGTGCATTCCATAATGTCATTGCCATCGACAATGACGAGGTACTTCTCCTGATGCTTAAAGAAATGTATGCACAGGAAGGCGTACACTGCGAAGTCTGTACCGATGCTGCGGAACTGATGGAAATGATACGCCGGAAAGAATACAGCCTGCTTCTGACGGATCTGAACATGCCGGAAATCAACGGCTTCGAGCTGCTGGAACTGCTGCGCACCTCCAATGTGGGCAATTCAAAGACTATCCCGGTAGTCGTGACAACCGCTTCGGGCAGTTGCAGCAAGGAGGAACTTATGGAACGTGGTTTCTCCGGTTGCCTGCTCAAACCGTTCTCCATATTGGAACTTATGGAGGTTTCAGACAAATGCGCCATGCAAGGCAACCGGAATGAAAAGCCGGATTTCACCTCCCTGTTATCCTACGGCAATGAAACCGTCATGCTGGATAAACTGATAACGGAAACAGAAAAGGAAATGCAGGCAATCAGGGAAGCGGGTCTAAAGAAAGACCTTCAGGAACTGAATGCCTTGACACACCACCTGCGAAGTTCATGGGAGATACTCCGTGCAGACCAGCCGTTAAGGGAACTATACAAATTGCTTCATAGCGATGGCACACCTGACGATAAAACAATTGGCAATACCATAAAATCCGTGCTGGATAAGGGTTCGGAAATCATCCGGCTGGCAAAAGAAGAAAGGAGAAAATACGAAAATGGATAAGACAAAAATCATCGTGGTGGAGGATAACATCGTGTATTGCGAGTTCGTCTGTAATCTGCTGGTACGCGAGGGATTCCGCACCGTGCAGGCTTTCCACCTCTCGACTGCGAAGAAATATCTGCAACAGGCCGCAGACGGGGACATCGTGGTTTCCGACCTGCGCCTGCCCGACGGCAACGGTATCGACCTGCTGCGCTGGATGCGCAAGGAAGGTATGATGCAGCCCTTTGTCATCATGACCGACTATGCCGAAGTGCATACGGCGGTTGAAAGCATGAAACTCGGCTCGCTGGACTACATACCCAAGCAGCTTGTGGAGGACAAGCTCGTCCCTTTGCTACGGAACATATTAAAAGAACGGAATATCGGACGAAGCCGTATGCCCGTGTTTGCCCGTGACGGTTCCGCCTTTCAGAAAATCATGCACAGGATAAGGCTGGTAGCCCCAACCGACATGAGCGTGCTGATATTCGGGGAGAACGGCACGGGCAAGGAGCATATCGCCCACCATCTGCATGATAAAAGCAAACGTTCCGGCAAGCCATTCGTGGCTGAGGACTGCGGTTCGCTCACCAAAGAGCTTGCGCCGTCGGCTTTCTTCGGACACGTCAGAGGGGCGTTCACGGGTGCGGACAGCACAAAGAAAGGTTATTTCCATGAAGCGGAAGGCGGCACGCTGTTTTTGGACGAGGTGGGCAACCTCGCACCGGAAACCCAACAGATGCTTCTGCGAGCCATACAGGAACGGCGATACCGCCCGGTAGGTGACAAATCTGACCGTAGTTTCAATGTCCGCATCATCGCCGCCACCAACGAGGATCTGGAGAAGGCGGTCCATGAAAAGCGTTTCCGGCAGGATCTATTATACCGCCTGCATGACTTCGAGATAACCGTCCCGCCGTTGCGCGACTGTCAGGAGGATGTCATGCCGCTGGCTGAGTTCTTCCGTGAAATTGCGAACCGGGAACTGGAATGCGATGTCATCGGCTTTGACGGAGAAGCCCGCAAGACATTGCTGACCCATTCATGGCCGGGCAATGTCCGCGAGCTTCGTCAGAAAATCATGGGTGCGGTGTTGCAGGCACAGACCGGGCTTGTAACGAAAGAGCATCTGGAACTTGCCGTGACGAGGGCGACCTCACCCGTCAGCTTCGCCCTGCGCAGCGATGCGGAAGACAAGGAGCGTGTCTTACGCGCGTTGAAACAGGCGAACGGGAACCGCAAGGTTGCCGCTGAATTGCTCGGAATAGGACGTACGACGCTGTACAACAAACTGGAAGAATATGGATTGAAGTATAAATTTGAGCAACCATAGCCCGCAATTTGCTGGATTTGTATGATTTTGATGTAGATTCCAAAACGAAGTGCAACGTTATGGAGCCTAAATGATGTAGATTCAAGGGAAAGTGTTAACTTTGCCCCGTGGATCGAAGAGGAGGCGAGCCCTGCAGAGGAGCAACTCGACCAAGCAATAGATTCATCCGCCACGCTGAAATCGTGGAAACAGACGGGGCTGTCTTGCGGCAGCTCCGTTTTCATAATTTTAGACGGCGGCCATGGCTAAGAAAACCTTTCCC
>Ga0209694_1001692_pt1 | contig 22111 bp, 23 predicted proteins | sample GluameincwithD2O_FD_187499 | JGI IMG/M metagenome (GOLD analysis project Ga0209694, IMG submission 187499) | Mouse cecum microbial communities from Vienna, Austria - Glucosamine amended microcosms incubated with D2O (SPAdes) (version 2) | ecosystem: Host-associated > Mammals > Digestive system >... | reverse complement strand
CCTCATAAGCAGGACAGGATCTTTCTGACCAGTTCAAGATCCGCGTGATTATGGATATAGATCTTGCCTTTGGAAGAGTTGATCACGACAGCCGGTTTTTCATAAGCCGCTTTTCTTTTTGGAAAAGGAATCTCGGTAAATACAAGATCTTCATTATGAGCAGTGGTATTCGTTTCCATAGGGTAGCCACCTCCTGTGGTTACTCTACTTTAACTTTCATCAGGCTGCTACCCGCTGTTTTAATTCCCGCTTACTTTTGATCATCGAAAATAAACAGCCATTCTTGGTTGGTACGGTTGCGAGCTCGCATTAAAAAACCTCCTTTGGACCAGCAGTACGGAACTGCTGTTCAGGTTCTTATTATCTCAGGAGGTTTTTTATTTGGATAGATGGGTATAATTAGGCGCTTACGATGGTTGCACAGAAAGCACAACAAAACCAGATAACCTTTCAAACTACTCTTATCTGCTTTTGTATTTGAGTAGTTTGAATAGTTGGCAAGGTGACGAAAAAACAGAGAATTCGGGTTGTTGGTTGTCTGGCTATTTACTGTCCGAAAAAATGGCAGCGGTACGGCCTTCGTATTTGGTATTTGTGACACATTAGATACCCCGGTACATCCAAAGTAGTGATTTTTCTAACCTTGAATTCAGGAAATCAACAAGTAAATGAGGTGGGTACGCATTTACAAATACTTCTCCACAAACTCTGCGACAGAAGCTATAGTGTCTAACTGACCAAAATCACCCGTTTTACTATCAGTTCCTTCACCGTTGATGAGTACAGCTTTACATCCTGCTGCAAGTCCAGCTTTGACATCGTTCTCGCCATCACCGACCATGTAACTCTGTTCAAGATCCACATTAAAATCTTCAGCAGCTTTCAAAAGCATGCCAGGTTTTGGCTTACGACAATCACAATCAATTTTGAGTTCGACTACTTCACCTTCATATCCTTTGTGTGGATGATGAGGACAATAATAAAGCCCATCAACGTAAGCACCTGCAAAACCAAGCTCTGTTTCCATCTTCTTATGAATCATATCTAGATCATCCACTGTAACCTCGCCTCTTGCGATAACAGGCTGATTCGTTACTACGATGCACAGATAACCAGAAGCATTGATCTTCTTGATAGCATCAGCTACTCCCGGGATTAACTCAAACTGATCTATGTTTCTAAGGAAACCTACGTACTTATTTATTGTGCCATCTCTGTCAAGGAAAATGGCTTTCTGCTTATTGGAGAGATTCTTTCCACTTACCACGCCAGCCTCATAATCCTTAACCACAGAATTAAATCTCTCTGGTGTGCCCATATCTTTTACATATTCCGGAGAATCATAGCAGACCATCGTATTTGTTCCTGCCAACGGTTTCAGAATCTGGCGATCAAGATCTACCTTGACGACCTTGCCTGTGGTTTCGTTCACAGCCCCAACTATCTCACCGTCAATCCCTGCCATATCAAGAACCTTCGGATTGATAACATGCAAACCGGCATTAACACGGTTCTTGTAATAGGTGGGTCTTTCATCCTCTTTTGCAAGCCACGCTTGTACTCTATTCTTCTCATCAGCAATGATCAAACCGCTATCATAGGGATGGCTGTTTGGATGAGTGAACAGTGTGACAAGAGCACTATGTTCCTTGTGGAACTCCACCATTCTATTAAAGTCCGCATCGAACACAGCATCTGCATTCAGCAGCAAGAATGGCTCTGTGCCAATTTGCTCTCTCAGTTTGTAAAGAGCTCCGGCATTACCGAGTGGAATCTCCTCCACAAAATATTCGATTTTTACTCCTAATTTGCTACCGTCTCCGAGGTAATCCATAATCTTATCTGCCATATGAGATACAGTAAGAATTATGTCAGTGAACCCCTGATTTCGCAGGGAGTTAATCTCTCGTTCGAGAACTGGTATATTATCAATTGGAATTAGAGGTTTTGGAATGTCTGGGAATAACTCAGAGATTCTGGTTCCTCTCCCTCCTGCCATTATTATTGTAAGCATTGTTTTGTACTCCGTTATTTACTAATTTTTTTGAATTTTTTTACAAATGACAACGATAAAGACTTATTCATCACAAATAATATCATGATGGCTATTACTTCCAATACAGCACATATATACAAATTCGAAATAAATGTTAGATACATGCAAGTAAGTACGCTAGCGGTCAAAGCAGTAAATTCCACCCATTTAACACTCAATTCAAAATATCTTTTCGAGTGTTTTATTCTAATTAGAATCAAGAATAGATACGCTAGAAATGTAGATAAGCTTGCTGCTTGTAAACCAATTACCTTGATGCAACCAACGTTAATAATTATATTGAGCACTGCAGCCAATATTGTAGTTGCAATACTCCTATGCGTTTCTTTTGAAATTTGGTATCCCATTCCCAGGAAAGAACATAACGCACTAAAAGCTGCGCCTAAATACAGGAACCCAGTGAACTCCCAAGCATTCTTATATGATTCCGAAACCAATAATTCAATTACTAGTTTCGTAGCTGGGATGGCACACAGGCACAAAGTAAACAACAATATATAGTATTTCTTAAATATTTCACTATAAAACTTATCTCTTTTTGGAGAATTGTATTCTTTAATTGCTGACTCTTGCCATGCAAGGTAAAAAATACCGGTAATTGTCGTTAATATTGTAGGGAACTTATTAGACATCGAATAAATGCCATTATATGCAGTTCCTAAAAAAAACAGGATAATATATCTGTCCGAAGAATTAACCACCCACCAGCAAATAGTATTAGGCACGAGGGGAGCAGAATACTTTAATATCGGCTTAAACTCTTGGAGGTTAAATCTTATTTTGATTGATTGCCATAATTCAGGATTCTTTGCAAACATACATATTATACACACTATATAAGCAAGAACCTTAGAAACAACCAACGCTTGAACGCCAAGTCTTAAGACTACAAGTCCAATTATTTCAGCAAACAGCATTACAAAGCTATTTAGAATCCCATAAAATGCATATTGTTTATTCTTCCCAAGACCTCTTATTATGTCTTGTAATAATGTAAAAAACATTGTTGATATTAAAAGCAAGCCAATCCATAGTGCATAATCTATTTTATAAAAACCACAAAATACGACAAAAAGGATCTCAGTTATTACAGTAGTAAAACAAAGAAATTTTAAACTATTAGAAATGATCGTCTTCTGGTTTTCTTTATGAGCATCTATTAAAAATCTAAATACACCATCGTTAATTTGAAAAATGATTAACGGTTGAAGCATTGAAATTGTAGTAAGAACAACATCATAGTAACCTAAATCATCTGGCGTAATAAAATATGAATACACCAGAACCATAACATAGGCCAAAACCTTTGTTCCAAGATTGCCAACACCATATATTAATGTATTTTTTGCCAATTTTGACTTGCTATCCATGGATTATCCTCAAACTTGTAATCTTTCTCTTAATATCTCAATATATTTGTGCATAGTCTTGTCTTTGTGAACAATTAATTTCTTAGATTGGAGTTCAATATCTCTACTAATCCTTCTGATTAATCTATCCACGACATCGAAGTCTGTACCAATTTCAATAGACTCCGCCAAAAACCCATCTGTCGTACTAGATCTGCTATCATGCTTTATCATAATTCCCGGAATTCCTAAAGAAGCACTCATACCAATTCCATGAACTCTTCCACCAATAACCAAATCAAACTTATTGTAAATATCGATATAATCTTTTGAATCATAAGAGTAGTTTATTTCTATGTTGGGAAGTTCTTCTTTCGCATTATCTATTTCATCGATGTAGTGACACACCAATTCTACATCATACTCTCGAGCCAATTGTTGATATAAGTCAACTATATAATCGTGCATCTTCTTCGAAACGTTGTTCCCTTTCAATGTCTCATTAGTAGCATAGATTAATCCTATTTTGTTTACTTCTTTAACAACTCGATTACTTGGTGATGCAAATAATGCTGGACACGGCATATAAATTGCATTATATTTCTTCAACAATTCTTCAGTTTGTTTATCACGTGTAGCTATAAACTTAGCATTACTCAACACTCTATCAACGATATTTTCTGAATTTGAAAAATCAACGCTATCTCCAGCGCCAAGACCTAAGAAAATCGTTGGAATATTACCCTTTTCTATTGCTTGATACATTGTTCTCAGTCTAGTACCATACCACTCAGGAGAACCAGCAAACAACGCCATATCTATGTTGGCAACATTCATATCATCTTTCCAAGAGTTGTCGTAGTGACCAATTCTAAGAAGTTCATGAAGACCGCCTTTACCCTTGAATGATGCTCGATCCCATTTATAACTAAATTCATAACTCCTAGTCTTATTTCTAAAACTTGCCCCACCTCTAATATCAGGGTTTCGATTATAGATTATTGGATTTATCGTATTGCCAAATATTTTTTTTAATATATTTATCGAACCCATCATAATAAATTCATCGCCTGGGTTCCACTGCCTTGTTGTAGATATCAATATGTTTTTTTTCATTTTATCCACCTCTCAAAGAGAATCAATCATTGAAACATAACAATTCAAAGATGATAGTAAGTTATAATTTGTTTTTATAAATTCTTTCTGTTTATGCATTAAGCTTCTTTCGTCTATCTTCCCGTCTAGAATTTTTTTAATCGCATCTGCATATTGTTCAGGTGTTTCACAATGGATATATTCTTTATTATTGGCAGCAGATATACCTTCAATACCAATTGAGTTGGTTAGCACAGGAATTCCAGATGAAAGTGCTTCAATCACCTTTACCTTAATTCCCGCACCTGTTAAAAGAGGAGAAACAAAGCACATACTCTTTTCAAATAAAGGTATTTCATCATCGATAAATCCCGTAACAATAATCCTTTCACTTTCCATTTTCTTTAGTTCTTCTGGCGGCTTGTTACCAGCAATAATAAATCTTATATCCTCATCTTCCAAAAGTGGCATTACATTCTTAACAAACCATCTAGCGGCTTCGTAATTTTCTGGCCTATACATCGCTCCCCAAAACAAAATATCCTTTTTATTTGGGCTTCGATTTATGTAGGTCATATCATGGTAAAAGGGAACTATAACTTGTATTTTCGATGAATCGATACCCTCTTTTACTAGTAATTTTTTATCCTTCTCACTTTGAACAAGAATTGAATTACAACAATTTAACGCTTCTAATTCTTGCTTTTTTATCCGCCGAAAAATACTCTTACTGATTTTTTTTCTTTCTAAACTTTGGAAGTTTACATCATGTTCTGAAGCAATTATTTTTATACTAGGATATCGTTTATGTATTTTATCGGCATAAAATACAAAATTAGTCCATTCCAATTCTATAATATCTGGTAAATCATTTGTATTTCTAAGTTTATCTAAATATTTTACTATCTTAAAAAATTTATACAATGAAAACATTTTATTTTTATATATAAGATAGCCAAAGCAATCTAAAAACATGTGTTCAATATTAATTAATGGTTTCCCGCTAGTTAATACATAATCAAATTTTATACCATATTTGCCAAGATCGATTTTTCTCTTTTCATTTAGGGGACAAAAAAACAGCGTTCTTACTTCAAAAATAGCAGATAACTGTTTCAAATAATAATTATACGTTTTTCCTCCTGCATGTCCAATGTTGTCATAAGGACCGACAGGAGATATACTTAAAAACTTCATATTCTTTTTCCTCAAATATCTTCGTAAATACTATCAACTTTATTGCATATATGTTTTATCACAGTTAAATGCAATACTGGGTTTACAATTATTGACAAAATGTAATTTACTACGACACCAAAACCATAAATAATAATTGGTATGAGCAATATAGTTGCTGTCGTAAAAAAATTGCTATTATTAATCATCTGATTAATGTTATTCCACAACAGTTCCTTACAACAATTCTCATGTAATAAATAGACAGTTAATGTTGCAGAAGATGTAGTTGCTAGCAGTTTTTGTATTTTAACATCTGCAATTTTGAAATCCTTAATCAAAAAGAATAACGAAAGAGATAAACCTACAACAAATGGAGAATCATTGCTAAATAATGGATTTGAAGTGTTGTATTTGGATGTAATAAACATTGAAATACTTAATATAAGGAATGATATTACATTTATTGATATAAGGATATTTGTATCTAAATTATTTTGCTTGGATATTGCAATTGTCATGATATACAAGACAATCATCCACACAATCGTTCTACCTCCATTATTAATTTCAGTATTTAGTGCAAAACAATTTGGATATATGAAAAGTGCAAAATATGTAATAAAAGCAACTAAAAATATACTTTCTCTTGATTCAATACTCGCTAAAAATCTATCTATCAGTGGGTGTAAAATATATAATCCGTAATAACATGTGATGAACCAAAACTGATTGCTAAAAATAAGAAATAACGATTTAATTATCTCCATTAATCCTTCATTATGAGTGTATACAAAAGTATAAATAAGTCTTGTAGGAAATGATATTAACAATGTGAAGAGAGCAATTTTTGTCAAGTTAATTAATTTAAATTTTCTTGTATACAAAAGTAATGCATAACAACTAATAAATAGATTTACATTTACTTTACATATAGTTCTAATGCAAGAATATAACATAAGTTAGAGGTCCTCCCTCCCGAATATAGTAGACTTGATATTTGTATATATAATCATATGTTCTATAACAACCAAGAACATTGCAATCGTTTTTAATATATCAATCTTTACTCTTCTTGATTTCATAATTGTCACCTTAACCGTATTTTATTCTTCATATAGCACATTCCTGTATATACAAAATATAGTTGTGGTATAAAATATATTAATTTGTATCTAGGCGTAAAACTATCAATATCGTATATTAATGAATACATAGCTAACGCATTAATGGTAATAGTAATAAATAGTATTGTTAGTGATTTATTCTTATTATTAAGTATTCCAGTAATCATAAGAATAATATAAGGTATATTCCATAAAGATTGAAAAAAATATAACACCGTTTGCCATGAAGGACTGCTAAAAATTGTGATAAAATCTTTAAACTGATTGATAATATTAGGAAACAAAAAGAGATGTAGCATTTCTATCAAATTCACTTCACCAAAAGAATAGTTCCAGCCAACAATCGCCATAATTCTATTAACTATCAAAGTTCCAACCATCAATATTACGAAAATTACAGTATTAGATATTAAAGCAATCTTGACTCCCAAATACATATATAAACACAATGGTAAAATTAGCACTATTGAGTTAGGTCTAATAATCAGTGTTAATAAAGAGAATAGCATAAATGCTTTACTTATCTTTCCCGAATTTACATAAACAAGAAAATAGTAAAATACTTCTAATAGGCAGAAGATATTCAATGCCTCTCTCATCATTTTTCCTGCATTAAACACCACTATTGGGTAAAACATGATAATATAAAACAAGGATGATTTAGCTGGTATCTTATTAAAATATCGTCTCCCATAAACACTAAGTTCGATAATAACATTAATAACTCCTATTGATAATAAAAGTAATTGTGCTAGATATACTAAATATATATTAATGTGCAAATCAAACATAACCGGAGAATACAGACAGAATCTAATGATTGTAGCATATATATATTGTCCTAAGTTAGACAAAGATAAAACTCTATTTGTAAGATCCCAGTCACGTGATACAAGCTTATACAAAACATCCCACTTCGAACCTTCGGACATAGCTTCAGCTGCTCTAAAAATCCAGCTAGAATCATCATCATAAGGTACCCCATATTTCCAGCCAACAGAATACTCCACATACAAATTAAACAAAACTATAGTGATCATAGCAAATATGAAACATACAATAATATTATTTCTACTTTTTAGGGGTAGGATTTTCGTCTTGCTATGCAATGCATAAATAAGAGCGAAAACTAACAATAGTATCATTTTCCTATCACCTTCTTTATAGCCTCTAGATAAGCATATCCATTTATTGAATCTGGTTCCAGATAAGCTCCTTCTGCCCACTCATTCCATGCATTAATAAGAATAAATGGAACATTGCTTTGTTTGCATTTTTTCACTAATTGTTTGAAATGTTTTTCAAATTTTTCCACTGTTGCACCTGTAAGAATTTGTCCATTATATCCCTTTCTTGCAGTGTTATCCCAATCCATAACAACACCTGGTATTGTTTTTTCATCAAAACTGTTATTACAAATTAAATTCCATAATTTATCATAGTCATATTTGTAGCTAATTATTCCTTTATTTGCTTTATTTAACAGCTTATTAACCAACGGCAAACATTTTCTTTTAAGCACACGATCCGCCATTCCCAAAATCCCTAAACGATTTCCAAATGAATAAAATGGCTCACGCCTATAACTCGCACTAAACTTTCCCAATTCCTTTTTTGAATGTGCATCGTCCGTTTTCACAAAATAAATTCCATTAAACCCATCATCAATTGCCCAATCGTTCCAATAATCAATAAAACTATCTATTTCCTTAAAATGCCAATCTGCAAAGATTATAAATACAGGCTTATTGTCAATTTTAATGTATCGTTTATCAAGGAAATAAGTCCTATTATATTCGTAATACTCTCTCCAATCTTCTATTGTCCCATACACTTGAGGCCAGAGCATCTTTTCATCTTGTCCAAACCAGGCTTTTCTCCAATCGTGGTTTGCCCAATACAAGCAGAAGTTGGTATCAATATCCTTGTTATCTCTGATAATCTCAGTCGGAACTTCCAATAGCATGGAACCATGTCTTCCGTTTCTTTTTCCGTATTTTGAATCATTGCACGAATAATACTGATATATCGCAAATCCATCTATTCCGTATTCTTTTGCCAAGCTCGCTTGCCATAAAATTTCTTTTTTATCACTCAAATCATAAAAATGGTTATTTAACGGTAATTTTGGCTGCTGATGCCCCTCAAATAAGGCCTTTGCTTTCTTACACGCAACCCATTCGGTGTAATGATTGCCCCACCAATCATTGTTGTAATCAGTATCATAATATTGTGGTAAGTATAACGCTAATACCCTTGTCTCGGCCATTATATTTCTCCTCGCTAAATTTAACTAATATTATGCCAATATTCCAACATATCCTTAATGGTTTGTTCCATTTTGATATCCTGTTTCCATCCCGTATCCTTTTTCAACTTAGTAATATCACCAACAATTATCTTTTCATCTGTCGGTCTAATCAAAGCAGGGTCAACCTTTATTTCAAGTTTATGACCTATCAGCTTTTCTATAAGCTCAACAATATCGCTCATCTTATATACATACTCAGAAGAGATGTTATAAACGTCACCAGCTTTTCCTTTTTCTGCGAGAAGCATAAGCGCCTTTACGAGGTCACGCTGATCCATAATTGCTCTTTTAGTATCAAGATTGCCAACCCTCAGCTCCCAAATACCAGATTTTTCTGCTTCAACAGCTCTTCTTGTAAAATCAGAAGTAACATCATTCACTTTTCTAGTACCAGTAGAATTGAAGATTCTTGCTCTTATGCAGCGAATATGATCATTCATAAAATACTGAAAAGAAATAAGATCCTGTCCAACTTTACTTACACCATATGGGTGGAGTGGCTGAAGCTCTGCAGTTTCTTTAACATACACTTCACCTTTTCCCTGCATCTGGTTCAGGGTTTCTCCATATTCTGCACTTGAACAGGCCACTACAACCATTGGATCATAGCTTGAATCAATATATTTTCTCGCTTTTTTTATTGCTTCATATATATTGATTGTTGAGTTGATATTAACATCAATTGTTTCTGAAGGGCTTATCCAGGAAACAGTTGGATATGATTGTGCAGCAAGATGATATATTTGGTCTGGCATAAAGTCCATGATGAGTTCGTCAATTCCTTGCGCATATCTCAAATCGCACTGCACAAATTTTATAGGAAGAGTAATTTGTTCTACATTTTTCTTATTCTTATGCCAAATACCGATTACTTTATCGCCACGATTATGTAAAAGCTCTACCATGTGAGAACCAACCATTCCACCTGCACCTGTTACTAATACCTTCATATAATATCTCTCCAATCTAATTATTCTTCAAAAAAGCTATCCTCAAGCATCAAACATAAGCAGTGATATATCGGCATATGATGCTCTTGAATCATATAAGTTCTTGTCTGTGATGAGCGAATAGTCACATCGGCCATTCCACTCAATTTGCTATCCTTTGATCCGGTTAATCCAATAACTTTCATACCTTTAGCCTTTGCAATTGTTGCAGCATAAAGGATGTTTTTAGAATTACCAGATGTTGAGATACCTAAGAACACATCTCCTTCAACACCATATCCATTTACCTGCTGAGCAAAACAAAGAAGTGGTTCACAGTCATTCATATAAGCAGTAGATAGAGCAAAGTGTCCATCAAGAGCGATTGCAGGTAATCCGCCCTGAAGGTGTTTTCCAAGGACTTCTCCTAACTCATTATTTACACCCTTCAACTTATCAACTTCTTCTTCCTTTAACTTTCTAGGATTTTCAAATCCTTTCATCAGCTCACCAACGATGTGCTCTGCGTCTGCTGCAGATCCACCGTTTCCAGCTATAAGTAGCTTTCCTCCATTTGTATAGGATTCTTCCAGAATCTCATAAGCTTCTAAGATATTTTCCCTTTGTCCTTCTAACTCAGGGTATCTTTCAATTAGTACGTCTACATGTTTCATAGGATTCATAATTTCAACAACCTTTCAACTTCTTCTACAACTCTATCAACTGTGAACCCGTATTCTTTCATCAATACTCCCGCTGGAGCAGATTGGCCAAATGAGTTCACATCTATAACTTTTCCTTTTAAACCTGTGTACTTATAAGCTAATCCGCCATTACCCATCTCTATAAAGACTCGCTTTTCAATATCTGGTGGTAATATCTCATCACAATATTCCTTAACCTGCATATCAAAAAGTTCCATACAAGGCATGGATATAACGCGGATATCTATCGTTCCTACCAATTGCTCTTTAGCTTTTATAGCCAAATCAACTTCACTACCGGTTGCAATCAAGATGCAATCAATCTTCTTATCTTCTTTGCTTACTATATAGGCACCTTTTTCAACAGCATCCACTTTTGAACCATCAATAGTAGGTACATTCTGTCTTGTTAAACATATCGCAGCAGGTGTGTTCTTACTTTCAAAACATATCTTGTAAGCACCAATCAGTTCTTTTCCATCACATGGTCTGAATACCCTGAAATTAGGAATCATACGCAAGCTGTTAATCTGCTCTACCGGTTGATGAGTTGGACCATCTTCTCCAACAGCAATACTGTCATGAGAAAAGATCATAGTTGTGGGAATTTGATTCAAAGCAGCCATACGGAGTGCTGCTTTACAATAATCTGAGAAAACCAGGAAACAACCACCGGTCATCTTAATCCCACCATGGAGATTCACGCCATTTATGATGGCAGCCATAGCAAATTCTCTAATTCCAAATGCTATATTTCTTTCTTTATTTTTTAATACCGTTTTCGTGCTGGAAGCCAAATCTGCAGCTCCGCTATAAAAATTGGGAAGGTGGTCTGCTATTACGTTAAGTATCTCTTGAGAAATATTACGGGTAGCATTTACATAACCGGGAATGAATTTTTGCCGCAGTTCAGAGAAGTCAACTGTGACCTCATCATTCACTTCCGTTATAAACTCTTGATACTTTTTCGGTTCTTCGATTCTTGTTTTCTCTAACTCTTCACGCCATTTCTGGTATGAATCATTTCCTCTTTTGATTTTATTCTCTGCAAAGTCTTTATATACTTCAGAAGCGACGTTAAACTTGTCACCTTTAAATCCATAGACTTCTTTTGCGTGGTAACGTCTTCCTCGACTAAAGGAGAACCATGAACTTTACTTGTTCCTTGAAACTTAGAACCATATCCAATGATTGTGTGGATTATTATAAGTGAAGGTTTTCCAACTTCAGCTTTTGCTTCATCCAGTCTTCTCTGTATTGCTTCTAAGTCCTCACCATCAGCTACTTCCAACACTTGCCATCCTATGGCTTCAAAGCGCTTCTTGGTGTCCTCTTTATTACTATCTTCCAGTTTTCCATCTAAGGTAACTTCATTGCTGTCGTAAAGGACAATTAACTTTCCAAGTCCCCATAACCCAGCAAGTTGAGCGGCTTCTTGAGTTACTCCTTCTTGCATATCACCATCGCCACAAAGAGCATATGTATAGTGGTTAATAAGGGATGGATAGTTTTTACTCATCAGTTTTTCAGCTAAAGCCATCCCGATCGCTGTTGGAACTCCTTGTCCTAATGGACCACTTGAAGCATCTACACCATGTGTCACCTTATATTCAGGATGACCTGGTGTAACAGAATTCCATTGACGATACTGCTTTAAATCATCTATAGAAATATTGAAACCAGATATATGCAATATAGAATAAAGTAAAGCAGACGCATGTCCTGATGCCAGAACAAACCTATCTCGATTTATCCAACCGCTATTCTCTGGTGTAGTGATGAGATTATGGTTAAAAAGCTGGTATAATGCCGGAGCACTTCCAAGAGCCATCCCTGGATGACCAGAATTTGCTTTATTTATAGTATCTATAATAAGTGATCGTATCGCCGCTACTGATTGATTCATTTCTTCCTTACCTATTTCTGTAATTCAAATTCTTCCGGGCTATAATGAATAACCCTCGTACCTCCATCTTCAAATTTAAATGGTATGTACATTAAATCTTTCATCGCCTCTTTTACTGCTTCTTGTTTTTCAGGCTGAACATAGAATACTAAGAATCCACCACCACCAGCTCCAAGCAGTTTTCCACCAAGAGCACCTGCAGCCATTCCTTTTTCATACAGCTCATCGATGCTTCCAGTGCTGATTGCACTACCAGTATCCTTTTTCAACTTCCAAGTAGTGTCAAGTAAGCGACCAAAATCATCCAGGTCCCGTTCCTTATTCGTCAGTATTACTTCCGCTTCATCAACAAGCTCATACATCTTCTTAAGTCTTGCTCTTTTTTCTTCTGTAGAGGATACCTTGTTAGCTTTCTGAACATCAGAAGAAAAACGAGTAAAACCAGTAAAAAACATCATCAAGTTATCGTTGAGTTGTCTTTTTCTCTCTGGAGAAATAATAACAGGGAGGACTTCATAGCCATCGGCATTAAAGTTAATGCGATTAAAATCACCAAATGAGGCTGCAATCTGATCTTGCCATCCACCAGCTTCGTTACACAAAACTCGCTCAAGATAGATAGCGTCGTCAGCTAATTTCTTCTTGTCGGCGTATTTACCCTTCAGTGCATAAAAAGCGTTGAGCATACCAACTGCAAAAGAAGAAGATGTGCCCAGACCAGAACGCGCAGGAAGATCAGCCTCATATGTAAGTCTAATCTCACGCATATCCAGCATCTTCATTGCTTCTCTAATTGCAGGATGCTGGATATCATTCACGCTTGTCACTCTCTCTGTTTTTGAATATGTGAGTTCGGTAGAGTAATCGAAGAATCGAGGGAGGTGTCTCACATTTACATAACAATACTTATCGAAAGTCGTGGAAAGAACTGCTCCTCCATTCTCTTTAAAATAATCTTCCATATCTGTTCCACCGCCAAAAAAGGACATGCGGAATGGTGTTTTAGTTATTATCATCCCTTACCTCCCCCATATTAAACATTAACCAAAACTTCATAAAATCTTTCAGAAAAAAACTCTGCTGCATATTTCTTATATCCAAATTCGTAAGCAGCATTAGAGAATTCCTCTAATTGAGATTTTGAATAATTATTAACCTCTTCAACTTTTGAAGTAAAAGCGTCAACATCAGCTTCTTTGATTAAAAAACCAGTTTTTCCATCTTCTATTTGTTCATGTATTGCACCAACATCAAAGGATATTACTGGTCGAGCATACCTACAAGCATCAGTGATTACGCCTGATTGAGTTGCGTTGGAGTATGGTAAAACAAGCCAATCGGCATTCTTAAACTCATCAATCATTTCTGTATCTGTTACTTCACGATCAACTAGCGAAACGTTTCCAAAATCTTTTATGTAATCAACTAAATACTTTGATTCTTCATCTGCTTCTCCAACAACTCTGTAGTTAATATTTGGTGTTTTTTCAATAATCTTTGAGAACAAATCAAAACCTTTGTATTTTCGAATTCTTCCAAAATATAAAAATGTTTGCGAATATGTTAACTCTGTTTTTGGTGGATAGTTCCTCCACAATTCAAAGCATGTAATGTTTTTAGAATTTAACCTATACTTTTCTGCAAGAGTATCCTTAAACATATAGTTTCTCAAAATCACGTGATTGGCTAAATGGCAGGTTACAAAATTTGACAGAGTCATAAATTTATTACCATCATGTGGAATAACATCGTGAACTGCTACAACTTTGCATTTTGTAGGGCACATCAACATGACGAACATGTTCCAAATATGTTGGCTTTCAAAATAAATAATATCTATCTTATTCTTATCAATAAAATTCTTTATTTCTAGCAACACTTTAATATTAAAAGTACCTTTTTCAATCCCAGGCCTTCTAGGACAGTTGACATAATAATTATTATTAGTATAGGGTGCTATATTTGTCTTTGGATTTACAATGCCAATTGTATATACTTCACGCTTTGGATAAAGAGCATTGAACATGCTATAAACCGTGTTTTGGTGATCCGCATTGTTTGAAAATGTAATTAAACATATTTTTTTATCTTTCATTAGCAACACTCCTATTTACTTCCTTCTCTCTTCAAAATCGCAAGCATGAAGTCTAAATGCTTCAACCAACTATATTTCTCTTTGATGTTCATCTCTTATTTCAAACACTCTCTATTACAATCTTCATACCAGTCCCGATATGTTTCTTCTAATGTATATCGCCATTGATAACCAGAATCTCTCATCTTTTCTCCATCAATGTTAGTGCTAACCATTAGTTTCTTGACTCGAGCAGGATGAATTCCAACAACTTTTCCGCCTAGAGGACCAACAACTCTAGCTACGCCCATTAATAATCCCCCTGGAATCAATGGAACGAATGTTTTTAAGCCAGTTGCTGATTTCATTGCTTCAACGATCTGTTCGATCGTAAAGGCTGGTTCAAATGTACAATTATAAATTCCATTTTTTCCAGTATTCAATGCCCACATCATAAAATGAACAAGTTCTTTTACATAAATGCAAGCTTTGATCGTATCTTTTCTTCCTGTATAAACGAAGTAATGGCCTTTTAATCCAGCATAGAGTCGAGTCATATTTCCATGCTCCCCTTTTCCATAAACGATTCCTGGACGACATATAATCAGTTGACGATCATCTTCTTTAGCCGCCCATTTTTCATGGATCTTTTCAGCCACCAATTTGCTGATTCCATATGGAGTGTTAGGAGTGGGTAATGTCGTTTCATATTTGATTTCTTCAGAAGCGCCATACGGAGCAATCGAAGAAGTAAATAAAATCCGTTTGATTCCTTTTTCTTCACACCATTGGGTTACATCCTCAGCACCACGAATATTTGTTTCAAAATACTCATTATCCTCATGGCCTGGAGTTCTATGGACCGCCGCTAAATTAAAGACGATATCATCAGGTGTTGTAGGAATATCAAAATGAATCAACTTTCTGACATCCATTCTCATATATTGAACACCATCATTATGTTCAACGATTCCAGGAACGACTCCTTCTTCTCCAGGCATTACAAGATCTAGATCATAAATCTTATCATTAGGTTTTATATATTCTTCTTTCAATAAATGAATTAAATGAGTTCCAATAAATCCTGATCCGCCAAAAATGATATAATTCACTTTCTTCTCCCCCTTAACTTACATTGCACTTTCACGAGTCAATACTGTATGGACAGTTTTGACTAAGATTCTAATATCCAGCAGCAAGGACGCGTTATCTATATAATAAAGCTCCATTTCTTGCCTTTTACCTGTTTGATATGTCGCATTGTTTCGAGCATACGCTTGCCAATATCCTGTTAAACCAGGCTTTACAGACAACAATTTTTCTTTTTCTTGTGAAGAATAGTTTATAAATTCCTCTTCTATGATTGGTCTAGGTCCTACAAAACTCATTTCACCCTTTAGAATATTTAACAATTGAGGAAGTTCATCGAGACTTGTCTTTCTAAGAATATTTCCGATCTTTGTGATCCTGGGATCATTATCTAATTTATATTCTTTTAAATACTCTTCATATTGCTCTTTCGTAAGAAGATCTTTCAGATCCTGCTTGGTCTCCTTCATGCTTCGAAATTTGTACACATTTATTTCCGAACTTTTAATTCCGAGCCTAGGATGAAGATAAAATATCTTTCCTCCATCTTCTAATTTGATCAATAGACCAATTAAAACAAAACAAGGAGAAAGAATAAACAACAAAACTAACGAAAAAACAAAATCAAAAATTCTTTTAGGAAAATAATAAGTTCTAAGAACATCTTGCTCATTTGGAATTCGTGAAGGTTTTGTGATCGTTTTCAATTCAATCTCTCCTTTCTCCTAATCATAGGTCTATAAAAATAAATGAACGAGTGCTAATATATCACACCTATTAGGTAGTAAACATTACCCGTCAATAATAACACAGTTTATGGAATTTCAAGCATAAAATTCTAATATCATAGGAAGAAACGTTCAATTCTCAGTCAAACCGCTTTAAAAAGTTATAGAAAACTGATATGAATTCTGATCATTCCTAGTCAAGTAACTATGATACCATAATTTCCCATAAATCGTTTCTTTTTTTTAATGTTTGAGTTTGAACTTTTTTTAGAAGCCAGAAAGTTCTTATTTTCGGTTAGCGAAAACCGCATGAGTATTCCGCTAATTAACGTCCACTCAACACGCTAGAGAAGTCCACTTAATCCGTTCGGAAAGCCCAGTAGCTTAAAAATTTAAATACGGAATAAGAAATTCATAAAAAATTTATTCCAATTTCCTTGTTGACAATGAGACTCCAGTCCCCTGAAACCTCCTGAATTTACACTAACAAGGTCTTAACCTTTTTGTATTATTATCACAATTCAATAATTCATGAATAGTATTCTGATGTTTAGTAAACTCAGCACAACATAAAAAAAAGCCAAACACACGCTTGGCTTTAGACTCTATAAAAACTCTGAGGCCGAACATTCGTTCAGCCTCTTGCAAAGGGTTTCCCCTTTCAATTGCTTAAACAGTATCTTGATTCATAAAATATGTCAATAAAAGTTTAAAAAGACATAAAAAAATGGAGAGTCAGCGCAGGCGCTGTCTCTCTTAAAAAGAATTAAAAAGAAAATTCTTTTTGTTCCGTTTCATTTATCTCACGATACGAAGCAGTTGTCAATCTTGTTTTTTATTGAATGACCTTATGCTCCTTCAATAGCTTCTCTACTTCCGTGCCTCTAATTGCTTTTAAAGCTTCCTTCAACTCAAAACGCTTGATCAAACCAAGATCCATATCCGTGATCGGCTTGCCATCTCGAAGTTGAACGGTCGCGTTCATTAGATCGCGGACATCATACACGCTGCCCCAGACTTCCGGAACACCACGCTCGATATCTAGAAGAGTATACACAGCCTCCATACCCGTACGGATCGAATACTCCGTTGTAAAAACAGTGTCTCTAGGCGTTTCGGCAAAGTTTCCAATAAACGCGAAGTTTTTCGAACCCTTCGGAACGACATTTGGACGATCGCCATCTTTTCTTGGCTGGAAGTAGGCGCTCGCAAAAGGCATCATGACAGGCACTGTATTGGCGCTCTTTTCCGCCATTTCCTCGATCTGATCTTCAGGAACCCCCAAATGATAGAGCCATTCTTCACAAATTTCTTTACCTGTGCACTCCCGCATCGACTTTTTCACAAAGTTGCCAGGACGATCGGAGAACATACCATACAACCAAACGAGCACTTGACCTTTTGGCTGGTCGCGATATTGCGGCTGACGATTGATCGTCCACGAAAGAAGCCAATTCGAATCTGGAACCGAAACGATTCCGCCCGTCACGACATGTCCTGTTAAAGGCGCGCGCTTCGTGATCTTTTCAATATAAGGAATGATCTTGTCATCCAACGTGTTTACGGTCGCAGACACCCAGTTCGAATCTTCCGGATCCATGCAGAACTTGTCCGGCTTTCCAAACTTGTCAGAGTGCACCGCGATCTTTCGCCACAAATCAAATGAACCACCCTCGTGGATCTCTCCATCCATGCCAGGCGCCTTGTCCTGCGCTCCATACGTTGAATTCTCCACATTCGAACCGTTCGTATAGAACACGAGATCGTTTTCCGTTAAATTGATGATCTCGTCATCCTTGCCTTCTGGCTTGATCGTCAACGAAGTAGCCTGGATTGAATCATCATGAATATCAAAATCCACATCCCGCACCTCTGTGTTGTAGTGGAACTGCACACCATGATCTTCCAAATACTTCACCATCGGAAGCACCATCGACTCGTTTTGGTTGTACTTCGTAAAACGAAGCGCCGTAAAATCAGGAAGGCCACCAATATGATGAATATAACGCTGCATATAACGCTTCATCTCCAAAGCCGACTGGTCGTCCTTGAACGCGAACATCGTCCGCCAATACAACCAGAAATTCGAATTGAACACTTCATCGTCAAACACATCCGTGATCTTGACATCATACAAGTCTTCATCCGGCGTCATGAACAACTTCGCGATCTCCAACGCCCCCTTGTCCGACAAACCAAACTTCTTATCCGTATGCGCGTCTTTGCCACAATCGATCGTCGCCCGACACAACGAAAAGTTCGGATCATCCTTATTCAACCAATAATATTCATCCAAAATCGAGTAGTTCTCATTCTCGATCGAAGGAATCGAACGAAACAAATCCCACATGCACTCGAAATGATTATCCATTTCTCGACCGCCCCGCATGACATAACCAACATCCGGCAGCTGGTCGCCGTCCAAAGCGCCCCCCGCATGATCGCTCTTTTCATAAATATGAATATTCTCTCCAGGCATCTGCCCATCCCGCACTAGAAAACAAGCAGCCGCTAAAGAAGCAAGCCCACTCCCGATCAAATGCGCCGATTTCTTCTCCACATCTTTTGGCTTTCTCGGACGCGCGAACGCCTCATAATTTCCACTTGAATAATACATACAAAATACCTCCAAGATCTTTGATCTTTAAATCCATCATACCCAAACTAAAAAATGACTACTAGTCAAATGCCTTAAAAAAGAAGAAAAAAGAACAAAAAACAAGCCCACCAAAAACACATTATGATATAGTAATATCCATGAAACACACACTCTATATCGCCCAAAAACCATTCAAGCTCTTTGGCCAATACACCATCCAAAACGAAGAAGGAACCACCCTCTACACAGTCCAAGGAAAAGCGGGAATCGCCAGAAATCAAACGATCTATGATCAAAACGAACAAAGCGTCGGACAAATCATCCAAAAACTGCGATTCGGCCTACCCCGCTTCGAACTCATACTCAACAACAAACCCGTCGGCACGATCCAACAAAAACTCAGCCTCAAAACCAAGCTCGACCTCGACTATTACGGATGGAGCGTGCAAGGCGATCTGCTCGGATGGAACTATGAAATCTATGATCAAACCAACACCCTCTTAGCCAAGATCCAACCCGAACATTGGCATCTTAGCGACCATTACGCCATCCACTATGAACAAAAACAAGACGAGCTTCCTTTACTTTTGCTCGCACTAGCCATCGACTGCATCAAAGACGCCGCCCAACACTAAAAAAAAGAAGGAAACAAAACCAAAAACGTTTCCTTCTTTTTTAAAAATCCATCATAAAAATCTTGAACTCGACCTTCCAGTATCCGCCCTTTTTCTCGACCGACTCCACTTTTCCCTTCAAAAGCTTGCCACCATCCATCAAACGCGCCAAAATCAAATTATCCTTCTTCGGCACATAGCCAAGCTTATAATGATCACGATCCAGCACCAAAATCGCCATCGCGTCATATTCATTCTCTTCCCTGCAAAGGAAAAGCGCGTCCTCCCTCTTTAACGATTCAAACACCCGAGCATCTTTTACATGCGAAGTGCCCGCGACAAACGTATCCAATAAAAAGATCTCCTTGATTAAAGGATCGAACAAATTCGAAATAGACCCCGGCAAGATCAAGCTTGGCGGAAAGTCTTTCAAACTCAATTCAAACGACATCCAAACGAACCTATCAGTTTCTCTTTCTCCTTCTGCAGTGAACGAAGATACACCTCAAAATCGGACCGTTCTCTTTCATACTGCTCTTTATACGCATCGATCCATTCCTCATCGAACACGAGCTCTCTCATCTGGTATAAATCCTCTTCTTTTAAAAGCGCGATCTCTTCTCGCACCGCTTCGATCTTATCCTCCAGATCTTCGATCTCGACTTCTTCATGCCCCTTTGTTTTAAAAACGATCAACACATTCAATTCCCGCAACCAAACAAGATCATTGTTCCGATACGCCTCTTGAAGCTGATGCCACAACTCCTTCTGCTCCTTGGTTTGGTGTGGATTGAGATCAGGATGCACGAGCTTGACAAGCCGCCGATAAAGCCTCTTGATTTCCTTGACTTCTTCTTGACTCAATATCTTCTTGTTTTTGAGTTGCGTTTGCTCTTCCTTCATCCTCTCGTATTGCGCTTTCATCCCTTCCAGCGCCTGGCTGACAAAATCATCCATCTCTTCAAGATCATACGATTCGTTCCGGTTTTTCTTGCGGACCAAATATTCCATTTCCTTCTTGATCTTGGCGATCTCGATCTCGACCTTCAACATCTCGAGCCTTAGATCGCCAAACAATTCAATAAATCGCTGTTGAACTTGAAAATTCGTTTTCACGATCTTCTCCTTCTCTAAAAGAAGACGGACGTACCTCTTATAGAGATCCTCCTGCTTTCTAATTTTATGTTCCATATTATTGAACCACCTCCGGATACCCTAGACTCTTCAACAACTGAAGCATCGGCTCCATTTGTTCAGGCAAAGAATCCTCCATATAGATCGTCGAAGGCACGCTCAAATCGATCGCGTTGACAAAATTCAAATTCGCCCGATTGTTCCGCACCACAGCCACCGACAAATCTCCATTCGCTCCATGCTCCACGACCTCCATATTGTTTTGCTTAGAAGCAGCGATATTGGCATCAAATGTCTTTTGCGCCAACTCGCTCGAAACACAATCTGTCACGAACACTTTCACATTCCCGTTTTGAACGGTCGCGTCAAAAGCCGTCTCCACATTCCCATTCGCCAAAGGAACGACTTGCTTATCCACGATCGTATAACCCGCATTCACGAACGCTTCATACACTTTTTCACCATACGTATTATTCGCTTGAACAGAAGAAGATTGTGTTTCTTGTTTTGGTTGTTCTGTTTGTTGTACTTCTTGTTGTCTGTTCTTTTCTTGTTCTGTTTGTTGTTCTTTTTGTTTCTCTTGTGCTTCTTGTTGTCTGTTCTTTTCTTGTTCTGTTTGTTGTTCTTTTTGTTTCTCTTGTGCTTCTTGTTGTCTGTTCTTTTCTTGTTCTGTTTGTTGTTCTTTTTGTTTCTCTTGTGCTTCTTGTTGTCTGTTCTCTTCTTGTTCTGTTTGTTGTTCTTTTTGGGCCGGTTCTTCTTCAATGATCGTCACACAGCCGCTCATCGCCAAAAAGCAAGCGCACACAAGACATAAAAGAGGCCGTTTCCGTTTTTTCATATTCTTATTATTGCCTTCCAGATTATAGATTCCTAGTTCTATCTACTTTTATTATGTCAAATGACATAGCAGTTAATAGCATAGAACAGCTTCACTCAACCTAATAGAATAACCAGTCAACAAACAGATCAAGTGAACAATCTGCTCTCGTGGACAACTTTACAATTCGTTTGGCAGTCGTGTTTTCTGTTCGGAATATTTTATCGAGCCAACCTGACTTAAAAGCTCAGATTTAGCTTGATCGGGGATAATCCGATCCCCTCTATCCCATTGGCATAGGCTGTTGGGACTACTTTCTTCAGGATCTGCAATGCGGCATTGATATCCGCGTTGATGAGTCTGTTTGTATCTGAACGATACAGGCCACGTTTTATTCGGCGTC
>Ga0209694_1001690_pt1 | contig 22132 bp, 19 predicted proteins | sample GluameincwithD2O_FD_187499 | JGI IMG/M metagenome (GOLD analysis project Ga0209694, IMG submission 187499) | Mouse cecum microbial communities from Vienna, Austria - Glucosamine amended microcosms incubated with D2O (SPAdes) (version 2) | ecosystem: Host-associated > Mammals > Digestive system >... | reverse complement strand
TTGTGTTCATGATTGTTTTTCAGGTTCAAAGAATCGACGTTGTATCGTCTTGTATTTACTTCGTTTTTCCTGTCCGGTTTTCAAAGAGCGTCAGCACCCATGACAGATGCCTCCATCGCCTGCGGCTTCTGATGAAGTCACAAGCTTTTCAAAGATACTGAATGGGCGGTCCGGCTGTCAAGTCCGGCTGTGCCCCTCAGCACTCTTATATCTTAACTCATCCGCAAGAGTCTGTCAACACATTTTTTTGAACTTTTTATTCTTTTATGTGTTGTGACTTGTTGATTTATCCAAATCACTTGCGGCTCATTTATAATACCACACCCTCACAGAAGCGCAACCCTTTTTCTGCACTTTTTTTGCATTTTATTTATTCTTCCTGCCAATTAATGCAAATACCCCTCTCGCGAATCCCGATTGCCTCTTCTTTCCTGCCCCTCCCGGCCATCATCGGCATGGAACCAAAAGAAAGACCGGGTTTCAGCCGGTCTGTCAGAATATCCTGCTGTCTGTCCTTATTCCATGGAATCGCTGAGAATAAAGTTTTCCGGAATCTCATCATCGCTGAGGTATTCCCGAACCCCCGGGTCTGTGATCACGAAATCAAACTCCGCGAGATCTGCCATGGTGTAGAAAGCGCGGATGTCCATTTTCGAGCTGTCTGCCATCAGAACCGAACGGCTGGACTGCTCCATGGCTTTGCGCTTCACGGCAGGGGTCATGGTTTCGGAGGCCAGCACAGTGCCTTCCCTGGGATTCACCCCCAGGCAGCCGATAAAGCAGCTGTTGAAATGAAACCTGGACAGGACGTGGTTCGTCACCGGTCCGGTGAACATGCTGTAATACACATCGTAGTCACCCGGGAGCACGAACAGCCGGGCGTTTCCTTCCTGAAATTCTTCCACCACGAGGGAAGAATGCGTCACGATGGTAATGTGTTTGTCCTTCAGAAGAGGGACCAGGGGCAGGATCGTGGTTCCGCCGTCGAGGAAAATGCAGTCGCCATCCTGGACCATATCCGCAGCCCGACGGGCAATCATTTCTTTTTCTCCCGCATGCACTGTGACGCGCTCCCGCATGAGTTTCTCATCCTGGCTTGTGGTCAGGTTTGCCTTCGTCAGGCTCTTGGCTCCTCCATGAACGCGAATCAGCCGGTGACGGACATCCAGTTCCTCCACGTCCCGGCGGATCGTGGTTTCCGATACCCGGAGCATGTCCGCCAGTTCCCGGGTTTTCACAAACCCCTGTTCTTCCGTGATCTCCACGATTCGTTCATACCGTTTGTCTGCAAGCATAATCCAATCTCTCCCTTACACAGTATAGTCCATCCGGCTGTGCCTGAAAGTCATAACCGCTTTGTTTCATGTAAGTTATTACAGACTTTGTGCCAGATGCATCTCTTTTCCGGTTGGGGCCTCGCCTGGCCCTTACAGTCCGGCGCAGAATAAAAGCCCCTGGCCGGGGCTTTCTCGCATTTGCGGACAAAGCGGGTGTCATCCGGCGTTGGAGGCCGCAATTTTCACCCGTGCAAACTGATCCGCAATGATTTTCCGGACATTCTCGTCGAATTCGAACACTTCGTCTTTCCCGTATCCGGTTCTCGGGATATAGGCATTGATTCCCGCGAAGTCCGATTCAGCGAGTTCATCCATGACCTCCTGGTTCGGTGAGGTATACCCCACATAACTGGAGTTGTCGTACGCCGCCTCATACTGGCAGGTGTATTCGATGAACGCCGTGGCCAGTTCCACGTTCCTGGCGTTCTTCGGAATCACCATCGCGTCACACCACAGGTTGCTGCCTTCCTTCGGGAGGTAGTAGCCCATGTTTTCGTTTTCCGACATGACATACACCGCATCGCCGGAGTAGATCAGACCCAGCGCCTTGCGGCTCTGTGCCATGTTGTCAATGATTTCATCCGTCACGATTTCCGGATCCATGGTCCGGACACATTCCAGCAGCCAGTTGTAGGCTTCATTGATCTGGTTTTCGTCCTTCGTATTCATCGAATAGCCGAGGGCTTTGAGCGCCATCATGAAGCTGTCGCGTTCGGAATCATAGAGATAGATCTGGCCTTTGTACTTCGGGTCCAGGAAGATGCTGAATCCTTCTTTCTCCAGGTCCTGTTCGCTGACCTTTGTCTTGTCGTACACAATGCCCACCGTACCCCAGAAATACGGCACGCTGTATTCATTCCCCGGATCATAGTTGAGGTTCAGGGTCTCATCCACCAGCAGGGACATCGCGGTTTCCAGCTTTGTTTTGTCGAGTTTCTGCAGGCGGTCTTCCTGGATCAGGCGTTCGATCATGTAATCCGACGGAATCAGCACATCATAGGAATCGCCGTTGGCAACTTTGATGTACATCTGTTCATTGGAGTCGAAGTTGTCCGCCACGACCGTGGCTCCGGTCAGCTCCTCGAAACCGCTGATGTAGTTCTCCCCGACATATTCACCCGGGAGATAAATGTGCAGAGTCTGGCCGGCAAAGGGCTTGTCGCTCACGAGTCCGCCGCGCAGTCCGAACACTGCAGCAATGACCACCGCTGCAGCCAGCAGGATCCAGGGCCATTTCCGCGGATGTTTCCGGAACTCGCCTTCCAGGGCTGCGGGGTTGTTTCTGTGGAGTTTTTCCCGGAGCCAGGGTACGACATTCATCAGCACCACACCCAGGGTGATGAACAGCACCACCAGGGTGGAGATGGCGTTGATGGAAGGATTCACGCGCTTGCTCATGGTGTAAACCATGATGGACAGGTTTTTGACACCCTGGCCGGTGGTGAAGTAGGAAATGATGAAATCATCGAAGCTCATCGTGAAGGCCACCAGTGCACCGGATACGATTGCCGGCCAGATCTGGGGGACGATGACTTTCGTCAGGGTCTGCCAGGGCGTGGCGCCGAGGTCCATGGCTGCATCCGCCAGGTTGGGATCCAGCTGGCGCAGGCGCGGGGTCACGGACAGCATCACATAGGGAATGCAGAAGGCAATGTGCGCCAGCAGCAGGGTCACGAAGCCGCGTTCCACGTTGAAGGTGATGAACAGCAGCATGAGGCCAATGGCGGTCACGATTTCGGGGTTCATCATGGGCAGGTCATTGACCTGGGTGATGTACTGCCGGACGAGTTTCCGGGAATAGGACATGCCAATGGCGGTGATCGTGCCCACCATCGTGGAAATCGCAGTGGCCACGAGGGCGACAATGATGGTCACATACAGGGATTCCATCATGCCGTGGCTCTTGAGCATGGTCTCGTACCAGCGCAGGGAGAAACCCGTGAAGCTGGTCAGCGACTTGGAGCTGTTGAAGGAGAACACCACCATGAACACAATGGGCAGATAGAAAAACAGCAGGGTGAGCGCCATCAGGATATTGGCGGGGATCCGGGTGCGTCCACCGTTTCTGTTCACCGCAGCTCTGTTCTGTTCGGGGGATTTCATCGCGTTCCTCCTCTGGCATCAAGCCTGCGCACGAGCATCATGAGCAGCATCATGATCACGGCCATGATCATGGAAATCGCCGAACCGAAGTTCCATTCGCCGACGGTGATAAACTGGTTCTCAATGACGTTGCCAATCAGGAAGTACTGCCCGCCGCCGAGCAGCTTGGGGATGAAGAACGCCGAGACTGCCGGCAGAAACACCAGGGTGATGCCCGAGACAACACCCGGCAGGGACAGCGGCAGGGTGACTTTCAGGAATGCCTGCCAGCCATTGGCACCGAGATCGCTCGCGGCTTCCAGCAGGCTGCGGTCCATTTTCGCCAGGGAGGTCTGGATCTGCAGGATCATGAAGGGCAGAAAGTTGTAGACCATGCCAATGAGCACGGCGGTTTCCGTGTAGAGCAGATCACCGTGAGGAATGTGCAGCAGGTCCAGGATCCATTCCACTGGACCGCCGGCCGACAGCAGACCGATCCAGGCGTAGGTGCGGACCAGCATGTTGATCCACATCGGCAATGTGATGGCCAGGATCAGGCGGGACTGCACTTTTTCCGGACTGCGGGAAATCACATAGGCAATGGGATATCCCAGGATCAGGCAGATCACGGTGGTCTTCAGGGCAATGGCCAGGGACCGCCAGAGGATGATGAGGAAGTCTTTGTCGGTGAAAAACCGCGTGTAGTTGGAGAGGGTGAGCTGGAAATGCACGATGGAGTTGCCCGCCTGGATGAAGGAATAAAAGGCGATGAGCAGCATCGGCAGAAGCAGCATGACGAAGCTCCACACCAGGTACGGCACGACGAGCTGACGGAACCGCTTCATTCACTGAACCCCATTTTTTCCATGACGTGGATGTCCTCCGGTTCGAAGGTCAGGCCGACCTTCTTTCCTTCCTTGACGAAGTCCGTGGTGTGGATCTTGAATTCCCGGCCGGTGGTCCAGAACGTCACGGGATAAATGCCTTCCCGGATGTTCTCCGGATCGAAGTCGTATTCCACGGACAGGCCGACGGATTCGTTTTCGTCATCCAGTTTCCAGGCCTGGGCGTTGGCCCACGTCTTCAGGTCCGTATCCAGGGCAATCGATTCCTGGATCTCGTCGGGTGTCTTGAAGAAGTTGAAGGCGGACACCGCTTCATTGACTTTTTTGTTTTCCACGACTTTCTGGTCAATGACCCAGATCTTCCGGGTGATGGACAGGCCATCCACGGTGTGGAAAGTGACGGAGTATTCCCCCAGTTCGTTTTTCAGGTCTGTCTGCACCCGTTCAATGGGAAGCAGTTCGTCTGTTGCGGCGTTCCAGGCCTGGGCATCCGCACGGGCAATGAGATCGCTGTCGTCCCAGTCCTTCATGTCCTCCAGGTCCAGGTAGAAGTTGTTGGCGGAAATCCGCAGATCTCCCTCCTGTTTCTCGTTGGCTTCATTGCGGTTCACGTGCATGTTCACGGTGATGTGCGTACCGGGCACGGTCTCCACCATGACTTCATAGTGGACGCCTTTGAAGAGGACGGACTCCACGGTTCCCTGGAGCTTGCCGGCCTCCGGCGTCACGATGTCAATGTCCTCCGGGCGGATCACCACATCCACCGGTTCATTGGGGCGGAACCCGGCGTCGACGCAGTCAAAGTCCGTGTCGTTGAAGCGCACCAGCCGGTCCTCGATCATGCGGCCGGGGATCAGGTTGCTTTCGCCGACGAAGTTGGCGACATAGGCGTTGGCCGGTTCGTTGTAGATGTCCGTTGGCGTGCCCACCTGCATGATTTCGCCTTCCTTCATGACCACGATCTTGTCCGACATCGTCAGGGCTTCTTCCTGGTCATGGGTGACGAAAATGAACGTGATGCCCACTTCCTGCTGGATGCGCTTGAGCTCATACTGCATTTCCTTGCGCAGTTTCAGGTCCAGGGCGCCCAGGGGTTCATCCAGAAGCAGGACCGAAGGCTCGTTGACCAGGGCCCGGGCAATCGCCACACGCTGCTGCTGGCCGCCGGACATCAGGGTAACGTCCTTGTTTTCATAGCCCTCGAGCCCGATGAGCTTGAGCATCTTCTTCACCTTCTGCTCAATGACGTCTTCACTCATTTTCTGCAGGCGCAGGCCGAAGGCGATGTTTTCATACACATTCAGGTGGGGAAACAGGGCATATTTCTGGAACACTGTGTTCAGTTCCCGCTTGTACGGGGGCAGTTTGGCGATGTCCTTGCCATCGAAGATCACCTCTCCGTCATCCGGGTCAATGAATCCGCCCAGGATCCGGAGCAGGGTCGTCTTTCCGCAGCCGGAGGGCCCCAGCAGGGTGACGAACTCGTTTTCATATATATCCAGGTCAATTCCCTTCAGCACCTGCTGGTCGTCGAAGTTCTTGACGATGTGCCGGAACTGAATCAGCTTGTTCTTGTCGTTTTCCATACTCTCTCCTTCGTATGCCGCCGGCGCAGGCGGCCGGTCTGGGCTGCCCGGGCAGGCAGCTTTCCGCGGCTAGAACGCCGGCGGGGTGGTGACCCACAGGATCACGGCTTTGGATCCCCCGGGGTTTGTCAGGGCATGACGGGCGGCGCCATCCAGATAAAAGGCACTGCCGCGTGTCAGCTCGAGCTGACTGTCATCCAGGTCCAGCCGGGCGCATCCCTGCAGGACATAGCCGAATTCCTGCCCTTCGTGGGCTGCCATTTCATACATCCCGCCGGGTTTCAGGGTCAGCCGGATGGGCTCCATGTCGTTTTTCTGGGCATTGGGGATCACCCAGTCGATGGTGTAGCCTTCCTGCTCATCGGTGAACCAGTCCGGTGCGGTGAACACGATCTGTGTCTGTTCCTGCTGCCGGGAGAAAAACTCCGGCAGGCTGGTTCCCAGGGCTTCCAGGATGTCCTCGAGGGTGGAAATGCTCGGGGAGGTGAGGTCCCGCTCCACCTGGGACAGGAATCCCTTGGTGAGTTCGCTGCGGCTGGCAAGCTCTTCCAGGGTCAGTCCCATGGCCTGTCTTCGCTGCCGCAGACGGTTTCCGATTTCCATATCGACTCCTTTCCGGTGCGCGGCAGCGGTGGGGATCCGCCAGCCGCGAGTTTAGCAGTGCTAAACTCCAAATTTTATAACGCAAATCCTATTATTACGTTTTTCCAAACATCGTCAATAGAAAGACCTGAATTTCGTTCCAATTCGTATTTCGCTGCCAGAGTCCGGAAGCCATCTGATATAATCCCGGGGTACAAACGAAATAAGGAGAACAATACAAGAATGCTGAAACAAATCCTCCAGGGCGTGGTGGTGGGCATCGCCAACATCATTCCAGGTGTATCCGGCGGAACCATGCTGGTGTCCATGGGGCTGTATGACCGGCTCATCGAATCCATCACCCACCTGTTCCGGGACTGGAAAAAATCTGTCCGGTTCCTGCTGCCGATCTTCATCGGGGCCGGACTGGCGCTGGTGCTGCTGGCAAAGCTCTTCGAATACCTCCTGGGCACATGGCCGGTCCCGACCAACCTCGGGTTCTGCGGCCTGATTGCCGGGAGCCTGCCGTTCATCCTGAACAAAGTCCGTCACAAGGGCTTCAACACGAGCATGGCGGTCTGCTTCCTGCTCTTCTTCGCCCTGGTGGTCGGCATGGCGCTCCTGGGCGATAACAGCGGAGCCCAGGCCAGTGTGGCCATCACGCCAATGAACGTGATCCTGCTGTTTCTGGTGGGAATCATTGCCGCGGCGACGATGGTGATCCCCGGGGTCTCGGGCAGCATGATGCTCATGCTCCTGGGCTACTATGAGCCGATCCTGCACCTGATCAATCAGTTTGTGTCCGGTCTCATCCACTTCGACATGGGAAAACTCCTGCCGGCGTGCGGCGCCCTCATTCCCTGCGGCCTGGGCATCGTGGTGGGGATCTTCGCGGTGGCGAAGCTCATCGAATGGGTCATGGACCGGTGGCCGGCTCAGACGTACTGGGCGATCATTGGCCTGATCGTGGCCAGTCCCGTGGCGATCCTGCTGAACACCGACTGGGCCGGCTTCAGCTGGATGCAGCTGCTCATCGGTGTGGTCACCTTCGGCCTGGGCTGGTTTGCCGCCAGCAAGCTCGGCGGAGACTAGGAACCTGCGGCCGGTCCGGCAAATTCCAGAGGAATTTGTCGGCCGGCTCCAGGTTCCGGCAGTATAGAGTTGCATGAACCGTTCAAAAAATCCGGTCTGCCTGTGATGAGGCACCCGGATTTTTTGTCTGGATAAAGAGCGTTCGCGGTGGGTCAAGACGCCGCAAACCACACCCTGGTGATGTGGCGGCTTTCCTTAGCCAATTCCTCCTCCTGTGCCGGCAAGTGTCCGATTCAGAAATCCGCAGACACCCCGAAACCGCCTCTGCCGCTCAACTGCACACCGGACTTGTAAGCCAGCCGGGTCTGTTCCCTTGAACACAGTCCTCCATCTCGAAACGACGTGCAGGCCACGCAAATCCTGAAAGGATCCGGGTGGCCTGCACGTCGTTATGCCTGTGCGATCTTGTGGGGATTGAGCAGGTTCTTCGGATCGAACACTGCCTTGATGCCGTTCATCAGCTCCAGATCGGCCTCCGGCAGCGCTTCCTTCAGATACGGCTTCTTCGCAAACCCGATCCCGTGCTCTCCCGACACCTGTCCATGGAGTTCCCGCGCCTTCTTGTACACAAGTTCCATCGCCACATCAAGCCGGCGCTTCCATTCCTCATCCGACAAATCGTCCTTCAGCAGATAGGCATGCAGGTTCCCGTCCCCCGCATGGCCGAAGCTCTTGATCCGCAGCCCTGCCGCAGCCTGGACCTCATCGAAATATGCGACCATGTCATTCACACAGTTCCGCGGCACCACCATGTCCACTTCATCCATCAGCGTCGTGGACCCCTTGATGGCCTCCAGGAACGCGCCTCTTGCCTTCCAGATGGATTCCTCGCGCTCCTCCGTATCGGAAATCAGCACATCCAGCGCCCCCTGCTCCAGACAGAGATCCGCCACGGCTTCATACGCCGCATCCACTTCCTCCTGACTGCTGCCGTCAAACTTCAGCAGCAGATAGGCGTCGGCGCTCTTGTCCGGGAACGGCTTCCCGAGATACTCCTCGGCATCCACGATGACCTGCCGTTCCATGAACTCGATCGCCGTCGGGATGTAACGGGACTTCACGATCACCGGCACGGTATCGATTGCCTGCTGCAGGGTCCCAAACGGCACCAGCAGCGACAGTGTCTTCTCCGGCTTCGGCAGCAGCTTCAGGATCGCCTTCGTGATCACACCCAGCGTGCCTTCCGACCCGATCATGAGATCCTTCAGGTCATACCCCGAGGAGTTCTTCACGACCTTGCCCCCGAACTCCACAATCCGGCCATCCGGCAGCACAACCTCCAGCCCCCGGACAAAGTCCCGCGTCACGCCGTACTTCACCGCGCGCATGCCGCCGGCGTTCGTGGAAATGTTCCCGCCGATTGTCGCAGATTTTTCGCCAGGATCAGGAGGATAGAAGAATCCGTGGTCCTCCACAAACGCCGCCAGGTCCATCAGCAGGACCCCGGGCTCCACGGTCAGTGTCAGGTTTTCCTCATCAAGTTCCAGGATGGAGTCCATCAGCGTGGTATCCAGCATGATCCCGTGTTCCATCGCCACAGAAGACCCCACCAGCCCGGTTCCGGCACCGCGCGGCGTCACCGGAATGTCGTTGTCCCAGGCATACTTCATGACCCTCGAGACTTCCTGTGCGGTCTTCACCCGCACCACGATATCGGGATAGGAAGCCACACCGCCCAGTTCGTCGTGGCTGTAGTCCTCCGGCAGGTCCACCCCGTAAAGCAGACGGGTGTCATCGCCAATGATTGCGCGGATCGCCTCGATATCCCCGTGATCCAGTCGCTTGTAGCTGCTCTCAGACATGTGCGGCTCCTTTCCTTGCCTCGATCCTTTGAATGAGTTCCGGCACCACCTCATAAAGGTCCCCCACCAGACAGTAGTTGGCGGTCTTGAAAATCGGTGCCTCGGGATCCGTGTTGATGGCAAAAATCTGATCCGAATGGTTCATTCCCGCTGTGAACTGCACAGCGCCGGATACCCCGCAGGTAATGATCAGCTTCGGCCGGACCGTGCGTCCCGAGAGCCCGATCTGGGTTTTCGCATCCATGACCCCGGCTTCCACCAGAGGCCTGGTGCAGGCCAGCTGCCCGTCCAGCAAATCCGCCAGTTCCTGCAGCATCTGCAGGTCCTCCGGTTTCTTCACCCCGCGTCCGGCCACTACCAGGACATCGGCATTTTCAATGGATTCCTCTTTGGGTTTCTCCACGATATCCAGCACCTCCACCCGGCTGACGAGCTTGCCGGAAGGCATGTGCCGGTTCACGATTTCGCCGGTTTCCCCGGGCATCCGCTCCGGCGCATTCATGATCTTGTAGCGCACCGTGGCCATCTGCGGCCGGTTGTTCGGCGTCTTGATATGTGCCATGATGTTGCCCCCGAAAGCCGGCCGGATCTGGGAGAGATCGGTCTCTTCGTCCATTTCCAGAATCGTGCAGTCAGCTGTGAGACCGGTATGCATTCTCGCAGCCACCCGGGGAGCCAGCTGCCGGCCCACGGTTGTGGCACCCACCAGAATCGAACCGGGCTGATAGCTGTGGATGAAATCCTCGAACGCCGATGTATAGGGTTCGATCGCAAACCTGGCCAGTTCCGGCTCATCGTACACGATCACCTGGTCAGCCCCGTAATGCAGCAGCTCATGCGCCTGCCTGTCAATGTTGTGCCCCAGAAACAGGGCATACACGGGCTGGTGGATCACTTCGGCCATTTCCCGGGCCTTGCCGATGAGCTCATATGTCACCGGGTGAATGTTGCCGTCCACATGGTCGACATACACGGCGATTCCCTTCCACGCCGATTTGTCCACCGCTGGCTTCTTTACCGCATCTTCCCGGAATTCCACGGCCCCCTTCGGTCCCTTGCGGACACACAAACGGCACATTTTGCAGGCGGGGCTGATGGAAAGATTTCCCTGGCTGTCCAGTTCCATGGCGCCGAAGGGACACAGATCCACAAGCACCTGCGGATCTTCGATATGTTCAGGATGCAGAATCAGTTCTGGCATAGGTCGTATTCCTGTCTTTCTTTCACTCGTTCAAAATGATGGCAATGTCACAGCATCAGATGAATTTCAGCTCTGTGATCTTGTCCGCAAGATGCGCAGCCATGATGTTGCCAGGTTCGGTCCAGGTTTCCTTCTTGTCGTTTACATCCGGCGGGAAGATCCGGACCACCTGTGTGGGCGAGCCGTTCAGTCCGTAATGAGAGGCATCCCTGTCCTCCATGTCCTGCAGTGTCAGGACCTGGATTTCCCGGTCCTTCGATGCCTTTTTCCGGACATAGCTTGGCAGCCGGGGCATGAAAATGTCCTTGTCCACCGCAAGCAGGCAGGGAGTCTTGATGCGGGCGATTTCGATTTCGTCCGGCAGGTCCATGGAAATCACCAGATCCCTGTCCGTGACATCCCGGATCTCTTTCACATTCGCCACGCTGGGAATCCCCAGCCATTCGGCGATCTCGGACCCCACCTGAGCCGTGTCACCGTCGGTGGTCTGCTTGCCGCAGAGAATCAGGTCAAAGTCCCCTGCTGCCTTGATGCCCTGGGCCAGCGTATAGCTGGTAGCCAGTACATCCGCACCGCCGAAGCTGCGGTCGGAGATCAGCGTGCCGGAATCCGCACCCATGGCGAATGCTTCGCGGATCACCTGCTGCGCCTGTCCGGGGCCCATGGAAATGACATGGATCGTACCGCCGGTTTTTTCCCGGATCCGGAAAGCCGTCTCCAGGGCATAGAGATCATAAGGGTTCAATTTGCAGGAGGCACCGTCGCGTCTGATGACACCGGTTACGGGATCGACTTCCACTTTGCTGGAGGCGGGAACTTGCTTGATGCAGACCAGAATATTCATAATGTCCTCCTTTCCGGTTCTGCGCAGGAATCATCCTGTCTGGCATGATTTCGATGTGGTGTTTCTGGCAGGTCCTTTATATTGGTCCTACCAATTTACACCTTCACCATACCGCCCCCTTCCCCGCGAATCAAGGAATTTAACCGCTTACAGTAAGCGGTTACTTACTGTTTTCCTGTCAGTCATTCCTCAGGCAGACTCTCCCTGCCCGGTCCGGGAATCCCCTCTTTTGAAGAAGCCATCAGGGTGATCCGGTCACAAGCCGGGTCCTGTGAAACAGGAGAGAACATCCGTTGCAAAGTCAGGTGGCCTCCGCTGAATTCCCGTCTCCCGCGCCTTTCTGCGTTCTGCCCCGGCGATCTGCCTGCCGAAAACATGCAAAAGCCAGGATCCCGTCTCTGATTCAGGACACGGACCCTGGCTTTTTTCTTCTGTGTTTTCTCTCAAGCCGGAAAGATGCGGAAAAGTGCTACAGATGGCGGTACTGCTCGATGTAGCCGAAGTGGTTTTCCAGCCCCTGCTGCGCCTTGACCAGATCCCCTTCGATCAGCCCCTCCACCAGCAGCCGATGACTTTCCTCCAGCTTGTTGTTGCCCATCATGCCACGGATGATCCGCTGTCGCATGGTGGAAATATACCGGTCCATGAACGCCGTCAGTGCCTGGTAGCTGGCAATGAGGAAATCATTGGCACTCGCCTGCACAATCACTTTGTGAAGTTCCTTGTCACTGCGGATCCGTTCCTCCTCCGACTTTGCAGATTCCAGCCGCTCCAGCTCCTGCCAAAGCCTTTTCTTCTGCCCGGAGGTGATCCGCTGCACAGACAGCTCCAGGGCTTCCCGTTCAATCATCCAGCGGAACTCAGTCACATCCGACTCCTGCATTCCCCGCAGATAGTACAGAAAGGACAGCGCCTCGCTGATGGTGTCGTCGAAATTCAGTGCAATGTAGTTCCCGGAACCCTGTGTCGAGGAAAGGACACCGAGGTTTTCCAGGACCCGCAGGCCTTCCCGCACAGAATTCCGGCTGATATCCAGCTGCGCCGCCAGCTCTCTTTCTGTCGGCAGCTTGTCCCCGGGCCGCAGGGAACCTGCGAGCACCTCCTGCCGGACAAAGTCCACCGCCGCCTTATACGTTTTCGGTCTCTCGTTTACCGTTGCATTCATACAGCTATTTTAGCAGACAGAGGCATTCCGAGACAGAAAGCCTTTCCTGCATCAGGAAAACCAATATCTGAATTCCCTTCGGTTTTGTGTCCTGTACTGTGCATTCACTGCATGCAGACAGCAAAAAAAGGGCAGCGTAACCTGATTCCGGTCCAGGGCCACCCTGCCTGTTTCCGGAAAGACGACTGCCTCAGCGGTACAGAACCTCAGCCGCTTTCTGCATGGAAGCGAAGCTTTTCTTCACATCCCCTCTCATACCACCAGCCATCCATTCTGTCATCAGCCCCAGCAGCAGACACTTGTAATACTGCGCAATGGCTTCCTTCTGCTCGGGGGTATGAAACTTTCCCAGATACTCCACGGACTCCAGGAATGTCCTGACCACAAAACCGCACACCCGGTGATAATACAGCTGCAGGTCGATCCGCGAACGTGAACGGAACAGATGCATGCAGGCGGAGCGGTTCTGCGACATGATATCCGCCAGCACATCCACGCATTCCTGAAACGTCTGTGGACGATTCTGAAGGATCGTCCGCTCGAAAAGCTCCTGCACGGTGATCTCAATCATCCCCGGCAGATCCTCAAAGTAATAGTAAAAGCTGTTTCTGTTGATTCCCGCCCGGGTGACGATATCCGTCACCGTGATCTTGTCCGCGGGATTCTCTCTGGCCAGCTGCAGGAAGGCCTGCTGAATGGCGGTCCTTGTCTGCGACATTCCGGTCTCAGTCCTCCTGTTCTTCCCCTTCTTCCATCTCTGTCTCTGCCTGCCTGCGCAGTGCAGCATCACGCGCCGCATCTGCCGCAGCATCCGGCCGGCGGATTTCCAGCTCCAGGCGGATACCGGAATCCGACTCCACTTTCTCCTGCACCTGTCTGACGAGTTCCAGGAACTCCCCGCACGTGGCTTCCCCTGCATTGATCAGGAACCCCGCATGTTTTTCGGACACCATCGCATCCCCCACACGCAGTCCCTGCAGGCCGCTTTCGTGGATCAGCTTTGAGGCAAAGCTGCCGGCCGGGCGCTTGAACGTGCTGCCCGCCGATGCAGCTTCCATCGGCTGCTTGCTCCACCGCTTCTGTGTCAGCTCATCGATTCTCTGCTCGATTGCCTTTGTATCCCCCGGCCGCAGCCGGTACACGGCATCCACGATCACGCCAAACTCATCACTGAAGCGGGAGTGCCGGTACCCCATGTCCAGTTCCTCGCCTGCTGCGACATGGAGGTTGCCCCGGCGGTCCAGCCACCGGACGCTCTCCAGCACATCCACGGTCTCTCCGTCATAGGCCCCGGCGTTCATCACAATGGCGCCGCCGACGGTTCCCGGGATCCCCGACGCAAATTCATACCCCGCCAGTCCCGCCAGGCGGGTGAACCGTGCCAGTTCCTGATTCGTCGTGCCGCTCTTCACACGCAGTCTGCAGGCATCCACCAGCTCGATTCCCGACCAGTTGGGTCCCAGGTGCAGGATCCAGCCTTCGTATCCTTCGTCCGGAAACAGCACATTGGATCCGTTTCCAAGCACGAACAGCGGGGCTTCTTCCTCCAGGGACTCCTGCAGGATCTGCGCCATGTCTTCTATGGTTTCCGGCTCGAAAAACCGGCGGGCAGGTCCCCCGATTTTCAAAGTCGTATGGTTCTTCATTGGAACATTTTCTTTTGCATTGATCATACCCATATTTTAAGCACTGGCATGATGCAGTACAACGCCTGCGAACAGACAAACCCGGCACCGGGCGTCACATCTGGTTTGCCTGCCGATGATTGGCAGCATGTCCCAAGAGCCGGAATGGCGGTCCAGATCGACGGATCCGGTCTCCTGTATCCGTTCCACGTGCATCGTGAGGCGAGAGAAAAGGGCAGCCCGCCTGTATGGGAGCTGCCCTTTGTGGTCTATGCCCTGCAGTCCGGTGCTATTCAGCCACGTCTGCGTTTTTGTAGAGGTTGGAAACACCGAATACGTGGTGGTCGATACCCGTCACCTTCGGGTTCTGGAGCACGGCGCCGCCCATCTGGTAGATGCCGGACACGGCTTCGTCATCCAGAAGAATCTCTTCTGCTTCCTGCAGCAGGGTCCAGCGCTCTTCAGGCGTTGCAGCGTCTGCCGCTTCGGCGAGTTTCGCATCATAGGCTTCACTGACATAGCTGCCATAGTTGTAGGCATTGCCTTCTGTCATGAGGCCCAGGAAAGCGGTGGGATCCGAGAAGTCGGGAATCCAGCCCGTCAGGACGATATCAAAATCGTGGTCTTTCATCTTCGCCAGACGGTTGGCTTTTTCCTGCGGCAGCAGTTCGATGTTCAGGCCCTTGAGTTTCGATGTGCAGGCCTGGATGTATTCTGCCACGGGCTTCGCCGGGTCGGAGGAGTCACAGAGCAGGGTCAGGGTCACTTCATCCTTGCCCAGTTCCTTGAGAGCCTTGTCCAGATATTCCTGGGCGGCTTTCACGGCATCTTCTCCCGCCAGGGCTTCCGGAGATTTCGCTGTTTCGCGGTAGTCCTTGCCGTCAGGACCGGTCGTGAAGCCGGCCGGCACAAATCCCGTCAGGACCGTGGAGCCATCCTTCAGAACGTTTTCCACCAGGTCCTTGCGGTCCACCACTGTGCTGATGGCCTTGCGCAGGTTTTTGTTGGCGAGGTCCTTGTTGTCATAGTTGTACTGGAGATACCACAGGCAGGACTCGGGTTCTTCCTTGAAGGCTTCGTTGTCCTTGTAGCGGTCGATCAGCGTGGAGTTCAGCTGCGTCCAGTCGGTGTTTCCGTTCTCAAAATCCAGTGCAGATGTGGAGAAGTCAGGAACCGCGTTGACGATGATGTTGTCCACCTTGACATTGCCTGCATCCCAGTAGTCGGCGTTCTTTGCCACCTTGACGGAGTTGCCCTTGGTCCATTCCACGACTTTGTAAGGTCCGTTGGCCAGCAGGTTTTCCACCGCCAGGCCATACTGGTCGCCCTTTTCCTTATAGAATTCCTCGTTGATGGGATAGAAGGAAGGGAACACCATCAGGGACAGGAACTGCGGGCTCTTCTTGTCGAGTTCCACCACCAGTGTCTTGTCGTCTTTGGCCGTCACGCCCAGGTCCAGGTCGTCCTTGCCGTCGTACACGATCTCGTTGCCGTTCTTGATGCAGGCACCGTCATCGGTCACCAGGTAGGAGTATTCCGCTTCGTCATTGTGTGCCAGTTCGTTCCAGGCAAAGACAAAGTCCTGTGCCTTCACGGCTTCGCCGTTGCTCCATTTTGCATCCCGCAGCTTGAAGGTGTAGGTCAGCTGGTCGTCACTCAGTTCGTAGCTTTCGGCAATGGCGGGAATGATGTTGTTGTCCGCATCCAGTGTCATGAGGCCTTCGGTGAACATGCCAATCACGTCAAAGGATTTCTGGTCAATGGCCAGGATCGAGTTCAGGGATACAACGTCGTTCTCCTTTGCGATGGTGATGGTCTTTCCGCCTTCGGCAGTGCCGGCTTCTGCGTTGCTGCCGCCTCCGTTGCCGCAGGCAGCCAGGCCCATGCAGGCGGCTGCGGTGCACAGCAGTGTGACTTTACGATTCATAAGAGAATTTCCTTTCTGCTTCTTAAGCAATGATGGCAACATTCTAGCATAGGTGCCGGGTTTCAGGATACGTGTAAACGGTTTCGGTCTCATAAAGAACGCCGTTCTTTCCTGTCTTTTCCCTGTCCCCGGCTTTCCCTGAAAAAGACCCCGGTCTGCCGGAGCCTTTTGTGTGCGGCATGGAGCTGTCTTTTTCAGTCAGTTCAGATCCTGGTAGTCAACGCCTTCCTGCGGATCGTCATAAGATGACCATTCGCATCCGTCAGCGGTTTTTTTCAGCTCGAAATACCGGCCACCCAGCTGAACAAAGGCCCGGTCATTTTCGTCGAAGCTGTCTGTCACATCGGCTTTTTTATTCTGGAAAGAAAGCCAGAGTCTGCCTTTTTCGTCCTTTGTGATGTTTTCAGCCAGGGTATCCGCCACATCCTGGGTATCCAGTCTGTAGTTCACGCCGTCCTCGTCAATGAAGACCCCGCCTTCGCTGCTTTTGACGGTATACTTGCTCTCCGGTGTTCCCTTTTCCCGGATGACCCAGGTGCTGTCGTCCACTTTCTCCATCTCCGCCTCCTGCGCCTTGCCATCCAGCCACAGGGTCACGGTGGTGCAGATTCCTCCAAGATCGGCTACATAGGCTGCGCCGGTGCTGCCAAACAGAACCGCGGCCCCTGGACAGTCTGGTCTTGACAGCCGTTTCACTCTGACCAGTCAGCTGCGCGATTTCCCGAATCGAGAAGTCCTCATAATAGTACAGCTGCAGCGTCACTCTGTATTTTGACGGCAGACTGCTCACAGCTTCATACAGCTCCTGACTGATCTGTGACCGGAATTCCGGACCCGCAACCGATTCATCCAGAGCCGTCCGTGACCGCCGCCAGAAAGCCCGGCGAGTATCCTTCGACTGATTCAGGACAGTCCTGAACAGCCATTTCCGGATATATTCCCGGTCTCTGAAATCCAGGTCACTCTGGCAGTATTTGATGAACGTCAGCTGTACGGCATCCTGGCTGTCCGCCGGATCCCGCAGCACAGCCAGCGCCGCTTTGTATAAATTGTCCTGATACTCCGGTATCAGCATTTCCACAGACAGTTTCATATCAGCAGTCTTTGAAGGTCCTTCACCTATACAACGATTCAGACGCAGAAAAGGCTGCAGGAACAGAAAAATCATTCCCGACCTGCAGCCTCTTTACTGCCCAACCCTCTCTTCATAGTCCGCTATCGCCTGCACAGCCGCTGGCGTATCATCTGTGGTCAGTCCGTCCACACCCATCGCCAGGAGGACTTCCATCTGTCTTGGATCATTCACCGTCCAGGCGTAGATCCGCTTTCCTGCCTGGTGGACCTGTGCAATCATCTCCGGCGTGATGGCTCCCGCCTGTACAGAATAAATGTCCACGTCTGCCAGTGACGTCACATCGCTGATGGCGAAATTCAGCAGAAGCTCCGTGCCCATGGACGGATCCACCTCCCGGGCTGCAGCGAGCACACTGTGCCGGAACCCCGCAATGGAGCACTGCTCTCCCATGCCCGTCTCCCGGATCAGTTCAGCCGTTTTGCGGGCTGTATCCACGGCTCTGGATGTGGACTTGATTTCTATGACCAGGTGAAGGTCAGACTCTTTCGCGTACGTCAGCACGTCTTTCAGTGCAGGCACCGCCTGTCCATCCTTCGTGCGAAGGGCTTTGATTTCCTGCGCCGACGCCTGTTCCAGATCGAGAGGGGTGCCGGTGACACGTTCCAGCGACTGATCATGACTCACATACAGACCGCCATCCGCACTCTGGTAGACATCCAGTTCCGTCACCCCGGCTCCGGCCTCGTGGGCAGCCCGAAAACTTTCGAGAGTGTTTTCCGTAACCCCATGGGCATACCCTCTGTGGGCCACCACCACCGGTTTGATTCCGGCATCCCGGTCCATCAGCGGCCTGTCGGGCCATGCCACAGACAGGCAGATCACGATCGATACTGCAACACCCAGGACAGCTGCGGCATGGGAACGCTGCACGGTCCTGGACAGTCCCAGAGTCCCGGCAGCCAGCATTCCTGAACCGAGGAGTACAGGCAGTGCCATGGAAGAGATCTGCCAGGCAGGCAGCAGCAGCCAGTTGACGGCGGTGACGGCAGGCGGAGCTGTGTAAAGGATTTCGCAGCCGGTCCGCACAAGAAGCGCCACTGCGGCTTCCAGGACTGCCAGCACCAGGGCAATTACGAACGCAGCCAGCGGATTGAGGTGACGGCGGCCAGGATCAGGGCGTCCCTTCTCCAGAAACGCTGCAAGTCCGGGCAGCGCGACAAGCGCCGGCCACGCCAGGAGCACCGAAACCAGCAGATACAGCAGAACGAGGGCGCCGATTCCCCGGGTACCGTTTCCCAGCAGTGCTGACTGCAGCCCCTGTCCGAGCAGGGGGATCGTCCCGGCAAACAGAAGCGGCATCAGGAGCATTGCAGCTCCAGGCCATTTCCAGGACCGGGGCCTCATCAGCGTCCCGCAGACTTTCAGGCCCCGGATGAGGGACTGAAGCGGAGAATACCCCTTTGCAAACAGAGTGAACAGGCCGGTCAGCTCCCAGAGCCCCAGGAAGACAGCTGCCAGAGCCACAAACAGCATTCCGGGCAGCTTGTGAATCATCCGCCTGGCCAGAGGCCAGAAAACGAGGCAGGACAGGGCACGCCATCCCAGTTCATAGGTATATGCATGAAGCCAGAGGCTGAATCGGCTCGACATGAGATCATTCCTTTCAGAAAAGTTCTGTTTCATTGTATCTCATAGACCGAATGCAGCCTGTCCTTCCGACAGAGCTTTGCGATCCGCTTTGGGAAAACCCGAGTGGAAATCCTGACGAAAGCCGGTTCAGGCAGCCCGGACGATCTCTTTTTTCCGCCGGTCGTACCGGAAGACTTTGTAACTCAGCAGGTCCTTTTCGTTCACCGTATGGGCATTGGCATCTGCCACTGTCAGCTTCATGGCCCGGGCACCTTTCTCCAGTGAAACAAACGGACTGGTTCCGGTGATCATGACCTCATGGATGGAAGACGGAAGAATGAAGTAATCTTCCCCCAGCAGTCTGCCAATCTTTTCCAGTGTCGCATCATTCAGAACAGCCCTGGCTCCGTTCAGTGCCACCCTTCCCCTGTCCACAGGACCGGAACACAGCATATACGTCGCTGCGGGATCCAGCCGTCCCACACCTGGCCGAAGAAGAAGATTGAGACGCGGGTGACGGAGGTTGGGGGATGTCGCCACATGGAGTGTATGAATGAATGTGGGCTGTTCTCTCTTCAGATTCTCCAGTGCCTGCTCCCAGAGCTGTTCTTCCGTGATCTGCCAGAGCTTCAGAGTGTCACTGCTGATGGCGGCTGACACAAGATTCTGGCCAGCCTGTTCGTTCATCGCCACGCGGTAGACCGCGAGCATCTGGGAATCCATGACCAGTCTGGCCGGAAAGCCTTCCTTGAACTCCGGATGCAGATCCGGATCCTGGAGGCGGATGAATATCCGGTGTCTGATGGTCTCATAGTCTGCCAGGCCGTTCAGGCCGGCTTCGTTTTTGTGACAGGGCACAATGTCCTCCAGGTATTCCCTCGCACATCGCTTCAGTGCCCTGTCGATTTTGGAAACCGGCGCGCCGAGCAGATCCGTCACAACAAACCGGATCACAAACCCGGACCCTTTTGTATGAATGATCAGCCGGGTTTCCAGGTCTCTGCCCTGTCTTCTGTCATCGTCCTTCACTTCCGTTGTCACACTGTATCCGGCTTTGGCCAGCATGGGGACCAGGATGGTCTTCGCCCGCCGGCTGATGGTATCTCTGTTGTTTTCCATTGTGTCTCCTTTCTAAAACCGTGCAGACCTGACAACAATACAGCGGTTTCCAGGAGTCCGGCTTTCGTGTTCCGGCTCATTGTATGAAATCCGAAACAGGGATTCAAGTATTTTTCAGGCAATTTATCCCATACAAAGGCTATAGAGTTCACATATATTTCATATGTATGTCATATTCTTGTCATCCCTCCTTGTCCAATGATCACCGCCCGAAACCCGAAAACTGCCGGCAGCCGGATTTTGTTCCGGCAGATTCCCCGGATTCCTGCTGGCTGGCTGCGCACAGTCTTTGCACCGTTCCGTCACCTTTCTGTCATGTGACATTTGTAAAAACTGCCCGGATTCAGTTCCGGGCAGTTTTTCATCAGCTTCATTCAAGTCAGTTCATTCCAGTTCGATGTATATGATCCCCGTTTCCGGTGTTTCGCTCATCTGCGTCGAGACGCTCTCTTCCTCAACCAGTACCTGAATGTAAAGATCTCCGGCATGGAAGTACGCTTCTTTTCCTCTTTGCACTTCCCCGGTGATATCCCACACCTTTTCTTTCAGTTCCAGTGTCACACGACCATCATCCAGAATCTCAACCGGCGGCTTCATGTTGTCCGCCACTTCCTGGGCACTGGCTGCATGCTCCACACCGTTTTCGTCGATCCAGACCCCACCGCCTCCGCCGATGGGTTCATCGCTGCCAGTCTCATAGAACTCATACCCGCCGGTACCGTTGGGCACTGCATCCAGCTGCGTGTGTTCTCCGTGCAGCCAGACATTCACTGTCGTCCGGATCCCGCCCAGATCTGCGGCATAGGCCACACCTGTGGATCCGGCAATCACCAGAGCAGCCCCCAGGGCCGCTGCATGTTTCTGCCAGAAATTCATTCCTGTCTCCCTTCTGTTTTCTTTCATGATTGTTTCCACATCCACCGGTTCCGGAATCTGGATCTTTGAGAATACACGCTGATAAGTTTCCCGTTCTCTTTGGAGTTTTTCGTTTTCAGACATCTCCAGATCCCTCCTTTTCCAGCATTTCCCGCAGCATTTCCCGGCCGCGGGACAGTCTCTTTTTCACCGCTGCTTCGCTCAGGGCGGTGACTTCCGCAATTTCACGGATACTGAATTCTTCGTAGTAAAACAGCTGCAGCATGACGCGATATTTCTCGGGGAGGCGGCTGACGGATTCGAACAGATGCCTGTCCAATGGATCCTGGTACAGGGCAGCTGTCTGATGTACATCGTCTGTCAGTTCCGTCCGGTTTTTCCGCCAGAATGACCTTCGTATATCCTTTGCCTGATTCAGCGCCGATCGAAACAGCCATCTGCGGATATGATCCTCATTTTCGTAGTCCAGATTCAGTCTGTGGTATTTGATGAATACCATCTGAACAGCATCCTGGGCATCTGCAACATCCTGCAGGATGGCGAACGCCGCCTGATACAGGTTGGTCTGGTATTTTGGCACCACATACTCCACTGGCAGTCTCATGTTCTCTTTCCCCCTGTCGCACCGGTCCTGCTGATTATGCCGGCTGCAGTCTGAATTGTATTTGAAGGTTCCTTCACCTGTAACACGATTCAAAAGCACGACAGGTGACAGAATTGTGCAGAATCATGAAAAAAGAACCCGAATGCCGAATCCCGGCAGTCGGGCAAGTTACAAAAGCCACCTGTAAAGATGCAGTCAGGAACCGAAATATTCTTCAAAATCATCCAGCGGGACCATGCGGCTGGGATCGGGTCTGTGCAGTTTTTCGATTGAGCTTTCTGGACAGAAAGATTCCGGAAAATCATCCAGGGGATACATCCCGGCCGGATCTGCTCCCGGGGAAATGGCACAGCCCATCAGAATCAGTGCCGGAAAAAAGAACACAGTAAGTTTGCCACAAAATACTCTCATATCCAGTTCCAGGGGGCCGGGAATGCCACCGTTCCTTTCACTTTGAAAATACCATAGAGATACTCAAAAAAAACCGGCTCCCTGAGAAACCGGCTGTATCTTAACACTTCCTGTGGAATCCTGTTTTCAGGTCATTCTCTGAAAACCATACACGATATGTCTTTCGTTTCCTGTCTTTCCGCAAAGCTGCGGGCTTCTTTCTTTAGATCAAGTCCTCGACCGATTAGTGCCAGTCAACTCCATGCATCTCTGCACTTCCATCCCTGGTCTATCCACCTCGTAGTCTTCAAGGGGTCTTACTTCTCTTTCAGAATGGGAGATCTCGTCTTG
>Ga0209694_1001673_pt1 | contig 22401 bp, 15 predicted proteins | sample GluameincwithD2O_FD_187499 | JGI IMG/M metagenome (GOLD analysis project Ga0209694, IMG submission 187499) | Mouse cecum microbial communities from Vienna, Austria - Glucosamine amended microcosms incubated with D2O (SPAdes) (version 2) | ecosystem: Host-associated > Mammals > Digestive system >... | reverse complement strand
GGTGACGGCAAATAACGGCGTTTTTGCCGTCACGGTTTGTTTAAGCGCAAAATAGGTGACGGCACTTTTGGCCGTTTTTGCCGTCACATGAAGTTATCCAGAAAATCCATAATGGTGTCATCCATTCCGTCATCGCCCTCCGGCTCTGCCTGCACAGGCTGAACAGGTAGTTGCTTCAATGCGGCGGCGAGTTCCTCTCGGAAAATACTGCGTATCATGCCTTGGACACGGCTGGCCCGCTCTGCATGATTGATGATTGCCAGCACAGCCTTGTTCATGGATGCCGGGTTAAGCCCTTGCAGATACTCCCACGCCTGCCTGTCCTCCGGGCGGTCAAGGTCAAAGCGGAGGGTCATCTTTTTACGTTGCATGGACACCGCCGCCCTTGCGTAGCGCCATTTCGCATAGGTACTCGTAGCCCTTGGCCGTGGCGCAAATGTCATCGTAAATGGTCACGCGGTCGGCGTCATACTCCCCAAAGTTGCGGATCAGGCAGCTCCCGCCGCCCAGCACATGGAGGCGCATGAGGGCCGGGTTGTACTCACGCTCCCGCAGGATGCGGAAAATCTCACGCACATACCCTGCGGCAGTTTCCCGGATGGTGGTCAGGTAGTCCCCCTGGATGTCCGCCGTGCCAAACCGCAGCACACGGTTGATGATGGAGTCATCTACCGTGGCGTGGTGGGTTCGCATGACGTTCTCCCGGACGGCCAGCATACATTGATGGGTGCCGTATTTCTCCGTGAACATTCGGTCTGCGGCGGGCCTGCGGTCGTTGATGAACATAATGTTCATAGTGCCGTTGCCAATGTCGCACAGCATATTCACGCCCTGGAAGTCCCTTATCTGGCTGGCTACCGCCGCAAAGCCCTGGGGGAACACATCGGCCCCGGCGATCTCCACACGGTAGGGCTTTCCCCGGAACGTGAAGCGCACCTCCCGGCTCCGCATGAGGTAGGCTTTGAACTCCTCCCTCTGTTGGCTCACCCAGGTCAGGGGCAGGCCCACCGCAAGGCGCACCGTGGCGTCGGCCAGCCCATGCACGTTCAGCTCACGGGCGATAGCCGCCAGGGTCAGGATATAATAGTCGTTGTCCTCGGTCTTGTCCGCCGTGAACTCCTTGTGGCCCGTCCCGATCAGGTAGTACCGCCCGCCGTACACCAGCAGCTCATCCTTGAACACCGGCTCCACGTCATAGGCGGTCAGCCCTGCGGGAAAACAGCAGTTGGCGGTCTTGATGTTGCCGTAGCCGTTGTCGATGCCGATGATCTTCATGCCCTGATAGTCCTTCACCGGCTCTGTTCCTCCTTTCGCTGTATCAGCCCCAGCTTCCGCTGGAGCAGTTCATTCACGTCTTTTCCGTTGGTAGGCGGCTGGTCTAACACCGTATAGCGGTCTTGCAGCCCGCCCATAATACCCGCCGCCGCGCCCCGCCCCACCTCGTCGTTGTCCAGGTGAAGTTGCAGGGTGTGGATGTTGGGATGCTCCTGAAGATACCGGCTGAGAGCGACAGGCACCACGTTCTCCCGCTTAGTCTGATAAACACCGGCCAGGGAAAGCATATTGTCTTTCTGCCAGTCCCAGCCCCGTCCTAACATCAGAGTGGCATAGCTCAACAGGTCGATGGCGGATTCAAACAGGTGGAGCCTGCCCGATTCCTTGGGAGCGGAGATAGAGAAGGAGTAGTGCTTGTCGCTGCCTGTCACCTCGCCCTTGAAGTCCCCCAGCGTTCCCCGCAGGGCGGCGTAGCGCACTTTGCCCTCCTGGTCGTACCCAGCAAACAGGGCGTTGTGATACTGCTTCGTTTCAAAGAGCAACTGGTGTTCCAGGCAGAAGTCCAGAACGACGGGGTGAATACCGCGCCCCATGAGATAGTTCAGCACCACATCGTTATTGCTGTTTAACTCCGGCATGAGAAGTTTTCGGGGTGGGGCAGGTTTGGGGGCGGTATGAGAAACGGGCGGCAATACTGCCGCCCGCCCAACAAGCGTTTCCACCGCCTGAGTAAAGGAAAAGCCCTGGACTTTGATAAGATAGTCCAGAGCCGTCTTGCCGCCGATCCCACGGGAAAACCAATTCCATTTGCCGTTGCTGATTTTCAGGCTGTCATGCTCACGGGTGCAGTAGGTGTTGCCGCCGACGTGTACCAGCGCGTGAGGGTCGAACCGCTGGAGGTAGGTCAGCAGGTCAAGCTCCTTGGCCTGGGTGATCTGTTCCGGCGTGACATAGCCCATCTACCGTCCCTCCCGCTGACCCGGAGGCCAAAGCCGGTATCGCTGTCGCTGGTATAGCTTGGTTTTCAGTTCTTCGCTTGTCATGGTGCATCAGCTCCTTTTTGAGATAGTAATAGCCGGAGAGACTTTGAAAATCTCCCCGGCTATGTACGGTTTCTATTGTATAAAGGTGCGAAAAATGATATAATGTGGCAAAAGCAGAGTTATATATGGAGGGCCGCTGAATGGAACGCTTTGAACCGGGCAATGGGAAGGAACGCTCTGTGGTATATATCCCCGCCACGAAAAAGGCGGCGTATCTGGATAAACAGACATTCGCCACCATTATGTGCATGATACCCCCAGGGAAGCTCACCACCCAGGAGGCTATCTGTGAGATGTGGGCCAGACGGAAAGGGGCCGACTTCTGCGAGATCAAGAGCGGCGGCATCATGCCCTTTGATAAAAAACTGTTCTGGACACCCGCCGATGTTCAGCGGGTAGACTTCATCACAGACCTCAAAGAGTACGGCAGGCCGGATGAAGGCATCCTGATACCCTATTGGCGCATGATCTCACTCCGGGGGATGCTGATAGACTGTGGCCGTTATTTTGACAAGGAAACACAAAAGGAGCTTTTGGAACGAGAGGGTCATGTGATCGAGCAGCCCAATCCAAATCGTCGTCTGTACCGGGTTCAAAATTATAAGGCGGCGCTCTTTGATCTGGATAAGCTGATTATCAAAGAATAAAAATTGTATCAAAATCCTCGAACATGAATTGCAATTTATCAATTCGTTTTCGGGTGTGGTAATGGCCGCAATACCATCTTTTGTAGTCCAGCCGGTTTTCAATACTGTCCAGCCAGTCCTCGGTGCTTTTGTCCACGGCACTTTGGTCAAAGCCAGAGAGAAACACCTCGGTCGGCTCATATTTGCGGGGGCAGGTGTGGCTCAAAACAACGTCAACGCTCCAATTCAGGGCGGCAAGCCGCTTTTCAACCACCGCTTTGACTTTTCTGTCCGGCTGTTCATCCGGCCACCAATGCAGCCCATGGGCCAGCCGGTAGTGTTTGTCTATGCTGTACGCACCCCCGATCACGATGCACTTGTGACCGTTAAAGTCGTAAACCTCGCCGTCAACGGCAAAGAGGATGTCTGGGAATGCTTCTTCATAGCGTACCTTCCCATCGCAGTATTGCCCTTCAATATAAGCGGGGATACGCTGGGGTCTGGCCTCATGGTTGCCGTGGACGCAGAAGAATTTGATGGGGAGGGCGCTGGCGTACTCCTTTGTGCGGGTGTCCCGGTCGTTCAGGTGGTAGTTAAACCCCGCGTCACCGAGGATAATCATGGTATCGGATTTTGTAGTTTCCATCGTGCGGCAAAAGGTATCCACACGGAGAAAATTTCCATGTGTGTCGCCCGTGAGGTAAATCGCCATAATGTTCAACTCCATTCTTTTACGAATTGCTGGTATGTAGCGGGCGGCGCTGATTGCGCCGCCCTTTTCAATTCCTCTGCTTTCTGCGGCCATCATACCACATAGCCACAGGCACAGCAAATGTGCGATGCTCACCGATCCCGCTGGCCGCTGTCACGGGCGGGAGGCTCCCCAGCTTCATCCCCCACATCCCCGTCTACGATCTCGCTTTCCCGTTTGTCCATGTTCAGCAGGATGTTCAGCTCATCCAGACGGGCCGATTTTGTTTTCAGCTCGTCCTCCTGGGGGAACGGCTTCTCCACCTCAACTTTTGCGCTGGCAAGCTGGGCTTCATAGTTCAGAAGATGTGTTTCCTCGTTTTTAAGTTCGGTTTCAAAATAATCCAGCATATTGTTGATGCGCTGAATATTGCCGTATAAATCCGTACCGAGACTTATCCCATTACGACGGGAGCCAATCAGCGTCAAGTCATAGGATTTGAATATCGCGTCAAAGCACAGTTCCATCGCAAATCCACGGTACTGGCCGAGCTGGATGGGGTCGGTGCCTTTCAAAGTTTGGATGGCTGCAAGGATGGCGCTGCCTGCCCCTTTCTTCTCCGTGTAAGTCACACCATTTACTACCATAGGGGAAAATCCATCTGCGTTAGGGTGGGTGTTCTCGTCCCTGATTGCCATATCTTCTTGGATGTTCCTGATTTTACCCTTGGCAATGGCGATTCCGCAAGGGAAATACTTGAGTATTTGATCCTCCAGCATGTATTTCTGGCTAAGATGGTTTGATTTCAGCAATTTCAACCGCTGCACGTCAATGTCTAAGTCCATCTTCTCCTTGATTCGTTCATCCCCAGCACAAAGAGCCTTGATCTCGGCGTAGGACAGGGCGGTTTCGTCAATGTCCTCAACGGAGCGGGCCGGGGATTTGCTGGTCATGATCTGGCCGATGAATTTCTGCTTGCTCTCCACCAACTGGTAGAGGTAGCTGTCAAAAGTGTCCTCGGTGACGTAGGTGTAAATATCCACCTCGTCGTTCTCGTTCTTTTGGCGGATGATGCGCCCCTCCCGCTGTTGGAGGTCGGACGGACGCCACGGGCAATCCAAATGGTGAAGTGCGATCAATTTCTGCTGGGCATTGGTGCCCGCCCCCATCTTCTGTGTGGAGCCGATCAGCACCCGTATCTGGCCGGAGCGCACCTTGCCAAACAATTCTTTTTTCTTGGCCTCTGTGTTAGCGGAATGGACATAGGCTATTTCTTCAGCCGGTATGCCCTTAGCGATCAGCTTGTTACACAGGTCATCATACAGGTTTTGAAACGACACCATCTCAAAAGCACCCGGTTCAGTTTCCACCATTTCAATGGGCCGTTCCTTGCCGGGGGTGGACAGGTCGCAGAAGATCATTTGCGCGGAACGCTGGTCGGTTGTATTCTGCCATATCTCAAAGACATTTTCGGCGCAGGCATTGACTTTGCTGGTTTCGCTGTCGGGGAGCAGGGGGTTGGTGAGCCGCTGGTCAAGGGCCAGCTTGCGCCCATCGTTGGTGATAAGCAGCATATTGTCCTGGTCGCTGCTTACCTCCCTGTTGCGTACCTTTTCAGCCCGTTCTGCCAGCGCTGCCACCATCTGCCTTTGTAGTTCGGAGGGTTTCAGGGAGATCGTATGATAGACGGCCTTTGGGACGGGGAGATTGAGCATATCCGCCGTCTGGATGTCCGCCACTTCCTTGAACATAGCCATCAGCTCCGGGAGGTTATGGAACCTGGCGAACCGGGTCTTGGCCCGGTAGCCGGTGCCCTCTGGGGCCAGTTCTATGGCGGTGACGGTTTCCCCAAACGTGGACGCCCATGCATCAAAGTGCAAAAGACCTCGGCGGCGGAGCATTTCATACTGCAAATACTTCTGCATGGTATAAAGCTCCACCATCGTGTTGGAGATAGGGGTGCCTGTGGCGAAAACAACGCCCCGACCCTCGGTCAGCTCGTCCAGATAGCGGCACTTCATATAGAGATCGCTGGACTTCTGTGCCTCTGTCTGGCTGATGCCGCCCACGTTCCGCATTTTGGAAAACGCGGCGAGATTCTTGTAATAATGGGCTTCGTCAATGAAAATGCGGTCAACACCCAATTCCTCAAACGTGACCACATCATCTTTCCGGCTTTGGTCGTTCAGCCTTGCCAGCTTTTCCCGAATGTCTTTCCTGGTCCCCTCCAACTGCTTGACGGAGAACCGCTCCCCCTTCTGCGCTTTCAGTTCAGAGATACCATGGGTGATCTCGTCCAACTGCTGCTCCAACGTGAACCGCTGGCGCTCTATGCTCATGGGTATCTTCTCAAACTGCGAATGGCCGATAATAATAGCGTCATAGTCCCCAGTGGCAATTCTTCCGCAAAACCGTTTTCGATTTTTCGTTTCAAAATCCTTTTTGGTAGCAATGAGGATATTAGCAGAGGGATAGAGCTGCAAATACTCCGCCGCCCACTGCTCCGTCAGGTGGTTGGGCACCACGAACAGGCTCTTTTGACACAGGCCCAGCCGCTTGCTCTCCTGCGCTGCCGCCGCCATTTCCCAGGTTTTCCCGGCCCCCACCACATGGCCTAACAGGGTGTTGCCGCCATAGAGAATGCGGGCGACAGCGTTTACCTGATGGGGCTTCAGGGTGATCTCCGGGTTCATACCCACAAAGCTGATGTGACTCCCATCGTACTCACGGGGCCGCAGATTGTTGAATTTCTCGTTGTAGAGCCTGGTCAGCCGTTCTCTCCGCTCCGGGTCTTTCCATATCCAGTCCTGGAACGCCTGCTTGATAAGCTCCTGCTTGCCTTGGGCGATAGCGGTTTCTTTCTTGTTCAGAACGGGCTTTTTCTTCCCGTTCTCATCCTGAATATAGTCAAAAATCCGCACATCCCGCAGGTTCAGGGTGTCCTCAATGATCTTGTAGGCGTTGACACGGGTGGTGCCGTAGGTACTGCCAGCCTTGATGTTTACTCGATCAACACTTTTGCCCTCCACATTCCAGGCCCCTGTATATTGAGAGTAGTGGACATGTATTTTTTCCTGACAATTTGCGGCTGTGTCCAACAGCTCAAAGACGAACCGCTCCACAACATCTGGGGGGAGCCAGATAGAGCCAAGGCGAACAGAAATCTCACTGGCGCTCAGATCTACCGGCTGCACCTGTTCCAGCGCCTCCACATTGGCGGTATAGTTCTCCGGGTTCATCTCGGCGCTCCGCCTTGCCCATTCCAGCTTTTCCCGCACGTTGCCGGAAAGGTATTCATCGGCGGTAAGATATTTTGCCGCTGTGCTGCTTCCATACCCGTACATAGGGTTCAGGAAGATTACGCCAGCCAGCTCGATAAATATCTCCTGTTCAGTTTTGCCGGTCAGATCCACCATAAAAGCCATATCCACTTTCGCTTTTTCAGCCAGTGACACAGCTAGGGCCTCGGATGCGGTATCCACGCTGGTGATAACGGTTTTCTGCTTAATGGTGCGCTTGGTAAACATATCCGCTTTGCGGACAAAGTTCCGCTCGTCATCCAACACCTCCAGGGAGGACAGCAGAAAGTAGGCGCTGTCCATTCGGAACGCTATGCTGTTGGCGCGGGAGTTGATGCGCCCGTACTTCTCCACATAGGCGTCATAGAGGGCGTTCAATTTGCGCTGTTGGGCCTGAATATCTTCGGCGGGCCAATCCTCGGTCTGATAGTCAATGAGCGTCCGCACACAGTCCCGGATAGTGATCAGCCCCTTGATGCGGTTTGCCGCTGTGACGGACACCTCCACCGGGTTCATCCGGCTGTTTTCCCGGTAATAGATTTCGCCGTCCACTACGGTATAGCTGAAATTCCGCACCTCCTGGTCGGCGGGGATGGATTTGTCCTCGCCCTCCGCCTCCGGGTCGTCCAGCACATACTCGGTGATGGTGCCCTGGATATTCTGGATGGCTACGGTGAGGTGTTCGCCCAGGTCTTGCCCCTCGCGGGGCAGGCAGGCAGTTTCCGACCCGTGGGGGCCGCTGACCTCCCGCATTTCACCTATCACCATTTCCGGGTGGTCGATGAAATACTGATTCATTTTCAGCCCGTTTTCATCGGTGTTCAGGTGTACCCAATTCGGTTCCCCGCTGGCAAGGGCCTCCCGTTTCTGCAAAAACAGGATGTCGCTGGTCACTTCCGTACCGGCAGCGGCCTTAAATGTATTGTTGGGCAGACGGATGGCCCCCAGCAGATCGGCCCGCTGTGCGATATACTTTCGGACGCTGGGGTTCTCCTTGTCCATCGTGCCCTTGCTGGTGACAAAGGCAACGATGCCGCCTGGTCTGACCTTATCCAGCGTCCGGGCAAAGAAATAGTCGTGAATGAGAAAGTTGTGCTTGTCGTACCGCTTGTCCGTTATCTTGAACGCCCCAAAGGGCACATTGCCGATGGCGGCGTCAAAAAAGCTGTCCGGGAGTTCTGTTGTCTCAAACCCCTGGACAGCGATAGAGGATTTTTGATAGAGCTGTTGGGCGATGCGTCCGCTGATACCGTCCAGCTCTATGCCGTAGATTTTGGAGTCGGCCAGAGCCTCCGGGCGCATACCGATGAAGTTGCCGATGCCGCAGGACGGCTCCAGCAGATTGCCGGTCTTGAAGCCCATGTTCTCCAACGCCTGATAGATGGAGCGGATGATCACGGGCGGGGTGTAAAATGCGGTGAGGGTGGATTCCCTGGCTGCGGCGTATTCGTCCTCGTCCAGCAGGGCTTTCAGCTCGGCGTACTTGCTGTGCCGCTCGTCAAAGCAGTCGGCCAGACCACCCCAGCCCACATACTGCGCCAATACCGCCTGTTCCTCCGGGGTGGCAAACCGATCCTCCCGTTCCAACTTTTTCAGCAGTCGGATTGCCCGGACATTGTTCTTGTAGCGTTCCCCTGGCGTCCCCTCGCCAATGGTGTCATCGGTGATGCGGTACTCATGCCGGTCTGCGGTGGAGATCTCCGGGTGGAGGACAAAGGGGGACACCTTGTCCCTACGCCGGGGTGCGGGCGGGGGCAGGGCTGGCCCATCGGTCAATACCTCTGTTTCCGGGGCCGCTTGGATGGGTCTGTGGGTAAAACCGCCCATTTCCTGTTGATACATGGAGCGCAGCACTCCGGCAACCGTCCTCAAGTCGTACATGACAACGGTATGAGACTTATTACGAAGGTCAATCGAAAAGCGTTCGTTATAGAGACTGTAGTTCACGGTTTCACCCGTTTCAAGCGTTATGCTCTCGTCTGTCCTATCATACTTTTCAGCCAAAAGGCGGGCGATTTCGGTGTTGCCCAGCCCGTCCCGCAGCCAGGACGACACTTCGCTTATCCCCACACGCTCCAACAGCCCGCCTTGAACTGTCAGCACTTCGCGCAGATCGTCCCCATTGTCAGCGGGGCCAATCTTTGAAATGGGAAAATAATCTGTAATGAAAAGATTTTTCTCATCCCGCCGGAGCAGCCGTTCAAAGTTCTCTCTACTCTCCGAACGGAAGATAGGATAGATCAACGCAGGGTCGCGCAGGGACACTTCGCTATCTCGCATTTCATCAATGAGGAAGGCCGTATTCTCCAGATAAACCGTATCTCCCACCTTGTAGGCCGGGGCCAGCGGGGCACGGTGTTTTTCCGCAGTCAGGGCTTGGGCTGGCCCCGCACTATCATGGCCGTGCCCATTTGCTAAACTTTCTGCGCCCTTTTCAACCGTCCCCGCCGCGTTTTCCCTTTCAGCCGGTATGCGGCTCATTTGGGTTTCATAGCGGTCAATGTCTTGCTCGGTCAGCCATTCGGGTTTTTCCGGCAGGGCCGCGTACAACTCCCGCATTTTGGAGATTTGCGCTTCTACACTTCCGGCCCATAGGTGTTTTTCAGTAAACTGCCCAACCCCCAGGTAATACTCACAGTCAGAACGCAGACGGCTTAATAGCCGATAACTATTAGGTTCTGCTGGGGCAGCCCCTGATTCTTTTTCAGCCGGTGCCGGCGTCCCCTGCGTGGTCTGTTCCACCGCCAGCCATTCAGCGGCCTCTTTGTCCGCCGCATCCTTCTTGACTTGCTTCAGATAATCCTCGGCCTGCCATTCGCTGCTAAATTCCTCCTGTACGCCCTCGCCGTCCACATATATCCCGCCCTGAATATCATCCCATACGGCAGAGCCCTTTTCCGTTTCGATGATGGAAAAGCGTTCATCGGGTGTGGGTGCATCGGCGGCGATCTGCTCCACATCAGCCATGACCTGCTGAATAAAGGGATTTGCGTCCAGCTTCTCCGGGGCAACCACATGGCCGTCCACGATGCCGTTCTCCGCGAGGGCGGCACGGATGGCAGCGGGGTCAATGTCGGAAAAATCATCGTCTTTTTGCTGGGGCTGGCGTTTTTTGTACTGTGCCTCCACATAGTCGATCAGATTATCAACACTCAAATTAGTGAGGTATTCCGTCAGATCGTCCATATCATGACATTGGAGGGACAGCATCACTTCACCGTCCGCCTGACAAATCAAGCGATAGTCGATGAGATCAGCGGCCAAGACAATGTGATGTTTCCCGTCACGGGTGATTCTGTGGCTGAACGTGACGTTGTGCAGGTCGGAAAAGTCCACCGGCTTTTCAAAATCATCCGTATAAAAATGCCGAATGATGCGTTTCACTTTCTCAATGGGCGGCGCGGGCATAAGGGAGATTTTACGCTGAGTTTCTTCCAGCGCCGCTACTGTCACGTCATAGCCTTGGGTGGTCAGCCGTGCCGCGTTGCCCTCCAACGCATGAGCGGGAAAACCGCACATGGGCAAACGGCCATATTCAGGGATATTGCGGAGCGTCAAGGTCAGGTCAAGCTCCAGTGCCGCAGTTTTCGCGTCCTCGCCGTAGAGTTCAAAAAAGTCCCCTACCTGATAGAGTATAAGGCTGTCATGATAACGCTCCTTGATGGAATTATAGGCGTCCCAAAACCTGCCGCTGACAGGCTCCGGCTGCGGGGCGGAGATATTAAGGGGTCCCTCCGTCTCCTTGCGGATGGCCTCCCGCAAAGCGAGGACAATCTTGCGGTATTTGTCGTACTGTTCGAGAAAATCCAGCACACCGCCGTCACCGTCCCCAATGTCCTGCCGCTCGGTGAATATCTGTCCATCGGGCATGACAAGGGTAAATTTCACCTTGTCATAGCCTAAAAATGCTTTATATTCCGGGTCGTTGGCGTCGTACCATTTCTGCCACGTCCCGTATTTTGCCATAGCAGCCGTTCTCCCGGCGACATATTCATCGTCCGCCTGCTTCATCAGCCGGTCAAACTCTTGGAGAGAGTAGGCCGTCTTATCCTGAAAGACAATGCTCTCGCTCCACTCGCAGAAGATATAGGGAAGCTCATGGGGCAGGTAGGCCGGTTCACTGGCCTCGGTGGAAAGCGCGGCGGGTTCCCGCACCAACGGCGGAGCAGAGAACACGGGAGCGTCCTGAGTTGCGGAGATGCTCATGGTGGAGGTGGCGGCAATTTCTTCGATACGCGCCCGCACACTCTCCGGCAAACTGTCCTCATAATAGGTCACGGTTCGGTCGGGGGAGATATGGGCGATTGTCTTATAGTCACCGTCCCGCAGTTCCAGCCGGTTCCACACCGTTACGCCGTTGCCCATGTGCCCATAGCCCAGATCATAACCGGGGGTGTCAGGCTCCGCAGGTTCGGCGGCGGGCGCTGCATCCTCCACCTCCTGAAGCAGACCATCATTCAACGGGTTCTCGGCCAGCAGGCGGTCAAACTCAGTGCGGGGCAGTTCCTTGTTGATAATGGGAAATGCCGGGTCAAACAGCCGGACAGCCTGATCGTCAAGGGCCAGCAGCTCATACCTCTGCGTCCCCAGGTAGACCGTAGCCCCCATAGTCAGCCGGTACGCTTTCGGCGGGGCCGGGGCCGGGTTCAGCTCGTCATAGTCCGGCTCCAGCGGTGCGGCCAGAGGGCCGGAGAGTTCGGCAAGCATGGCCTCGCACCGCTCTGTAAGATGAGTGCCCTCCCCAATGATAGTCCGCATGGCCTCCCGCATCATGGGAAGGATGAAGTCGCCCTCGCTGGCGCGGGCGTACATTTTCTTATGCCCCGCGCTGAAAGCATCGGCGCAGGATGCCAGATACCACCTGTCTACCGTTTTATCCTGTTTTCCGAGCTGTTGTATATAGTCCTTATAATCGCTGAAAATGGCGTGAAATTCCTTGCTGATTTCTCTGCGGGCGGCGATAACGGCCCGCTGTTCCCGGTAAGCCGGGTACTGTTCCTTTTCAGCCGGTGACAGATAGCGGTCTGCGGCAAGCAGTTCCCCGATACGCTTCACAGCTTTTTTCCAGGTCAAAATGGTCACAGTATCCGGCTCAGCGGTGATCTTGATGCCCTTGCCGTCAGCCCAAATGTCCAATTTCCTGTTCGCGTGGACGGTATATCCGACAATGCCGTACTCGCCTTTGAGAAAGTCTGCGTTTTCCTGGGCGCTCTCCTGCTTCAAAAACTGCCCATAGATGCTGAGTTTCCTCACTGTGTTGTGTCCAATCAGAACAGCGTCAATATCCTCCTGGGAGATAGCAAAAGCGGAGGACTGTTCATCCTCCGCCTCTTGGATTGCCGCTCTCTGTTCTTCCTCGGTGGGAAGCGTGTCGCTTATACGTCGGTGTAGATCAGCTCCGCCAACGCCACTTCCTCCGCCGCTGCCTGGATGCTGTTCATCAGGCCCACCCACTTCATCTGATTGGACGCCTTCAGTTCCTCCGTCACGCCCTGTTCCCGCGCCATTCGCGCCGTCAGCCGTTCCACCATCTCGGTGGCCTCCCGGTCGATCTTCTCCAGATGGGCGTCCAGCCTGCCGCTCAACTGCATCCCCGTGTAGTAGCCATTCCTGTGGCTTTTGAGATAACTGCGCCGCAGCATCCCATATTTTCCTACCTTCGGGGCCTCCGGCACGTCCAGGTTGGGCAGGCGGTAGCCGTTCTCCATTCGGTACGTCAGTTCCATGTCCAACGCTCCTTTCACGTTTTACTCTGCCGTCATTATACCGCTTGTCAGGATTCCCGGCAAATGTGCGATTTTGCTTTTGTTCCTCCCGGTACAGATTCAGCACCGTGCTGGCGATCTCCCGCAGGGGCATCTCGGCAATATCGCTGACCGCGCCCCCCAGAATGGACAGAGTTTCCGGGGTATTGAAGTCGTAGATATGGGCAAAATCCTCGCCGTTGAAAAACTCCTGGGGGTCAATGCCGCACCGGGTCAGCATGACATAGGCCACGCTGTTCTCCAACAGGCCCTTAAACCAGCTCTCCGTACTGAGGTCGTCCAGTTCCTCCAGCAGACTGCCCTCCTTGACGCCCCGCAGCTCGGCGCAGTAGTCGCTAAAGTTGTCCTCCACGATAACCTTTGCCGTCTGCATCAGGCACTCGGCAAAGTCGGACTTGTCGGAGAACTCCCCGTAGCTGTTCTCCAATGCCTCCACCACCGCGCCTTCGTACTGCGGTTTCATCTGCCAGATGGGGATGGTGCGCCCCACGCGGCTGTTGGTGTCGGACATATCAAAGACGTGCCGCAGCTTATAGCCCCGGTCGGTGTCCACCAGCAGGGCGATCCCCGTGGTGCCCCGGTTCACCCACCGACCATACCTGTTCCAGAAGTCGATCTGAGCGCAGGCAGTGGTGTCCGGCTTTTGGGCGAAAATCAGAAGTTGGTCGCGGAAACTGTACTTGAAGTTATGGGCGGCGGTGGTCAGGAACGCCATATAGTTCCCGCTGTTGGCTGATATTTCATGGGCTTTTTCTGCCGCGAGCTGGACAATGGATTCCAAATTTTTAGCCACGATTTATCCCTCCTTTTCTTCATAAGATTTCAGCAGCCCCTTTGTGGCGGCGGCAATTTTGGAAATGCGCCCGGTGAGCTGGGCAACGGTGGCCCTGACCTCCGACTGCCGCGCCGCGTAGAAGTAGCCGGTGGCATCGCTGCAAATGGGGTGGCCGTCACAGCGCAGGCGGTTGACGGCCCGCCGCAGTTCCGTCCCTTTGACGTGGAACGCGGCCTCCAACTCCTTGCTGGAGGCCGCGCTTTCCTGTCCACGGCGGTATTTCTTCAGGTATTCGCACAGGGCCTTGTCAATGGGCGCGCCCTTCACCGGGCATCACCCCTGTCCCGGTGCCTGGGCTTGATAGGCTGGCCCTGCTCGTCGTAATTCTTCGGGTCGGCAGCGGGAGAGGCCCAGCCCTGCGTAGCGCCGCCCTGCATCGCCGCCGCCTGTGCCTTGGTGACACCCAACTCGCCGTTCAGCTCGTCAACCAGCTTCTGGCTGGTGCGGCCCTTTGTCGCAAAGGACGCAGAGCGGTAGCCGTCAAAGCCTCGCTCAAACATCACGATGGCCCGCTTTTCGGGCACCTTACCGTAGCATACAAACGGCAGCGAACTTCGGAGGGGGATAACGGAGTTGCCATTCCGCTCCATGATTTCGGCAAACTGGCAGATATGGTAGAGTTCGCTGCCAATTTCAACGTGGCAGTCGTCGATATAGCGGCACACCCGGTCAAACACTTGCCCATCAAACCGTCTGATCCGCACCTTGTCGCCGTCTGCGATCCTGAACTTTTCCTTATAGTGCGGGGTGATGAAGCGGATGCCTTTTTCAGCGTGTTTCATGTGGCTGTCAAGCCAGTCCCGGCGATAGCAGCAGATGGATAGATTTTCCTCCCCTTTGCAGGGATTCAGCCTTATCAGGTAAGAATACTGCGCCGTGTCTGCCCGGAAGCCAAACGCAAAACCGTTGTTGAAGCCGCTCTCCGGGTGCATCTGGCAGAAATCCCGCAGGGCATCGCTGTCTTTCAGAAAGCCGCCGTACTGTTCGTCATGAATGAGGGCATCCATAACGCCCGCTAACTCCTGCTGAAATTCCTCGGTGTTCAGACCTTCCCGGCCACTGCTCCATTTAGGGAAAGCACCTTTGCCGTCCTCGCTCATGCCAGTCTGAAAGCAACCGATATACCCGGTCTGGCCCTCGATTTGCATACTCTGGCCGGTGGTGTAAAGCCGCTCCGCAGGTGTCGCGGCCTGAAACGTCAATTCCATAATGTCACACTCCTTTTGCTTGCTCAAAAAAAGACCACCACTTGTCCTCCCGCACCTGAAAAGCGTCGCCTAATTGGATGGTGTCGGGGAAGTTTGTCTGGGTGGTCTTGATGGCGTATTTGTCGATCTCAGTGGCGTAGTAGCGGAGAACGGTGGCCCCCAGCTTGTTAAGGGCCAGGTGCCCACAGCTCATGCCGTCGTACATGGACAGCACCTCCAGCGGTTCCACGATGATGCCGGGACAGTAGGACAGGATGTGGGCGATCACGTCCACCGTCCAGCCGTTGCCCAGCATTTTATACGCTTGGGTGTCGCTGACCGGGAACACAAAGTCCTCCGGCACTGTTTGAAGGCGCATACACTCCCGCACCGTCAGCTTGCGGATGATATAGTAGCCGTCCATCAGCTTGATGGGGTACTGCTGGCCCTTTATCGTGATCTGGCCGTCCCGGACTTCATAGATGGGCCTGTCCAGCGTTCCGCAATACTGATAATACTGGCAGGAGGTGGTCAGGCAGTTCGCCTTTTCCCTCATGGCGCGGCCCCTGCGGGTCTTGCTGTTGGGCATGGTCAGGTCAACGCACTCGCCGGGGAGAATGTCGGTGTAGCCCTTAGCGGTGGCCTCCGCTACCCGCAGGGCGGGACAGTCGGTGGGGACGGTGTAAAGCCCGGTTTTTGCCCCAGCCCCGCCGCCGTTCCCACACAGGGTCTTGCTCTTGCCGTCCGCTGAATACACCCGGTGGCCCTGGCCCTCGGAGCCGGTGCCGCTCTCTATGGTGCCCACGCGGATGGGTGTAGCCACACAGGTCTTGCGGTCTATGGTATTGCCCACCATATTACGGATGCCGTCTTTATAGTAGGTGGCCCGCAGGCATTGGGCCTTGCCGTCGGCGGTGATATTCACGGGTTCAGCGATCAATGTCCTTACATGATGTGTCAAATTATGCTCCAGTGTGCAGCCCTTGTATTCCGTTGTGGGAATAAGCGAACTTGCCAGGGAATAAGTTGGCTTCCGCTTCCCGCCCTATGCGGGACAGCGGTATTCGGCGGTGGTATTGGTCCTGCGGTTCAAACCGCCGTTCCGGGATAAAGTGCGGCCCACCGTACTCAAAGGGTGTATGCTCCATAGCTGGTTCCTCCTTGTCCAAAAATTTACACCACTCTGCGTCCAGTGGCCAAAGAGCGGTGTATGTATGGAGGAACACTTCATTTTCAGGCCATCAGTTTTATCAAAAGCTCGTTCACCGGCGCGGCGTCCCGGCCTTGGGCATCCATGCCTGTTCCGGCCCGCAGGTGGCTGGCGCATCCCGTCCGGCCCTTGAACTGCATACTCTGGCTGGCGGAGCAAACCCGCTCCGCTGGGGTTGCGGCCTGAAATGTCAATTCCATCAATAACACTCTCCTGGTGTGAAAAGAGGCCTCCAGTTCATCCACTGGAAGCCGCTTTTGCTGATTTTATTTCATATCCTCGTTTATCGGGCATTGCCCCGGTCATGGTGTTTGGGCTTGATGGGCTGGCCCTCTTTGTCGTAGTTCTTTGGGTCGGCGGCGGGAACCTCCCAGCCGAACATGGCTCCGGCCAGCATCGCCGCCGCCTGCGCCCTGCTTACGCCCAACTGCCCGTTGTACTCGTCCACGATGGCCTGGGCGTGGGTACGGTCATGGCCGTATTTGTCGGTATGGAAATAGCCACTCTCACCCTTCTTAACAATGATGATCTCGTCGCCGCTGGGCAGCACAGCATAGCACTTTTCCGGCAAGCCTGGACGCAGGGGGATCACCTTGCCGCTACACTCTTTCAACCATTCCGCAAACTCGCGGATATGGTAAAAGCTGCCGCCAATTTCAGCATCCATTACCGCTCACACTCCTTATCCGGCTCCTTGGGCTGTCTTTCAGAAGCCCTCGCCCTCCGTTCCATCTGATACCCCAATTCCTCGCTGGCGCGGCCCAGCAAGTCTTTTTTCGCTTCCAGCAGGTCAGAAAAGTAGTGGCCCCAAAAATAGTTGTCCCCACCCTTGCAGGCCCAGGTCACATACATAGAGGGATTGCTTTCCATCTTACCAAATACGAACTCCATTTCCCCGACCAGGATGGAGTCGGTGATGACGTAGCCTTGGTTTATCCTATCAGCCATATCAGCGCCCTCCTTTGTCTCTGGCTTTCTTTTCAGCCTGTCGAACGATCTCCAGGTAATGCTTCGCCCATTCGGGCAGTTTCTCCGGCGCTATGGTGCCGAGAATGTCACTTCGCTGAAAACAGGAAGTCTTGCCGGAGTACAGCTCCGTGCAGTAACAGGCGGTGCCCCGGCTGTTGGGAGAAGCGCCAAAGCCCCCGGTGCATAGCTGGAGTTGGCTGGTGGCGCGGCGGTATTCCGGGCGCAGTATCTCCGGCTTGATAACGACAACCTTTCCTTTGAGATCATCCTGGTAGCTGATGACTTCGCAGCCCTCGGCGGTGATAGGGGCGTTAGAGATGCCCTGAATTTTAGGGCCGTTCAGATCAATGCGGGTTTTCTCTGCCTGCTCCGCCACACGCTCCCCAAAGAGCCGCACCAGTTCAGGGTAGTCCTTGCTGACTATGACTTCCGTATAGCTGGCAAGCAGGCTGTTTGATTCGCAGAACGCGCACATATACCGATCATCGCCCTTACTTGCCGGATTTTCGCCCAGCACGATCTCCCGGTCGCCAATGTGAAGCGCATGGATGATAACATAATCACCGGCCATTCGCCTCTCCTGGTCTACGCTCATTCGATTCCCTCCTTGTCCAAAAATTTACACCGCCCTGTGTCCAGAGGACAAAGAGCGGTGTATGTAAGTGGGCGGTTTGTTAGTCCCTTTTCAGAAAGGTGTTACTGACTTAAAACTCCGACCGATTATACGAAACAGATTGAATGGAGTCAGGAGCTATGTTATAATCAGAGCAGAAAATCGGAATTTGCTGAAAAGATTATCCGCAATATATGTACGTTTTGGGATAAACTTTTTACAAAAATACAATTAAAGCAAATAAAGAAAGAAGGAATGTTCCTATGAATGAAACCAATATGGAGGGGATTGGTTATCTCGTAGTAATAAATGATATTGATTGTAAAGGAATAAATGTAATTGATTTAGTAAAACATGTTTTGAATAAGAAATGTGAGGTTTTTCATACCCATAAGAAAGATAATGGGCATTTTATCGTGTCAGCAGATTTTTTAGATAATATACGTAACAGTCAAACTAAGATGAATTTAGTATTGGAATATGATGAAATTACTATTTATGAAGTAAAATTAGGTATATATCAGTGTGAAAACGATTTGATTGATTATACAATGGATATGAAATTATACTATTATGAGAATCTTGATATATATAGATCCATCCAAGAAATTCGATCTGAAAATGATACTCCCAAGACGGTAAGAATTTACAAGTTAATGTACAATTCATACCCCATAAAAGGTTCTTATTCATTTAATTTAAAAAATTGTAATTTAGTTTTTCATACGATTGGCTATGGAGAAAGAGCAGAACCTCTTACAGAACAAATTGTAGCATTTGATGTAAAAATAAAGACTGCGAATATTCAAGAGGCAAGAGCAAGAGCATATAATATAGTAGCTGATTTTACCAGTTATCTGTCAGTATTATTAGATATTGGCTTTTATGAGCCTCAATCCATATATCGCAATTTTGTAAGGTTGTCTCATAATGCACATTATCAAAGGGAAATATCACATGAACGATTTCGAACTTCGTTTATCGATGGAGAATTAGGTATAGTTATTAAAAATAATATGAATGGATTAACCACATTGGATGATGTGAAAAAAGGAGAAAACTTTGATAGTGGGGTCATTTCAATAAAATTTCCACATAATAATGATGTAAGTTTGATTCAAACCTACGGGAATACTAAACATATAGAGGAAGTATTCGAAAAGCATAGATTAGAAAAAATTCCTAAATTCCAACCAGAATATGCAGAAGAAATAATGGAAGATTTGTTCATATTTGGACAGAAAATACTAATTCCCAAATGTATAAGAGAGTACTTCAGAGGGATAAGTAACTTAGAAGATAAAAAGAAGAAATATTTTAGAAATAGTTCTAGATTATACAATATAAGTAAATCAATTGGAGTGAATGTATCGTCTTTGCAAATTGCGCTTTTAGTAGCAAGCGTTGAAAGCCTGGCAAAGGCAGAAGGATTAAATTATTCAGAGTTTGTGAAAGAATATTGTCAATCTGTGAATAAAAGTGATGTTGATGAAATGTATGAAATACGTTCAAAATTATTTCATTCCGGAGAATTCTCATTTTTTGAATTTGACATTAGTATGAATCCATATTTAAATCCGATATTTGAAGATCTTTCAGAAAAATATATGGAATATCGCAGAATAGTAAGGAAAACAATTATTACTTGGATTGTAAGAAATGTATTGAATCAAAGGGATAATTCATAAACAATAGTTTGAGACAATGTGAAATCCTATTTAGCGGGGAGTTGCCTATAAAGGTAGCTCCCCGCTTTAGATCGTCTTACGAATGATTTTGTAAAGCAACACCAACCTGAGATAAGGTCGGTTTGCCATCAGTTTTACCAAGAGTTCGGTCACCGGCTCGGCGTTCCGGCCTTGTGCGGTCAGCTTGTTCCGCCAGTCCATCAGGTACTTTCTCACAAGCCGGTATTCATCATCGGTCAGTTGGAGGTACACTTTCTTTTTCCGTCCGAACATTTGAAACAGCTCCTTTCTTCACCACCATAGTACAAGAAAAAAGAAGCGGTTTCAAATGGGCGAACGACCCTATGTAAGTGGCCCGCAGGGCGGGCCACGGGGAAATGCTTAATACCCCGTCCGGGGCAGGGTCTTGGGGGGAGCGTAAACCTTCGTCACCCAGCGGGTGGTGGCCATGATCCACTGGCCGTTGTAGACTCCACCTATATCCGCCTGATTGACGAATTGACTGCCGCCCTTGGCCCAGGAGACCACGGTGCAGTCGAGCTTGGGGGCTTCCACCTGCCGGAAATTAGCCGGGACAACGCCGAACACGAACATGACCTCCGTCACATACTCGTTGGAAGCCAACCGCAACGCCACGGGGGACGCTTCCAGCACATAGTTCTGCTGGGTGTTCAGGCTGTCCGCCAGAACGCGGTATTCGCTGCCGCTGAGATTGGTCTTGTAAACGATCTTGTAGCTGCCAGCGGCGTTGTAGGTGCCGGTGGTGATCTTTGCCAGCCGTACTGCTTCCACGGGCAGGGTGTCACGCCAGTAGAACGACGTGAGCGCCGTGGTGGAGTTGTTGCCGATGTTGCTGAACGTGTAACGGATGTTCTGACCGGGCATGACCTCGGCATAGCCGGTTTTCTCAATGGACACGTTGGTGTAAAGGCTCTTGTTGGTCATAGCGGCCTTTACGATCTGCCCAGCGTGTTCAATCTCCACGTCAATGGGGGTCTTGTCCAGCCCGTAGAAGTCAGCGGCCTGGGATTCCACCACCTTGTAGCGGCCCAGGGGCAGGGGCTTGGACACGGCCACACCATTCTTGTCGGTGCGGATGGTATCGACAAGGTTGCCGGTGCGGTAGTGGTAGATTTCAAACACGGTGCCGGGGATGGGGGTGCCAGCGGGCCAGCCGTTCATGCTGTTGTAGTCGGCGCTGGTCTTGGTGATCTGGATTTGTCCTGTGATGGCGGTGTTCTTCCAGGTGATGGTGGTGCAGCCGCCGTATTCCACATAAACGGTCTTGGGCTTGGTGTCCAGGATATAGCCCTCGGCGCACTCGATCTCCCGGATAGTGTACCGGCCATCATCCAGCTCCTTGTCGATATAGACATACCCCTCGTTGTCGCTCTCATAGGTGCCGATGGGGTTGCCCTTGGCATCGGACAGCAGGAACTTTACGCCATAAATGCCCTTGCCGGTCACGCTGTCGATCTTGTGGATAAGGGCGCTCCCGGCCTGCCGGTTGGTGATCTCCAGCGTGGCGGTGCCGCCGTCCTTCACCTCGATCTGATGGGGCGTATCGTCCAGCTTGTAGCCTTTGGCGGCTTTCAGCTCCACCACCTGATACCAGCCCTTTTCGGCTTCGGGCAGGTTGATAATGCCATTGGTGTCGGTGGTGTAGGTGCCGATGATCTCCCCATTCATCTTGCGGACTTCAAACTGGACGCCCTTGATGCGCTCCCCGGTTTCCTCGTCCTTCTTGATGATGGTCAAACCGCCCACCTTCATGTTATACACGGTGATGGTCTGCGTGTCGCTGGCATTGACCTTGACGGTCTGCGTCTTGGTGCCCTCATCCATCACATATCCGGGCAGAGGCCTGGTTTCCGTGATGACCAGGGTGCCCACCACGCCGGAAATACGGATTTCGCCGTTGGCGTCAGTCTTGTAGAGGCCCTTGCTGGACAGGTGGCCGTAGTCGTCGTCCAAATAGCTCCCGTCCGAGTAGGTGATCTGGAACTCCACCCCGGCCAGCGGCTCCCCGGTCTGCTTGTCCAGCTTCTTCACCACGATGGTGCCCTGCTTGGCGTTGTAAAAACGGAGGGTCTGAACTTCGCCGGACTTGATAAGAATGGACTTGGGCTGGCCGTCCAAAACGTAGCCCTCCAACGCCTTGACCTCCCGTGCGGTGACGGTGGTGCCAGGGGTCAGGTCGTTCAGGACGATGCGCCCATTCTCGTCGGTGATGAACTCGCCGTTGCTGTTACCCACAACGGCCCCGCTGGAGTCTGTCACAAGGAACGTGACGCCTTTCAGCGGTGTGGTGGTGCCCTCAATATACTTCTCAATTACAAGGGTCGTGCTGGGGGTGTTGGTGAAGTGGAGGGTCTGGGTGTCGTTGGGGTTCACCACTACTGTCTGCGTCCGGGTGGCCTCGTCGATGGTGTAGCCGGGAATGGTGGCTGTTTCCGTCACTACCAGCGTCCCCACCACGCCGTTGATGGTGATCTTGCCGTCCTTGTCAGTGAAGTACAAGCCGTTGCTGCTGATCTGTCCATTTTCAGCGGGTACGAACTCCCCTGTGGAGGTAGCCACCTTGAAGGTGACGCCTTGCAAGGGCTTCCCGGTGAGGGAATCCCGTTTGTCGATGACCAGCGTACCGGCCTTGGAGTTTTTCACGATGACGGTCTGCGTGTCGCCGCCCTGCCCGATGACAACATTGGTGCTGGCGGTGTCCATGACATACCCGGTGGGGGCCTTGATTTCAGTCAGGACGTAAGCGCCGGGGGCGAGGTTGGTGATCTTGATTTCTCCCTGGGCGTCGGTGGTGAAGATTCCATTTTGGGTCAGCGTGGACGTGCCGATCACGCCGTCCAGCCCTACCTCACAGCCTGCCGCCGTGGTCACGCGGAACTCCGCGCCGGGGAGGGGCTGGCCGGTGGCGCTGTCCCGCTTCTGGATAATGATAGCGCCGCGAGGCTGGTTCTTAAAGGTCAGGCTGACGGTGCGGCCCTCTTTGATCTGCACCGTCTGGCTCTGCGTGTCGAGGATAAAGCCAGCGGGGGCACGGGTTTCCGTCACTACCACACTCTTGCCGGGGGTCAGGCCGGTGATGCGGATTTCGCCGTTTTCATCGGTTCTGAAAACGCCGTTGCTGTCGCCCACAACGGTGCCGTCCGCATACAAAACCTTAAACTCAGCGTTCTGCAAGGTGA
>Ga0209694_1001671_pt1 | contig 22422 bp, 29 predicted proteins | sample GluameincwithD2O_FD_187499 | JGI IMG/M metagenome (GOLD analysis project Ga0209694, IMG submission 187499) | Mouse cecum microbial communities from Vienna, Austria - Glucosamine amended microcosms incubated with D2O (SPAdes) (version 2) | ecosystem: Host-associated > Mammals > Digestive system >... | reverse complement strand
TGTGTTTTGTGCGGTTTGCCAGACCTGCACCTATTATACAACGGGGGATATTCTGGTACTCTGTTTATCGCCACTTGCGTCTGCTAGTCTCCCCAGCTCTGCTGGGGGATTTAGAATGTTTCATTAAGGAGATATAAAAAATACAATGTGGGAAATGAGCCAGAGGAAGATATTTTGATTCATTCTGGTTTAGTCCTAAATGTGAAAACGCATGAGTGTACTTTAAATGAAAAGCCGCTTTCATTAACACCTACGGAGTTTTCTATATTACGTATTTTGTGCCAGCAGAAAGGAAATGTAGTCAGCTCGGAGGAACTTTTTCACCAAATATGGGGGGATGACTATTTCAGCAAGAGCAATAACACCATTACTGTTCATATTCGGCATCTTCGTGAGAAAATGGGAGATTCATTTGAAGAACCACAATATATAAAAACAGTCTGGGGGTGTGGATACAAAATTGAAAATTAAGATTTCAAAGGCAACTACACTAATTGGCACTTGTATCTTCGGCATCGTTGTTTGCTTTGGATTGTATTATCTGGTGGATAATGTCTGGAATGGTTTTTTTGTAGACTGGTTTACATCTAAATATATGAACACGCATGAAGTGTATTCTGCTGATGTTAAAAAGAATATTCTTGTTACAGAGCCTTTATGGTCGGAGCTAAAAGTATTTATTTTGACAGTTTTGATTATAATCGTACTTATCAGCATTGTGGTTACTTTTGTAACTGCAAATTTATATGCAAAGGAAAAAGTGAGAAAATCCATTACTGCGACTTCGGTAATGCTCCATGATTTTATGATTGAGGAAAGAGGGAATATAGAAATTTTCCCTAAAGAGTATGCCGAAATTTCAGCCCAGATGTCCGATATAAAGCAGGCGATGCAGCGGCATGAACAAATGCTAAAGGAAGAAGCAAGCAGAAAAAATGATTTAATTGCTTATCTTGCACATGATTTAAAGACACCGCTTACCTCTGTCATTGGATATTTAGCATTATTAGATGAAGCACAGGATATGCCGATAGAACAAAAAACGAAGTATGTAAATATTGCATTAAGCAAAGCACTTCGTTTAGAAAAACTTATCAACGAATTTTTTGATATAACACGATATAATCTGCAACAAATTGATTTGGAAAAAGAATCTATAAACCTCTGTCATATGTTGGTACAAATGACAGATGAATTTTATCCGCTGCTAAATGCTCATGGTAATCAAACAGAGGTATGTGTAGATGAAGATATAACGGTTTATGGGGATTCTATAAAATTAGCCAGAGTTTTCAATAATATTTTAAAAAATGCAATTGCATACAGCTACCCAGATACTATAATAAAAATATGGGCTGAAAACACAGCTACGGATGTTTGGATTTATTTTTGCAATAAAGGAAAGACAATTCCCGCAGGTAAGCTAAATTCTATTTTTGAGAAGTTTTTCCGTATGGATGAAGCACGTTCGACGAATACGGGAGGTGCAGGATTGGGACTTGCGATTGCAAAAGAAATCATAACATTGCATGGAGGTAAAATTACTGCCGAAAGTGAAAACGAATCAACAACTTTTCGTATTTCTTTACCTGTAACACATTAGTAAAATATATAGGCTCTCTTAGTATTTTCTTAGGAATTAAAAAATTGAATATTAAAGTACGGATAGCTTCTGTTCAGTAGAATGAATACTGAATAGAAGCTATTTGCTTTGTATTAAAAGAAGTATAGAAAATGGAGGACTTCATAATGAATCAACAAAAGAAAGTTGCAGTTTTTTTTGGCGGCTGCTCCACAGAATATGCGGTTTCGTTACAGTCTGCATATGCGGTAATTAAGTGTATTGATACAAAGAAATATGTACCAATTTTAATAGGCATTGCCCCTCACTCTGGCAAATGGTACTGGTATCATGGGGAACTGGAAAGGATAAAGGAAGATAATTGGCAGTCAGAAGAAAACTGTACGCCAGTATTTCCGTCTTTTGACAGAACGGTTCACGGGTTGTGTTACTGGGACAATAATCATTTACTGACAATTTCTTTAGATTCCGGATTGCCCGTTTTGCATGGAAAAAACGGAGAAGATGGAACAGTTCAAGGGGTTCTGGAATTGATGGGGATTCCTGTTATCGGATGTGGTTTATTATCTTCCGCTTTGTGCATGGATAAAGAACTGGCTCACCGTATCGTACAAATGAACGGAATAAAAGCCGCACGTTCTTTTGCTATTAAGAAAAATTATTCAGAGAAATTGGTTCAGCAAAGAGCCTTAGAGCTTGGCTATCCATTATTCGTAAAGCCTGTACGGTCTGGCTCATCGTTTGGGATTTCAAAAGTGTTATACGAACAAGATTTGATTTTAGCAATCGAAAATGCCTTCCTGCATGATTCTACCGTTATTCTGGAAGAAATGGTTGATGGATTTGAGGTTGGCTGTGCAATTTTGGGGAATAAGGATTCCGATTTGATAGTGGGTGAGGTTGATGAAATTGAATTGTCGGATGGATTTTTTGATTACACAGAGAAATATACATTGGAAACTTCCAGTATTCATGTGCCTGCCCGTATTTCCCCCAAAAAGGCAAAAGAAATTAAAGGAACAGCTCTTGAAATTTACAAAGCATTAAATTGTTGCTGTTTTGCAAGGGTGGATATGTTTTTGACTCCCGCAGGGGAAATTTATTTTAATGAAGTAAACACAATCCCTGGATTTACGGAACATAGCCGTTATCCCAATATGCTAAAAGAAGCAGGTATGCCTTTTGATGAAGTAATCAACCGCTTGATTGAAATGGGGGTATCGAAGTGACACAGATTGAATTAACAAAAGACGACACATATCACGGGAACTTAATACTTGTAACGCCAGATTATCCGCTTATGAAAATTCCATGTATGGAAGATATGCTGCCGGCAATTAAGGAACAGCCAGAAATACGGATGAATGAGCAGGCGGCTAATTTATTGCAGCTAACATTGGCAAAAATTCATTGCAGAAATGAAATTGTAGCTGTAAGCGGTTTCCGCACACAGGAAGAACAGGAAAAAATATGGAATGACACATTGGCTGAAAGTGGTCTTGACTTCACAAAAAAATATGTGGCAGTACCCAGACATAGTGAGCATCAGACAGGACTTGCAATAGACCTTGCAGAGAACAAGGGACAGATTGACTTTATTTGCCCGCATTTTCCATATACGGGAATTGGGGGGAAGTTCAGAATGACCGCTCCACGATTCGGCTTTGTTGAAAGGTATGTATCTGGGAAAGAGCAGATAACAGGCATTGGAGCAGAACCGTGGCATTTCCGTTATGTGGGTTATCCCCATTCTGTCATTATGACAGAAAAGGATATGGCTTTAGAAGAATATATTTGCTTTTTAAAGGAAAATACCAATTTAAGGCATCCTTATATTTATAACAATTCTAAAGCGGATAAAATAGAAATTTCGTATGTTTTTTTAGATGGCGGTCATTCTATAAAACTTGATGTATCAGAGATGTCGCCGTATATGGTTTCGGGTACAAACGAGGGGGGAGCTATTTTAAGTAGATGGAGGGAATATTATGCGTAATAAAACATTTGCAGGAATAGATTATTTCCGCTTAATAGCTGCTTTTATGGTGATTGCAATTCACACATCGCCATTGTCAGTCTGGAATGAGGGCATTGATTTTCTAATCACATATTGTGTTGGAAGAATTGCAGTTCCGTTTTTCTTTATGACAACAGGATATTTTGTTTTAGCACCATATGTGCTTAGCAATTTTAAAAAGAAATCCCCCATCCATAAATATTTGGTTAAAAACATAAGGCTGTATTTAATTGTGACCGCTATTTATATACCTATTTCCGTGTACTCTGGGAATATGCCGCATAGCATAATGGAGTTGATGAAGCAGTTACTTTTTGATGGCACATTTTATCATTTATGGTATTTCCCCGCTGCGATTATTGGGTGTATTCTCCTTGCCTGTTTGACAAAAAAATCAATTCTGGCAGCGGTTTACTTTTCTATTATTGCATATGTGATAGGAATATTCGGTGATTCTTATTATGGGATTATAGAAAATGTGCCTTTCCTCCATACGTTATACAATGGAATCTTCTTTGTCAGCAGTTATACAAGAAATGGTATATTTTTTGCTCCAATTTATATTTTGCTTGGGATGTTTCTTGCTGTTCCCGAATTTCATTGTCGGGAAAACATATGTAAATGGGGACTTGTGCTGTCATCGCTGCTCATGCTGCTAGAGGGTTGGGTTACTTATAGTTTGAATCTCCAAAAACATAATAGTATGTATTTGTTTTTGCTTCCAGTCATGTACTTTTTGTTTCAATTATTGCTTAACATTTCTGGGAGAGTTCCTGCAAGGATACGGGGCGGCTCTATGATGCTATATATTATTCACCCTGCGGTCATTATTGTTGTTCGTGGAATTGCTAAAGTAACAAGGCTTACCAAAATACTTGTGGATAATACTTTTATCCAGTATATCTTTGTCTGTATATTATCGCTGATAGCAGCATTTTGTATTCAAGTATTTTTGGAAAGGGGAAATAGAAATGTACCAAAAAGGAAGAGCATGGATTGAACTAAATATTGATAATCTGGTTCACAATATAAGCCAATTTAAAAATATTCTTTCCCCGCAATGTGCAATCATGCCCGCAATTAAAGCAAATGCTTATGGACATGGTGCTGTTATCATTGCTGAAGCTTTGCAGGATTTAGGAATTAAAGATTTTTGTGTGGCGACTGTAAATGAGGCGATTGAGCTTAGAGAAGCAGGAATTTCAGGACAATTATTGATTTTAGGATATACTTCACCGAAACAATTTTCTGATTTAGTACATTACGATCTGACACAGACGGTAATTGATTATCCATATGCAAAATTACTAAATGATTATGGACAAGCTGTATTTGTCCACATAGGGATAGATACTGGTATGCACCGCTTGGGGGAAAGAAGCGAAAATATAAAAGATATTTATAAAATCTGGGAGTTTGAAAATTTGAAAATAACGGGGGTTTATTCCCATTTGTGCGTATCGGACGAAGCTGGTGATGCAGAAAGGAATCTTACTCTGAAACAGGTTGCAGAATTTAATTCTGTAATAAATTCGCTGCATAGAAAGGGCATCCGTCATTTTAAAGCACATATACAAGGAAGTTATGGCGTACTAAATTATCCATCTTTAAAATTTGATTATGTACGTTTAGGAATCGCACTCTATGGTGTTTTAAGCTCTCCGAGAGATACAATAATTTCTGATATAAAATTGAAACCTGTCCTATCATTAAAAGCCAGAATTGCGTGTGTGAAACAGTTACACAAAGGAGAAGCAATCGGTTATGGCTTTACTTATAAAGCCACGAAAGAAATGCAGATTGCTACTGTTACGATAGGATATGCGGATGGTATTCCCCGTGAGTTGTCAAATAAAGGGGCTGTTCTGATAAATGGAAAAAAAGCGGCTATTATCGGACGTATCTGTATGGATCAGCTAATGATAGATGTGACAGGTATTCAAGGGGTGTCTTGTGGAGATGAGGTTATATTGATTGGGAAAAGCGGAGATAGTGAAATCTTGGCTGCTGACCTAGCAGATAGTATAGACACCATATCAAATGAGATTTTAAGCCAATTAGGAAGTCGTTTAGGCAGAGTATCAATAAAAAAGTATAGCAGATTTGTACCTGCCGAGGAAAAGGAGCGTATTCGTGAATTGCAATATGTTCTGGACAATGTTGATGAACTAGAAATGCGGGAATATAGAAAAATTTGAAGTCATTGGGATAAGACTTATAGTTAAATTTATAGCCCACCAAATAAAAAAAACGGTGTTTGGTGGGCTGTATCTTCATGCCCATATGAAAATAGTTTTACCCTCCAAATCTGTTTAAAGTTTGGAGGGATTTTTCATGCCCATAGATATTGGGTTTAATACATACATATCAGATAGGAAGCAAGAGGAAAGCTTGTTAAAAAAATCCTAATTAACGCATGGGGACTTTGCACCCCGAAAGTAGAAGTCAAATTTCTACATATTAGAAATAAAATCTCCATAAACCGTAGAGGTCTAACAGCCTTAGCTGTCGCCAGATAAGGATACTTTTATGTAGGATGCGGTGCAGCTTCCTTTGAAGGACTGCGCCGTATCCGTTTGTTACGCCACAAATTTGAAGTCTTGCGGGTTGTTCCGTATTTCTTCCATCGTGGCAAGGATTTCTTTTTCCGTGGGAATATCTATCATGCCCACCGCCGTAAAATAAATATCTACCTTCACATGGCTGTGACCGTTGGACTTGTCGCTGTTGTGGACTTCGATACGCTCAATCAGCGAATTGACAAGCGTAGGAGTAAGTTCCTTGATGTCGGTCATCTCCCGCAAAGTGCGTAAGACTAGCCTTAAATCCACTACCCTCTGTTCGGCATTCTGCAAGGTCTGGAGGTTTTCTTCCACTTCCTGCGTCAATGCTTTCTGCTCCTTTTCATAGCTTTGGAGCATTTTAGCAAACCGTTCATCAGAGAGGATGCCGCCTGCGTTCTGCTCAAACACCTTTTCAATCAGCCTGTCGATTTCCGCTATCCGCTTTGTGCCATTCTCCACCGCTTTCTGAAGCTGTTGGTATTCCTTCTGCCGCATGGCGTTGTTTTTCTTTGCCAGCAGGTACAGGAATACCGGCTCATAACAGCGTACAAAATCGGATAAGTCGCTGACAGCTTCCAGCACGAGCCTTTCAAGGACAATATCACGGATATAGTGCATGGCGCATTTTCCTCTGCCGGATTTATATTGGGAACAGCGGAAATGCTCCTGTTTCCGTTTCATGCTCTTGGCGGCTACAAAGTGCATTTTTGATTTGCAGTCATAGCAGTAGAGCAGTCCCGAAAAAAGGCTTGTCCTGCCGGTTTTCGTCGGTCTGCGCTTGTGTTTGCGAAGCTCCTGCACCCTCAGCCATTGTTCCTCGGAGATGATGGCTTCCTGCATATCGGGTATGATTTGGTAATCTTCCTCGCTGTGCTGGATTCTCTTATGGACTTTGTAACTGAGGTCTGCAGTTCCGAACGGAATCCGGCCATAAAGGAATCGAACAGGATCTTTGATGAACTTTTTATACGAACCAGCTTGCAAAACAGGGAATTTTCTCTTATCATAATATATGTCGGTGGTACCGGAGCCTCATGAGAGGGACATGATCCCGTATATGGCAGGCACACTGGTATGCGAGAGAAAGAACGAACTGTGGAAAGGGCTGTTCTTTCTCTTTTTTTTGTTCCATAAAAACTATATCGGAATGACATGGGATGGTCAAGAGGAAAACGTGCCGCCTCCTGTAGCACACTTTTATAGACAGTGTTTAAAAACTGAGATTATAATTTGACGTTTTTGTGCGGGAGATAGGAACTTTAATTTGCTGGGCTACAGTTTTGCAGAGATTGAATTATTAGAGGATAAATATATAAAAAGTATTAAAGCGACTTGGGCGCAGATTAACAGTTATTTTGCACTGATTGAATATGACTTTACATTTAAAAAGCCTTTAGACGAAGAGAGTTATAATCAATTTGTCTATGACAATATTAGGAACCTTACTTCCAAAGATTATATAATATGGCATCGCATAAGTAAAGAAGAAGGCAAACGCAAAGACGATATGGACTACTGGTTGGCAGAACAGATGACAGAAGAAAGTTTTCCTCTAATTTGTCAACATTATATTACAAGCTTTTTATACAGTGAACAGGGGAAAAATAATCCGTTAATTAATATGGAATATAGGATAAGGAAAGTTCCACTAGATATTGATAGGCTATATCTCAAAGGAATTGTAATAGCCTATTATAATAAAAAATTGAACTATGTTATTTGTTCCGATTTTGACAAGCCCAATTACTGTATGCTTACGGGAAACAACCTTTTTCCACAGTTTAACATATGTGAGTATATTGCAACCTATAGAAATGAGTTTTTTTATTGTTTCTTCGGATATAGAGAATTGAAACTATTTGAAAGAGAATTTTCAAAATTTTCGACAGGGAGAAAAAGCATTGTTTATAACAAGGAATTTAAAAAGCTGCTTAATAAGCTGCAAAGTGTTTCGGAGGTTGAAAGCAGAAAAGAAAAAGACATCTATACAGCATTTAACGAAGCATGGGACTTTTATAGTTTTGGAAAAAAGCAGAACTTGAAAGAGTATCATGAGAACGACATAGCCAAGTACAAGAAAATTTATGAAAATAATTTTTCCTATCTAAAAGTATTGTCTGAAATAAACTATACGAAAAATAATCAGAGACTTATGATACTTACTATTATCATTTCAATTGTAGCGATATTCATTAGTATTTTGACTGCTTAAAAATACAGGAGAGATGAGTTTATAGCTATCCCCATAGAAAAATTTGTGATATACTGTAAAAGTAAACAATAGGCGTACATAAAACTTGGTATTTCGATTTGGAATTTCAAGTTTAAGTATATACGAAGCAGCAGAACTTGAAGTCGCAAATTGTGATTTCAAGTTACTCATAGTTTTGAGGTTCTAATGTGACACTTCAAAATAGAAAGGGCGATAAAGATGGCTGATACAGAACAGACAGCTCTGGCAAAGACGAATAATGCTACCCAAGAAATAAGCATTAAATCAGCAGAGTCCGATATAAAAAGTATGATATATGTTATCCGTAACCAGCAGGTTATGATAGACAGTGATTTAGCGATGCTGTATCAAGTAGAAACGAGAGTATTAAATCAGGCAGTAAAGCGTAACATTTCAAGATTTCCAGAAAGATTCCGATTTCAACTGACGAAAGAGGAATATGAAAACTTGAAATCACAATTTGTGATTTCAAGTTTGGAGGATGATAATGGATATGGCGGGCGTAGGAAATTGCCATTTGTATTCACAGAACAAGGAATTGCAATGCTTTCTGCTGTTTTGCGTAGTGATGTTGCTATTCGAGTAAGCATTAGGATTATGGACACTTTTGTGGAGATGCGGAAGTATATGGCAAATACATCTTTGCTGTATGAGCGGTTAAATGCAATGGAGGTTCGCCAGATAAATTACCAAGCGGAAACAGATGAGCGTTTTGAGAGAGTTTTTGAGTACATATCCGAACATGAGGAATCCAGTCAAAAGGTATTTTTTGACGGACAGATTTATGATGCGTTCAGTTTGATAGTGAATTTGATTCAAAAGGCATATAAGGAAATCACTCTCATAGACGGATATGTGGATGTTGGAACATTGAATCTGCTTTCAAAGAAAAAGTCTGATGTTGCAGTAACTATTTATACGCAGAAACAGACTAAGCTGACGAAAGCTGATGTTAAGAATTTTAATGCACAGTACCCGACATTGAAAATAAAATATACCAAAGTATTCCATGACAGGTTTTTGATTCTTGACCGAGTGACAGCCTATCACATAGGAGCGTCTTTGAAAGATGCAGGAAAAAAGTGTTTTGGAATCAATCTAATTCAAGATGCAGGCATTATCAAAGACATCCTGCAAAGGTTGGAACTGGAAACAGAGGAATGAGAAACTCTTTGAGGTCGCAAATTGCGACCTCAAACAAAACTACAAACAGCTTAATCTATTCTGGGATTAGTTGTGAAATGCAGGTATTAATCGGGAAAGGCTTTACATCGTAACATTTCCCTAAATTCAAGCCCCTTGCTAATCGCCTGCTAAAAGGAGCATTTAAAACGCCTTAAAATCAGCAGTCACAGGTCGGTACGAGATAACATTCTGAATCCGTGACAAGCAAGGAAATACAGGGATTAGATAACACTAAGAGGGAGCTGCCTACTAGCAAATGGGGCTACTCCTAAGCGGTAGGCCGGAGGTTCAAATCCTCTTAGCGACGCTGAAAACATCGCCGAAAACATTTGATTTTTCAAGGTTTTCGGCGTTTCTCATTTTCTAAATAAATTTGAACTCGTAGCAATGTGCGATGAGCAAAGCATTTTTTTGCAGAGCTGATAGATGCTTTTAGATGATATGAAATAATGAGCTTCCCCCCTTAAGTGATTTGATAGAGATACACTTAAATCATGATGGATTATGGGAAGTAAATCAACCAAAGAATCTTTATTCAATCCTTGTTATGAATAGGACACCCTTGACCTTGATTGTATCCTCCCCACTACCAGAACACACGACTTTCACCCTTTAGAAACGTGCGCCGCAAGGCGCACTATAAAAAGAAAGCTGTCTGTAAAGACAACTCTCTTTTTAATCAGATAATTTTTTGATCAATTTTTTGTACAATTTGTCACTGATATGCCGGCCGGTTATTTTTAAGGTTTCTATACATTCTAAAACCTGATCTTTGGACAAGAGATTTCCATTATTGGCAACCAGAAGTATACCGATGGTTCCCATAAGCTGTATGCCCATCTGTGCGGCAACCTCCCGTCCTTTGGCCTCATCCATGAGAAGCAATGAAGCGGAAATAGAATCTGACAGTATGATAGCTTCACTTTCTCCAGCATCTAATCCCGTAGAACGTCGGAGTAAATTTACGGCGTTTGTGTCAGTGACATTTATCTTTTTGATAAAAGGACATTCTCTGATCTGTCTGCTTTCATCCGGGAATCTCGGATTTGATATGAGTTCCTCAAAGACGGCAGATGGAATCTGTACTTCACCGAAAAGATGGTTCAGCAGGTTTAACTGGCCAATTTTCATTAAGGAGATCAAAGGTGTCGTATCTGAAATGACAATCATAAATGTGCCTCCTTCAGTTTTTCCCAGTCGGCAACCTCATTTTCAATTTCCGATATATCCATGGACAGATAAGATAATCCCATATGGTCGTATAATTCAATTAAATCGTATTTAGGAATACCCAGGATTTCGGCGGCCTTCCCATGTGAGATTGTCCTGTCACTGATATATGGATATAATAAAAGTGCATTTCTTTCTAGTTCCGCACGCGGATTCCTTGGGCGAAGATACCTGATCATGCCTTCCGGTACTTTAATATTAACATCTGCAAAAGTCATAAAATCACTTCCTTTAAGTGCTTATTCTGAGTTTCAAAAATATATAGTTCTTTGTATTTATTATATCCTGTGAGTACAGCTTTCACAACTGGATTTTTAAAAAGAGCCCCTTCCATAAAAAGTGGCTCAGATAATGGTAATGTTACGCAATCATTTCGTTGTAGTGTTCGAATTTGGAAGTTCCAGCTCTGTAATGGACCATTCAACCCAGTCCCCATGTATGACAGCTCTGGCGCTGTATCCGCTCAGATAGGTATTTTCCTGTTCTTCTTATATCTGGGAAATGTGATCCAGCGTCATTCGGTAGCTTTTCTCCATCTTTTCATAGAGTTCCTGATAATCTGTGGAGACATCGGGATTGTTCAACCCGTCTCCATAACTGCACAATACGTATATCTTCATACATCATGCCTCCTCGTCTGTCATTCATTCAGGGAAAAAGGATCTTCAAAGCAGCGAACCTCAATTCCTGTATCTTCTAAAAGCGTATCCAACATTTCCAGTGTATTCGCAGGATATCCCAGTTCGGCAAAACGTTCCAGCAGAGCAGCCTCCGTAGTAAACAATTCTCCATATTCCAGTTTCTTCCCTACGGAAATATCTACTGGCGTCAGATAGGATTCGACTTCGATGGATACAGCATAGTGGTCAGGGAAATACTGACCGGAATGGTCGGTATTGATATAAATATTACACCCCGGTTCTATGCTTTGCATGACAAAATCCACCTGATAGGCTTCGGCACTCGCATGGTACGCGTCATAAAGCAGAAACCATGCTGCAGAGGTACTGAGAAAAATATTATCCTGATTCCGTTCCATAGAGATGACCGTTTCTCGAAGGGAGAAACCCTCTGCGGGAATACACTTTAATTCAAACAGTTTCCCGATTCCTGCCAGATCTTCATTGCGGCAGAAAACGATGGATGTCTCCAGGTCTTCCCACAATGCAGCAAGATGTTTCGGATTGGATTAAAAATAGAAATAGACATCATCACAACAGATATTTGCCATTATTCATCCACTTCCGTTTGTGAGGATAACCCTCTGACCGCATATCATAACCGGGTATTGTTTGTAAGGGTCTGTAAAATATTTATCTGACGTACTGAACGGGTAAAACTTTTCTTCTGTGAGGTATTCAAAGGATATTTCCCTTTGCCGCCGTTTATCCCTGTCACGCCATGCGTTGATTGCTGCATAGTGTATGACAACTCTGCAAAAGGCGTTAAATGTGTATTCGATATGTTCCTTGTATGCTTCTGTGCAAGCCATAGATATTTCCCCTTTCTCCTATAAAGCAGTGCATGATTTATAAATATATCATATATTGAGCAAAAATTTTCTTCGATAAATTACATTTACAAAACGATAGAAAATGAAATATACGATAATGAAAGTAATGCTGTATTTTATTGACATTCCAAAACTGCTGACAGCATTTTGAGAATCAATATAAAGAATTCCCGACCACATAATTATGATTGCAATAAGAAACGGTATCCATAATAACACTTTTATTTTTCTTCCGATTGTACGGTACATTTCTTTTTGGGAAAATCCTAATTTATACATGGACTCATATTTCTTTTTTTCTCTTTCCAAAGAAGTATATAGTCTAAAGTAAATAAGGCTTACTGACGCAATAAGGAAAATCAAGCTTACTGAAAAACCGACAAAAGTACATAATTTTCGCATTAAGGATTCTGTATTATAATAATTTCCAAGTGTTGTAAAGCTATAAGTATAATCATAATCAATGTCATCATGTGCCAGAGTTTTTTCCAGTTTATCAGATGTATTTAAATGAGTTAACCAATCCGAATCTTCATATCCTGTATAAAATTCAAGATATAAATTTTTCAAATTTCTCTGATTGAGTTTCTTCCAATTCTAATCATTTACAACATAGACTTCCTGAAAGTTCCCTGAGGTGCTGACTATCTGTTTATGCGATTTTACATTCATTTCAGAAATTGAAATCATATCTAATAATTGTCCTGCTTCTTCTCGAACAGAAACCTTATCTTGATTCATATTTGCATTGCCCGACAAAATTAGAACATCATTATTTCCTAAATTTACTGTTTCTTTTCCTTTAGCAGAAAGAATTTTATTAAAATCTCTTACGCTTAGAAATCCGTAAGTGAATTTTTCTCTTAATATTGCATAATCCACTTTTTGAATAGAAGAATCTGACAAAAGTTCTTTGTCTAAATATGCAATATCCTGTTCTGCCCGGATATTTTCCGGTCTTTCGATATATGTGTATGCAAATGGAGTAATATTTTCCACATCTTCTATAACATTACTTTGCATAGAACCTAATGCACAAATTGCCAAAAAAGACATTGTTAATAAAACTGCATTTAATGACATTATATGCCCATTTTCTTTTACAGTTGTCGAAACTTCTGAATTAGCGAAAAGGTTAATTCCTCTTAAATGCTTTTTTGAACATTTTTTAATTTTGACATAAACAGCTCCGATTTGCGGCGTGACAAGGAAAATAACAATAATCATTAAAATGAATACGAATGGTGTCCAGAAATCACCTAATTTATTTCCTACTTGCGGAAGCATGATGAATAATGTCATTCCCAGCAATACAATAGATAAGAAAATCTTTACTGGTGATATTTTTATGTTTCCAGCATAAGCTTTATCACTTTTTAAAAAACACAAAACTTTTTTATTCGAAATAAAATAAGGTGTTGTAAAACTAATAACAAAAAACATGACCAAAAATAAACCACTGGTAATAAGTAACGGTAAAACAGGAACGTACATTTCAAACGAAATCGTAACAAATATATTGCGAATCAATTTGAAAAACAAACCTGAAAAGAGTACGCCGCTTATTATACCTGTAATAAGTGAACTTATTCCAATCAACATATTTTCTCCGAACAACATTTTTTTCATTTGCTTCGGTGACATTCCTAAAATTGTATAAATTCCTAATTGTTTTCCTCTTGAACCAAGAAAAGCCAAAGAGGAATATCCTATAAAAAGAAATGCAAAAACATAAATGATAAAATTTCCAGCTCCAAGAGCAAGGGATAATGTAGAGCCGTCTTGTATTTCGTTTAAATCGGGGTGCATAGCAGCCGCTGTAAAAAGATAAAACAGCAAAATGGTAACTGTACTGCAAACCGGCTCCAAGTGCGATCACCAAAGTCTGCAATACATCTACTGCGCTCAATCTGATAAGCCAGCCTTTTTTCACTTTCGGTTAGGTTCATGGTTTGGCTCCTTTCTGATTTTGGGTATAAAAAAAGCCATTGACTAAAAAATCAATGGCAAAGTTTCAAGAATTAAAAAGACTATTGATAAATAATCTTTTTAATTAACATTTTATTGGTAATTTTCAATTCTAAATAATTTATCATTCTGTGAGAGCTCTATTGCTACATGAGACTTATTTAAAATAGCCGTTGGTAATTTATCTTTTAATATTGAAATGACCAACTGTATATTTTTATCTTGAACAAATTCTGCGACTTTAACTAACTGATTATCATGCATAAGTTCCTTTTTATCATTTAGTAAAAAGTGTAAGCACGGAATATGTTCTTCATCTGCAAAAAGTAGATAAGCTAAATCAAAGCATAAAATTTCACCTTGCTTTTTGCCAGAGCTCATATTTGCATTAAATGCGTTAAACTTATAATATTGTTGTCCTTTTTTATTTACCTCCTTTTTGTAAGTGAGAGCATACTTCTCGCCATATAGCTCTTGAGATATATTGGAAAAAAACTTATTAAATTTTTTTATCTGTTCTTTTAAAAGAATTTCAAAATCTCCAGAGAATAAATACTGATCAATATCTTTGATTTGTTTATTAAGGCTATCGATATTATTTTCAACCTCATTAAGCTGACTGATTATATTTTCATATTCGCCTTTCTCTCTGTACTTTTCGTTAAGTTCAGCTATTACTTTTTCCAATTCTTCAAAAGAATCACCTTTAGAAACACGCTCAGTTAAATCTTTTTCTTGTTTTAATAATGAAGATAGTTCAGAATGAGCAACATTTAGTTTTTCTGTTAACTGAGGTAAATCTTGGGATATATATTTTACCTTTTCAACAACCATGTTATTATGGTATGCAACTAATTCTTCAAATGTTTTTTGAATGCCAGAAATATTTGCAGTTACTTCATTATATAGTATTCGTAATTGTTGCAAATCAATATGTGAGATGCTGCTTTCTAGTTCTTGTTTAGATTCTTCAATCAAGTTTTTACGTATCTCTAACTTGCTGATAAAGGAACTTGTTTTGTTTATATTATATTTCACAAGATTAAGCTGCTCCAAATCTTCTTCCAATGTCTCATTGAGATTAAAAGAAGATTTTTTTTCATTTAATTTAATAATTTCGTCTTCCAATAATGCCAAGGCGATTTCATAAGTAGTTTTTGTTTGCTTTTTTTCTAAACGTTCTTTAAAGATATTTTCTTGATTAATTTGAGAAGTCAAAGCCTGTTTTTTGGCTCCTTCATTAAATGTACAACCTAACAAATAGAGATATAAGGTTTCATATTCTATGTCAGTTGTAAATGCATTCAAAGTTTTTAAAGTATTATTAATACTATCCTCTTTATAGCGAATATTATGAGAAATTATTTGCCTAAATTTTGGTTTTTCGGTATCTTTTTCAGGCATAATAAGTCTTTCTAATTCGTCCTCAAAGTCTTTCGCTAAAATAGATTTTCCATTTATCTTTCTAATTGCTTTTTTTCCAGAGAGAAAATTTCTTTGAATTTCTATCTGTTTGCCACTATGAGCACCAAAACCTTCTGTTAAAATGAGCGTAATAGTAATTTGCTCGTCTGTTAAAAATTCTTTTACTAATGTATAGACATCTTTTTTATTTTCTGTATCGGTAAAAATTATATTAGGATTGGAACCCAAACAAAAATCAATTAATTTTAAAACGGTTGTTTTTCCTACATTGTTTCCTGTTGATTTAGTATCATCACTTGGTGTATCATCAAGAATCAAATTAAGACCATTTGTAAAGTTTATTTCACGAATAATTTCAGTTGTATTTTCTACTATTAGTCTTTTAATGAACATATCTCGATGTCACCCCTTTCATTAATTTTAGCAACATTAATTAAGTATAGCCAATCAAGGCACAGCAAAAATGTTGGAAAAGACATATCTGTTTTTGCTTTCATTTTGGAGAATAGCTGTAAAATAGATTGACTATTATTCTGTTGTAATTCACCAAGAACCAATGATCCATTATAATATATACTTAGTTCTGGATGGATATTATCTGGTAACAACATAATTATATCCCTCCGGGTTCTTAAATATTTTACATCGAATGAAAGCATCAACAACTAAAATAGATACACACATTTCTAATTCTTCATAGGGAATCTCTATATAATTTTTGCTATTTTTAATTAACTCAATTATATCATCAATAATAGTGAAGAAAATATCCTGCGGATTTGAAATCTTTCCTACTAACTTATTATATTTACTGCGTATAACAGATAAAACCGAAATGCTTTTATTTGTTCCCTGTCTGTCAAATTCTTTATATTTTTCATCTAATTTACTATAAAAAATCTTATAATCGTCTATTGTTGGTTGAACACACAATAAATCGTTAAATTCAATTTTTCTTAGAATTTCAAACGGATTTATTTCTGGTGAATCAACAATACCTGATAAATTTTCTTGCGATAAAACATTTATAATAGCGGCTAAGTTTGAATCCATCTTTACTATATCAATATCACTCCCTAACTCACTTCTAATAAATTCGTATAGTTTGCGCTGTTTAGAAATATCTAAATTCAAGATAATGTTAAGTAAGGACTTAATATCATATATATCACTTGATGGATTGAAAAGTGCTTTATTGGGATTTTTATATACTCCTGTTCTTAATTTGTCAGCATCTCCGACGATCGCAATGAACTTAAACTGAAAGTTGGGATAATCATTAAATATTTCTTTGGTCAATGAGTTTTCAATTTTTTGCTTAGTACATGTTGATGAAACTTGTGCAATAATTTTATTCTTATCATCGATTAAATCAATACCCTCAGTATTTTGTTTTATTTGGTTAATATTTTTGAGATTATACCCTAACAAATAGCTCATAAGTTCTGCAAAGAAAGTTTCTGAATAAATGTTTAAATCCAACAAATTAATTTTTCCCCTACTTTTTATACGATAAGAGAGGAAATTCAATTTTTCTTCTATATAGTTAAAATATTCACTACGTTTCATTGTTGGTCTCCTTTATCAGAAATATCTTTGTCAACAAATAATAAGTATGTTTCTATATCCAAGGCGTTTGCAATCTTTTGTACATTTTCCAAAGCAATACTACGTTTCTCACGTTCTATTGCACTGATGTAAGTCCTATGTAGTCCTGATATTTCAGCAAAGGCTTCTTGTGATAACCCTTTTTGAATTCTATATTTTTTTAAATTAGTAGCAAACACCTTGACAATATCCATATACGTATATTCCCTCCAATGTACTCATGATAGCATTATCGAATACAATAAGTCAACATACAATAAGTCACATTAAGGTGTCTGTTTAATACCACATGAAGATTGAAGGAAGCTACAGGAAAGATAACTATAGGTCTGTTATTAAGAGTAAAACGCTCCAAGCCCATAATGTCATGGCCTGCCAGTTTCTCCGCACCGGATTTCTGTCTCGCCTCTGCAAGCTGCTCCCCGATGGTCCTGGGCTTATCCGGCAGATGGTAGTTCTTCTGGACGTCACGCACTACCGCCATACATTCGTCAGCGGAGAGAGAACGGAGTTTCGCTAAAAGGCTTTCTGTTGCCTCTTTGATTTCCGGCTTTCTGGTATAGCGGTTCATCATGGCAAGCTCATGGAGGGTTCCGATCTGGTCGGTGCTCTCGATCTGGTAAGCCAGCCTTTTTTCACTTTCGGTTAAGTTCATGGTTTGGCTCCTTTCTAAAAATGGGCGTAAAAAAACGCCATAGGAAGTTGAAAGCCTATGGCGTTGAGGGACTGTATTCTGTTATTTGCTTATATCGTCTAACCATTCGTCAAAGGACTTCTTTGAAATCCTGATGGCATTGCTTACGCGAATAATTTTGAAATGTCCCTCTTTCGTAAGGTTATAAGCAGATGTTCTGCCTATATTCAACATTTTGGCAATATCATCGATGGTATAAGTTCTATTCTCACAATTTGACATAGAGCCTCCTAACGGGTAAAATACCTATATCTAAATCCTATGGTGCTATTTCCAGCATGGATTGAGTTGATCGGTATTTGCTAAGAATTTGCTAATTGGATACTTCATAATCGGGCGGATAATGTCGGATGAAGCCGTGTAGCACATCAGGCATAACGCTCGGAAAAGCCCATAAAATCACAATGTCATTAACTTAAGGAATCTTTTACATTTAAAGTTGTAGAAGGTTCCTTTTTTCTGTATTTTGCTGTAAAATTGAAATAGGAAACTGATATTTTTTGTATTCCGTAAGGCAGGTGATTTTATGAATAATTCTCAAAAACGAGCCTGTTGTGATATCAGTTTGATCCATCAGGTTGAATTTCAGGATTTTTGTAGAAATGGGAATCCATCATCTTTTATAAGAAACCGAAAAATGCCTTTAACAGATCTTCTGTTTACCATGCTGAACCTGGGTTCTCTACATTCCAGGGATATCTGGTTCTAGCCGCGGACGGTTCAGGAATCAATATTCCTACTACAGGGGAAACCCTGAAAGAATTCGGAACTTCCAGCAGAAAAGGAACAAAACCGCAGGCTTCCATAGGGCTTGGATGCTTGTATGGCGTTATGAACCGCATGATTCTGGAGAGTGACTGCTGCAGATGTAAGTTTGATGAAATGAGCCTTGCGGAAGAACAGATTGACCGCGTATGTGAAACCATCGGCGGTTCCCAGCCGTTTCTGGTCGTCATGGACAGGGGATACCCCTCCACTGCAGCTTTTATCCGGATGATGGAGAAAGGCATCTTGTTTCTAGTGCGTCTGAAATCCAGCGATTATAAAAAAGAGCAGGCCGCTCTGTCTGAACCGGATGAATGGGTAAACATCCATCTGGATAAGAGCCGCGTTAGACATTATAAGGGAACAGATATCGGCCGGCGCATGGAGGAGCTTGGACAGATCATTATAGCGTAACATTTCCCTAAGTTCAACCCCCTTGCTAATCGCCTGCTAAAAGGAGCATTTAAAACACCTTAAAATCAGCAGTCACAGGTCGGTACGAGATAACATTCTGAATCCGTGACAAGCAAGGAAATAAAGGGATTAGATAAAGATGCTTGTTCAGATAACACTGGCAGAAAACAGATTCATAGGGATTTTCCGAGTTATTCTGTGCGTTCTGGCTCCTTTTTGAGGTGGCAAGGTCTAAGGAGATGTACTATAGGAAGATCATGGGGAGAATTGAAAATGGAGCGGTGTTCCTGGTGTCTGTGCAATGAAAAAATGATAAAATACCATGATGAGGAATGGGGCGTCCCGCTGTATGACGACCGGAAACAATTTGAGTTTCTAGTAATGGAAGTGATGGAAGGAAGAGAGGTAGTTCGTAAGATAAGAAACAAAGAAGACTGATAAAAGTATTTAACAGTGTATATTTAACGGACTGCTAATGCCCGTTATGGTATGATTTAAAGATTAGATTCTGAACGAATGAATGGAACTGGAGACTATGAATAATAGTGGAGATATTAAATACGATAATACAATTGAAAATGCAAGACAGTTGTAATATAATCGTATTACAAAAAGGAGGTGCTTGTTATGGCTAAAGAGGCAACCCTACAAGTAAGAATGGATTCAGAGTTAAAGGAACAGGTTGAATCATTGTATAAGAATGCCTTTTTCCATGCATTTATCAGCATCCAGGCGGAAAAGAACATTGGGGATTGCAAATGGAAAATATAAGATTCCGGATAATATTGATGAGAATAATGACGAGATAGCAGAAATATTTGGGGTGAAATAGACATGAGGATTTTGCTGGATACACATATAGCACTATGGGCCATTGCAGAGACGTCAAAGCTGTCGGACGAAGTGATGAAACTTCTCGAAAAGGAAAGTAATGAAGTATTTTATAGTATTGCCTCTGTATAGGAAGTTGCAATCAAGCATATGATCAAACCGGAAAATATGCCTGTATCAGAGGAAGACTTTGTCCGGCTGTGTCAGGATACAGGATTTACCAGGCTGCCTATAGAGGCAGGACATATTTTCCTGTTAAAGACATTATCACGACCAAACGATGCACCAAAACCTAATGATCCATTTGATAGACTTCTGATAGCGCAGGCTAAATATGAAAATTTAGTATTACTTACACATAATTCCCAATTTTCATATTATGGAGAAAAATGTGTGATGAGTGTGTAACTAAGTCTGCCCGTCCGCGATGCTAAAATTATACAGGATACCTGACTTTCAAGCCGGAGATATTAGGTTCAAGGTCTCCGCGCTGCTTTGGTCGGTACTAAGCACGGTCCATCGGACCATAGCACCCCATGGGGATCACATCAGGACGGAGAAAAATATCTTCAGAAGATTCGCCCTTTTTATGATGTTGACAGGAATTCCTTGAAAAAGGAATAGACCAATTTTGAAGATATACAATACGAGAAAGTATGAACAGGTGGTATGATAAGCAATTAGAGGAAGTTATACAAGGGAGGAACGAAATGGGATAATACTATGGGATATCAGGATGAATGGCTTCTCTTGGAAGCGGAGGATGATATCGATGAAGTAGAGCACAGACAGCCAACAGAAGAATTTTTATTCTATCAGGCAGTAACCAACGGCGACATGGAAGCGGTCAGGAAGAACTGTAAGCAAGAAAGGTTTCTGGACAGCGACGGAGTCGGCGTGTTATCGACGAATCCGGTTACGAATTTAAAATATCATTTTGTTATTACAACAGCGATGATTACCCGTCTATGCAAGCAAAAAGGCATGGAGCTGGAACAGGCTTTCAGAATGAGTGATTTTTATATCCAGAGACTGGATGACATACACACAGTACAAGGGGTACGGAACCTTCATGACGCTATGGTTCTGGATTATACGGAGAAGATGTGTAAGATATGCCATAGTGATACGAATTTCAGGCATATCAGTGTTTGCAAGGAATATATTTATTCTCATATAAAAGAACGTATTACGATTGAAGATTTAGCAGATGAGCTTGGAATATCTGCAAGTTATCTGTCTCGGTTGTTCAAGAAAGAAACTGGTGATTCGGTCAGCGCTTATATACGCAGACACAAAATTGAGATGGCAAAAAATCTGTTACAGTACAGCGAATATTCAATGATCGATATTGCAAACCGTTTGTCTTTTTCTTCACAGAGCCATTTTATACAACAATTTCGGGAATATGTCGGCATGACTCCAAAGAAATACCGGGATTTGAATCACATGATTCAATGGGATATTGAGATAAATAACAGTGACAGCCAATCGTAATTCCGTATCCTGCCCGGAATTCGTCCTGCACGCTCTGGTGACAGATGAACCTCCTGAGCGTGCAAGGCTTTATCATAGTATGATCATATCATTTAGAGAATCATCTGAATGTTATTCTCACCTTTAAGAAGGCTGGCAGGGATATAATTACTGTCAAGTTCTCTGCCATTTAGAATAAGCTTTTCGCATCCGGTTTCCTGTTTATTCGGATTCTCAATAAGGATATGCAAGTGTTTTCCACGGAAATCCTTCTCTATCTCTAGACGTGCCCAGCATTTTGGAACAGACGGAGACAACAGTATGCCATCTAAGTCAGGGCGGAGTCCTAAGATCCCCTCCACACATCCGACCATCATGGTCGAGGCAGTTCCGGTCAGCCAGTGGACATGAGAACGTCCGTGATGTTTGCTGGCACGTCCTTCTGTAAATTGTCCGTAACAGTAAGGTTCCAAACAACGGAGTTCCGCCTGGTTATTCCAAGCGGCAGGTGCGTTTGGTCTTTCGCAGCGCCGATCCGATCTCCGGCTTCTGTATATCCGCGAATAAAGCGGTCCTGATCCCAGCATAATTTTTGAATTATACCGCCTGTCTCTTCCTGTCTTTTTTCGAGGTGTTTTTCATATTCCGTATCCTTCATGTACCCGGCAAATTGCTTTAAAATAGTCATTGCGTAGTAGAACTGCATCGCAACGAATGAGGACTCTCCGTTTGCGCCCAGACGAAGGCAGTCATTCCAATCCGCATAAAGTCCTGCGGGCATACCGTGGGGACCAAGGTGATCAAATGAGAATGTAACCGCACGTTTCAGGTGTTCGTAAACAGTGGCTTCCCCTTTATCTGCGAAAGGTATGACTTCATTTAGAAATTCCGTATTTCCGGTCTCGGCAATATATTTG
>Ga0209694_1001664_pt1 | contig 22499 bp, 21 predicted proteins | sample GluameincwithD2O_FD_187499 | JGI IMG/M metagenome (GOLD analysis project Ga0209694, IMG submission 187499) | Mouse cecum microbial communities from Vienna, Austria - Glucosamine amended microcosms incubated with D2O (SPAdes) (version 2) | ecosystem: Host-associated > Mammals > Digestive system >... | reverse complement strand
TTTAACCTGTACCAATTGGTACTTGTACATACTGTCTGTAAAGTTTTCAAAGAACGAGTTATTTGTGAAGATTTATTTATCTTTCACAAGCTTGTTTATCTTACTCCCTGTCCTGATCAAAGTCAAGGACTTTTGTGAATTTCTTTTTGAATTTCACAATCAGAAGAAGACTTCACTTGTGAGAAACAAGCCGTCTCTCACAAGGCTCATTAAGAATATCACTCTAAACCTCACTGGTCAACCCTTTTTGTGAATTATTTTTAAATTTTCACAAATAAGGATTTCTGCCCTTAGATATAAGGAGTATGGATATTCCAGGGTGCCGTTTTTGACTTCCATCTTTTAAACAGCTTTGTAAGGATACTTCTAATTTCTGGATATTTCAAGCAAGTTATCTTAAAGAGACAAATTAAAATTTAAAAGCAGTACTCCTCTTATAAAAATCAGTAATTTTGCTCTTCGAAAAGCAGTCAATTGGTTTCAGAAAGGAGATCTAAGTTCTCTGTTTTGATTACCTGGCAGATCCAGATAAGACAATAACAAGCAGTATCTCATTTCAACCAGTTAACGAACCGTTGTATTGAGATCGTACTCATCCGCTCATCATACTGATAAAAACAAACTTCAAACACAATCAGTCGTGATTTTTTGCAAATATAAGCGGATAATTAAAGAAAGTATTTATATAGGAGGAAAAATTAATGCTTAGAATTGGAATGCTCACCAGCGGTGGTGACTGTCAGGCTCTAAACGCCACAATGAGAGCTGTGTATAAATCCGTACGTCACAACTCAAAAGAACCTGTTGAATTTTACGGTTTCGAAGACGGCTACAAAGGATTGATGTATGGCAATTACCATAAGCTGACTTCTGATGATTTTGTACGAATTTTGACAGTCGGAGGAACGATCTTAGGTACCAGTCGAGTTCCTTTTAAAAACATCCGGAAACCGGATGAAAACGGTAATGACAAAGTTGAATTGATGAAAGATACTTATGAACGGCTTGCTCTGGACGGTCTGGTAGTCTTAGGAGGTAATGGTTCACTTAAAACTGCCAATCTGCTTTCACAGGAAGGCCTTAACGTTATTGGTCTTCCAAAAACAATTGATAATGATTTATGGGGCACCGATATGACCTTTGGTTTTCAATCCGCTGTTGATATCGCTACCCGCGCAATTGATGAAATCCATACCACCGCTTCAAGCCATGGGCGCGTATTTATTATTGAAATCATGGGGCACAAGACTGGATGGCTTCCATTGAATGCTGGAATTGCCGGCGGTGCTGATATTATCCTCTTACCTGAAATCCCCTACAGCATGGATAAGATCGTTGAAGTAATCGAAAAGAAAAAGACGGATAACACAGGACGTTTCATGATCATCGCAGTCGCTGAAGGAGCAATCTCTCAGGAAGACGCTAAACTTTCTAAGAAAGAATATCGTAAACAGCTTGAAAACTATGTCTTCCCGTCTGTTTCTTATAAACTGGCTGCTGAAATCGAAGAACGTACCGGAAGAGAAGTCCGAGTGACCGTTCCTGGCCATACTCAGCGTGGTGGAGCGCCAGATGCTTATGACCGTGTATTTTCCAGCCGCTTAGGAAGTTCTGCGGGTAAGATGATCGTCGATGGGGATTATGGTTATATGGTTGCTTACAAGAACCGCGAAATCGTAAAAGTTCCACTGGCAGAAATCGCTGGCAAACTTAAACTGGTTCAGCCGGATTCCGAAATCATTCAGCAGGCAAAAATGCTTGGAATCAGTTTCGGTGACTAACATTTGTTTTATAATCCGTTCCTCTCAGGATCAGGCACTCTCAGATTGATCAGTTGATCGAGAATTGATTTCAGTTCTGATTCTTATACAGCTAAATAGGCAAAATCTAAGGGACTATCCATCATCAAATGGACAGTCCCTTTTATAACAACTGTATAACTGTATTCAAAAGAACAGAATCTATTTAGAATCACTTTCTTCTGAATCAATATATTCAAGCAGATCGGATGGCTGGCAATCAAGTGCTTTGCATAGTTCGGTCAGGGTTGAAAAGCGAATACTATGAACCTTGTTATTTTTAATCTTGGACAAATTGGCGTCTGTGATGCCAACTTCTTTTGCCAGATTTCCCAAAGAAATATGCCGCTTGGTCATCATCCGATCCAGATGGATTACAATCCCCATGAAGATCCTCCTCGCAAATAAAGAAAACAGGCTTGATCTGCTGAATCACAAATCTGATTTGCTTCAGAATTACACGATCCAGGATTGAAAGCCTTTTCTGCCCTTTATTAAAATCGAAAGAAGCTCAGGAGGCAATATACTTTTTTCTATTTTTAATACTTTTTTAGGATTATACGTCTTTTTACCTAAAATTCCTACAAATAGCGGAAAATGAATATCCAATTTCATTATTTCTGCCTTAAGCCAAATTCATTTAAGTGAGTAGTTCAGCAGATTTTCAACAGACGTTCGACATTTAAAGCACAAAAAAAGCAATTTTGGAAGATGATAGTTGTCTGACAGATTGATCTTATTCGATCTTTTTCAAAATCCTTCGAAAAAGTCCCCATTTATCCTCAATGGACAAATGGGGACTTTCAATAATCAATGCAGATAAAAACATTTGCTAAAAGAAGCTTGTTTATCGTACATACCTGTTTGGAAGGTCTTATTCAAATTCAATGGTTCCTGGCGGCTTACTGGTAATATCAAAGAGGACGCGATTGACATGATCAACTTCATTTACGATACGATCAGAAACACGCGCTAAAACATCAAAAGGAACACGGGCCCAGTCGGCTGTCATTCCATCAATTGAGGTAACAGCACGAATCGCAACCGCATAATCATAGGTTCTCTGGTCTCCCATGACACCTACACTACGCATGTTAGTCAGCGCAGTAAAATACTGCCAGATATCTTTCTCAAGTCTAGCTTTTGCGATTTCTTCGCGAAGAATCGCATCCGAATCCTGAACGATTTTAAGCTTTTCTTCAGTAATATCCCCTAAAATACGAATACCCAGTCCTGGTCCTGGGAATGGCTGACGCCATACCATTTCTGATGGCAGGCCCAACTCTTCACCAAGAGCTCTGACTTCATCTTTAAATAAAGTATTCAAGGGTTCGATCAACTGAAACTGCATGTCTTCTGGAAGACCTTTTACATTGTGATGAGACTTGATGGTCTGAGCAGAGTTAGTTCCGGATTCAATGACATCTGTATAAAGAGTCCCCTGAGCCAACCATTTAATTTCTTCACCCTCGGTTAGTTTCTTTACTTCCTCGTCAAAAGTGTAAACAAATTCGTTGCCAATAATTTTACGTTTCTTCTCAGGATCACTGACTCCCTCAAGTTTGGACAGGAATCGGTCTTTTGCATCAATCTTCACCAGATTAATATTCATGTTCTTTCCAAAGGTTTCCATTACGGATTCAGCTTCACCTTTACGAAGCAGCCCATGGTCAATGAACATGGCAATCAGCTGATCACCAATGGCTTCATGCAAGAGTGCAGCAACTACAGAGGAGTCCACTCCACCTGACAGGCCAAGAAGGACTTTATCATCTTTGACTTTTTCCTTAATCAGCTTTTTTTGAGTTTCGATAAAATCATGCATTGTCCAGTTATTCTGAGCTTTCGCCACGTTGAAGACGAAGTTTTTCAGAATTTCATTTCCATATTCGGAATGACGGACTTCAGGATGAAACTGTAGAGTATAGATATTTTTTTCTGGATTTGCCGCAGCCGCAAATGGAGTATTATCCGAACGGGCAGTTTCCGCAAAACCTTCTCCAAGTTCTCCAACCTGATCACCGTGGGACATCCATACCGTCTGAGTTTCAGGAAGGCCTGTAAAAATTGGACATTCTGTATCGACCTTGATTTCAGTGCGACCATATTCTTTTTTATCAGAAGGAAGAACCTTACCGCCCATATCATGCTGAACCATCTGCATTCCATAGCAGATTCCAAGAATAGGAATACCTGATTCATAAATCGCAGGATCACATTTCGGCGCCGCTTCGTTATAAACCGAATTAGGTCCTCCTGAGAAAACGATCCCCTTCACATCACCAAGAGCCTTGATCTCTTCAAGAGTCATCGTATGAGGGTGAAGCTCAGAGTAAACTCCAAATTCACGGATCCGTCGTGCAATCAACTGATTGTACTGGGAACCAAAATCTAAAACAACGATCTTATCAGCCATGTTTTACCTCTCTTATTTTGAGTATTTTAGCACTGATTTATTCATCAAAAAGAACGAATATCAAACGTATAAAGTAAAGCCGCTTTCAGTTTTCATGAAAAGTTTTCATTTTTCAGTTCTCTGCCCTAAAAGGGAATTTTTCCCATTTAAGCCTCAGTTGAGAGTCTTGCCGGAGTAACTCTTTAATACCGAATAAGGAATGAAATCTTTCAGATCAGAGGCTTTTTGAGCATCACCATTCTGAATCACTCTTGACATCCACACGACATCACAAAATCCACCAGCTTTAATTGCCGCATCTTTGAGCCGGCCATACTCTTTAAATCCTCTGCGTAATCCCATGGCAATACTCGGTTTATTGCTGGCCGTAATACAACCGATTTCCTGACGGACATTCTGCATTCTTAAGATATTCGTCAAAGTGTCGGCAAGAGCATGGCTTAAACCATGATGATTGGATGGTTCAAAGTAAATCGTCAGTTCAGCAGTATGCTGGTAGCCAGCTTTTGGCCGATAATGATGAGCTGTGCCATATCCGATGATTCTGCCATCATACTCTGCAACTAGAAATGGAAAATCCGGATTCGAAACAATCGAATTTAAAAATGTCTCTTTACTCTCAGGAGTCAGGTCCAGATTGTAATTGGAATGATCAACGTAATAACAATAGATCTCATAAACCTCATCCAGATCCTGTATTTCAAATTCTCTGATTCCATCAATAAAGCAGGATTTAAAAGAACAATCTGCTTGCTTTTCCTTCTGACCTGATTCCAAATTTGTATTCACAACCATATTCCTGACTTCTTTCTTCTTTCCTGATCTTCCTTATTTACCGCTAACGAATTTTGTATAGTTCTGTGGACAGGATTTACATCATTTCCAATGACGCATCGGCGGACAGCCAGCCATCAGCTTTTCTTCCCTGTTCAGCTGCAAATTCACCGGCCACTGCAATCATTGCTGCATTATCGGTGCAGCAGCGCATGGGTGGGACGGTAAATTCAACGTTTGGATATTCTTCTGCCAGTGAAGAAACCATTTCGCGAAGTCTTGAATTCGCGGATACTCCTCCTCCGACCACAAAATGAACAATTTCTGGATGATCGTTTAAAGCCAGCCGTACTTTATCAAAGATTTCATTTAATGCGGTTTCCTGAAAAGATGCTGCCAGATCTTCCATAATCCATTCTTCATTACGGCGTTCCATCCGTTTAACAAATTGCAGAACTCCAGACTTTAACCCGGAAAAGCTGAAGTCATATTTTCCCTGAGTTTTTGGCTTGGGAAGAGCATAGATCGCCTGTCCCTGTCTGGCGAGTTTATCGATTTTCGGTCCGCCTGGATAACCTAAATTCAATACCCTTGCGACTTTATCGTAAGCTTCTCCAATGGCATCATCCTGTGTCTCACCAAGAACTTCAAAAGAATAGGCATCTTTCATATAAACGAGTTCTGAATTGCCTCCACTGACAAGAAGTGCCAGCAAAGGAAACTTCATATCCGTAACCATTTCATTGGCATATATGTGTCCGGCAAGATGATTCACGGGAATCAGAGGCTTTTCAAAAAGCTCAGCTACTGTCTTTGCGGCAGTAACTCCTACATGCAGACAGCCAATCAATCCTGGCCCCTGGGTAATTGCCACGGCATCAATATCTTTCCAGTCCACTCCCGACTCTTCAATGGCTCTTGCCACTACCCAGGAAATGTTTTCTACATGAATCCGTGAGGCTATTTCCGGAACAACTCCACCGAATTCCTTATGAGTATCAATCTGAGAAGCAATAATACTCGAAAGAACCTCTTTTTTGTCCTTTACAACCGCTGCAGCTGTTTCATCACAGCTGCTTTCAATACCTAATATGATCATTCTTCGATCCTCATATTTAAACCGATTCTTTAAACTCGTGTTTAAATATCGGTCTTTGTTTTCATAATAATTTGATATCTATCTGACTGAATGTTTTGTTCAGGTTTAATTCTGCCTGTTTTGTCCAATTTTTACCTGCTTTTCTGATAAGTCAATTATTCAGTCACTTTCAGCTTTTTATAGATTCTTCAATGTTCTTTTAGATTTTTTCCAAAAACAAAACGTTAATTTCAGATACCTATTGCCATTAACAAGCCATCCTCTTTTCCTTCATAATAGTTTTTCGAGCGATGAAGGATGATAAATCCCATCGATTCATACAGAGCGATCGCAGGCTGGTTGCTTACTCTGACATCCAGACTGAATTCTTCTGCCTGCTGCTCCTGAGCCATTTCGATCCCTTTCTGAATCAGCGCCTTTGCCAGGCCTTGCTTACGAAATTCTGGGTCTGTTGCAATACGGGCGATCTGCGCCTTTTCAAAAGTGATCCACAAATCCAGATAGGCACGGATTCTCCCGTCTTCTTCATCAACGAGAATTGTGCTGAATGGATTCACCTTTAAATCCTGTTGGATATTTTCAATTGTCCATGGATTCTGAAACGATCTCCCTTCCAGCCTGGCAAGAGCCTTGAGATCCTGTTCATTCGCCTGACGGATCATACCCTATAAGCATCGCTTTCTTTATAGTATTTTGGCGCGAGAGCATGAACATTCTCAATCAGATGATATTCATCTCTGAGCTGCTCAATGTTTGAAAGAAAATCGACTTCTGGTGTTTCCATTCCAATCAGATAACCATCCCCAAATAAGGTTCCTGGATTCTCCTGGATAAAGTTCGGAATCAAATCAAGCTCCAGAATGGCTTCTTTGGTCACTTTTCCATGACTTAAATGAGCGGTATAAGCTCGGTGAGCTCTTGCATCCAAAATGACATTGGCTTCTTCTTCAAGACCTGCATAAATCTGCATGGTCGAAAGTGTATATATTTTTGTCTTTGACTGCGTTCCAAGAATCTTGGCAATTGTCATAGCGATTCTTAATCCGGTATAGCTTCCAGGCCCTTCTGTGATGACACATTCATCAACATCAGAGAGCTTTAAATCACATTTCTTTAACAATTCTTCAATACGTGGAAAAATCGTTTCAGATTGACTTTTGAAACATTCTTCCATCGTCCCATCTAATAGTTTTCCATCTTTATAAATCCCAACAATTAGATACTTATAAGCTGTATCCAGGGCTAAGGTAATCATTTCAGTTCCTCCAGAATGCTTGAAGATAAAGGACCATTGGATTCGATGGTAAAAACGCGTTCCTCAGAGTTTCCATTTTCAATCGAAATTGACAGATGGTCCGCTGGAAGCTGATCAGAAATATAGTCAGACCACTCCACCACTGCAATGCCATCGTCGAAGCATTCATCGAATCCCAGATCCTGACTTAACCCCTCAAGTCGATAAGCATCCAGATGCCATAATGGATTTCCATCGGCCTGCTTGTAGGATTTCATGATCGTAAATGTTGGCGAATTAATCGTATTTTTTACTCCAAGGGCTTTGCCAAATGATTTTGTCCATGTAGTTTTACCTGCACCAAGATCTCCATCAAGAGTAATCGTCAGGACTTTTCCTTTAGACAGATCAGCTATTTGCCTGGCAAGGGCTGCTGTCTGTTCCAGATTTTCTATATTAAATATTTTTTTCATATTTGAAGTTTCCATTCCTATAAGATTAATCTTAAAATCTTCGGAATTTTTGTATTTTACAATGTTTAAAACAACATACGAAACGATCTGGTTTCTGATTTTCTTTTCGTTCACCGTTTTTCATCTGATTAACTGTCGTTTCAACTCATTACTTTATCTCTTTACTTCTTTTCATTATTTTTTTCGCTGTTTTTAAGCGAATTTTCTCTTTCAATTCTTTCCTTGCGCAGCTGTGACTTAATATGAGTGATCTGTTCCATTCGCTTAGCGACTTTGGATTCTGATCCCTGATCCGTTGGCCTGTAATAATGATGTCCGATCAATGAAGGCGGCAGACAATCCATATCTGTCATATGCATAGGATAATCGTGCGAATACTCATAACCCTTTCCATAACCCAGATCCTTCATCATCTTGGTTTCTCCATTGCAGATATGGAGCGGTACTGGCTGCTCAAGTGTCTGCAGAGCATCATCCCTGGCTGCAAAATAGGCAGTCTCCAACGCATTGCTTTTTGGAGCCAGAGCCAGATAGGTAATCGCATGTGTTAAATGCACTGAACATTCTGGCATCCCTAAAAAATGACAGGCCTGATAAGCAGCAATACAGATTTCAAGAGCTCTTGAATCAGCCAATCCGATATCTTCACTGGCCATCCGAACCATTCTTCGTGCGATATAAAGGGGGTCTTCTCCACCTTCAAGCATTCTGGCCAACCAGTAAATGCAGGCATCCACATCTGAATTTCGCATCGATTTGTGCAGCGCTGAGATGATATCGTAATGCTGATCGCCTTTTTTATCATAAAGAAGCGTTCTTTTTTGCATGACCTGGCGAACAATCGATTCATCGACATGGACCCCATCAATATCATCCGGTGAGTTATTGATAATCATTTCCAGAGTATTTAAAGCCAGCCGGGCATCCCCGTGAGCAAAGAAGGCAATACTTGAGATGAAGTCATCAGAAATATGAATGGTCCGATCTCCAAATCCTTTTGGAGAAAACAGAGCCTGTCGAATCAGACCCTCGATATCTTCCTGCTCAAGTGACTTGAGAACAAAGACCCGGCACCTGGACAGCAGGGCTGAATTCACCTCAAAGCTTGGATTTTCAGTCGTCGCACCAATCAGAACAATGCTTCCCTTTTCCACATAAGGTAAAAAGGCATCCTGCTGAGCTTTATTAAATCGATGAATTTCATCTACGAAAACAATCGTTCGATTTCCCTTCTTGCGTCTTGCCTCCGCCTGGGCCATTACTTCACGAATTTCCTTAATCCCGGAAGTGACTGCAGAAAAATTAATGAACTCACTTTTTGTCTGATGAGCAATGATCCGTGCCAGAGTAGTCTTTCCAACTCCAGGAGGTCCCCAGAAAATCATCGATACCACAGAATCCCGATTAATCATATTCCATAGCAACGAACCCTGAGCAACCAGATGTTTTTGTCCCCAGTAGTCTTCCAGACTCTGCGGACGCATCCGATCAGCTAAAGGACGAAGCGAAAAGGCTTTTTCGTCATTTTCCAATGCCTCTTCCTTTTCTTTCCTGGATTGTTCAAGCCGTTCTTCCATTGATTCAAATAAAGAAAACTGTTCCATGCTTTCGATTATACAGGAAACAGGCAAGCAAAAAGGCGGAACCTGATTTCCGCCCCTTGGTTTATTATTTTTTAATTTTTATTCTCGACTGACTGATTTGAAACTTCAGCTTCCTGTTGCTCCAGTTTTTATGAACCATCAAAGCTGTCATTCCTGTTTTTCAAAGACTCGACCATCTACAGCGCAATGACTAAAGCCATTGCGATCACCAACAGGATCAGCCAGTTCAGAATAAAGTGAATGATCGCGTATCGAATCATTTTCTTTTTATCAACAGGGATGTTTCCAACGATCTTTCCCGTCTGACCATTTATCGCGATTAAAGCATCTTCATCCTTGTCATAGTCCATAAAAAGAATGTAAGCCGGCAGCAGAACGTAGCCGGTGTGTCCATCCTCATGATTCATTGTCCCACCCTGTACTTTGATCGAACTGTATCCATTCATCGTGGACATCAGTTTTGCGTCAAAGGAGTGGGCGATTCGCTGATGAACGGAATCGATGAGTTGTTCAAATCCAACATCATAACGCTCAGCCAGAAATCCCGGCAGATAGCCAGTGGAAAAAGGTTTCATCTTTGAGTAATCAAAAGGTTCGATCGAATCCATTGCATCTCTAGGGGTTTTACTCGATGCGATGGCAGGCACCTTTTCAAAATGCATCTGTCCTCCGCGGCTTAATTCAAAGACATCATGTTCTGTGATAATCCAATCCCCATGGGTATGAGTAAATGTTCTTTCTCCAGTGGCCTGTACCTGGCCAGAAGTATTTGTATCATGCAAAAAGAACGGAAGATAAACAGCCTTAATTTTCTTTATTACATTGGCGGCTGCATATTCCGGAGGATAGAACGGTTTGCTTCTTATGTATTCCTGATAAAGAGTCTTCACCTGCGAAGGTTCAATTTCAAAAGGAATAATCCATTCCAGTTCAAAGCTTCCGCTCATATTCTCCTGAAGCATTAATGGGGTCTGACAGAAAATACAGGTCGTCGCAGCTGTCGTCTTATCCGTAACGACTTCAGCCCCACAATGCGGGCACTGATAGAGCCGTAAATCTTCCTTATGATCCGTGGTATCATCCGTAGCTTCTTCAAATCCGGCATCCAGTGCTTTTCGTGTATTTAACGCTTCTTCATTCGGCGTTACATATTGTTCGATTGTTTCTGAAGCTTCATTCAGGTCCACATCTGAATTCGGTTCATACTCGGAAACGTCATATACACTGTCACAGTAATCACATTTCAGCTTGCCGATTTCGGGATCAAAATGAAGTTCTCCACCACAGTTCTTACATTTATAAAGCATCAGAAATGACCTCCGCTTCCAGTATGGCCAGAGCTTCCTGTGCCGCCAGAATGACCTGAAGAACTCTGTTTTGGTTTGCGAATCCGAGTCTGATAATGACTGATAAAACGATTTTCATTGATCATCAGATTCAGACTATCTCCATAACCCGCTGCATCATAAGCCAGCTGTTTATCCTGATGACCTTTCGCTTTAAATAAAGTCATGATTACAGTCACTACACCAGCTCCGACCAGGGAAATAAACAGAGCGATTAAACTGGTTTCCCAGAAGATGAACGGCTTTTTCAACCACCCCATCGGATCTGTACTGACTGCCAGTTCGCGATCAGCCCGGTCCAAAAAAGCCATGGCTGAACCATAAAATTCGCCTTCATATAATTCGTCGCTGGCTTTATCGGCCAGGGTATCCGCTACATCCTGAGTGATTAAAGATCGATAGGTATCGCCATAGGCGTCTACCCAATACGAACGGTCTGACATATTTATGGCATAGGCTAAATATCCTTCCGGATAGCGGCTGCTACCAAAGCTTTCAATAAAGTCCCGGGCTTCGTTGTCAGAAAATCCAGGTTCATAGGTTGTTGCAATCAGAATGTTCATATCATACTTCTGTGAGATTTCTGCTGCCTTGTCCTCGATTTTATCTATTTCAGATTCTGTAAATAATCCAGCATCATCCATGACAACAATTTCAGCTGCGTAAACCCTGATATCGGTAAAGATCGGCATGATCCATATGGATAAAATGGTAAATACCAGCATTGAAACAATGATTATCCTTTTCATTCAATTCTCTCCTGTAAGTCCTGAAACGTTTCAGGTATTTCGTTTCATTCCTATCCAACAGTATAGCGAAAGATTGTGAATAACAAATGAACCATTTCGAGAGATGATCTTAAGTTTATTCTGTTTCAGCGTTTCCTCTGTTTTTGTGTACTTTACGGCCGTCCAAATCTGAAGACTTTATCTTTGTTTATCCAAAAATTTGATTCAAAGCGAATTCAGAAACAAAAAACCGGCTTTCGTAATGAAAGCCGGATAACAATCATTATTCTATAAGCATTTAAATCCGCTTAATTGACATGGATTAACCATAACGGACGCAAAAGAATAATTGTTCAGCAGATAAGATTAATTATCTGCGTTATTGCGGTCCTTGAACCATTCAGAAACACTGTCCATGGTTTCATCAAGACAACCATCTTCGAATGGAACTTTCAGATTGGCTTTTCTTACAATTTCCTTGAATGGAAGGGTTCCTCCCAGTTCGCAAATCGCCTTATAGTCCTCAAAAGCCTTTGGATCCTGATCCTGCAGACGTTTCCAGAACTGTAAAGCACAAACCTGAGCCAGAGTATAGTCGATGTAATAGAACGGATTCATGAAGATATGCAGCTGGCGCATCCACCATCCGCCTCTTTCGAGAACGTCAATTCCTTCATAGTCTTTATGTGGCAGATATTCCTTTTCAAGTCTTCTGAAGCAGTCCATCCTCTGCTCATGAGTCCATTCTGGATGTTCATAGACTTCATGCTGGAAATGGTCAACCAGTACTCCATAAGGGATGAATTTTACCGATCCGCCCAAGTGTGAAAAGTAATACTTATCAGTATCTTCTTCAAAGAAATCCTTCATCCATGGCCAGGTAAAGAATTCCATCGACATCGAATGAATTTCAGCGGATTCCATCGTTGGCCACATGACCGAAGCCGGAACGATATTTCTTGAACTGTAAGCCTGGAAGCCATGGCCAGCCTCATGAGTCAGCGTTTCAACGTCGGAGTTGGTTCCATTGAAGTTGGCAAAGATGAATGGGACTTTGTAATCATTCAGACCCGTACAGTAGCCTCCGGCTGCTTTATGCGGTTTGGCATCAAGATCCATCAGGTTCTGATTGACCATCTTTTCGAAGTATTCTCCAGTTTCCGGTGATAAATCCTGGTACATCTTTAAGGCAGCCTGGACCATTTCATCCCTGGAATGTTTTGGAGCCGGATTGCCGGAAACAAATTCAATCTTTTCATCCCAGGCTGAAATATGAAAGTCTGGATAACCTAAGGATTTTGCCTGCTTTTCATAAAGCGCAGTACATACCGGAACAACTGCTTTTACGACATTTTCTCTGTATTTTTCAACATCTTCCTTGTCGTAATCCAGGCGCTGCATCTTCAGATAGCCCAGTGGAACATAATTCTCAAATCCAAGCTTTTTCGCCATCCGGGTACGTACATCAACCATGTCGCTGTAGATCTTTCCAATTTCTTCTTCATGATCTGCAAACCACTGCCAGTAAGCTTTGGTTGCTTCTTTGCGTACTTCTCTGTTTTTATCAGCCATTTTCTTCTGAAGGCTTGCCAGCGTATAGGTTTCCCCTTCAAAAGGAATTTTAGCGGAGGCAACTAAAGCCTGATAGGCAGATTGTAATTTTGCTTCAGTCTGCAGGTCTTCTACAATTTCAGGAGACATGGATTTTAATCCGAACTCCGCTTTTGTAAACCAGGTCTGAGGAATCTCTTCTCTTAATTGCTCTGAATAGTCAGATTCAAGAATAGCCCGGTTGATCTGGGTAATGTATTCTTCAAGAACGGGATTGATTTCATCAAAGTAATCCGTTTCCTGTTTATAAAACTCATCGGCCGTGTTGATGGTATGACGGATATAACACAGATTGGCCTGAGTATCGACATGCTGCATCAGATCATCGAGATCCAGAAAAGCATTTTTGAACATTTCATAATTTTCTGCATTCTTGATCCGATTCTGTATACTTTCGAGTTCAGCTAAAACAGCCTTATGATCGGGACGGTTGTATTTCATTTCTTCAAACTTCATAATGACCTCACTTTTCTTATCCAAGATTATCACGAGATTTCATAAATTCCTATATCCAACAACAGATGTCCATGTTTGGCAAACATCCACTTAGGATTGAAATCTATTGCTGAAAAACTATTTTCCGCACGTAACCTATGTTTTTCCTGATTTCAGTCTCTCTAATTTCGTTTTCATGAGCTCCTGATTCACTATTCGTTTCTTTTGTTTGACCAAATTCAAATGAAAACATCAGTCAAATTTAAATAAGAAAAAGGATTCTTCCTAAGAAGAATCCTTGGATAGAAAATTATAAATAAACCATTCGAGTCAGTTCCAGATCGCCACAATGATCAGAATCAGTAAGGCAAATACGGCAAGCATTCCTAAAAGAACTGGCATGAAGATCTGAAAGCATGCAATCAGCAATGCTTTATAATCATCTTTTTCCAGACGGACTTCCTTGCCGAATTCAACTTCTTTCTTTTCCTTCAAATTGCCGATCAGGTCCTTGAATTTAGAACTCAAAGTTCACCTGCGTAGTGACACTGAACAAAATGACGTTCCTTTACTTCCTTGACAGGAGGAATTTCAGTTTTGCACAGGTCAGTGGCAAATGGACAGCGCGGATGGAATTTACAGCCGGTTGGCGTATTTACGTTTGAAGGAATTTCGCCTTCGATCAGCTTCATTTCAGAACGCTTATTGGGATCAGCAATTGGAATGGCTGCCATCAGGGCTCTTGTATATGGATGCATAGGATGAGCATAGATTTCTTCCTTATCTCCAAGCTCTACCATACTGCCTAAATACATAACTCCCACGCGATCAGAAATATGTTTTACAACAGAAAGGTCATGGGAAATGAAGATGTAGGAAATATTATTTTCTTCCTGCATATCCATCATCAGGTTTAAGATCTGTGACTGAATCGAAACATCCAGAGCGGATACCGGTTCATCACAGATGATGAAGGATGGATTCAAAGCCAGCGATCTGGCAATACCGATACGCTGTCTTTGCCCTCCGGAAAACTGGTGCGGAAAGCGGTAGCAGTAATAGCTTGGCAGACCACAGCGTTCCATCAGATTTTTTACATATTCTTCAAGTTCCGGACCACGGGTAAATTTGCCATGAGCAATCAGTGGTTCTGCAAGGATATTGAAAACATTCATTCGAGGATTGAGTGAAGAATATGGATCCTGGAAGATGAACTGAATTTCTTCACGCAGTTGGCGCATTTCCTTGCGGGTCTTTTTAGCGATATCTTCTCCCTTGAAGATGACTTCTCCGTCGGTTGGTTCATAAAGACGAATAATCGTTCTTCCTAAAGTTGATTTTCCGCATCCGGATTCACCAACCAGCCCCAGCGTTTCTCCTTCATAAAGATCAAGGCTGATTCCATCCACTGCCTTGACACAGGGTTTGCCAGGTTTGAGTTTTCCTTTGGATAAAGGGAAATACTTCTTGACGTTTTTGACTTCGAGAATCTTCTGTGCATTTTCTTTTTTAGCCATTCGTTATTCCCCTTTCTGTTCTGCCTCTTCGTACAGGAAGCAGGCGGCCTTATGACCGTTTTCAAATTCTACAACAGGAGGCTGGCTTTCAAGGCACTTCTGCATGCAGTGCTTGCATCGATCTGCAAAGTAACAGCCCTTCGGAAGGTAAACCGGATTAGGAACGGTTCCTTCAATGACATTGAGTCTTGAACCTTCTGTGGCTAAAGAAGGCATGGAGCTCATCAGGCCAATAGTATATGGATGCTTAGGATTCTTAAACAGGGTCTGTACATCGGCGGTTTCTACAACTTTTCCGGCATACATGACGTTGACCCAGTCCGCAACCTGAGCAACAACTCCAAGATCATGCGTAATCAACATGATTGATGTTCCAAGTTCGTTTTTCAGCTGATTCATCAGCATCAGAATCTGTGCCTGAATGGTCACATCGAGCGCGGTGGTCGGTTCGTCGGCAATCAGAAGTTTTGGCGAACAGGAAAGAGCCATTGCGATCATGACGCGCTGGTTCATTCCACCAGACATCTGGAATGGATAGTTGTTAAAAACTTCATCCGGTCTTGAAATGCCGACCTGGCCTAACAGCTTGATCGTTCTGGCTTTTGCTTCTTCATCTGAAATGTCTTCATGGATGCGGATGTTTTCCATAATCTGCTCACCAACAGTGAAAACAGGATTCAAGGAAGTCATTGGTTCCTGGAAAATCATTGAAATTTCATTTCCTCGAATATCCTGAATTTCTGCATCTGAAGCCTTGGCGAGATCGACATTTTTACCATTACCGGTATAAAGAATCTTACTACCAGGCATAATTTCGCCAGGCTCAGATACCAGACCGAGAATGGACATGGCGGTTACAGATTTTCCGCATCCGGATTCTCCAACAATTGCGAGTGTCTGGTTTTCATACATATCGAAATGGTTTCCATCAACGGCTTTAGAATCGCCTTTTTTGGTATGGAAATAGACTCTGAGATTGTCTACTTCAAGGATTTTATTATTTGCCTTCGGTTCGGCTGTGTTTTTGATTTCTTCGCTCATAAGTTCCTCCTACTGGATTTCCTTCGGGTCGAAGGCATCTCGCAAGCCTTCACCAACCAGGTTGATGGATACAACAGTCAGCAGACACATCAGACCAGCTGGAAGCCACTGCCATGGGTAGTTCTTAAAAACTTCGGAATCCCGGGCAAGGTTCATCAGGTTACCCCATGAAGGAGTTGGCGGCATAACTCCCATACCCAGATAGGAAAGGCCAGCTTCAGTTAATACTGCACTGGCCATCTGTAATGTTGCATTGACGATGACTAACGAGAATACGTTTGGCATCAGGTGTCTGAAAATCTTAGAGAAATCGGAAAAGCCCAAAGCTTCGCAGGCCTGCATAAATTCCTGCTCACGCAGCGTTAAAATCTGACCACGCACAAGTCTTGCCAGACCTGGCCAGGATAAAGCTCCAATTAAAAATGCAACGGTATACATCTTCAAATTCTGCGGGACCCATAACATAACGGAAGCAACCGCAATAATCATTGGAGTAAATGGCAATGAGTAAACAATTTCAGAAAAACGCATCAGGAAGTTGTCGATAAATCCGCCATAATATCCAGCGATTCCTCCAATTGTACATCCTAATACAACAGTCAGAATGGCAGCGATAATACCAACCATGATTGAAATTCGTCCGCCCAAAAACAGACGATAGAGGCAGTCTCGTCCCTGCTTATCCGTTCCAAGCCAATGCGCTGCACTTGGCGGCTGATTGACCGCATTGAGATCATAATCTGTGACCTTAATTCCCATAAGCATAGGAACCAGAACCACTGCGATGGCAATTAGAACAAAAATCACAAGTCCGGCTACGGCAATGCGGTTGGCGCGGAATTTGCGCCAGGCAATCATCCATGGACCAACGGACTCAATTTTTTCTTCAGGAGCAGACGGATGAATGCCGTTATCTTTTTTTAAGGTTTCCATCATTCTTCTCCTTTCATTATCCATCCACCTTCACTCGCGGATCGACTAAAGAATAGCAGACATCCGAGAGCAGGTTTCCAAGAATCATCAGTATGGCCGAGAAGACCAGACAGGCGCAGACTAACGCGGAGTCACGCTGGTTAATGCCGTCAATCAAAACTTTTCCAATTCCAGGCCATACAAAGACGGTCTCCAGAATGGTGGCGCCAGAAAACAGAGAAGGAATATACATTCCAAGCAGGGTAACCAGCGGAATGAGCGCATTCTTAAAGGCATGCCTGTAAATAACAGTCTTTTCCTTTAGACCTTTTGCTCTGGCTGTACGGATATAATCCTGATTGATGACTTCAACCATTGAGTTTCGGACATATCTCGAGAAGGTAGCAAAAGTACCAAAAGCAAGAACGGTTGTCGGAAGAATCATATGCAAAAGGATATCCCCGATTTCCTGCCATATGCTCGAGTATCCGAAGTTGGCTAACATGGTATCCCGCATACCGGAAATCGGCATCCAGTCGATACGAAGTCCAACAAAGAAGATGAGCACCAGACCGAAGAAGAATGTGGGAACTGAGATCCCGAGCAGTGAGAAGACGGTCCAGAAGTTATCTTCGAAACTTCCCTTCTTCACTGCCTGCCGTATGCCTATCGGTATCGCAAATATGAGTGCGATGATCAGCGCGGCCGCATTTAATATAAAAGTATTCCAGACGTAACTGCCAATGACTTCACCCACGGGTTTTCTCAGTGTAGTTGAAGTACCCAGGTTTCCGGTCAGTGTTCGGCCAAGCCAGCGCACATACTGTTCTGGAAGCGGTTTATCCAGACCGTATTTAACGCGTGCCTGCTGACGGATCACTGCAGTTGCACGTGTACCCGGGCCGAGGTAAGCGCTGACTTCATCACCCGGCATGGACTTTACGACGCCGAAGATAACCATCGTAATGATCAGAAGTACAGGGATTGATGTCAGAAGACGCTTGACAATATATTTCAGCATGAAAAATTTCCCCCTTTCTTTCAGAAACTTTCACAAATTATAACACTCAATTTTTGCAAGCAAAATATTGACAGAGAGATTTTCAGTAGTTCATTTCAGAACTTTGACTATTATTTCTCAGTGAAAGCGCCTGAATAACTGTGTTTTTCAATCAAACGATAAAAAAAGCACACGAACAAGATTATACCTTTTTGTTCGTGTGCTTTGCATTTTCAATAAATACGAATTAGTAACGAATATTTCCTATTCGCTCAGATTGAATTCAGTATAACCGAGCAGATCGTTCATGGATGTGTTGGAAAGTCCGGTAAAGGAAGTAGCCATGAAGAAGCAGCTCCAGCTGGTTGTATCTACAGAATCAATACCTACTGTATCAATCAGCGTGTTGAAGTCTACTGTTGACTGCTGCAGATCGACACCAATCTGTCCCCAGCTGTCCATAATCATTGGAATTAACATATCAAGAACAGCATTTCCTTCGGAAGCCAGGAATTTGATCGTCAGTTTCTGTCCGTCTTTTTCGCGGATTCCATCTGAACCTTCAACCCATCCAGCTTCTTCAAGAACCTGTTTTGCTTTTTCGATATCAAAGTCATACTTTACAGCACCTTCGATTTCAGATGTACCCGTTGTGGCATCACCCATACCAACAGCAACTGGTGACCAGAAAGCAGTTGGAACGTATCCAAGACCCACGTTCTGAGCGTCTTCAGCAGCTTTACTCATATCGTAGAATGCATCAACGAAGCCCTGACGGTCAGTCGCATAGCTTAATGCCTGGCGAACAGCCGGATCAGCGGTTGGGCCATCAGCACAGTTAAAGCCTACATATCCTTCAGCTGCACGGAAGTAGTAGTCGTAAGCGAGTTTGTCATCTTTTGTAGCAGGAGCGATGATACCTGGTTCGATTAATTCTGGGTAGTAGTTCACATCGCCGTTCTGTAAGGATGCAAGTTCTGTTGAGGCTGCAACAGTCTTAATAACTACTTTAGGAATGGAGAATTCGCCTTCTCCTGCGTAATTTTCATTTTTAACCAGAGACGCGCCGGAAGACTTATCGTAATTGTGAACTTTGTAGGCATTTGAACCTAAAGTGGCACTGTTGTTGTCCTTGTATTCACCCATAGCTCCTTTGGAATATGGGAACTGTTCACTTGAAAGAATTCCTAAGGAACCAATGGCAGTAACGGCATCAATATCAGGTTCTGCAAGTTTAAATGTGATTGTATGATCATCATCAACAACAATTCCGGAAACTTCTTCTGCTTCGCCTTCCTGATAGTCATCCCATCCTTCGATAAAGTCAAATGTTCCATCCAGACGTCCGCCGATGTATTCAGGGTCAGCTGCCAGAGTAAATGTAAACTTAACATCTTCTGCCGTCAGATCACTGCCATCAGAAAATTTAAGGCCTTCGCGCAGTTTGAAAGTTACGGATTTACCATCTTCAGCTGCTTCAGGTACTTCAACAGCTGCCTGTCCATACAGTTCCGAATTTGCATCGTAAGCCAGCAGAGACTGATAAACCATATTAACCACATACTGGTCATATGAAGAAATAGCATAAAGCGGCGAGAAAAGACCTGCCAGTTCCTGTGTCATTCCGACAACAAGAGTATCTCCACCATCGATGGATGCATCTGCAAGAGCCTGAGACCAGTTACACACTGGACCTGTTGTTACGTTGACACCTTTTTTAAAGATATTGAACAGATGGTTTCCATAAATTGGCAGATATGGAGCCAGTTCGGATTCTTTTACGAACGCTTTTTTGTAGCTTTCGATGGATGCATCCATATCCGTAGTTTTCTTACCTGCAATCAGCGCATTATTGAGCTCTTCGTCGACAATTCGAACGTAGTTGCTTCCGCCATAAATTACTGCGGCTGTTCCAGCATCACCTTCACCGGATCCAGAGCAGCCTGCCATAGAGGTGGCGGCGAGCAGGGCAGCCAGAGCGCCTGCCAGTTTTTTAGATTTCATAATTCCTTTCCTCCTCGATTACGAAACTTTATGTCCAATATTCTAACAACGCAATAACACATTATCAATCATTTTTAGAAGGCTTTCCATAAATTTCACAACACTTTTCAGAAGATCAAATGTAACGAAAGTGCTAAGTTTTCATTTCTGTAAACTGTTCACCAATTAAAGACACTAATTCAGAGTTTTTCATTTCATTCTCTTTCAGATTCTGAATAAAAAAGTAAGAAAAATGATGTGATATACCGGCTTGTCTAAAGCCGAATATGCCTTATATAATGAAGATGCAAAGAGGAAAATATCTTATTAGAGGAGGGTTATTTGATGTTCGAAAAATTATTTCACCTGATGACTTCATTCAACGCTTCGATTTGGCTTGATGATGCAGTTGTCTTCAACAGATTAACAAAAGAGCTTCGTTAATCACCATAAATTATAAATAGCCAGCCGGAACAGATCCCCCTGTTCCGGCTTTTTTCATCCCAAATTTCTGGCATTCTTATGGTATTATTCATATTTATTCTATTTGCATCCAGCTGATTCTATGGGTAAAATTCGCTTTCTGAAACGAGTTCATCCTAAATTGGTTTGGTCCACTCAAATTCACTGATAGAATCAAAACAGAACTTATCTTGTCTTCTGATTTCCCCTATCTGTTTCAAGGTATGAATCATCATATTATTAAAGGCAGTCATTGATTTTTAATGGATGATTGAAACAGAATTCTTCAATCCGATCTTCAGAAGACAAATAAAAACAGGAGGAAGTTAAGGAAATATGTCAAAACTCAACTTTGCAGACTTTTATCAGGAATATCTCGATCTGCTTGGAGCCTATCAGCTTGCATTAAGCACAATGTATGTCGATCAGAATACAATCGCTCCCAAAAAAGGAGCCTTTAATGCGAATAAGGCGATGTCCATTCTCTCATCTCAGGCATTTGCCATTGAGAATAATCCTGAAACCATCGCTAAAATCCGAGAATATGCCAGCACTTTAGAGGACGGCTCTCTGGAAAAGCAGGAAATCACAATACGGTTGGAGGAAATCGCAGACAGCGAAAACATCCCGGCGGATGTCTACCGTCGTTTTGTTCAGACCCGCAATGATTCAGAAACCATCTGGCACAGGGCTAAAGAAAATAATGACTACTCTGAATTCAGAAATATTCTCGAGGACCTGATGAATCAGCAGATTGACCTTCTGAAATACTCTCCGCGTTTTCATCAGGATAACGCTTATGATGTTCTTCTCGATACGTATGAAAAAGGAACGGACCAGAAATTTTATGATGAGTTTTTCTCTGTGATAAAAAAGGAACTGATCCCTTTAATTCACCAGGTCCAGAATGCAAAACAGATCGATACGACTCCAATTGAGATTTCAATCGATGAAAAAAGACAGGCTGAATTTGCCGATAAACTGATGGAATTCATGCAGGCTGATCCTCAAAGAGTCTATCTTTCGACAACCGAACATCCATTTACTGACTTTTTAGGTAAGGATGATGTCCGTATTACAACTCATTACTATCCGGACACATTCCTTTCTGCCATTTTAAGTACAGTTCACGAATACGGGCATGCCCTGTTTGGACTTCAGATCGATGAAGATTTCTATGGAACTACACTTGCCAATAATATTGGCAGCGGCGCTCATGAATCCCAATCTCGTTTTCTTGAAAACCACATCGGGCGTTCTGAAGCCTTCTGGAAAGCTCTCTATCCTTCCATCGTGGAAAGCTTCCCTGAATTCAAGGATCTGACCCCTGAAGAAATAACTCGTCTGATCAACGTTTCTGTTCCTGGTTTAGTCCGGACTGAGGCTGATGAACTGACTTATCCGCTTCATATTCTAATCCGCTATGAAATTGAAAAAATGATGGCTGATAAGACTCTTGATTATGACCATTTGCCAGAAATCTGGGCCGATAAGTACGAAGAATATCTTGGAGTCCGTCCGAATACTGATGCAAAGGGCGTCTTACAGGATATGCACTGGTCTGCTGGAAACATTGGCTATTTCCCAACCTACGCCTTAGGAAGCGCCTATGCTGCTCAGCTCTATGAAGCAATGGCTAAAGAAATTAATGTTGAAGAAGAACTGGCTAAGGGTAACTTTACAGCAATTACTGACTGGCTCAAAAATAACGTTCAGCATTATGGAGCTTCCAAGAGCATGAAGGAAATTGTCGAAGAAGTTTCCGGTAAACCATTTGATCCAACCATTTACACCAATTACCTCAAGGACAAATACTCTAAACTTTACGATTTGAAATAGATTTGTTGAAGAGATAAGAATAATAAATTCCGCCTTGTATTCTTATTAGTCTTGAGAGATTGGCCTTCGACCAAATCAATTTTGTTTTTGAAACAATCTCAATGTCATTAAGTTAAGGAGTGTCTTCCATGCGGAATTCGCTCCTCGTTTTTTTGATTTTTAACACAAGCAGTGGAGTTACTCCAAAAGTTTATAAATTATCCGAATATGGCACTTGACAGACCGA
>Ga0209694_1001655_pt1 | contig 22628 bp, 24 predicted proteins | sample GluameincwithD2O_FD_187499 | JGI IMG/M metagenome (GOLD analysis project Ga0209694, IMG submission 187499) | Mouse cecum microbial communities from Vienna, Austria - Glucosamine amended microcosms incubated with D2O (SPAdes) (version 2) | ecosystem: Host-associated > Mammals > Digestive system >... | reverse complement strand
TTGATTTTCTTCTTCTGCAACTGGCAGGTCGCAGTTTTATTATAATTCAAACGGAGTTTTTTGTCTTATTTATCGGCAATAGCCTCAATAGAACCCCGCCACTATGGCGGGGTTTTCGTTTGCACAAAAAAGGGAACGGCTTTAAAGCCGTTCCCAGTCGTATTATTTATTTAATCAGTCAGCAACGCCCTCGTTGAGCTTAGCCAAAAGCTTTTCCAAATCGTTACCGTGAACGTAAACGGCTTCCTCGATAGTTTCGCCGTGAGCCATAGCGCAACCTATGCAGTGCATACCTACCGCCTGCAATATTTCCGCGCTCTTGGGATTTATGCTGAGGCAGTCCGCAATTAAAGTATCCTTGGTTATCTTTGCCATTATTTTTTCTCCTGATTTATTGTTTATTATTATTCTTCCCTATTTTGGGAACGTTTATTATCGTCGTCCCTGTTTTCTTCCGTTTCCGAAAGAATAACTACTTTAAGCTCGGTTATTCTTCTGAATTCCGTCTTTGCAACGGTAAGTTGTAAATTCTGATATACAAGCTCGTCGCCTTCGTCGGGCACTTTACCGAGCATATCAATCACCCAACCGCCAACGGTTGCGCTGTCGCTTTCAACGTTGCCCAAATCGAAATACGCGCACAAATCGTTTACCGAAGTACTGCCCAAAACTTTGTATTCCGTTTCGCTTTCCTGCGTTATGTCCGAAAGAACCTCGTCGTGCTCGTCCCAGATTTCGCCGACAAGCTCTTCCAAAATATCTTCCATAGTAATAATACCGACCGTATCGCCGAACTCGCCCGATACTACCGCCATATGCGACTTGCTCTTTTGGAGTTGCTGTAAAACGGCGCTTATTTTTGTTGTGGATACTACGAATATAGCAGGCTTCGAAGCCTTTTCAAGCGAAAAATTTTCGTCCAGCCGCTGTTTTATAAAGTCCTTTTCGTGCAGGATACCTATAATGTTATCCACCGTATCCTTGTACACGGGCAAACGCGAATAGCGCGTTTCCATAAAAATTTTATCCACTTCGGTAAGCGGCGTCTGACAGTCTATTGCAATAACGTCCACCCTCGGCACAAGAATGTCCTTGGCTTCGAGGTCGTTAAACTCTATTGCGCTGCGGATAAGGTCGCTTTCCTGCGCGTTGATACCGCCCTCGTGCTCGGCTTCTTCCACCAAAATTTTAAGCTCGTCGTCGGTTATGGCGTTATCCTCTTTATGTTTGAATATCTTTAAAAGAAGCTTTTTCCACAGTCCGAAAAGGAACGTAAAGGGAATCAACAGCCAAGCCAGCACGTTTATAAAGGGTGCGGAAAACCTGGCAAAGCCTTCGGGGAACTCTTTTGCGAGTACCTTGGGCGTTATTTCGCCGAAAATCAAGATTACCACGGTAAGAATTACCGTTGAAAGCGTGGTTGCAAGCCCCTCGTTTTTGGGTATCAGCGCAATCATAAGAAGCGTGAACAGCGAGGAAGCAAGAATATTGACTATATTGTTGCCTATAAGTATTGTGGTTAGCAGCCTGTCGTAATTGTCTGCGAGTTTCAGTACGCGCTTTGCGCCCTTATCGCCGTCCTCGGCTTTTGCCCTCAACCTTATCTTGTTTATTGCCGTAAAAGCCGTTTCGGTTGCCGAAAAATAGCCCGACAATAATATACACACCAATACTACTACTAAAAAAATTATTTCTAACGTCGACATATATCCTCCTTAATCGTCTGAAAATTTAAACGGTTTTTAAATTCTCAAAGCCGCAGAAGAATACTGTTCAACTCAAAATGCGCCCGCAATGTTCCTTCGGGCGTTTGCGTTAGTTGTAAGCGACTTAAATGACCTGACTGTCGTCGCTTAGATGGGTCGTCCATAATCTCCTCTTGAATAAATTTACGGTATATAATTATATTTTGCGTTAATATTAACACAATATTCCATACCTGACGCTATTATATCACACATTTTTTATATATGCAATGCAATTTGATAAAATAAACGCATTATTTAATTAAATTGAAAGTCAGTATAACTATGCCCAGCGCGGCAAGCACGGAGCCGAGCACGCGGTTTAACGTTTGCGGGCTAACCTTGTTTGCAATTACCGCCGCGATTTGCGCCCACATAAAGGTAAACCCGACGCATAGCCCCAGCACCAGCCAATCGGGTTGCGTTCCGCCTAAAATAAAGTGGGAAGCCGCGCCCGTAACGGCTGTAAACGTCATTATAAACACGCTTGTGCCCACGGCGGTTTTAAGCTCGTAACCGAGCACCGCGGTTAAAACGAGCAACATCATCATTCCGCCGCCCGCGCCCACAAAGCCGCAGACAAAACCTATAAGCGCGCCGCCGACAACCGACCCCGTTATTCGCTTGGCTTTGGACGCCGAAAGCATTGCCTCCTTAGTAGTCATAACGGGCTTTACTATAAATCTTATGCCGAGAAAGAGCGTTATTATAACCGAAAACCCGCCCATTGCGGTAGAAGGCAACAGACTCGAAACGTAACTGCCCAATACGGTGAAGGCGAGCACGAACGCCATCATTACAAGTCCGTTTTTTATATCCAGATTTTTGTTTTTGCCGTAAGTTGCCGCGGAAACGGCGCTTGCAAGCACGTCGGAGGCGAGGGCAATTCCCACCGCCATATTGAAATCGACGCCTAAAAACGTAGTAAGTAGCGGCACGATTACCGCCGCCGCGCTCATCCCCGCGAAACCCGTGCCGAGCCCCGCGCCCGCACCCGCGATAAACGTTACCAAAACGGTTATAAAAATTTGCATACCGAACCTAAACCAGCATAAACATCATACCTACGCCGTAACCCAGAACCGTGCCTATTGCCAGTCCCAACGAAGCGCAGATTATCCCCGGCGCGATTAAATCGGGGCGGCGGCAAGCCTTTGCGGCGGGCGCAATGAACGGCGGACCGTATACCCCCGCCGTGGAAGTTATAAGCGCCGTGTCGCCGTCTATGCGGAAAATTTTGCACAATAGAAGATGAAGCAGAACAACGCTTACCTGCGCTACGGCAAAGAACGCGAGCGTGGGTAAAATATCGGAGAGGAACACCGTCCAATCTATGCTCATTGCAAGCGCAATAGAGAAGAACAGTATAAGATACATTCCCAGCGGATACTGCCCCTTTATCTCCCTTACGGGGGTGATAAACGAAAACGCAACGCCGCCCACAGATACGGCAATCAAAATATATAAAAGATTTTCGCCGACCGTGCCCTCGATTAAAAACTCTAAAAGCGCGCCCACACCGAGGCAGGCGACGGCGAGGAAAAACGCGCCTATAAGTTTTAGCACGCTCTTTTTATCCTTTATGGAGAACCCGAAAGTGTAATCGTCCTTCTTAGGCTCCTCAACGGACGCATATTCCTCGGAAACGGTTTGCGCTTCTGCGTTTGTCTCCTGCGCACCCGTAAGCGTGTTTGCGTCCGCCGCGGCGGACGCGCCGCTGTCGCTGACAGCGGCGTTACGAGCGCCTTTTTTGCCGCCCGCGCGCTTTTCCCTGCGCTTTAATATTGCGCCGTACACCTTGGGCATTACGGATATTATAAGCAGAAAATACAGTCCGCCGACGATACTGTCGGAAAGGTTTGCCGCAGATATGTTTTCACTGCCCGCTTTTAATGAAATGCCTATTGCGTTAAGGTTGGGCGTCCCGCCCGTGTACAGCCCTATCGTCATTGCCGCAAGTTTATCCGTACCCTCCATAAACAGCCGCGTAATAAAGAACATAGCAACGGCGACTATCACCGCCGAAACGATACACAGCGAGTAACCTATAACCGTGCCCTTGGCAAGCGTTTTAACCGACTTTAAATTTATGCTGAAAAGCACGAGCGGAATAGACAGCGCAACCAGCACGTACGCTATGGTGGTTGTAAGTCCCTTGTCGTAATCGTGCCCCGAAAGCCCTATTGCCGAAAAGGCGAAACCTACCAGATAGCATATGACAATAGCGCCCACAGCGCCCAACAATTTGAATTTGCGCGTAAGCCACACAATGAATATGGGAAGAGTAAATATAGCTATTACGGCTATAACCGTCAACACTGTGTCTATCATATTTCCCTGCCGTAAATTCTGAAAATCTTGTTCAAAAATCCGCCTGCGTGCTCCAAATTCATACGCGAGGGAAGGTTGTCCTCCATAATGGTGCCCGCCTCTATATTCTCTATGCCGTACCTCTTGCACGTTTTGAAAAACTCGTAATACATAACGTAGTTTACTCCGAGGTTATGGTATTCGGGTATAACGTACTGCAATATGGGGCGCACGGAGCTTATTCTTTTTTTATAATACAGCATTTTAATTATGGAAACGGGGTTTATTCTGCCGTTCATTTTGCGGAAAACGCCGTTGTAATCGGGCAGTGAAAGCATTACGCCCACGGGCAGGTTGTCGCCCGTCCGCCTGACTATATAAATGAGGTCCGCCCACAGATAGTTTTTCCATTCGGTTACTATACTGCGCAACGCCTCCATAGTCGGCGCTTCCTGAAATATAACGTCGGTAGTCGCCTTTTTCATAACGCCGTAAAACGCCTCTATTTCGCTGTCGAGATTATTAAAATTAACAATATTAAGTTCAAGCCCGCAACGCTTTTTAACCCGCTCTGTAAGCCGCTCTATTCTGTCCATATCTACGTTTGTAAAATCGAAGCGGTAAGCCACGGTATCGAAGTCCTTTTTAAACCCGCAAGCCGTTAAAAGCTCGTTATAATAGGGCGGATTGTAGGAGGTAAAAATCATAGGCGGATACTCGAACCCCTCGGCTAAAATGCCCCTGCGGTTGTCCTGGTCGTGCGGAAAATATGTGCCTTCAACGCGGGATATCCCCCGCTCTTTCAGCATTTTGCACATATGCTCCAATAGCAGTTTGCAAACTTCTACGTCGTTTACGCATTCGAAGTGTGAAAAGTAGCCGCACCTGTCCGCCTCTATTCTCTTCGCCGCGCCGACGGTAAAGAGAACGCGGGCTATGAATTTACCGTTGCGCTCCACGGCGAGCGCCGTGTAAGTTTTATGTTTCAGCACGAGCGCGCACAGCGTTTTATACAAATCTCGGCGCATATACGGCACGTAGAACTTATCCCCGCGGTAAATATCGTCCGCCATATTTATAAATTTTTTAACGGCTTTCGCCTCTTTGATTTCCACAACCCTCATACGCCTTTTTTCTCCGTAGAACATAATACCAAAATTAAAATAAACAATCAAATTAAATATTGCCGTGGCAGACAAATTACACACACAATTCACAAAATAATGCAATATTTTTAACCTTGCGCGCGTAAAATTGTATACGGCTTGACGGCAACGCCCGTTTCTGCTATACTTAACGACGATATTCAGCGGGGTAATTTTATATGAAAAAACCTGTCGTGCTGTTCCCCTATGTGGAAGCGGGAATGGGACACGTAGCGCCTATGCGCGCGATTGCAACAACTTTCAAACAACTTTACGGCGACTTGGTTGAGTGCGTTGAAACAAAGTTTTATACCGACGGCGGCAACCCCGTGCTCGCCGAGTTCGAAAGGCTTATGTGCAAGTCGGTAATAGATTCCAACCGCAACTGCCTTTTGGGCTTTTTTATGAGCTTTAATATGAAATTCTGGGGCGCGAAGATTGCAACGGCGGCTTCCGCCAACTGCCTTAAACGCGGCGCAGGCAAGCTTGCCGTCAAGCGTATGGAAGAGCTTGCTCCCGACCTTGTTATGAGCACGCACTGGTCTACAAACTACTTTGCAAAGAAGTGCGCGGCAAACCCATTGACGGCGCTGTACTGCCCCGACGCCCGCACATATCCCCTGTTCAACTACCCCTGCGACCTTGCGCTTATACCCACGCGGGCGGGATACGAAGAGGCGCTAAAAAAATACCGCCGCAGATACAACCCCGAAAATCTTAAATGCGTGCCCGCGCTTATCCGTGGCGACGCTTTCTCCGTTACGGGTGATAAACGCGCCCTGCGTGAAAAGTTAGGGCTGGAAACGGATAAGTTTACCGTAGTGCTTGTAGAGGGCGGTTACGGCATAGGCAAGATGACGACAATCTGCCGCCGCGCCTTGGAGCGGGATATACCCGTAACTCTTGTACCCGTGTGCGGCAAAAACAGCGAGCTGTATAACGAAATGCAAACGTGGAAGAACGGTAAAAACTGCACGCTTCACCCCGTGGGCTTTACCGACGCATTGCCGGAATATCTTTCTGCCGCCGACCTGTTTTGCGGCAAGAGCGGCGCCAACGTATTTGCCGAAGCCTGCTTTTTCGGCGTGCCGCAGATTGTAACCAAATACGCCAGCGGAGTTGAAAAGCTAAACGGCGAATATTACGTTAAAAAAATAAAGACCGCATTGAAAATTTTCAACGCGGAAAAGGTTGTAAATAAAATAGAGGAATTTGCGGCAACCCCCGAAAAGCTTGCGCCGCTTAAACAAGCCGCCGAAGCGCAAAGGCAAAACTACGGCGCGGAACATACCGCGCGACTAATATACGCGCTTTTGAAAACGCGCTTTCCGCAACTTCCCGACGACCGCTCTTAGAGCGGTTTTTTCTTGTTCTTTTTATACTTGACGTTCTTTACGATTATATCGAACAGGGTTATTCCTATGCCTACGAAGATATACAGATAGAACACCGCCAAACGCCAAACGAGCACCGACCAGGCGAGCGTTGCACCCGCCGCCGCGGAGAACGCCAACGCGCCCATACCCTCCACCACGCCCGAGTTGCCGGGGGTGGGAATAAAGGAAACGCCGAAAGTTGCAAAGGAGTTTAGCGCCATTACCGTTAGAGCCATACCGTCAACGTTGCAGTTAAACGCCTTCATAACGAAGAAAGGTATTGCAAAAGTTAAAGCCGCTTCCGCAAAGCTGACTAAAATTAAAAGTACGAGCTTTAAAGGGCTTTTTGCCATAACCGCAAAAGAAGTTTTAAAGTCGCTTACAATCTTTGTTGCGCGCGCTGTCGCCTTTGGAATATCCTTTACGATTTTTAATTTAAATCCCAGCCACACCACGCCGTAAGTCAGCTTGCTCATAAACTTGGGAAGCACAAGAAACAACGTAACGAACACGGGGATAATCAGGTTGACGGCAATGCCTACCCAGCCCGTAACTTTTAAAACCGTGCCGCCGCTCACGCCGTCCAAAACGCCCTTAGCCGCTCCGTAAATCATTAGCGCGCCGCCTAAGATAATCCAGCACACCACGCTGGAATAGTACCTGATAAGCACCATTGCCGAGGAGTTGCCGCCGCTTATGCCCTTGGTGTTTAGGTAGTAAATCTGCATAGGCTGACCGCCCGTGGCAAACGGAGTTACCGCGTCGTAATACTTGCCTATAAAGTGGGTCTTTGCCGAGGCAAGCAAACTCGCCTTGCCCGTAACCGTTTTGGAAATAATGCAGTACTTGCACACGTCCAAAGCCATAACAAGCAAAATGACCAATAGCAATACGGCGAAAAACAGCGGACTTGCGCCGCGCACCGCCTCGCCAAGCGTAGCCCCCGACTGCGGGTCGATTTCCTTTACAATGCCGAACAGCGACAGTATGCCGAGCGCGATTATAACGACCAGAAAGATATTCCAGAAAATATTTGCGCCGCGCTTCCGCTTTTTAGGGGGCGCAGGTTCGCCAACAGATGGTTCGGCAACGGTCATTTCGGCAACGGTCGTTTGTACGGCAACGGTCGTTTGTGCGGCAACGGCGGGTTCGGGCAAAGCTTGGGGTTGGGAAACCTGCGTTTCCCCCTCCGGGTTTGCCGTTTGGGCTTGTTGCGCATTTTGGCAAGAATTAAAGCCGTTTAAGTTTTCCGTGTTCTTATCGTCCACACGCCCACCCCGCAAATAACGTACGGTTTAATTATACCGCAACCGCTTTCGATATATAACCTTGCAAGGGTTATACCTTTTAGTTACTCTACTTTAAGCCCCCAGCACCTGCACTTTTTTGCAAGCTCGGCGTCGAAGCTCTTCCACAAATTCTGTATGTGGTGGTTTTCTTCCAGCTCGGGACCGGCTTCAAGCTTTTTAATGCCCAAGTTTACGACCCCTTCGAGGCAATGATTGATTATTATGGCGGAAATGCCCTTGTTTCTGTGCGCGGGCGCGATTGCCATACTGAGCATATCCGCCGTTTCGGGGCGCTTCATAGCCCTCATATACGGTATAAGTCCGTTGGGAAAAATATGCCCCCTGCCCTTTTGCAACACCTCTTTCATAGACGGCATAACAAAGCCGTAAGCAACCACCTTGCCGTCCTTTAAAACGACGGTGGCGAGTTCGGGAATAAGCACCATCATAATCGTGTCCGTTTCCCTCTTCTTCTGCTTTTCGTTTATGGGGCTTGTTCCGTACAGCTCGGCAAACGCCTCGTCAAGCACGTCCAACGCCTGCATAATGTATTCCTTTAACTTCTTCTTGTCGTGCTTCAAATAGTAGCGCACGTCTAAAATTTCGTACCCGTGCCTGTCCATTACAGCCTGACTCAAACGCTTGAAACGCTCGTTGACTTTATCCGGCGCGTTGATAACGTAACAGTTCCAGTCAACCACTTTATATGCGCCCAGCTTCTGCATATGTTCCACGTAATAGGGAGCGTTGTATATTTCGATATAGTTGCTGTCGCGGTCGAAACCCTCAATCAGCATTCCCTCCTCGTTGAGGTCGGAAAAGCTCATCGGTCCTATTATTTCGGTCATACCCAGCTCTTTCGCCCACTTAAAGAGTTCGGCAAACAGCGCCTTTGTAACCTCGAAGTCGTCAATCACGTCAAAGCGTGTAAAGCGCAGTTGCTTGTAGCCGAATTTTTCGTTTACTCCCCTGTGCCATATGCCGGCTATGCGCCCCGCGATTTTGCCGTCCTTGTAGGCAAGAAACATTTTGCAGTCGGCAAAGCGGAAAGCGTCGTTTATTTTAGGGTCGAACTCGGCAAACTCGTCGGCGTATAGGTTGCAACACGCGTGCGGGTTATTTCTGTATAAATCGATTACGAATTTAAAAAATTTTTTCTTATCTCTCTTAGTAGATATTTGTTTTACAGTTATCATATAAACTACCCTGCCGCGCGCATTCTTGCGCGCGGCTATGCTTTTGCGGCGTTTCCGCCGCAAAAGCCACAACATAAATAATATAACAATTTTGCATAAATATGTCAAACGATATGAGTATTTTACTTAACATTTGTCAATAAAATATATTACAATTATCTGCTCGTCGCACAACCGTTTGGGCAATAAACGGATATTTCAACTAAATTTCACTTTGGGCACGCCATTATTGACACAAAAATTAAAAAAATGCTTGATTATTTATTGCGGCATATGATATAATAAAACCACAAAAAATCAACGAGGTAAACACAAAATGAAAGCTTTGGGAAAAGTATTAAACGTTATCGGGCAAATCCTTGCCGTTCTGCTTGTTATAGCCTTATTGCTTAATTATTTAAACGGACTTTACAGTTTTATGCCTGAAATAGGCGGCAAAATTCTCGGCTGGGTTTCTCAATTCGGCGCGGTGCTTCTCGTATGCGTAATAGCCCTTTCGGCGGCGCTTCGCACCAACCTTATATTTGTAATCCTTGTAGGTCTGTTCATTGCGGCGCTTATAGGCTTTACGTTCTACTACGGTGTTATCACGGGCTTCCTTCCCCAGGCGGAAGAGGGCGTTTCGGCAGTTGTAAAGTTGATTGCCTAAGCCATATACCCCATCCAATCAAAAATATTGCGCCCGCGCGGGTTTCCGCGCGGGCGCTTTTAATTTAAAAACAGGCGCGGCGTGCTATCGGCTGTCGCGGCGGGCAAGCGCGTTCCGCGGGCATTTATCGGGCTGTACACAGAAATTTACCGCCGTTTTGCGGGCGTTTTTGCAATTGCCCCCGTAATATGCTCCGACTAACGCGTTTTTTAATATAAAAACAAATTGCTTTCATTCGCTTGACACGCGCGCGTAAACCATAATATAATTAAATTACAAAACTTAACACCGCCTTTAAAGGGGAGTAGAAAGCGTTTTACAAAACGTGCGCTAACCGTCAATCACAGTATTTTTATAGTACTCGGTAACGCTTAAATTTCGAGACTTTTACTGAATTTTACGTTCGGTAAGGGTCTTTTTGTGTTTTTTTAGGGCGTTTATAGGCGGAACGGTTGCGCTATAATAGACATAAACAAGAATACATACGTTATTAAGGAGAATATTAAATGGACGGCGTAAAGATAGCAACGTCGGTTTTATCGCTGTTTGCGGGCGTGGGAATTTTTTTAATAGCCTGCACGATGATGAGCGCCAACTTGGAGGCATTGGGTAGCCGCAGACTTAAATCGCTGTTTGCCAAGGCCTCTAAAAGCAAACTGTTAGGCGTGGGCGTAGGCGCCGCCACCACCGCGGCGATACAGTCGTCGAGCGCCACTTCCGTTATGGTTATAGGCTTTGTAAACGCGGGAATTATGACGCTTGCGCAGGCGGCTACGGTAATTTTCGGCGCCAACATAGGCACCACCATAACGGGGCAGATTGTTGCGCTTGGGCTATTCGGCGGCAATACCGTTTCCACTTCGACAATCTTCGCCGCGTTTGCCGGCATTGGCGCGTTTGTGCTTGCCTTTGCAAAGAAAGACGCCGCGCAGAAAATAGGCGGCATTATGGCGGGCTTCGGTATGCTGTTTGTAGGGCTTTCGATGATGAGCGGCTCTATGGGATATTTTTCCGAACTCGAAGCCGTAAAAAACTTTCTTGCAATGTTCCGCAACCCCCTGCTCCTCGTGCTTATAGGCGCGCTGTTGACCGCCGTGGTGCAAAGCTCTTCCGTAATGACCTCTATGGCGATTACAATGGTTGTAACCGGCTTGATATCGCTTAATCAGGGCATATACATCACTATGGGCTCCAACGTGGGCACTTGCGTAACCGCGCTTATTGCGGGGCTTACAAGCACCAAAAACGCCAAGCGAACGGCGCTTATTCACCTTATATTCAACGTGAGCGGCGTTGTGCTGTTCCTTATAATAGGTCTGTTTTTGGGCATCGGCAAAATCGATTACGGTTTTATCTTCGGCAAAATGTTCCCCAACGCCCCGCAGATTCAACTTTCTATGTTCCACACGGTATTCAACGTTGTAACCGTAATTATAGTGCTTCCGCTCACCAATCTGCTTGTTAAACTCGTAACGCTTATTGTGCCCGAAAAAAAGAGCAAACAGCCGACCGACGGTCAGCCGCACCTGCATTTTGTAGACGAGCATATGTTGCGCACTCCCCCCATCGCTGTACAGCAGACCAAAAACGAAATTATTGCTATGGCGGAAACGGCGATTGTCAACTTCGATTTGGCTTGCGGCATAGTGTGTTCGTTGAACTACGAAAAAATTGAGCAATTCAGAAATAACGAAAATCAACTGAACTTTTTAAATAAGGAATTGGTTAAATTTATAGTAAGGCTTTTAAAGGAAGATTTAAGCGAAAAAGACCGCGTTTACCTTTCCACCGCCATTCGCAGTATAACCGACTTGGAGCGCGTGGGCGACTATGCGGAAAATATTGTTGAGTACGCCGACAGACTTAAAGAGGCAAACGAAAAATTTTCCGACGAGGCAATAAACGAAATAACCGACTTGAAAATGCTTATACACAAGCTTTACGGCGCCGTTATGAACGCCTACCGCGACTGCGACAAAAAGGCTTTAAAGGAAGCTTACGCGGTTGAAGAAACTATTGACGAGGTTACGGGCAAAATGGCGGAAAACCATATACGCCGTTTAAGCGGAGGTTTATGCACGCCCGAAGTAGGCACGCAGTACCTTTCGCTTTCCACCAACGTAGAGCGTATTGCCGACCACTATATAAACGTTGCGCGTACGATTAAATCGTATTCGTAAAATCTACTCTTTCACCCTATTATTTAATTTGCCGCCAATGCGGCTACGCCAAAAAAACGCCCGCGTAAGAGTTTGCAAACTCTTACGCGGGCATACTTTATATAATTAAAAATCTTTCCTGCCGACTAAAATATTGTTTTAACTTTTTTGACTTTTACCGAACCACATCACGGTTTAATAAATAATCAACTCTGCACTTAAAAATACCAGCCAATTTAACTATCAAAGGCGTTTCAGGCATAGTTTTCATATTGAACCACTTAGAAACCGTTGTTGCTTCAACATTAAGTAAATCAGCTAATTTATTTTGCGACAAATTTTCTGACAACATAAGATGTTTTAAGTAAGCAATAAAATAATTGGGTATACGCTCTATTGGGCAATTAGTTTTATAGCAAAGCCCGTCATTACCTACCAACCCAAGCAAATAATCTGTGCTTACCTCAAAAAAATCTGCAATTTTTAATAAGTTATCATATCGCGGAAAGCATATTCCGTGCAAATAATAAGTGATTGATTTTCTTGCTATATTTGTAGCTTTATATAATTGATTTTTACTGACTTTTTCATCGCTCATTAACTGCTGAAAAATTAAGTGAAACTTTTCCATAATGTTATGTCTTCATTAAACCCACTATATAGGCATACCCCTATTTTGTAGGTTTACACCAAAGCGCAATATTTTGATATTTCCTCTCGTCTGTTCTACCAAGTAAATAGTCTATTGATACATCCAAATGAGAAGCCAAAGTTTCAACTAAATTCAACGAAGCTATATAATTTTTATCTATCCAACGCTGAATATAATTACCGTTACCCAAACTTGTTACGCTTAATTGGTAAGTATTTTGCCCGCGCTCTTCGCATATTTCTTTCAATCGTTGGGCAAAAGTCTTTCTTTCGTTAGCTATTTCAAAATAGTAATTATCGCTTTCACCCAAAAGATACGGTATTGAAACATTAAAGAAATCGGCAATAGTAATCAATTTTCTTGTAGAAGGCACTATACCGTATTTTATAGCATAAGACAATGTACGGTAGTCAAGTTTCATCTCAACCGCCAATTGCACAACTTTCCTATCGGTATTTTCTTCTACCAATTCATTTATTCTGTTTTTAAACTTTTCGGAAATAGCCATAAAAAAACAAACGTGAAAATTATAAAATTAAATTATCTTCATCGAAAAGCGGACTATCTAAAAATTCACTTACCGAAATACCAAAACCGCCAGCAATTAAAATAACAGTAGAAAGTTTGTTATTGTTGATTGTATCCCCCATAATATTGCTTAAAGTAGAATGAGAAATTCCGCCGTCCATTGCAAGCCTGTAACGGGTAATATTTTTACTTTCCAATAGCTCTTTAATTCTTAAAGCAACGGCTTGGTTTATGTTGTTTTTATAAGTTTCGCCCAATATTACTATCAGTTGCTGTGTTTAATCTTAATTTATTATAACTTAATCGTTTACGTTTTCACGCACAAAATAATCGGGAGAAAAAAAATCTTTTAAAGATATTTTTAAATAATCACATATTTCATATATGTTAATCAATTGTGTCGTTCTATATCTTGCGTGTACAATATCTTCCATTGTACCGTTAGAAAGTCCCGCTTCTTTCCCCAATCTTGAAGGTTTTATATTATATTCTTTACAGAGCTCTAAAACTCTTTTCGCAACTGCGTCTTTAAGTTCCATTTTTGCACACTATTTACGATTACTCGTAAATATAATAAAAAATTTATTCTTCGAAATTGTACGGTGAGCCGTAAATGCTGGACAAAAATTAAATAATAAATTATAATTTAATCTACTAAATCTTGTTTATCAAAATATGCGGTGTCAAAAAACTCTTTTAAGCTTATACCTAAACCTGCGCATATTTCATATATAAATTTTATTTGAAAACTTTCGTTTCTCGCTTTAACAATATCTACCAATGTGGAATTAGCTACACCCGTTTTTAAACTTAAAGCGTGAACAGACAATTTATGTTGTTGACACAAATCTTTAACTCTTAAAGCAAGAGCATCTTTTAATCTCATAAATATCACCTATATTTTTACGATTGTCCGTAAATTAGTATAGGTAATTTTTTTGAATTACATTTGCGAACGGTCGTAAACCCAACAAAGTAGAATAACAATATTTGTTAAAAGCATACTAAAAAAGAGGAACCTAAAATGAAATACTTAACAAAAGAATGGTATTTAAACAAACAGCTTGCAGACTTGTTCGACTCGCTTAAACCTTGCAAGCAAGCCGCCATTAAAGACGAAGAATTTTACAAAGAACAATACGACAGAAAATTTAACATATTTGTAAGTAATTCTAAATCGGACACGGTTGCGCTAACACCCAAAAACGTGGCGAAATATCAATTTAACCAACACTTGCAGTGGCTTCTATCCCTTTATAACCGTCTGCCGCAGTCCATCACACAAAATATAGCCGATATGCGCCTGCTTGCGCTTGGATATGCCACAGAGGACAATATCTCCGCAATAAAAAAGCATTGCCTAAAATTAAAAGAGCAATGCGACTATATTTGGGGCGACGCATACAACGGCGCCGACGAAATAGAAAACCAGCTGAACCAACAAATAAATCTTGAAAATTACGAGCAAGACGCTTTATGCAACGTAAAGGAAACGGATGGCAACGTTTTTATGTTTTTCAACGTACACCGCCCCCTTTTAATTGAAAACGCGGAAATAATCGAACGGGAAACGCCCACGGCAAAGCAAGTTACCGAATGGCGAAGCAATACAACCGAGGTATGCGCCGCAGAACTTAGCTTTGACGGCGGCAAGTATACGATAAGCTTTTTACTTGAAAGCTTTAACGATTTAAACGAAACCCGTTTATGGTATTTAACCGTAAGCGGCGACCGAATTAAAAAGCTTTAAATCTTTTCAATGGGCGTATTTAGTATATCTTCGCGGGAAACAAGGTTTGCCTTTGCGCACAGCATAAAAACTTTTCTTATAAAGTTTTTCTTGCGTTCTTCGTAGGCGTTTTTCTCCATAGGCATTTCAATCATAATGTTTTTGTTGCTTACGCCGCGCAAAATACTTCTAATCATATACCTTATGTAATCTACGGGCTCGCTTTTGTAAACTTCGGTTATGATAGCGCAAACAATTTTAATTTCTTCCGTAATTACTATTGTTTCCTTTCTGTTACCCTTGTAGTAATGAATTTGCGGCGAATCGGCTTTAATGCCTGCGGCTATGTACGGGTACCTATAAATTATTTTAGTTACGTCGCTCTTAGTCATAATTCCACCTGATAATATGACTAAATTATAAAATATAATTTTCGACAAATTTCCCCAACTTTTTGCGAAAATTTAAAAATAATGCAAAAAATATCAAAAAACGGTAAAAATTCGGCTTTTTCGCTTACATTTTTACCTGTTTTATAAATTTTTTATCGCAACTTTTTTATCCCCCCCGCCCCCGCTTATAAAATTGCAAAGGGCGTAACAATACCCCGCCGTTAAATCGAGCGCAAGTTTTAATTTAAAAAAGATGTACACATAACCAAACAAGCAAGTATAAAACCAAACAAAAAACACAGGCAAACTTACGCCTGTGTTTTTTGCTGGTGCACCGACTTACCACAAAAACGAACACGGTAATATACAAGGTAAATCGACGGGAATTGTATTGCGCGGTGGAATTGCCGCTGTCGGACTATAAACTGTTCGGCAAGCAGTTAGCGGCGCGGTGATTGTTCACGGCTTGCAAGGGCTGTCATAGCGGTTTTATAAATACGCTTTGACAGTCTTTTTGCTTGTTCTTTATCGGACGGTAATTCGGCATATATATTCTTGCTTTTGTCGTTAAAGTAGATGACTGTTATTCCGAACGGCATTGTCTTATTCATATTTGAAACTCCGTTAATTCTTAATAACCCAACCCAAACCCACCCACAGCGGGCTTGCTTTTTCGGCGGCTGTATCGGTCTACCTTTTTATTCGGTTTTGTTTCGGTGGTGGCGGGTGCTTGAACGCGCGGCGCAGCCGCGCGCTCGTTTATTCAAGCACCTGCCACAGTGCCGTTTATATTTACTCACTTGCCAAACATTAAAATTTGTGATATTATATCTCAAATCATTCAGGGGGGGCATTACCTTGTTAAAGGTTACTTGCATTGTCGGCAGTTCTCATTCAAATGGCAGTTGTGCATATCTTGTCGATACGCTGATTAAGGGAATTAACAACCCTGACATTGAAGTCAAAAAATTTTGCGTTGGCGAATTGAAAATGAATTATTGCTACGGCTGCAAAAAGTGTTACATTAACGGCGAATGTGTGCAAAATGACGAAGTTAAAAAAGTGGTTATGGATATGTTGTGTTCCGATTATATCGTAATTGCCGCCCCGTCTTGGTGGGCTGACGTGCCTGCGCAACTAAAAACATTTTTTGATAGGACTACACCATATGGCGACACTAACCCTAAACGCAAATATAAAGCGGAAAAGCCTATTAAGGGCATTGCAATAGCTGTCCGAGCAGGCGTTCGGGAAGCTGAAAGCGATTTAATTTTAAACGCTATTCAACATTATTTCGGGCATTTGGGTATTGATACGGTTGAAAGAATTTCAATTACTGAAACTGATACTTTAAGCGACTTATTGGAAAAACACCAAACGAAAATTGCGAAAGTTTTTGAGTTAGGAAAAAATATAGGTGAAATGATATGAAAGTAATTACAATTTGCGGTAGTATGCGGTTTGCAAAAGAGATAATAAAAATTGCAACCGAACTTGAAACAAAAAACGGATATTGCGTTCTGCAACCTGTTTACAATTTTGACGATATTCCTATCAGTGATAGAGAATTGCAAAATATTGTTAAAGCGCATTATAAAAAAATCGATATATCCGACGCCGTATTTGTTGTAAACGTGGGCGGATATATCGGTAAATCGGTTGCAGAAGAAATTGCCTATGCAAAAAATCTGAATAAGGAAATTTTATATTTAGAATAGCTTATTTTAAATTCCTTTGTATAAATTCTAAATAGTTTTTAGATTTTACAGCAGTTCTGTTGTCCTTATACCATTTATAGGCACGCTTTAAACCTACATTTAACGGCAATAATTCGGACATAATTTTATCTTGTGCGGTCGTATCAAGTAAATAAGCGTAGTTATAAAAAGGGAAATAATTGCGTTGTTCAATTTCCCCCGATACGTTTATAAAAATCGGAGTTTTACCTACGGCATTATAACAGGCATCAACCCAATTTTTTATAGTGATAGGCGTATTGCCGACATTGAAAATATTATTGCTTGGCTTGCATTTTAGCAAAGTTTCAATAAATTTACATAAATCTTCAACGTGGAAAAACTGCAAGGGCATTTCACCGTTTTCGGGTAGATAGAAGGGCATATCTCTTTCGGCACATTCAAATACAAACGCCTCACGGTAAATATTGTTGTATTCGCCATATAAATAGGGCGGTCTAATAATGTAGGCGTTGGGAACTCTTTTTATAAGTGCGTTCTCGGCGTTTATTTTATTTGTGCCATAGTCGCCCCAAAATTTGTTTTTACCGCATTTATCGGTTTCTTTAAATGGTAAATCAAGCGTTTCGGGATATACTGCGCTTGAACTTATCATAACATACTTGTCAAAACTTTCAAGGCTGTCAAGCAAGGTGTCTATATCTTCGGCGGTGTAGGCGGTTACGTCTATAACCGTATCGAAATGCAAGCCCTTTAACTGTCCGCATATTTCTTTGCGGTTACATTGAATAAGTTTTATGTTTGGCAACTGCGGTTTTGTGTTGCGGTTCAGAACGTAAACGTCGTTACCCTTGCTTGAAAAATATTCGGCAATATATTTGCTTACGAAAACAGTACCGCCTGTAACTAAAATTTTCAATGTTAGCTCTCCTTGCGATTTGCTCAATGCAATTATAGCAAAAATAATTCAAGGTGGCAACGTTTTAAATAAAAATAACGCAAGCTGAATTTGGTTCAACTTACGTTATGAGTGGTGCACCTTCAGGGACTCGAACCCTGGGCCCACTGATTAAGAGAATACTAAAACAAGCAAAAAGCATAGAAAATATATAAAAAAACGCGCAATTTTGGGAAATTTTTTGCTTGTACGCACATTGTACACTTATTTAATCGCAGAAAAATAATCAATCCACGGCTTAAATTTTTTATAACAAACAAAAAAATAAGCTCCCCCACCATTCATACGGCGTGAGAGCGTAAAAATTTAAGATAACAGTTGACAAACCCCCACTGCGGGCGTATAATAAAAGTACGAACAAGGGCGAAACCGAGTAGGCGGTTAGCCTAAGTTAGAAAAGTTAAAATAACTGTCCTCACATCGGACCCGAGGGCAGTTATTTTTTTATGCGGATAATTACAGAAGATTTAGTAACCGTAATCGAAGAAACATTTACCTGCCCGCTTAAAGCCAGCAAAAGTATTATGTAATCGATACTCATAAAAATCACCTCCTTTTGTAGGAAGTGCTAACCGCCACAGGTCGCCCTGTCGTACCCCCGCCGAAGCAGGAATTATATTTTACGACAAAAAACGCAATAAGTCAATCATATTTCCCGCCGAACGACGCCGTTCCGCCGTGGTCGACCACGGCGGAACGGCGTCGTTCGGCGGCGCAGGGAACACGATGCACGCAACCTACGGCGCGGTTGCAGTCTATTTGACATCAAAAATTGACCTCGGCGTTGGCTCCGGCACGTGGCTCTGAGCGTTGACCCCGGGCTTTGACGGCGCCGTTTGACCCCGTGCTTAAACGTGAGTTAATGACTACGTGCATTGACCCGCATTATTTTATCCGCGGCGGCGGGTTTTACTATAATACCCACCTTTTTGTACTGCGGCGCATTGCGCCGCTTTCCTTTTAATTACAAGCTTGCCGTGGCGTAATGCCTAAACAAACCACCGAGCCCCTTCGGCAAGCTTCCGCATAGCTTCCCGCGCCTTGGCGCGGCTAATCTTTACCGCATATATTATTACTTTTTTATTTAGTAATATAATAGGAAACGAAAAATGGCATTTTGATTATATCCAAAAGTATTATGAGCACCAATATAATCACTTTTCACACGCTAAAAATTTGCAACAAAAAACCGCCGACAATTTTGTCGCGGTCAATTAAAGTATTCAATTTACTTAACGACTAAAAGCGCAGTGCTTGCCTACGCTTTAAAATCAATTATTCAGTTCGCCTACACCTTCTTTTACTTTCCCTGGCGGAGAGCCGCGCTTTCGCTTATCATAGCAATCGCATTGCGTTCCCGTATCCGTCCGCCCCGTATCGTTGCAAGCCTTGCATTTAACATAATACCTGGCGTCAAACATTTCTTCCGAAAGCCCCAAATTTTCCAATATTTGAACGCTTTCGACGGTCAATATATTTAATCGTTCTCCAAGTTCCGCGCGTTTCGCCAGATTGTCGCACGCTTTAAAATATTCAGCCCTGACGCGTGTAATTTCTTCCGTAATCTCTTTGTACTTTATATTTCGCTCTGCACGTCGGCGCGCTTTTTCCGCCCTTTTTTCCGCCTTGTCCTGTAACTTACGGTAATACGCTTCGCGTTCTTCCCTCTCCCGCTCTTCCGTTTCCTGCTCGCTCACTTTTAATCTGCTACGGTATTTCTTTTCCGCCTTAAACCAAACCCAACGATAAGAAAGCTTTATCTTGCTTTTAACGTAACGATTTTTGCCCACATAATACTTAGGGAAGCGTATGAGCTTTGCCCAGCGCAGGTATTTCATAGCGTTGGATACAGTACTTGGGTCTATGCCCAGCTCGTCCGCAATCTCGTCGTAGGTTGCATACACGCCGCCCTTAGTATAGATATATGCGTACACAAGACGCGTACAGGGTGTTAGCGTTCTCTCAAACACGTTGCCGTCGTCGTCTTTCATTTGAAACGTACGCGTAAACAACTCTGTTGGGCAATACCACTGCTTGCCGTTCTCTTCGTTCCCTATTAGCTTAAACGTGCTTTGTCCGTCCTTACCCAATAGTCCTAAATCAATCAACGCGCGTATCGAGCGCGTTGCCGTTGCAGGAGCTATTCCCCACTGCTCGCGCATTTCCTTGCGCTTTAAAGTTACGCTATCGCTCTTGGTCAACTTCGTAGCCGTACCTATTACTCCAAAAAAAGACTGCACAGACGCGGGCAAGCGCACACCATTAGCGCAGAGCTTACGCGGCATACTCATAAAATACATATTCAGTTTTGACGCTGTTCCCGTCATTGCTTAGCCCTCTTTTTCCGCGTCTACAAATTTGACCGTTTCGCCTTTGAACCTTAAAGGCAATTTCCCCGTTTCACCGTTACGGTGTTTTGCTATTTTCAGCTCCGCCGTACCTTTTACGATTTTACCGCTTTTAAGCTCCTCGTCCGTCGCGCCGACGTCGGGGCGATTGATAAACATTACTATGTCTGCGTCCTGTTCTATTGCGCCAGATTCCCGCAAATCGGATAACTGTTGCTTGCTGGCGTCCGTAGTCCTCTTTAACTGCGATAACGCTATTACGGGCACGTCCAGCTCTTTTGCCATTAGTTTTAAATCGCGCGTTATCGAAGCTACCTCTTGCGCCCTCGTATCCGAGCTCTTCCCACTTATCATTAGCTGTATGTAGTCAATCATTATCAAATCGAGCCGCCCGCCGTTCCTGCTCTTTATTCTGCGGCATTTCGATAATATTTCCGCTGGTGTTATCCGCGCCGTTTCGTCTATATAAATTGCCGCTTCGCTATGCTTACGCTCCGCTTGCGTCAATCTCTTCCAATCTTCGTTTGTCAGCTTCCCAGACAAAGCCGCCGACATACTCACGCCCGACATACTGCACAATAACCGTTGTTTTAACTGCGTACGCGACATTTCCAATGAAAATACGGCACAAATTTTGCCGTCATAAACTGCCGCGTGTTCGACTATATTCATTGCAAACGACGTTTTCCCCATTCCTGGGCGCGCCGCTATTATTATAAGGTCTGATTTCTGTAAACCGTTCGTTAGTCTGTCAAGCCTGAAAAAACCCGTCTGCACGCCTTTGTACGCGTCTTTGTTTGTAGCAAGTGCATTAAACTTTATCAGCACGTCGTTAAACCCGCTTTCCCGCAAGTCCTCCAATGCCGACGCGTCGCGCGTTTCCGTAACCGCGTATAGCTTACTTTCTGCATATTGCATACTTTTAGTCGCGTTATCGCTTGTCCGCGCATACTCCGATATTTCGCCTGCCGTGCGCATTATATTTCTGTTAAGACTATCGCGCTTGACTATTTCAAGATAATATTTGTAATTTGCCGCCGAAGGTACCGAATTGTTTATGTCTATCAAATAGCCCATTCCGCCGACAAGCTCCAAATTGCCTAAACTATCCAATTTATCCGATAGCGTTACAAGGTCTATCGCTTTCCTGTCTGCGTACACCGCACGAACGGCTTCATATATTTTTATATGACTTTCCACATAAAAACCGCTATTGCCCAAGGCATTAAACACCTCGGACACTGTTTCATTGTCAATTAGCATACAGCCCAATAACGATTGCTCCGCTTCTAAGCTGTACGGCATTGTTTTTCCTATTTCCTTATTCATTCCCTTCTTCTCGTTCTAAAACGCCAACAAGTCGGGCGCATAATTCATATAAAGCTTTTCTATGCGTGGCTTGCCCATTTGCGCTATTGTTGGCTTTTCCGCCGTGTACCAACCTTTAAGTTCCGTATTATAAAGTTCGCTGTCATATGCAGATAGGCACACCTTGCTTTTACTCCTCTTTATAAGCTCCAAAAGCTCCACGTGCTTTTCGTCCGTCATTTCAAATTTATATATTCCGCGTTTACGTAGCCCCTGCAAATACGGCGGGTCTAAGTACAACAGCGTTTGCGGGTCGTTATATCGCTCTATCAGAGTTAACGCGTCTACGTTCTCTATTTGCGCTTGCTTTAATCTTCCGCATACCTGCATAATTGTTTCTGGCAACTCCGCCCACTGTGCCGGACAACGCGGGCTATTGCTTGTCTGACTGTTTTTCCAACTATTTAAATTACTGTTTGTCGTTCCGAAAGATTGGTGATGACGGACAAGCACACGCCGCGCGCGTTCTATGTCGTCGCCCTCGATTGCATAACAATCTATGTACTCCTCGCGCGCCCACGGTGTTAAAGCTATTGCGGCCGCAAGCTCCGAGGGGTGTTCCCTGCACACTCTGAATAGGTTTACTATTTCGCCGTTTATATCGTTTATCGTTTCAATATTAGACGGCCTCTTTTTAAAAAACACTCCGCCCGACCCGAAAAACGGCTCACAGTATACCTTGTGCGCAGGAAAATGTGAAATTATCCATTCCGCAATTCGCCACTTTCCACCTGGATATTTTAATATTGCTTTAAGGTCTGACATTTCTATAACCACTTTATCCTGGGCGTACCGTAATAGCCTTTTTCCCAAACGTACCAGGCATAAGCCACCGCACCGCCGCCACTGTCTTTTAATGCCGCAAAATCGCCGTTCTTCGCGCACATTATCCGCTCGGAAAACACGTAGATTCTTTTCGGCGGATATTTGGAAAACAACTCGCTATAACGCGCTTTCCCTTCTAAAAAAGTGAGCTTTAAAAACATATAGCTACGGCAACCGTGCGGCAAAAGCTCCAATGCCTTTAAAACAAACTCTTTCGCGTACTTATATGGCGGGTTTGTAATTATATCAAACTCACCCGCAA
>Ga0209694_1001653_pt1 | contig 22650 bp, 18 predicted proteins | sample GluameincwithD2O_FD_187499 | JGI IMG/M metagenome (GOLD analysis project Ga0209694, IMG submission 187499) | Mouse cecum microbial communities from Vienna, Austria - Glucosamine amended microcosms incubated with D2O (SPAdes) (version 2) | ecosystem: Host-associated > Mammals > Digestive system >... | reverse complement strand
TCCCATTCCGAACACAGAAGTTAAGCCCTTCAACGCCGATGGTACTTGGTTGGACACGACCCGGGAGAGTAGGAAGTTGCCGGTTCCACTAAACGACACTTATTTAAGTGTCGTTTTTCTTTATATTAATTCGCAAACCACTAGATATGTATTTTAATAATTGAAAAAAGTAGAATTGATATTATACAGTTATAAAATTAATTAATTCGAAAAAAGAAACTATATTTCATTAATTAAAGACAGTAAAACAATTTTACCTTTTATTAGAACAAATTACCTAACTGTAAGTTATATATTTTAGTTGCCTATTCAAAATATCAAGTACAAAGACTTTATCGCAATTTGATGTATAAAATATTCTATAGATTTGACTATATTTAATTTTTGAGGTATTATATAAGTGATATAATTGAGTATAGTAGTGTTATGTTCATAATGATTGTTGAGAGGAGAAGAAAATTTTGAAAAAGAATTATTTACTTATTATATTGATATTAATTTTTATATTTTTATGTACAGTAGGAGTTGCATCATGTAATCATAAGCATACATATTCAGAAGATTGGACGAGTGACGAAACTTATCATTGGCACAAGGCAACTTGTGAACATTCTAAGGAGATAAGCGGAAAAGCTGAGCATAAGTTTAATACTGAAAATGTATGTATTTGCGGTAGAGAAAAGTCGATAGAACAAAAGTATACCGTCAAGTATAATGCGAATGGAGGTCATTTTGATAACGGCAATAATGAAGTCGTTCAAAATGATATTTTAGAGAACTCGATATTGACGGAACCGGCACGACCTATAAGAGAAAATTACAATTTTTCAGGTTGGTCAACGGCAATTAATGGTTCGGATTTTTGGAATTTTGTGACGGATAAGATCACAGATAATATAACGTTATATGCAATATGGACACAAGAGTCGGCAGTTATTTTAAGTATTGATGGTGCTATCATTAATGATAAAACGATATATATGTTTGTCGATAACACTGTGGATAGTGTTTCATTGTCGAATAATGTCATATGTAGTCAAAATAGTATATGGAAACTATATTATGACAAATTAGGTCAAATAGAGATACCGACTAAAATCGCAGCAAGTAAGAATGGCGAACTTGAAGATGGAAATAATATATTTTATATAGTTGTTTCGTCGCTTGACGGTACCGTGACAAATGTATATATGCTAACTATCTATAGAAGCTATGCAGTATCGGTCACATATTATGACGGAAATACGCCGATTAAGAGAGAGACTGTGTATACTGGTTATGAGTTCTGCGTTGAATACATCCCTAATATTCAAGGTTATACTTTTAACAAGTGGAATACAGTAGACGGAGTGGAGTTTACAAGTGAAATTATTTGGTCGCCACTAGCACTTTATGCGGATAAGGATGCCCAAAAGTATACTATTACGTATGACTTTAATGGCGGTAATAGCATCAGTGAAAGTAATAAAGAACTAACTTACGGTCAAGAATATTCATTACCGATAGTTACCCGTATGGGATATACTTTCATAGGTTGGTATATTGAAGATACGCCGATAACTGATGAATATGGGAAAAGTCTTAAAGCTTGGAGTCATGCTGAAAATAAGATTGCTACAGCTAAATGGAAGATAAATAGATATAATGTAACCGTTAAAGCAAATAATAGCAACGCAGGTAGCGTATCGGGTGGAGGAGTATACGATTATAATTCCAATGTAACACTCCATGCAATTACGAATAGTGGATATATTTTTTTAGGTTGGTACAATGGTGTGGAGATTATAACAAATGAATTATCTTGCACTATTACATTAGGCATATCTGATATGATATATACAGCTATATGGACAAGAGTATTGATTGATGGTGTAATAAATGGAGAAACAGATAGCAAGTTGTTATCGGTAATTACATTAGGAGATGATGTTGTTTTTAAAGTAAATTCAATATATTTGGGATATGACTTTATCGGTTGGTATGATGATAATATATTGTTAACTAAAGAACTATCATTTCAATTTAATTTGAATAAATTGAAATCTACATATATTGCGAAGTTCAAGGTTAAAGAAGAAATGGAAAATTTCTATTTTAATTCAACTGTTATGGATTGTAATATAACGGGAACAAAAAATCAAGCCATTAGTGAGATAATAGTACCTGACTATGTGACTAGTATAGGTGAGTCTGCATTTGGAAACTGTAATAAATTAACAAGCATAACGATACCGTTTGTAGGAAATAGTAAAAATGAAAAAAATAATACCCATTTTGGATATATTTTTGGAGCGAGTTCTTACGAATTTAATCGAGAATACATTCCGACCTCACTAAAGATAGTCGATATAACGGGTGCTGTAAGTATTAATGATGGGGCGTTTGCAAATTGTGCCGAGTTAACAAATATTATAATACCTAATAGCGTAACAAGTATTGGCGAATATGCGTTCAACGGTTGCAGTAGCTTAACAAGTGTGAAAATACCGGATAGCGTAACAAGTATCGGCTCTTATGCGTTCGCGAATTGCAGTAGCTTAACAAGTGTAGCAATACCCGATAGCATAACAAGTATCGGAGATTATGCATTCGCTCTTTGCACGAGCATGCACTCAATAACACTATCAGATAATATAACCATTATTGGCGAGGCTGCATTTAATTTTTGCCATAATTTAACTAGTATAATAATACCTAATAATGTTAAAGTCATAGGTGATTATGCGTTTGGTGGTTGTCATAAACTCGTAGAGGTATATAACCTCTCATCACTTAATATAGTAGCAGGTTCTGAAGATAACGGATACGTAGGATATTATGCTAAAGTAATACATACATCAATAGATGAAGAGGGCATAATAGATATAATAGAAGATGGGTATATGTTTATTGAGGAAAAAGGAACTAATTATCTTATAGGATATAACGGAAAGAATACAGAATTAATATTACCCGATACGTATAACGGTAAATCTTATGTTATTGAATATGCGTTCATTTTTTGCATTAACTTAACAAGTATAACAATACCTGATAGCGTAACAAGTATTAGATCTTATGCGTACTATGGTTGCAGTAGCTTAATAAGTATAACAATAGGCAAGGGCGTAACAAGTATTGTAGCGAATGCATTTGATGGTTGTAGTAAACTTAGCAAAGTATACTATAAAGGAACTTCTGTAGAGTGGAGTAAGATTAATATAAATGATTCAGATGATTATGATTTATATTTAACTAATGCTACGCGTTACTATTACAGTGAAGTAGAGCCGACCGATACCGATAATAAGTATTGGCATTACGCAGAGGATGGCGTGACTGTAGTCGAATGGTAACATTATTTAAGTTGTACTAAAGACACTTAAGGAAACGAATATTTTATAAGTAGCAATAAAAGCGGTTGTAAGAAAAATTAATTAAAATAATTAATTATAAATACGATTAATATTAAAATTAAATTTAGGACAGCTAGGCAATTAATTTTGCTTAGCTTGTTTTAATTTATTAAGCCTTATAATTAAAATTTTCACATAAACCTCGCTAAAAAGCAGGAGAAGACCACGCCGACGAAGGTTGCGAAGAGAGAGACGGGGATAGCGTAGCGGAGCTTTTTGACCTTAGTAGTGGAGAAATAGACTACCGCTATATAGAAGACAGTTTCCGATGCGCCGACGATTATAGACGCGCAACGGGAAATGTAGGAGTCGGGTCCGTATTCGGCGTAGAGACGTTCGAGTATCGCTATCGAGCCGTTACCGCTTAGGGGACGGATAACGATGAGTTCGGTGAGCTCGGGCGGTATGCCGAGAAACGTAAGGACTGGCGACATTAGTCTTGCCGTCGCGTCCGCAAGTCCGCTGACTCTGAAGAGTTCGACTAATATGAGTATCGCGCAGATAAACGGGAATATCGAAAATACGAGTTTTAAGCTCTCCTTCGCGCCTACGGTAAAGGAGTCGTATATCTGAACCTTTTTGACAAAGCCGAGTATCAAAACGGCGATAATAAATATCGGAAGAATATATTTCGTCATTTCTTTTTCCTTAACACGAGACACAAAATAACGCCGACGGCGGTAGCGACGCTCGTAGCGATGAGCGAGGGAATAATAATATCGGATGCAGAAACGGAACCCGCCGATGCTCGAAGTCCTATTATAGTTGCGGGAAGCAGCTGGATAGACGTCGCGTTGATTACCATAAACAGTATCGCGTTATCGCTGGCTTTCGTATCGTCGCCGTTCATTCTTTCCATAGCTTTTATGCCTAGCGGCGTCGCGGCTCCGCCCATCCCGAGCAAATTTGCCGAAAAGTTCATGCTGATAAGCTCTTGCGTCTTTTCGTCCTCCTTTTTAAAGAGGAGTTTTGTCATAGGCGAAAACAGTTTGTGAAGAAATTTATTGACGTTAGTCTTCTCCATTATGTCGAGAACGGAAAGCCATATGCAGTATATCGCGGCGAGTTTGAACGCGAGCGAAATGGCGTTTTCAGCGCCGCCTAGCATTGCGGAGTAGGCGTTTTCGGGATCTATAACTGTCATTACGATGAGCGAAATTATTGCCATGACGGCGAATATCAGGTTCATTTGCACCTCTACATAACGAGTTTATTTATCGTCGCTTAAACATATGCTCAAAAAGCGCGTCGAAATGCGTCGAAACTCAATAATACTATATATTAAAATTAAAATCGTTTACTTTTTCACTTAAAGAATGTATAATATGATGTATTGATATTACCGCCTATGCGGCGGAAAAAATAAAGGAGAGTGATAATATGTCACAGCAGAAATACTACATTACAACACCTATCTATTATCCGAGCGGTAAATGGCATTTGGGAACTTGCTATACGACCGTTATATGCGACGCTTTAGCTAGGTTCAAGCGAATGCAGGGCTATGACGTATTTTACCTTACTGGAACGGACGAACATGGTCAGAAGATAGACGACGTCGCAAAGAGCGTCGGCGTACCCGTTAAAGAATATATAGATAAAGTGGTAAAGGAACTTCGGGAACTCTGGGGGCTTCTCGACATTTCTTACGACAAATTCATAAGAACTACGGACGATTATCACGAAAAAGCGGTGCAGAAGATATTCGAAAAGCTCTACGCTCAAGGCGATATATATAAGGACGAATACGAGGGCTACTATTGCAAACCTTGCGAATCGTTTTGGACGAAGTCGCAGCTTGTCGACGGCAAATGCCCCGACTGCGGACGCGAAGTTTCGCTGATGAAAGAGGAGAGCTATTTCTTCCGTCTCAGCAAATATCAGGACAGGCTCATAAAACTCATAGAAGAAAATCCGGAATTTCTTCAGCCGAAGAGCCGTCAAAACGAAATGCTCAATAACTTCCTGCGTCCGGGACTTCAGGATATAAGCGTATCGAGAACGTCTTTCGATTGGGGAGTAAAGGTTCCGTTCGATCCTAAACACGTAGTCTACGTTTGGATAGACGCTCTTACGAACTATATAACGGCGCTCGGATACGGCAGCGACGACACTACGCTGTTTGAAAAGTACTGGCCTGCCGATCTTCATATGATGGGTAAGGAGATAGTACGATTCCACTCGATAATTTGGCCTGCTATACTCATGGCTTTAGATATACCTCTTCCGAAGAAGGTTTACGGACACGGCTGGCTTCTTCTCAGCGGAGACAAGATAAGCAAGTCAAAGGGCAATGCCGTCGATCCCGTAATACTATCCGAAAGATACGGCGTGGACGCGGTCAGATATTACCTTTTGAGAGAGATCCCGTTCGGACAGGACGGTTCGTATTCTAATAGGGCGTTCATATCGAGGATCAACAGCGATCTTGCGAACGATTTCGGCAATCTCGTATCGAGAAGTACCGCGATGTGCAGTCAGTACTTCGGCGGAATAGTTCCCGAAAGAGGAGAGATAGAGGAAGTTGACAAGTCGCTTATCGACGTATGCAACGGCGCTTACGAAAAGGTAGCGAAAGCAATGGATTCCCTGCTCGTTCCCGAGGCTCTCGAAGAGATATGGAAGATAATAATAAGAGCTAATAAATATATAGACGAGACCACGCCGTGGCTCCTTGCAAAGGACGAGAGCAAAAGGGCGAGACTTCAGAGCGTAATATATAATCTTATCGAAGCGATAAGAATGGCAAACGTACTCGTAAGTCCTTTCCTCACTAAGAGCTATGTCGAGGTGTTCAAAAAGATAGGAGTTACAGACGAATACCTTGAGGGATTCGGTTCGCTTGAGTTCGGCGCAATGAGATCGGGCGCAAAGGTTGAGAAAGGCGAAGCGCTCTTTAAGAGAATAGACATAGAAAAGGATGTCAAGGAGCTCGAGGCTATCGCGGAGAAAGCCGAAGCGGAAAAGAACAAAAAAGCCGAAAAGAAAGAGGATGAAAAAGCGGAAAATACCGTGACGTTCGAGGAGATCACGATAGACGACTTTGCGAAGATAAATCTTCGAGTCGGAAAGGTCGAGAGTGCGGAGAAGGTCGAAAAGGCTGACAAATTATTGAAACTCGGCGTTGATCTCGGCGAGGGAAGGATAAGGACTGTCGTGAGCGGTATCGCGAAGTGGTATGCTCCCGACGAAATGGTAGGAAAGGAGATAATCCTCGTTGCCAATCTCAAGCCGTGCAAACTTCGCGGCATAATGTCGGAAGGAATGATACTTTGCGCGAGCGACGAGGACGGAAATCTTGCTATAGTTAGTCCGTCGAAACCTATGAAGGCAGGCAGCGAGGTCAGATAAGGTCATGAGAATTATTGATTCGCATACGCACGTCAACGACGAGAGGCTCATAGGCGAAAGGGATCAAATTATCAGAAATCTCGAGAGTCAAGGTATAGAGAGCATTATCGAAATGGGTTGCGACATCGACACGTCCAAAGCCGCGTATGAGCTTAGCGTTAAATACGCTAACGTATATTCGGCGGTGGGAATACATCCTCATTCCGCTAAAGAGAGGAAGTTATCCGATTACGATCATATGCGTTCGATAGCGTCGTCGGACAAGGTGGTAGCGATAGGCGAGGTCGGACTCGACTATTATTACGATCTAAGCGACAGAGAGGAGCAAAAGACGGTTTTTAAGGAGCAGATAGAGCTTGCCGACGAACTTAGACTTCCGCTCGTACTCCATATCAGGGACGCGTATAAGGATCTTGAGGATATTCTCAAGGATATGAAAGGTCATATCAACAGCGGACTTTTGCTGCACTGCTATAGCGGCAGTAGCGAATTCGTCAAAGTGATGGCGAAATACGACGCGTATTTTGCGCTCGGCGGAGCGGTGACGTTCAAGAACGCGAAAAAAGAGGACGTGATCAAGACTATTCCGATAGACAGGCTTCTCATCGAGACGGATTGTCCGTATTTGGCGCCTACGCCTATGCGCGGAAGCGTAAACAAGCCGGAATACGTTATCTATACGCTAAAGAAAATCGCGGAGACGCTGAATATGGACTGCGAGAAGCTCGGCGATATAACGTATGAAAACACGCATAGACTGTTTTCAAAAATGAAACGAACTACGGAGGGCTCTTACGGTGAAAAAAGATACGCTGACGTATGAAATAGATAATAATCTATATATCAATCTTACCAACAGGTGTTCGAACAACTGTGAATTTTGCGTGCGAAATCATCTTGACAGTTACGACGGTTACGACCTATGGCTTGAAAGAGAGCCTACGGCAGACGAGATAATTTCCGAGCTGAAAACTAGGGATATTGAAAAGTATAACGAGATAGTTTTTTGCGGTTACGGCGAACCGACGTACAGATACGACGTTATTAAAGACGTTGCCGATTACGTTCACGCTTTCGGCGCGAAGACGAGGGTCAATACCAACGGACAGGGCAATAGGATAAACGGCAAAGATATTACCGCCGATATATACAAATATCTTGACAAAATAAACGTGTCGCTCAACGCGTCGAACGCAAAGAAGTACGATGCCGACTGCCATTCGGAGTACGGCGAAGAGGCGTTCTTCGATATGCTCGACTTCGCCAAGAAGTGCAAAGAGTCGGGAGCAAACGTTATCTTCAGCGTAGTGGATTGCATAGGCGAGGATGAAATAAAATCATGTAAACATCTTGCGGATTCTTACGGTATTCCGCTTCGCGTAAGAGAGATGATATGAGCGATATAAAAGATATTCTAAAAGAGAGCGGATTCAGGTTCAACAAACAGTTCGGTCAGAATTTCATTACCGACGTCAATCTTCTGGGCGCGATGGTGTCCGACGCGGGTATAACGGGCGAAGATACCGTTATCGAGATAGGTCCGGGCGCGGGAACGCTTACGCGCAGTATCGCGAATGTCGCAAAAAAGGTCGTCTCATTCGAAATCGACAGAAACCTCGAGCCTATACTGAAAAGAACTCTTTCGGATCACGGCAACGCAGAAGTTATATTCAAAGATTTTCAAAAGGTGAGCGACGCGGAATTGCGTTCGATACTGGACGGCGGCGAATATAAAGTCGTAGCGAACCTGCCTTACTATATCACGACGCCGCTGGTAATGCGATTTCTGGAGGGCGAATATAAGCCGTCGAGCGTTACCGTCATGGTTCAAAAGGAAGTGGCCGAGCGGTTCATAGCAACGGAGAAGAGCGATAATTACGGCGTGATAAGTCTCGCCATAGCCCTCGAGGGCGACGCGAAGCTCACCCGTATAGTATCGAGGAATCTTTTTTATCCCGTTCCGAACGTCGACTCCGCGATAGTGAATATCGAGATAAGAGATAAGGGGATAGAGGATAAAGAGGATATAAAGAAACTCGTGAAAGCCGCGTTTTCGATGAGAAGAAAGACGCTTGTCAACAATTTGACTCATACGCTCGGCTTGACTCGAGAAGACGTTGAAAGCGCCCTTTTAGCTATAGGGAAAGACGTTAGAGAGCGAGGGGAGACGCTGTCGCTTTACGAATACGTCGCGCTCAAAGACGCGCTGTCGTCTAAGATCTGTAGGAATAAATAAAATTCTCCAATCATCGGGAAAAGGGAGAAATACGAAAAACTTACGTAATAAACTGCATGCAGGATCGGTTAGTTTTCGCCTTTTAATAATATCATAGATAGATATATTTAATATTTTATATTATCAAGATTACCGAACGTTAAGAGCGCGCGGTAATTTTTCTTTTTTATGAATAAACGCCGCTTAAGGTGTCAATAATGATTTACGCCGAAGAACCGGTCGGCATTATTAAAAACGATTGATGATCAAGGAGATATATATGAAAAAGTTAGCGATTTCTTTAGCGGTTCTCATTGTCGCTATAGCGATAGCGGCTGTTGCGAGCGCGGGCATAACAAGTGAAACGGAATGTCTTAGAATACATATCAGAGCAAACAGCAATGACGAGATAGATCAAAGCGTCAAATATGAGATAAAGGGCGAGATAGTAAAGTATCTCACTCCGATAATAAGCGAGGCTAAGAGCAAAGACCAAGCTATGAGCATAGTGTCTCGGGAGATACCTAATATAGAGGCTGTGGCAAAGAACACGCTCAAAAAGAAAGGATTTACATATACGGCTAAATGCAAGATCGCAAGCGAAGAATTCCCGTCGAGAACATACGGCAATATGACGCTTGAAAAGGGCGTATACGACGCTCTTATAGTTGAGCTCGGAAAAGCCGAAGGCGATAATTGGTGGTGCGTGGTATTCCCTCCGCTGTGCTTTGTGAGCGGCGAGAACTCGGGCGAAAAGGATTTTAAGTACGTCTCGAAGATAGAGGAGATAATAAACGGGATATTGGGCAGATAGTCTACATACACAAAAGAAAGAAATCTTTACCAGGAGGTGTAAAAATATGCGAAAGTGGTCGCAGGCAATATGCGGATTATTGATAATATGTACTATATGTACTGCAATATTCACGTTTGCGGATTTTGGCGGCGACGAAACCGTCGAGAGCGTAGCGCTCAAAAAAGGCTCGCAGGGCAGCGACGTTAAGAAAGTTCAGGAAAAGCTGAAGTCGTACGGATATTATACCGGCAAGATTGACGGCATCTACGGCAGCGGAACGGTGAGCGCGGTGAAAAAATTCCAAAAGGATTGGGGACTTACGGTAGACGGTATAGTCGGTAAGAACACGTCAAAGGCGCTCGGCATCACGCTATCTACGGGCGGCAGCAGTAACAGCAGTTACTCTTCGTCGGATACCTATCTTCTTGCAAAGTGCATCTATGCGGAGGCAAGAGGGGAGCCCTATACCGGAATGGTGGCGGTCGGAGCGGTAGTTCTCAACAGAGTAAAATCTCCCGATTTCCCCAACAGCGTAGCGGGCGTCATATACCAGCCGTGGGCATTTACGGCGGTGAACGACGGACAGATCAATCTTGAACCCGACGATACGGCGAAGAGAGCGGCAAAAGACGCTATGAGCGGTTGGGATCCGACGAACGGTTGCGTGTATTACTATAATCCCGCAAAGACGACTAATAAATGGATATGGTCAAGACCGGTAAAACTCGTTATCGGCAGACACAGATTCGCAGTGTGAGGTAACGTATGGAAGATAACAGAACTATGAACGCGATAAAAAAGCGAAAGATAGTAATGGGAGTTATGATAACGCTCATCGTGTTGATGCTCGTTGCGGTGATAACGTTATCTGTATTGCTGGGCATGTCAAAGTCGAACGAGAAAGAATTCCGCATAGGCGTAGAGAACGTATACAGGCACGCCTATTACGCTCTTCTTGAAAACTACGTTGATATAGAGACGGGACTCAACAAGGTAAAACTCCTTCATAGCGCGGGGCTTAGCGAAGAGGTGCTCGACAAAATAGCGGATAACGCCGAACTCGCAGCGTTGTCGCTCAATACTCTCAACACGAACGAAAACAATCTCGAACCTATATACCGCTTTACGAATCAGGTGGGAGACTATTCGAAGTATCTTGTGAGAAAACTTGAAAAGGGCGGCGCTATCAGCGAAGAAGAGATGTCCACTATAGACAAAATGCACGGCATTGCAATGAAGCTCGGCAAAGCGCTCGCAAGCGTGAACGACGAGATCCATTATAACGGATACAGCTTTATAGACAATCTCGGCAAAGATAACGACTCCTTTTCCATCGCTCTCAAAGAGCTGGATAACGGCAGTATCGAATATCCTTCGCTCATATACGACGGACCGTTCAGCGACTCTCTCGAGACCAGGGTTCCAAAGGGACTTAAAGGCGATGAGATAACCAAAGAGCAGGGTATCAACAAGATAAAGGAATTCTTCAGGGACGCTACAGACGTTAAATTCGTCAGCGAGAGCAGTAATCATTTCGTAACTTATCTTTACGACGTGACTTACAGAGACGGAGCGACGGGAAGTATTCAGCTCACAAAGGTCGGCGGACAGATAGTGATGACAAATACCTTTGCAGAGTGTCTCGACATAAAGGTCGACGAAGAGAGCGCCGAGCGTATCGCCGCTACTTTCTTGATAGAACACGGCTATATAAATATGGCTGTCGTATGGTCGTCGCTCAACGATTCGACGTATTATTTCAACTATGCTCCTAAGGTGAACGGCGTTATATATTATTCCGACGTTATAAAGGTGAAGGTGTGCGCGGGAACGGGACGAGTGATAGGAATGGAAGCTCTCAACTATATCTATAATCATACGGAACGCAACGTCGATATTTCGAAAGTTATGAGCGAAGAAAAAGCCATAGAGAACGTTCCCAAATCGTTCGATATAAGTAAGATGGAGCTTGCGCTTATTCCTAAGGGCAACGACAACGAAGTCTTGACGTATGAAATAATAGGAACTATCGGCGAAGATACTTTTTATCTATATATAAATGCCGAAACGGGCGAAGATGAAAAGGTTCTTATGCAGATAAACAGCAACGGCGGAAAACTCTTACTGTAGAGACAGCAGTCGGACGCTTGCGGTTATCGAGCGTAAAATAACTAAAAACTATAAAAAGAGAAAACGGCGAAACTATACGTTTCGTCGTTTTTTATTGTGAAGACTTAAGTCTTAACTGAATTTATCTTGCTCTGTTAAAGTCCCGAATACGTGACTGAAATATCCATTTTGCAGTATGCGATAATGAAGGTTATCATATGCAAAGAACGTTTAACCCTTTACTCTGACTATATCTATATCAGCAAGCGGGAAATATCCGTTATTCAGATATTTGACGGTTATCGTATATTCGCTTTGAGGAAGTTCGCGAATAGCTTCCATAGCTACTGCGTCGGCTCTGACCGAAGAAAAATGAAAACTTCCCGCTTTTTCATTTCTCACGCTCGCGGCGACTTCATTTGCGTTTTTACCGATATATATGCCTATAGGAGAGAGTTCGATGTCTTTTGATACGATGATATAATTTTTCTTTTTGTATTCGTATCGCATGGCTTCGAGTAGCAGAAGTGTAGTATTATACATATTTGAACGCGCATATATGATACTTTTACTCGAAGAATATAGACTCGCGATAAGAATGGAGTCGTATAGATACTTGCCGTCGACCGATAGCATAACGCTTTCGAGATTGACCTCGGAGGGCGATACCGTTATTTTTTCTTCGCTCGCCGATATCTTGATACCGTACTTTTTTAGCGACTCTACGTAATCGTTTAGGTACGTTCTTTCTCCGACGTTGACTATAGATACGCTGTTTTCGCAGTTGGCGGCTATCGGCGCGAGCAAAAACAGCAGATCGTCGTAACCTCTTATATCTATTTCGTTATGCTTGGGCGAAAGACGTTTTCCTTTGCCGTATACGGTCAACACGTCGCCGTCTATTTTGACTGTAACGCCCAGTCTTCGTACCGCTTCTATAGCGGCGTATGCGGCGCTATCCGACACGTCGGCATTCCTTATACGGCTCACGCCGTTCGCAATGGATGATATTATTACGGATTTTACCAAAAGTTCTCTGTCACATTTTATCATACCGTTAGTTTTTGTAATATGGGCGGCTTTATTCCAAAGCCGCTTAAGTATCTGAGTATCTTGTTGATATGAGTCGTGGCGTTTCGGGCGCATGATTTAGAGTAATAAAATATAGACGCTATTCTGCAAAAGTAATAATGCCGTTTGCGGAGAACAATAAGGCTAAAATATGTTTTTATATGATATTTAAGGAGTAATGATCGGAGGGAGGATACGCCTATAACGTCATTTCAAAATCGGAAATAATTATTCGAAAAATATTGTCGCAAACTATATATAAGAAAGTTTCTTTATAAATATATACAAAATTCAAAAATATGATATAAAGCGTTGACAAATGACGAAATACGCGATAATATATTAACGAACTACAGACAAAATTTGCAAAAACTGTCGGGGGAGGCATATGAAACTCGGAGATAAGTTAGCCAGATTAAGAAAAATAGCGAAACTGTCGCAAGAAGAGTTAGCCGATAAGTTGGGCGTTGCAAGGCAGACCGTTTCGAAGTGGGAGCTCGAGGATACTCCGCCGAGAGTTGACAGCTTATTGGTAGTCTGTCAGTATTTCGATATATCGGTAAGCGATCTCATTGATCCCGACATAGACGTATTTGATAAAGAGTATTTGGAGAAACGCAAAAAATTCCAAGAAGAGCTCAATATCCGAATGGAAGCGGAGCAGAGGAAACTCGGTTTGGAGCCGAACGGCGGGGATATTAGTTCGAGAGACGGCGAGGGAGAAGCAAAAGTATGCGAAGGCGCTAGTGACGGCGTGGAAGGTCAAGAGGACACTGTAGCGCTTGCCGAAACCGAGTCTGATGAGACCAATGCATATATGCGCGAGTTCAGGGCGAGACTTGCGAGAGAGCGGAGCATTAAGAAGATAATACTTATCCTTTGCGCGATGTTATCGTTCGTTATTTCGGTAGCGCTCTTTGCATGGGTTCGTTACGAAGAAGATATGTTTGCTCAAAGTCACGAGTATTTTAAGGGAACGGCGGACGTGTTCGTATATATTCATTGGGGCGACATTTTGTACACGGTTTCTCTTGTTTTCGCGATGACTTTCGTTATAGTGGTTACGGTACTGATAATATCTTATATTATTGAAAAGAGAAAGATAAAAAAGTGTTTATCAAAATTTGAAAAATGAAGCCTATGCGTTGCATTCGGCTTCTTTTATCTATATAAAAGGGTTTGTCAATATAGAGAGCTCGTTATTTGGGATAAAAGGACGATGCAAGAAGGCGGTTTTCGATTTAACTTATGATTTTATTGAATATGGCTAATAGAAATTAAAAAAATGTTGTTGACACAATAAAAAACTTTAGTCTTTATATGGAAACGTTTAATAAATTCTTGACTTAACTTAAATATTATAATAAAATATAAATAGTCATTAAAGCTGTAATGCGATAATTTACGTTTAGGCGTATTGTCGAGTTAAAAATTATATGTTACTATGCGAGGAAGTTATGGTGAAATCAACGGTAGGAGAAAAGATATCCAAGCTCAGAGTATCGAGAGGTATGACGCTCGAAGAGATCGCAGAGCTAGTAGGAGTAGTCAGGCAGACCGTAGTCAAATGGGAATCGAATAAAATGCCGCCTAAGATAGAAAGTTTGCGGATATTGAGCAAATTTTTTGACGTGTCGGTAGACGATATTATAGATGAGGATATAGATATATTCTCGGAGCAATATAAGATAAGACGTCGTATAGAGGAAGAGATAAGATCAGGAGTGGTTTCCAGCGTAAGTTACGCGCGCAGTTCCAACGAAGATCTCAAAAAAAAAATAACGCCGTGTAATGATGATAAAAGTTACGGTCTAACGATTAGCAAAGAACTGATTGCCGATCAGGAAAGAAGGTCTAAATGGGATAAGCAGAAAAAGAGGGAACTCATCGCGATATTCTTTGTACCTATTATCGTTATTCTTTGCGTTGCAATAAAAAATATATATTACGATCTGTTGCCTATTATTCATAAAGCGGATTTTACTTGGAGCGTAACGTTTATTGATATAGACAAACATACGATCCTTTATTTTTTGAGCTTTCATTTTGCATTGATGTGCGTGGTTTTAAGTGCCGTATTTTTTATTTCTTGCGTCATTGACGGACCGAAATCAAACTGTAAATTGTAATAAAGAATATATTTTTCAAGGAAACAATAGAGAAGGAGTAAGGTGGATACTTCTTCTTTTTTTATAAATTTTATTAACGGGAGTGTTAAATAATGAATCATTTGAAAGAAGTAGCGAATTATATGTGGGTAATTTTGATGGTTGCGATAATGATCGCGTTTTGTTTTTGTTTTAATGTACAGTTATCTGCAGAAGAGAAAGTGTTGTTAGAAGATAAGGTTTCATCAGTAAGAAGCAATAATAGCGATATCGATTGTTTTGTAAGTGGTAGTAATGGTGTGATAACTTTATATGCGGTAAGGAGATATTCACTTATGTCTAAACCTGTACAAGTATATGCGTATATTTATTCTTCAGAAGAATACTACGAGGATTACTCGGATATGAATCTCCGAGAATGGAAATACGAGGCAGAATTTAAGAGAAATGATAGCATGACGCTGGAACTTAGAACGTATGGACAACAACTTTATTGGCGAGTTATAGTAAAATCATGTAGAACAGGTAACGTTTGGGAGATAATATTTGATTCGATTTCTCATCGGGACGGCGAAGGAAATGTCATAAATTGAGTAAATATCTCTTTTTTCGGTCGATTGGATATAAAAAATTTTTTCGTCAAAAATTGACAAAAAAGTTAAGATAATGCGGACAATATAATGCTATTCCACTTTTAATATTAAAAATTCCACTTTTAATATCAGAAATTCCACCAAAAAGTGCTAGAAATTTTTGTTAAAACATAGTATTATTAACCCATAGAAACAACGAAGACCGAGCGACCGATATAATGTATGGTATAGCTTAATGAATCTGAAAACAATCTTAAATATATCTGTCGTTTCGGGTTTCTATGGAGCAACGTACCATACAAACAAAAATCTTCGGGGGAGTTAGCTGACGTCAAAATGAAACTGTGACTCCTGACATAGGCTAACTTTCCTGAAGTAATTTTTGATAGGTGACAAACTAAGAAAAAAGCGAATCCAAAATTTATATCCCAAATTTACGACGTCATGCGGACTTGCTTTTGGAAAAGTTTAACAATATAGCAATTGGACGTAGCCATACGGCTATTTCCGAAACAGGTAGTTAAGGTTTTAATTATTTGGAGCGAATAAGTATATTTTTATGCAAAGAGAAACGTTTCCGCATCTGCGGGAACGTTTCTCTTTATAGCGTTGCAGCCGGGCGTTTTGAGCGAAAGATAATCGCCGAATATTATGGCGAATCGTGCCGTATAATAAAATATTTCGGATATTCGTTGCGAAAGAGACCGCGTATATGGTACAATATAACGTAACGAATATCGCGTTATATCTAGATATTCGCTACGATATGAGATTGAAATGCGACGCGATAGCAAAAAGTATAATATATGTAGCGGTATTTATGATTTTACATAATACCGACGGCGAAAAGATCGTACTTATATATAGAGGTAGTGAGAATGGGAAATCCGATGTTCGACAAAGAATGGTTTAGGCTCGATAATGCGGCGAAGATATATCCTGCGGCTAAAAGCTCGGGGTGGAACGCAGTATTTCGTATGTCTGCCGTTATGAAGGAGAAGGTCGACGGCGAAAAATTGCAACTGGCATTGAACGACGTTATAGAGCGATTCCCGTCGTTCGACGTTACGCTGAGAAAGGGAGTATTTTGGTACTATCACGAGTACGTTACTAGAAAACCGCTGGTAAAAGACGAGCGGAATTACCCCTGTTCAATGTTCAAGATAGACGGCGAGAGCCACCTTTTCAGAGTGTTGTATTACAAGAATAGGATATCTCTCGAGGTCTTTCACTCGATAACGGACGGCACGGGCGCGCTGCTGTTTTTGAAGTCGCTTATCGCAAGGTATCTCGAGCTGAGAGGCATCAACGTCGAGGATACCGAGGGCATTATGCACTATAAGGATATTCCGACGGAAGGAGAGGTCGAGGACGCGTTCGGGAGGAATCTCGATCCGTCGTTCGGAACGCTTCCGAGGAACGAACCGTCGGCGTATCAGATCAAGGGACCTAGAGAGGCGAAGGGAACTCTCAACGTTATTCAGGCGGAGATGGATTCGCTCGAGCTTAGGACTGCGGCGAAAAAATACGGAGCAACCGTCAATACTTATCTTGCTTCCGTACTCGAATACGTGCTCGTCAAGAGACAGCTCTTTGAGGGCAGTCAGGTCAAGAGGAAGCCGATAAAGGTTCAGATTCCGATCAATCTCAGGAAATTCTTTCCGTCGATAACCGTAAGGAACTTCGCGGGGTATATCAACACGTGCATCACGCCCGACGACAAGAGTTTCGACGAGGTGATAAAAGAGACGCAGAAACAGCTCGGCGAGAATATCAACGAGGAATATTGCCGCAAGTTCATAAATTCCAACGTTTCGGTCGAGAAGAATATATTCGTACGTCTGGCGCCGAGAGCGTTGAAGACGCTGATCATGCGAAGGTCATATTACAGTTTCGGGGAAAAGCTGTCGTCGTGTCTTTTGTCGAACGTAGGCAACGTCGACGCTCCTGAAGAGTTCAAGGAACACGTTGACAGACTGGAGTTCGTACTCGGACCGCAGAAATATATCAACAATGCGATGACGTGCATATCGTTTAACGGCAGGACCGTCGTTACGTTCAGCAGAACGCTCAAGGACGCGACTTTGGAAAGGGAATTCTTCAGGATACTGAAAAGCCACGGCGTCGATATGACTATCATCAGTAACAGAGGCGAGTGAATATGAGATACTGCGAAAAGTGTAAGGTAAACGTAGAGAGCAATCTGAAGAACTGTCCGCTGTGCGGAGCGTATCTAAAGAGCGACGACGGAGCAAAGCCGAATAATATCCACGCGTACCCCAATATCAGGGATATGCGGCGTTCGAGAAGGATACTGCTCAAGCTCATGATATACGTCACGATAATAGCGTCTTTTGCGTGCGTTGCGGTCGATCTCGGCGTCAACAAAAGATTCGTTTGGTCGCATCATCTTCTATTTGCGTTCGCGTGTTTTTGGGCTTCGATAGCGAGGACTCTGTTCTTTTCGTTGCCTGTAAGAAGGCAGCTCTTTTGGGATACTGCGGTCGCAATAGCCGTGGTGTTCTACGCGGAGTATTTTTCGGGAAGTACGAGCGGCTGGGGCTTTTCGCTGGCTCTTCCGATAGTCTTTATGTCGTCGATAGCCGCGTTCGTTATCGCGATGTGTATAGACTTCAGACGGTGGAGAATGTACGCTATGACGGTAACTCCTATAGCCGTTATTGATTTCTTGATGATGTTCCTCTATCTCATTATCGTTAAGGATATCAACTGGGCGTGGTATGTCGCGTCGGGTCTGGGCTTCGTGCTCATCGCCAGCTTCGTCATATTCGGAAAGGGCGATTATTTTGACGAACTAAAGAGACGGTTGCATTTTTGACGCCGCTATTGCATAGTTTTATATAAAGTCGGGAGATGACGGCGCGATATTTTTGCGGTGAAAGAAAATATACTTTTTATTCGAAAAATATTTACATTGTATGCCGACTGTGATATAATAGCGTTTGATAAGGAAACTTGTCGATTTTTAAGTTAAAAAGGAGAGTACCAATATGGCTTATAAGATTAGTGATGCTTGTATAAGTTGCGGAACTTGCGCGGACGGCTGTCCCGTAGGCGCGATTTCCGAGGGCGATACTCAGTACTGTATCGACGCTGACGCTTGCGTTAGCTGCGGCGCTTGTGCTGATAACTGTCCTGTCGGAGCTATCTCCGAAGAGTGATCGGCGTAGCTGTCAAGAGCCCGCTTTCGAAAGGAAGGCGGGCTTTTTTCTTTGTCTTCACGCGACGCGCCGTATTCGATGCGGCGGAAGCCGTCGCGTTTTTGTGGTTTTTGCGGGTCGGTTCGAGTCGGCGAAATTCGCCGTATGACAAAATAACTGTATTAAGTTTTCGAAAATACTTGTTTTATTCCTATTGTTATGATATTATATATTCGTTTAGAATTTAACGAAATTCTTTATTTATCAACGATTATTTAATTGGAGGATTTAATATGCCACTAGTTACTAGCAAAGTGATGTTTGACGACGCTTACGAGAACGGTTACGCTATCGGCGCGTTCAACGTCAACAATATGGAAATTATTCAGGGTATCGTAGACGCCGCTAAGGAAGAGAAAGCTCCGCTTATTCTTCAGGTTTCGGCAGGCGCGAGAAAGTACGCTAACGCTACCTATCTCAGAAAGATGGTAGACGCCGCTGTTATCGACAGCAATCTCCCGATCTGTCTTCACCTAGATCACGGCGATACGTTCGAGCTCTGTAAGGATTGTATCGACGGCGGATTCACTTCCGTTATGATAGACGGTTCGCACCACTCGTTCAAGGACAATATCGCTCTTACCAAGAAGGTAGTAGAGTACGCTCACGACCACGGCGTTACCGTAGAGGGTGAGCTCGGCAGACTCGCAGGTATAGAGGACGCCGTCAACGTCAGCGCAGAGGACGCTAGCTACACGAGACCCGAAGAGGTACAGGAGTTCGTAGAGAGCACGGGCGTTGACAGCTTGGCTATCGCTATCGGCACTTCGCACGGCGCTTATAAGTTCAAGCCCGGTCAGAAGCCGCAGCTCAGATTCGATATTCTTGCAGAGGTAGAGAAGAGACTTCCGAACTTCCCGATAGTCCTTCACGGCGCTTCGTCGGTACCGCAGGAATTCGTTAAGGTCATCAACGAGCACGGCGGAAAGATGCCTGACGCTATCGGTATCCCCGAAGAGATGCTCAGAGAGGCTGCAAGAATGGCTGTATGTAAGATAAATATCGACTCCGACTTGAGACTTGCATGCACCGCGGCTATACGTAAGCATTTTGACGAGCATCCCGATCACTTCGATCCGAGACAGTATCTCGGCGACGCGAGAGCTAACATCAAGGGTATCGTCAAGCATAAGCTCACCGAGGTTCTCGGCTGCGCAGGCAAGGCAGACGCTATCATAGCTCGTTACAATAAGTAATAGCTTTTTCAAAAGCGGTTATTGTTATTGATAGGATAGCTGAATAAAAGTATTGTCATTATTTATAGAATATGATATTTGTGATATAGATTGATAGATATCATTATTCTTATGATTTGATTAAAAATGATAACTTAATGCCCGATGTTATGTCGGGCATTATTCTCATAGCGTCAAGATAGCTTCTATAATATTGATTAATAAATATAAAAAAATTTTTATATTAATTATATACTGTACTCAAAATGCAACGTATTAAAATCGTTTTATTACCAAAATTATGAAATAGAAGATAAATACATCTCTTGTGACAAGAGATGTATTTTCATATATTACTATATATTATCATATTAAATATTTTATTCGAGAAAGTCAATAGTTTTTGCAGTTTTTTTAGCTTTTATACATTAAAACACGAAATTCATATCTCAATTTACCCAAAAATATTCAAAAAATACATCTCTTGTCACAGGAGATGTATTCGCAAAAATGACAAATACGGCAATTTCAAAGGTAAATTTTGGTTTGCCTTCATTTTGTTTCTTCAAAAGAGAGCGGGAAGAAACTACGTATACGAAAGTTAAGGAAAAAAGGAGCACAGTAGAACTATGAATAATAGGGTAAGGAGTAGGGTCAACAACTTGATAGTTGTTATGACGGTAATAGTATTCGCGTTGTCGCTCATTGCGACGGCGTTCTTTGCTTTTCCTGAGGACGTGTCGGCGCTTGCGAATACCGGCTCTGCGACAAAGATAGGCGGAGGCGCTGAGCTGTACGATAGAGATAGCGGAGAGTTTAACGGCAACGTTAAGTATGATCTAATTGAGAAACTATTCGGAGACGAAGACCCCGTTGAGTATATCAAGACAAATGGAACTACAGACTGGGAGACATACGGAAAGAATTCTCCTTCGGCGCTCGCAGGCGAGCAGTATTATGTGGTTCCCGCGTCCACTATCAATAGTGGGATAGCGGACGAGGCAAAGAGAGATAACGGTTTCGTGATAACCCTTGGCGGACTCGAGTGGATGGTCGCATCTTTGACGCTTGCCGATACGGAAGCGAGGAATGATAACGTCATTGTAACGCTATTTTTGGCGAACAATCAAGGAACGTCGCAGTATTATTCAGATAAGGCTGATATTAAGGGAAATAACTCATATAGCAGAAGTATAATAAGAAACAACGTATTGCTTGATGCAAGCAACGAGGATTGGAATCTCTTCTCTCAGGGCGGAGCGGACAGTTTCGCAGAGAAGTATCTCGTACAGCCTAAGAATATCAAGTATCAGCAGACCGAGACGATCGTTGTACGTCAAGATGATTTTCGCAACTGTCCAAACGACGCGCTTAGCGACTTGTCTAGCGGTTGGCATAGTCATTTTGAATCTGATCCGTACAAGCCGGATGATGAATTTGACGGACATAGATATGACGAATGGGGAAACGACTATATATGGCTTCCGTCTATAACAGAGACTGGCGCAAGCGACGTTGCGGCAACTTCATCCATATGGAATCTTAGCAATGCTCAACGCGGACATAATTCTTCCGGAGCAAATTACTCTTGGCTGCGGTCCGGCTATTATGCTCTTTACAACTCTCCGTACACTCTGCAGGCCTCGGGCGCTTATGGTAACTACTATGTTTATGATACCAACGGCGTCCGCCCCGCGATTCATTTGAATTTAAGCGCTATCGGTTTAGGTGTAACGTTAAATAATCCCGAGGACGTAACTACGACTTACAACGGAGAATCGCAGACGCTTAGATCGTTGACTGCGACAGACGCTAAAGCCGTTAGCTGGTATAATAAAAATTGCTACGAGCATACGAACGAATATATCAAGGTAACGTATCCCGAAACATCTGTCAAGAACATCGGCGAATATTGGGTCAGCGTCGAATTACAGCAGAAGTGGTTCGACGACGTAAGGGCTGAAGTTGAGGCTGATGCAACGGCAAACGGTTGGACAGAAGAACAGAAAGCCGCTGAATATGAACTTCGAAAACCGAAATTTAATGGCGATCCAGACACGGGAGATACCGAGCACGTAGAGTCAGCTACCGTCAGATGGTTCAAGATGACGATCAATCCTAAGGAGGTAACCCTAAGTAAACCGTCGTATAACGCTAGTACGGGAGTATTCACTCCTGCGGCGTTTGTAAGTGAGAGCGAACTTTACGCGGATAGACCCGTGATAGCTACGAGATTCACGGGTACTGCGGCTAACGGTACGAAGTTCGATCAGATAGACGTAGTACCGAATAGACGAGGTACGTATACAGCGAAGGCAATATTCGTGAAGTCTGAGAGTGACAAGACCGAATACTACGGCAACTACGTCATAAAGGACGCGGATAATATGACGTGTACGGTGACTATCAACAGAGGACGTCTCCCTATAGTAGGCGTCGCTGAAAGTAGCAAGCCGTACGTAGGCAAAGAGCAGAGTTTCGCTTTGTCAAGTTATTCGTCCGACTGGGCTAACTATGCGGAATTGACGTTGCCCGACGGCGTAACGTTAAGCGGTAACGATACGGACGGTTGGAGTCTTTCGGCGCGAGAGGCGGGAAGTTATGACATTATTGCCA